>Ga0074044_10000269_pt1 | contig 51951 bp, 45 predicted proteins | sample BogForMeECP23OM1_FD_94443 | JGI IMG/M metagenome (GOLD analysis project Ga0074044, IMG submission 94443) | Bog forest soil microbial communities from Calvert Island, British Columbia, Canada - Bog Forest MetaG ECP23OM1 | ecosystem: Environmental > Terrestrial > Soil > Wetlands ...
ACAGGGTCGCTACCATTCGTTTTGCTCCTTAGTTCTGATGGCCCCGGGTCTCCCAGGGCCAACGCGAGAGTTTGCCAAGCTTTGCCGCCCGGACCAGCGCGCCTGTCCCACGACCGGCACGCCGGACCGCTTACTGGTTTAGAGAGAAAATCACGTCAATCGTGGTGTCAACTTCGACCGGCTCGTTATTGAGGAGCGTCGGCCGATAACGCCACTGCCGCACCGCATCGAGCGCGGATTGTACCAGCAGTGGATGCCCGGAGAGGACTTCGAGTTGCTGCACCGAGCCATCCTTGCCGATAATCGCGTGCAGGCGCACGGTCCCGGAGATGCGCGTCTGCCGAGCCAGCGGCGGATACACGGGCTGGACTCTGTTGATGATCATGGCAGCCTGTACCTGGCCGCCCTGCTTGATGCGCGTTTGCGTCGGCTTCGGCGGTGGCGGAGCTCCACCCATGCCACCAATGACGCCGCCAATCACGCCGCCCATCGAGCCACCGGGCACGCCTCCCGGAACGCCGCCCTGTACGCCGGCATCCATATCGGGGGCGTCTTCCTTAATAATCTTTACATCTTTCGGAATCGCTTTCGGCTGCACGAGTTTGCCCGCATCCATTAAATGGACTTGCGGCTTGACGTGGACAATCGCCGCAGGGGGTGGCGGAGGAGGCGGTGGCGGCGGTGGTGGCGGAGCGGTAAGCATGGTCGCCATCATCGTCTTCGGCAGCGCTTCCGTGTAGATCAGCGGAATGAGGATCAGGATGCCGACGAGAACAGCCTGCACAACCATGGAGAGCACCACCGTCCAAGGCTTGTTCGTCCGCTTCGTCTCGCCTGAGAGCACCATATCTTCAAACATAAATCCTACCTCCTCCCCGAAGGAGCAAGACGTCCTGCGACGCCCTCGCTTCCGCGGGTTTTGTTTCCGGCTGCGGGTCCGGTGCCAACTGCGACGCTTTGTTGGCCGCGCCAGTGATTCCAGGCGACCACAAGCGGTGCAGCAATACCAAAACTGGAGTACGTTCCTACCACAATCCCCACCACCAGAGCAAAGGAGAATGCACGAAGCACCTGGCCGCCCATAAGGAACAGGACGAGCACGGTGAGGAAAGTCAATCCACTAGTCAGTATCGTCCGGGAAAGAGTCTGGTTGATGGATTTGTTTACGACGTCCGGAAAAGGCTCGCGGCGCAGCAAACGATTGTTCTCCCGGATGCGGTCGAAGATGACGATAGTATCGTTCATCGAATATCCAACCAGTGTGAGAAGTGCCGCGATAACCGTCAGCGAAATCTCGAAATGCAAAAGCGAGAAAAAGCCCAGCGTGATCAAAACGTCGTGAAACACGGCAAGGACCGCTGCTGCCCCGTAGACCAACTCGAATCGAAAGGCAATATATACCAGCATGCCCCCCAAAGCATAGAGGGTAACGACAATTGCCTGGCGTCGAAGCTCGCCGCCAACTTTGGGGCCGACGATTTCCACGCCGCGTATCGCAAAGGAGCCTAGAGCGCAGTTATCCTTTAGGGCGGAAAGAACACCCGGGGTTACTCCATCGACCTTCGAGAGGACGTCAAAACTGGTGAGCACGCCTTGGCTGTTCGAGTCGCGATAATCGAGAATCTTCTTTGCGAGCTGCTGATAGCGGTCACCTGCGTTCGTGGAGAGCAGCAGCGGATCGTGTTGCGTGAGGAAAGCGGCGAGGGAGGAAGGCGTGGCGGAATTGAAATCGGGCTTGGAAGAACTGTTTACTCCGTAGATTGCGTTCAGTGCATCGATGACCTGGGTCTTGCTGGCGTCACCGGCTTCGTCGCCCTGATTTTTCTGCTCGACGAATATGAGCACCTCGTTCGAATTGGTGCTGGCGATGTCGCTAACGGACTGGATTTCGGTGTTGCCGAGGCCTTGCGCGGTCAGCCCGCTGCGGATCTTGTCGATATTAGGAGGCTGCGCGAAGCGCACATCCACGTTTGTGCCGCCTTTGAAATCGATGCTGTAACGAAGGCCGCCATGTAGAAAGATGGAAGTCCAGCCGGCAATGAGCAAAATGCCGCTAAGGGCATAGAAATACTTGGCTTTGCCCATCCAGTCGATGTTGGGCTCTTTGAATAGCTCGATCATGCGGCTTTTACTTCCCTTCTTTAGACTCCAACGTCCTCGGAATAGTTCCCGCCGCTTCCCTACGCAGATTGGGGGAAGCGGCCCAAGATAGCTATGACTCTATCGTTTCGCTCCAAACAGACTTTGGCCCTGTACGTCCTAGTACCGGCTAAATGCTCAATTCGCCCTGGCGGTCCATCTTCGCCAGGTGATACTGGAAAATCGTCTTGGATACGTAGATTGCCGTGAAGACGTTGGCGATCAAACCGATCGTCAGGGTTATGGCAAAACCCTTGATTGGCCCCGTTCCAAACAGAAAGAGAAAGAAAGCAGAGACGACCGTTGTGACGTGTGTATCGATAATGGTGAGAAAAGCCTTGTCGAACCCCGCCTGAACAGCCGATGCCGGGGATTTGCCATTGCGCAATTCCTCGCGGATACGCTCGAAGACGAGGACGTTGGAGTCCACACCCATGCCAATAGTCAGAATTACGCCAGCGATTCCGGGCAGAGTAAGGACCGCGCCGAAGGCGGCAAGCGCGGCAAGTAGAATGACCAAGTTAAGTATCAGCGCGAGAACCGCGTTGCCGCCCGAAAGCCGGTAATAGAAAAGCATGAAAATCATCACCACTAGCAGGCTTAGTACCGAGGCTTGCACGCCATGGCGAATGGAGTCGGCCCCCAGGGAGGGACCAACGGTCCGCTCTTCGAGATATTTGATGGATGCCGGGAGCGCACCAGCGCGCAGCACCAGCGCCAGATCATGCGCCGATTCCTGGCTGAAACTGCCTTCGATCACGCCGGAATCATCGATGCGGGCATTGATAACCGGCGCAGAATAGACGCGATGGTCGAGCACGATGGGCATGTCGCGGCCAATATTCTGCTGCGTAAATGGACCGAATCGGCGGGCCGCTTCGGCAGATAGGGTGAAGTTCACCGACCATTGGCCAGGGTTGTTGGCGTTGCGATTTTCCGTGGCGCTCCGAAGATCGCGACCCGTTACGATGATCGAGCGACTCACGATATACCATCCCTCGCCCTGTTCCGGCGCACCGGAAGCGGTAGGGCTTTGCGGACGCCCGGGCAGAAGTTCTGTACCGGGGGGCAAGATGCCGCCGTGTTTGCTCAATGCTTCGGTCTCCGAACTGTACACAACAGGATCCTCGAGAAGCCGCAACTCAAGTTGGCCACCGGCTTGGATGACAGATTTGGCGCGTGAAGGATCACCTTCCCCGGGGAGTTGCACGAGAATCTCGTTGTTATTCCGCCCGCCTCGAAGCTGAATCGTGGGCTCAGTTAGGCCGAGGGCATTGATACGACGATCAATGGTTTCGAGCGTCAGCGTCATCGTCGTTTCTTGAATTTGCGCTATGGCAGCGGCGCGCAGCGTGAGTGTGTAGCCAGAAGGGTCGCCCGCAGCAGGCGACATATCCCAATAGTTCGCGAATTGCTGATTGATATAGTCCCGAAATTCCGGGAGCCGTGCAGGGTCCACGTTGCGCACAAGAATGTGCGTGTCGTCCAATCGGCGCACTTCATCGTATCGAATGTTTTTGCCGCGCAGCCATGTCGCGACGCGCTCGACCATCTGGTCGGTCTCCTGCGCGATGGCTTCCTGCGTTTGCACTTGCAGGACGAGGTGGGTCCCGCCCTGGAGATCGAGGCCGAGCTTGATCTGGTGAGAGAAATTATCCTTCAGCTGCCCCACGGACGTCGGAAACACGGGGAGCCCCACCAGGCCGTAGACGCAACCGAGAATGACGAGAACGATGAAAATGATTTTCCACTTCAGATTGGGGTTCATGGTCAGAAAGTTGAGCGCGTGATCCGGCTGCGGGCGGGGTTATTTCGCATCTTCCGATGCCTCCACCTGGGCAATCGCCGAGCGCGCGATTCGGATTTTTACCTGGTCGGCGATCTTTAAAATGACTGTGTCGCCGTCAATGCCATTAATCGTGCCGTAGATGCCGCTGTTGGTGACGACTTTGTCGCCCGATTTGAGCGCGGCAATCATCGCCTGCATCTTTTTGCGCTGCCGCTGCTGCGGTAGAATGAGCATGACGTAAAAGATCGCCATGACCACGATCATCATCACCAGCGGATTGCCGAGAAGGCTCGCTGGCCCCGAAGCCTGGAATAAAATCGCTGCCATTGTCATTGCGTGCTGCATCGTTCCTCTCGCCAATTTCGAGCCATCCCGGCCTCACGGGAGATAGAATCACCCCGGCGGGTTCAAGTTGCCCGCCCTCACAGCCCACCGGATTCTCTCCTCGTGTTGCCGCGCAGGTCAGCCTCGGTGCAAACCGGGCTGCACTTGAAGAATCTCGGACGCTATTCCCGCCTAACTTTCAAGCCTGGTTTACAGCATAGCGCGCGTGCATCTCAGATGAGAAATTCGCTAGGTTCCCAAACTCGATAGCCTCGCGGATTTGCCGCATTAAGTCAAGGTAAAAGTGGACATTATGGTGGGTGGCCAGGATCGCCGCGGTCAGTTCTCCAGCGGCGAAAAGATGACGAAGATAAGCGCGCGTATAGCGCCGGCAAACCGAGCAGGAACAGTTCGGATCGGGCGGGCGCTGGTCCGCGGCATAGCGCGCGTTCTTGATCAGCACGCGGCCTTCGCTGGTGTAAAGGCACGCGTGGCGCGCGGCGCGCGTGGGAAGCACGCAGTCCATCATGTCGATGCCGAGCGCGACGTAGTCGGCGATCTGCTCGGGCTTTCCAACGCCCATCAAGTAACGCGGTCGGTTGCGAGGCAAAAGCGCCGTGACTTCGCCGGTCATTTCGCAGGTGAGTGCGTGCGGCTCGCCGACGGCAAGCCCACCGACAGCGTAACCGGGAAAATCCAATTCAAGAAGTTGTTGTGCGCTCGCGCGGCGTAGGTCGGCGAACGTGGCTCCTTGCACAATCCCGAATTGCCATTGTGCCAGCTCGCCGTTGCGGTTCGCCTGTTCCAGAAAATACTTTCGCGCGCGCCCAGCCCATGCCGTCGTGCGTGCGACTGCCGCTTCCGCCTTGTCGCGTGGCGCGGGCGTCTCGATGCACTCATCGAGCACCATTGCAATATCCGAACCAAGCGCCAGCTGAATCTCCGCCGCATTTTCTGGCGTGAGCATGTGTTCCGAGCCATCCAGATGCGACCGAAAGCGCACCCCTTCATCTGTAACTTTGCGCAGCTCGGAAAGGCTGAACACCTGGAAGCCGCCTGAGTCGGTGAGAATCGCGCGCGGCCAGGACATAAATTTGTGCAGGCCGCCGAGCTTGCGCACCGCTTCGTGCCCCGGCCGCAAATACAAATGGTAGGTGTTGGAAAGGATGATCTCAGCGCCGAGTTCTTCCAGCGCCTCATTGCGCAAACCCTTGACGCTCGCCTGCGTGCCCACAGGCATAAAAAACGGCGTCTGCACCGCGCCGTGCGGCGTCTGCAAAACCCCGCGCCGCGCGCCAGTCGGATCAGTCTTCGTTAGCTCAAATGAAAAACCCACACACCAAGTCTATCAGAGGAAAATCCAGGCAATCAGTGTGAAGAAGAAGACCAAGGAGAAAGTCGTTCCGAAGGCAATGCCCAGCGCCTTGCCGATCGGCGCCTTCTTCGGATCCGCGGCGGAGAAACCAATGGCCATCAAAACGATGGTCCAAATCGCGAAAACGTCCAGGCTCCCTCCAAGAATCAGCTGCCAAGCAGGAGCGTTGTCTCCCAGGAATGCCCCCACATTCGAGGCCAGAAAATTTTGTGGGTCGATGCTTTGCGGATCTTTCAAGAAGGTGACTGGAATTGCCAAAACCTCCCGAAGCGACATCGGCAGATGCGCGAAAACCGTGATGGCAAACGCAGTGCGGAAATTCGTTCGGACTCCGCCGATAAGTTTGAAAGTTCCAAAATTGATTGCCGCCGCAATCAGGATCAGAAGCGGCCAGCCGATGACACCTCGCACGTACTGCGAGATTTTCGACCGCTCGGCCCCTTGCTCGTACGCGCGCTCCTTCTGCGCATCCGGCAAGCTATCGATTTGCGCGGCCGCGAATTTGTTTTTCTCGATCTGCTGCTTGGTGAAGTCCAGCCAATCCGCGCGTTTGACGAGCGTGGCGCACAGTCCGAACCAAATCACGATCATTAATAGCATGGGCACGATCCAGCTCGGCCGTTGGACTATGTCCTTAAAGGTGGCTCCCGGCGAAAAGAATACGCCCACGATGCGGCTGACTACGCTCATCTGAGGCTGGGGCTCAGGCGCAGCCGGGGGAACGGCGATTGTCGTTGCCATCGAAGAATCCTCCACCACGGGGTTTCGAAATGCTCTCTGTAAAAGCAGTACGCAGGGAGCATCCTAAAGATTTCATCGGGCGGATTCTAGCCTAATCGGGTGGAGATTGCCTTGGAAAGTCTAACGCGCTGGCAATGCCGGAACAGCGGCGAGCAATTCGCGGGTGTAGGCTTCGTTTGGCTGATGCAGGACCTGCCCGGCCGAGCAGATCTCCACAAACTTCCCCGCGCGCATCCATTAAAGATGTCACGCAGCCATCTTAGTTCGGAATTTCAGAACTCCAAACGCGACACTCCGCCTTTGTGCTCTGTGCGCAGCGCGTGTCAACGCTTGTCGAGCGGGATGACAAACTTCAAAGCGGTATGCGTGGAGGAGAAGCCAACTACCTTCACATCTTTCAATCCTGTCTTTCGCCCGGCGGCGATCACATCGTTCTCCGTGATCGTTTTTTGTCCCTTGGGATAAACAATCCAAAGCGCCGTCGCCCCTTTCAAAGACTTCGCAATCTTCGGGACTGAAGAAAGGTCCTTTATCGATTCGGTCGCGAAGAAAACCACATCGGAGTCAGCTGCAATTTTGTCCTTCGTCACTGAGCCGGCAAGCGGCTTAAGCTCCGCGAGAAAACCGGCGTCGATGCTGCCAAACAGAGACACCCTCGCCCCGGGTTTTACGCCAATCTTCTCCATCCGCGATTTCGGATGAAGGATCTTCTCGCGCCATTTCTCCGCCGCAGGCCCCAACTCGAAAACCACCAGTCCGTCCGCAGCCTGCAATCGCAGTTCCCCGTCCACCGCCTTGGCCGACTTGATCGAAGCAAACGGAATCTTCAACCTGAACTCGCCGCGAAAAAGAACTTCGCTCGTCTCCAGCAGCGCCTTCCCTTCTGACGTTTCTTTCCCAAAGCGCACCGTGCATTTCAGTTCGTTCCCCATAAGTCTCCGCCCCCGATTCCACGGACGTAAACAGATGTAAACCGTCCGCTTCTCCGGCCGCAAATCCGCGTGCCTACGATAGTAAGCTATAGGGCTCGATGGCAACCGCAACGACACCCCGTGTGGACTGGAAGCTGATCTGGGCGCAGCGCGGCTTCCGCTTTTTCTTTGTCGCTATGTTCGTGTCTCTCTTCGGCAGCGGCATGAACTTCGTCGGCGTGAGCTGGTACATCATGGCCGCCACGCACTCGACGGTAAAAGTCAGCCTGCAGGTCATCGTCGTCACGCTGCCAGGTCTTCTCATTCCTTTTCTCGGCGGCGTGCTGATCGATCGCTTTGACCGCCGCTATCTCGGAGTATTGCTAGACTTGACTCGCGGCTTTTTCGTCCTCGCGACCGCCTACATCGCGTGGCGGGGGAATCTTCAGCTCTGGCACCTCTACGCCATGACGCTGATCACCGGCACGGGCTCCGCGATGTACTGGGCCACCGTCAACGCCCTCGTCCAGGAAGTCATTCCGCCGAGCCAGTTCACGGGCGCCAACGCCGCCGTCCTCGTAGGCGTCCAAAGCGGCATGCTACTCGCGGGCGCATTCGTCGGCTTCATTTATGACAGCGCCGGCATCGCGGGGATTCTCTGCATCGATGGCCTCACTTACTTCGTCTCCGCGTTTTGCCTCTACAGCATCCGCACTGGCTACGTTTCGCCGCGCGACCATCTGAAATATCCGCGCGAATACTCCGAGGCGACCGAAGCCACCGCCGAAGCTCTCGAATCCGGCGAAAATCCCGAAGTCGCAGAAGCCGGCCTCTCTCTCGCTGTCTATTCCGATCTCAAGGAAGGCTTCGCGTACCTCAAACAGCAGCCGCTAGTTCGGTCCCTCGGAGTCACACACTCGATCATGATGGCCGGCGTCGTCAGCGGCAACGTCGTCCTCGTTGCCCTGGTCAATGATATTTTGCATGCTGGCGCGCGCGGTCTCGGCTTTCTTGAAGCCGGCTGGGCGATTGGCGCGATCACCGGCGGATTCATCGTTAGTCAGCTCCGCACATCGTTGCGCATGCCACTTTACGTCGCGGTCTGCGCCGTGCTCGCGGTGGGCCACATGGCAACGCCTTTCGTCGCGTTTCTCGTTGGCGCGGTCGTGCTGCAAGCCATCTTCGGACTCTGCCGTGCCATAGGCGGCGTCACTGCGCAGTCCGGCTTAATGTCCATCGTCCCACGCCACTTCATGGGCCGCACGCAATCCGCCATGGCCATCTTCACGACCTGCGTGCAGCTCGCGATGAGCATCGCTCTCGGCGTAGTCGCGCAGGGCGTCAGCCTAATCGCAGGTTATGCCTTGCTCGCACTTCTATACGCTGGCGCCACGCTCTCCGCCTCCCGTGCGCGCCAGCTCATGCGCTAAACTTTGGAAGTAGTTTTCCCATGTGAGAGGCGCCGTGGAAATTAAAACCGTTCAGCCATTTCTGCACTATTTCGGAAACGTTCGCGAGCGAACCATGCGCGTGGCGCGCTGCATCCCGCCCGACAAAATCGATTGGACCTACGCTTCCGGCAAATTCACTCTCGGCGACATCTTGCGCCACCTCGCCGTCGCGGAACGCTACATGTGGGCCGAAAATGTGCAAGGCCGTCCCGCTCGTTACACCACTCACGGCAAAGAACTCGCTGACGGTTACGAAAATGTGATCGCGTTTGTAGACCGCCTTCACTCCGAATCGATGGAGATTTTCGCGCGCCTCACCGACGAAGACCTTCAACGCAAGTGCAAGACTCCCGATGATGCGCCCATCACCACCTGGAAATGGCTTCGCCTCATGCCAGAGCACGAAATCCACCACCGCGGCCAGATTTATTTGTATTTGGCAATGCTCGGCGTAAAAACGCCGCCGCTCTACGGCCTGACCTCCGAAGAAGTCCGCGCGCGCAGTTTGATGGATTGAGGCGTGGCCAGAATGCTATCGAGCCACGCCAGGCATTCAATCGCGCATAGTTGTGCGAGCGACCGGGAAAAAGCGGCAGCAGAGCTGCCGCACTCCAAATTCAAGCGGGCTTCGATGCAGGCTCCGCTGAAGCAGCCGGCGACGCGGCAACAGCTTCCTGCCCCAGCAAATCCACCGCTGCCTGGTTTAACTTCGCGCGCAGTTGGTAGCGTTCGTTCGCGCGCGTGATGTATCTCACCGCAATTTCAATCCCGCCGACGACCGGCTTCACGTTAATCGCCGGTGCCGCCGTCAACGTATGAGCCGTCTCCTTCGATCGCGCCACACCCTGCCATTCTTTCTCGGCTTGCTTCGCCGTTTCGGCCGTCGCTTCCAGCACTTTCTTTTGAATCGCATCGACAACCGGGTAAGGATCCCGCCCCGCAGGCAAAACGACTTGCAGCTCGTCCCACAGCCACTGTCCGGAAGTCGAGAAATTGAAATAGTGTCCCTCGATCGCAAAACTATTCGTGAAGGTCACGCGCCGTCCGGTAGGATGGCCCGAATCGGTCCAATTGCCGGTTTCGAGCAGCACGGTGTGAAACATGCCAAGCTCGACGACTTCGCCGGTCACTCCATTAATCTCCACCCAATCGCCGAGCCGGATTCCGTTCTTCCCCATCAGCACAAACCAGCCGAGGAATCCCACGATGAAATCCTTCAACGCAACAGTAAGGCCCGCACCGGCCAATCCAAGAAATGTCCCCAGCTGCCCTGGCGGCCCGAACATCACCAGAAGGGCGAGAAGCACGGCCAGCACCTGAATGGATACGCGCGTAACCGTCCGCAAGGTTTCCACTTGCCGACGGTCCAGCGAAGTCTTGCCGAGCAAACTCTCCAGCCAACGATCGAAGAACAACAGCACCAGGGCGATCCCCAGGATAATCAGCACGCCTCTTAGGGTGAGATAAATCTCGTTTCGTCGCTGCCCCTCCACAACGTTCAGCCACTGCCCGTAAATGTTTACGAGTTGTTTGTTGGCGTCGACTCGCTTGTCGAACGAAGCCAGACTCTTCTGGTCCGCGGAAATTTGTTTTGTTTTTTGCAGCAAATCGCTGGACTCATCATGACTCCGCTGCGTTCGAACGTCCTGTCTTGGCTCCGTCGCGTTCTTCGCATGATGCGCCAACTGCGGCATCGCCGCCTTCGCTGCGTCGATCTTCGCGTCGAGATCATCGTGCTTTTTCGCGAGATCGTCCGCGGCAGCTTCCGCGGCCTGTTGTGCCCACGTCAGCAGTTGCTGTTTCTGCCGCAGCAGCGACCACTCCCGATAACGGTGGATCAATCCCGACAGATACTGCGGCGGCGCAACATTCGTAGCCGCCGTAACTCCGGTCTTCTCCGCCGCTTTGTGTTCCTCCTCCATCTGCTGGATGCGGTCCTCGGGGTCGCCGCCAGCCCGAATTAAATCCTGCTTCGCGTCGTCCACCTCATCTTGCGCGAGGTTCAAATCCTCTTGTGCGATGTCCAGGCTGTCTTGAATCGGTTCCTTCTTTACGCCCTTCGCCTTGGCGACTGCATCCGTCAGTTGAGCAACCTGCGCCTGTTCATCCTCCAAAACTTTCTGCGCCTTCTCCAGTCGCGCCGCAATTTCTTTCGCTTCGCCCTTCAGAACTGGAGGATGCTCTTTTGCATCGTGCAGCGCCACGGCAAACGCCAAGTCCACTTCAAAATCCGCCAGCCGCAGCGCCTCATCCGCCAGCGGCTTTTCATCCGGGGTGAGCGAGAGCTGCGCAAGCTGCTGCGCCCGCTTCAGTGGCATTTGGTCCACCAGGCTCTCCGCTTGCAGGTTTCCGAGCGCTCCGAGATAGAGCCGGGTAGTGACATACGGCTGGCGCATTTGATACAAGCCGTACGCCGTGGCGAATAGGAGCGCCACGAGCACGATGGCAGCGATCTTGGTTCTGTTTTTCATTCGGCCTCAGTCCGGGGAATGGTGCAGCCATTCTAATACGCGCCATGTCCCAGCGGAACGCGCTTCTTCGCACTAACTGATTCGAAATTCCTACCAGGATTTCTCAGCCGCGCCTCGCTCCCTCAGCTACGCTGGATTAGAGACCGGAGAGGCCCAACTTGGATTCGCGCCTGCCCAAAATGCTGTTCGTGCTGCTCGCCATTTTCGTGGCGCTCTATTTTTCGTCGTACTATCCTCGGCTGCCCGATGAGCTCGCCTCTCGCTTCAACAGCCGCGGCATTCCCAACGGTTGGCAATCCAAGCCCATGTTCTTCGGATTTTTCGTCGGCGCCCTGGTGCTGGCCACGGTTCTCGCCTTCGGACTGCCGCGCATCATCAAGAGCATGCCCATCGAGTCGGTCAATCTTCCAAACAAAGCCTACTGGCTCGGTCCGGACCAATCAGCCACCACCCTGGAATTTCTAAGCACCTGGTTCGCGTGGTTCGGTTGCGCGGCTTTGGTACTTCTTCTTTTTACTTTTAATTACGCCGTTCAATCGAACCTGCATCCCGACCACCGCCCCGATCCCGACCAAATGCTGTATGCCATCCTCGGTTTCGCCGCCTTCGTAGCCGTATGGATCACCCGTCTAGCTAGTCGCTTCGCCCGCATCCCCCGCGACAATTTCGTCCAAAAGTGAAAGCACGAGTGGTTCGCAGGGCCGAGGCGTTGTAGAATCAAGCCATGTTGGTAAAGGTCGAAGCCTATAATGACGGTGACTTTTGGTGTGCGCGGGGAATCGGCGAAGATATCTTCACGCAAGGTAAAACTGTCGACGAACTCTACAAAAACATCCGCGAAGCCGTGACTCTTCACTTTGAAAATCGCGTGCCTGCCGCCGACATCGACATCCTCGTTGTTTCCGAATTGAAGCCTGCTCATGCCCCGGCTGCCTCAGATTAGTGACCGCTCCCTTATCCGATTGCTCGCCTCGCTTGGATATGAAGTTGTCCGTCAAAAGGGAAGTCATGTTCGCGTCCGCAAGCGAAATGAGTTAGGCGAGCATAACCTCACTGTTCCCGACCACGACGTGATCGCCAAAGGAACTCTAAATGACCTCCTGACACAGGTCAGCTTGTGGAACAACATACCCAAGGATGTGCTGATTGAGCGATTGCGGTAGTTGGCCGTGCCGAAACAGGCTGGATTGAAACCATGAAAAAATATCTGATCGTCATCGAGCCGACACAAACCGGATTCTCGGCCTATTCTCCCGACCTACCGCGCTGCGTTTCAACGGGTCGCACGCGCGAGGAAGTCGAACAGAATATGCGCGAGACCATTGCTTTTCATCTCGACGGCTTGCGTGAAGAAGGACAAGCCGTGCCCGAGCCACAAACGTACTCTGCGTATGTCGAACTTCCCGCGTAAACTTCTGTCGGAGATCCAGAACCTACGGAGTTTCGCGGCAAAACAAAACGCCCCGATCGCTCGGAGCGTTTTCGTTTTGCCAATTTCGATTTTCGAACTTCCGATCTTTCTACAAATAATCCCGCGAAGGACCCTCCAAAAACGCCCGAAGCTTCCGTGACCGCGACGGATGCCGCAGCTTGCGCAGCGCCTTAGCTTCAATCTGCCGGATGCGTTCGCGCGTCACGGCGAACGACTGCCCCACTTCTTCGAGCGTGTGTTCGCTGCCATCATCCAGGCCAAACCGCATCTTGATAACTTTTTCTTCGCGCGGCGTCAGTGTCTTCAACACCGAAGACGTTTGCTCCTTCAAATTCAAGTTGATCACCGCGTCCGACGGCGAAACCACCGCCTTATCCTCGATGAAATCCCCGAGATGCGAATCTTCCTCTTCGCCAATCGGAGTCTCAAGAGAAATCGGCTCCTGCGCAATCTTCAAAATCTTGCGCACCTTGGACACCGGAATATCCATGCGCTTGGCAATTTCTTCCGAAGTCGGCTCGCGCCCCAGTTCCTGCACCAGCTGGCGGCTCGTACGCACCAGCTTGTTGATCGTTTCGATCATGTGCACGGGAATACGAATCGTGCGCGCCTGGTCGGCAATCGCGCGGGTGATCGCCTGCCGGATCCACCATGTCGCGTACGTCGAAAATTTATATCCGCGACGCCACTCGAACTTGTCCACGGCTTTCATCAAGCCGATGTTGCCTTCCTGAATCAAATCCAGGAACTGCAACCCGCGGTTCGTATATTTTTTCGCAATCGAAACCACCAACCGAAGGTTGGCTTCGATCAACTCCTTCTTTGCCTGCTCCGCCTCAGCTTCGCCGCGGTGAATAAACGTCAGCGTGCGCTTCAATTCGGTGAGTCCGACTTCGCTCGCCTCTTCGATGTCCTTCAGCTCCGTCCGCCGCGTGCGCAATTCCTTGCGTGCTTCCGCAGCCACGTCGCCTTTCGCGGCATCCACGCGCCGCTCAAGCCTGCCCGCCTCGCGCTCCAGCGATTGCAAGCGCTCGACCGTCCCGCGCATCTTGTCAATCAGCCGCTTCTTCTCGAACGGGTTGAAATCAATCCCACGAATCTCGACCGAAATCTCGACGCGCGTCCGGGCCACTGCCCACTTCGCCTTGATATACTGCTTTTTCTTCGCCTTCGGCGTGCTCTCCAGCTTTTCCGCTTGTTTCAACGCCAGGTCGTACAACTTCGCGATCTTGTCGATGTACTTCAGCGTCTGCTTCGTCTTGTTCGCGATCTTCTCTTCGGTCAGCTCTTCGTCGTCAAACTGCACGATCTCTTTGATCGACCGCGCGCCCTTGCGCAAATCCTCGCCCACCGCGATCAATTCTTTGATCACAATCGGCGATCGCGTGATCGACTTCATCACTACCAGCTGCCCGCGCTCGATGCGTTTCGCGATGGTCACTTCGCCTTCGCGCGTCAGCAGCGGCACAGTTCCCATTTCGCGCAAATACATGCGTACGGGGTCGTTCGTTTTTTCGAGGGAACCCGGCGTCAAATCCAGGTCGCTGCCGCCCTCATCCGAATGCGCGTCGTCCTTGACGACCGCATCCCGGTCTCCCGCCTCCGAGGACACTTCCACTGCGCGCGCCGCCTTCGCCGACGCTTGGTCCTCGTAAATCTCAATCCCGTTTCGTTCAAAGGTAGTAAGAAGGTCGTCGATCTCTTCCGAAGAATGGACTTCCGCCGGAAGCGAATCGTTCACTTCGTCATAGAGCAGGTAGCCGCGCTCTTTGCCCACGGCAATGAGCTGCTTTACCGCATCATATTTTTCTTCAAGACCCACAGCTGCCACGAATTCCTCCAGGCTTCCAGGCGCGACCCCAAGTCTTGCCGGTCAGCACCGCCGAAAAATTTTCCCTGCAAAGGCGCAGGCAGTATGCCACGCTGGCGCAGCCAATGCCTCTGCGGTCACCAAAACGAACTGTGGGGAATCCCCCGCCAGATCACTCGTCTTTTTGTGAATTCCTTTATGGTACGCCGCGTCGTCAGCTTCCCGTTCGCCCTGTACTTCGCCCGTCGCCCGCTCTCAGAGTACGTTCCCACGCCTCTAAGTACATCTATATAGATGCAGTTAGGTGCGAATCCGTTACTCGCGAAACCCTATAACGCTACACGCTTAACTCTATCCGCGTCAACATTTTAATCAGTGGAAATCTGTGGATGAACTTTCCAGTTCCGAGCCCTCGTGGCACAGACTTCAGTCTGTGTTCCTGAGCCAGATGTCCCGAGCAACGAGCGCTGTCCACCAAAAGGCCCGCCTCCTGTGTAAGATGTCGTCCGAGGTGGAACGGATAGCTCCAAATGGCATCTGTTTTCTCACATGCAGTAGCCACCCTCGGCATCGGCGCATGCTTTTACCGGCCAGGCACCCCGAAGCGCGTCTGGCTGCTCGGGGCTGCCTGTTCTGTAATTCCTGACCTGGACGTTATCGGCTTCCACTTCGGCGTCCACTATGGTGACTTCTGGGGCCATCGCGGCTTTACGCATTCCATTCTCTTTGCGGCGCTTCTGGCCACTCTCGCCTTCCTGCTCGCATTTCGGCAAGCCGTCCCAGGCCTAAGTCGATTTGCCTTATGGACCTTTTTCTTTCTGGCGACCGCCAGCCACGGCCTCCTCGATGCCATGACTGACGGCGGCCTCGGAGTCGCCTTCTTCTCCCCCTTCAACAACGCCCGCTACTTCCTACCATGGACACCCATTCGAGTCTCGCCCATCGGCGTCACCAGTTTCTTCAGCCACCGTGGCCTGGAAGTCATCCAAAGCGAACTCATCTGGGTCTGGCTTCCGGCGGCGCTTCTGATTGCCTCAGCTTTTCTCGTTCACCGAGCAACTGCCTCTCGCTCTTGACTCGAGATATGAAGCTGGTATCCTTGAGGGCAGACAGTTCTACGTAGACTAAGTGCGGTCTCCAGGCCGCATTTTTCATTTTGGGGTGCTTTAACACCGCCGCCCCCTGGAAATGATCTTCTCGTATGTTTCGCAAACAGCCACGCCGTCAGAGCTCAGCCCATGTGGCGCGGGGCAGGGCCCTGCGGCATCGCCGTCTCGTGCCAAAGCGGCCCCGGATCGCTATTGATCGCGTTGCGTATGCGTGCCAAGGCTGCGAATTTCTGGAACGAGTTATGTTTACTTACAAATCCTTTAGAATGAATACTTACAGGAAACGCTCGTAAGTGTTCATTCTAAATCGCTTACACAACAAGCTAAGCCCTTTAGAATCCGCGTTTACGAAAAAAAGGGGGAGGGGGAGGGAGGTAGACGAGTAGTTGCTGCTAACCTACGATTTCCTAGGGAAACGCAGTCGGCTACCTACCTGGCAGCCGCCAGCCGCCGCATCAGATCCTGCTTCTTCTCGAGCAGGCCACGCATTTCCGTCACGGGAGGGTTTGCCTCGATGCTCCGCTGCACTTCCGCGAGCTCCCGTTCGGCTTGCCGGTGTTGCAGGGCCTCGACGCAGCTAACCGCCTCTTCCCAGGTCGGCTCGCTGGCTTCCTCGAACAGAATCTCGAAAAGTATGCGCCGGTCCCGTTCTTCGAGTTGCGCAGCAACTTCCGTAGCTCGCATCGGCTCGTCGGCCAGGCTCGCGACGATCAAAACCGCAAAAACTTTCTCGGTCTCGAGTCCGTGATAAAGCTGAGAAGCCTGGAGCCGTTGCGCCAGTTCGCGACGGAATCCCTCCGCCTCGGCCAGCATGCGAATCAGTCGCCGCTCGACGGGCTTCGCCGAGCGGCCCACCAGTTCCGGCTGGATCTTCAATTCGCTGTGACGCTGGGTAGCGGCTTTGCTCAACGCGGCGCGCAGCACCGGCTCGTCCAGGTGAAGCTGCTGCGCAATTCGGGTCGCCCATTCCGAGCGAAGAATCGTATTAGGAATTTTCTGAACGTAGGGCAAGAGAAAATTCACGGCGCGCCGCTTCCCTTCCCCGGTCGTCAAATCCATCTTGCGCGCGCGGGCAATCAGATAGTCGACGTAGGGCGGCGATTCCTTCAGCAACTTTGTGTATTCCTCGACGCCTCGTTCACGGATAAACAAATCCGGATCAGCTTTCTTATCACCAACGGGAGGTAGCGCCAGGACGCGCACCTCGAAATCCTGTTCGAGCAAAAGCGCCACGGACCGCTCAGCCGCCAACTGTCCCGCGTTGTCCGGGTCGTAGTTAATGATCACGCGCTTCGTAAAACGGCTCAGCAACTTGATCTGTGGCTCCGCGAGGCTCGTCCCGCAGCTCGCCACCACGTTGCTGATTCCCGCACGCGCCACGGCTATCGCGTCCATATAGCCTTCGACGAGCACCGCAAAATCCGACCGCCGCAGCGCTTCCTTCGCCCGGTCCATGTGATACAGCACATTGCTTTTCGAGTAGATCGGCGTCTCCGGCGAATTCAAATATTTCGGCTGATCATCGCCAAGCGCCCGCGCACCAAACGCTACAATCTTTCCCGAGTCATTTGCGATGGGAAACGTAATGCGACGCCGGAATCGGTCGAACATCCGGCCGGCCTGTTCGCCGCGCGAGATCAATCCAGACTCGACGAGCAATTTCTCCGGATATTTCTGTTTCAGCACTCGCAGCAATGCATCGCCGTCGCTCGGCGCATAACCGATCCCGAACCGGTCAATCGACTTGTTATCGAGCCCACGGTCCTCAAGATAAGCCCGCGCCGCTTTGCCTTCGAGCGTGCCGGAAATCTGTTTCGTAAAGAAAGCCTGCGCCTCGCGATGCATCTCGACCAGCGCCGAGCGCTGCTGATTTTCCTGCCGCTCTTCCGGCGACCGCTCGCGAGGCCGCGGAATCGCAATCCCGCACTTTTCCGCAACGGTGCGCACTGCTTCCGGAAACGCGGACTTCTCCACATCCATCACAAAATTAAAAACGTCGCCGCCTTTGCCGCACCCAAAACAATAAAAAATCTGTTTGATCGGTGACACCGTAAACGAAGGAGTTTTTTCCTGATGAAACGGACAAAGCCCTGAAAAATCCTTGCCAGTCTTTTTCAGGCGCACATATTCGCCCACCACGCGAACAATGTCCGCCTGCTGCTTTACCCTCTCCGCGAATGATCCCGCTTCCGCCACGGCTTCATCGAGGATTGTAGCTAAACTAGTGAGAGGAATATATCCCGGCAGGGATGAGGTTAGCATCCGTCAGCGGACGCCCATAGAGATAGGCCCAGGCTTTGATCCGGCGCCCGCGAGCCCAAGCATCGACGAGTTCCCGGCGAAATAAGCCCTCGTCCACGCCCTCAAATTCATCCAGGTCGCGCAGCGTTTTTTCGGGATCTTGCAGTAAGAAAAGGTCCCCTTTGACAAATCGGTTGGGAGAGGTAGTGAGAACAGCACCGGGATACTCTTGACCGGACAATCTATAGAGATCGGCTCGAATGCGGCCTGGACTGATGAACCGGACGCGCCCCCGTAACCGCTCGTGGGCCTCGCCTCCACGCTTCAGACTCCCATAGAAGAATATATATTGTGGCAGCGACCCAGTTTGCGGGCGACGCGCCTTTTTTTTCGGTATGCGCGCGCTACCCGCGGTGACTTTGGACTTGGCTCTCAATTCACGCTCGCAGTTCCACGACGGTGATGGCCTTCCCGCCGCGTTCTTCCGTTTCAAACGTCGCGCGTTCGACAAGCGGGTGCGTTTTCAGAAATTTCGCGAGGCCCTTTCGCAGCGCGCCTGTTCCGTGGCCGTGAATGATTCGTACGCGTGTCTGATTTGCGAGCGCGGCTTCATCGAGATATTTGTCGACGCGCTCCGTCGCTTCTTCAACGCGCATGCCGATCACGTTGATCTCGCCCGAAGCTGCACCTTCGCCGGGCTGTGATGGGACGGTGACGCCACCGCGGCCCGTCGATCGTAGGGGCGGGGCTTGCCCCGCCCGCGCTACCCCGCCGCCGGTCACCTGCTCTAAGCCGATAATCTCATCAACTGCGACTTTCATGCGGAGAGGACCGGCTTCGATCTCGGCGGAGGAGCCGTCCAATCGGCGAAAAATAACCGGCTTGCTAAAGCCGCGAACACGAATTCTTGCGCCAGGCTGTAATGTTTCCGCGCTAATTGGTTGCTGGCTTGAAGAAGCCGTGCCCAAGTCCGCTTGCGAATCGGAGATGGTTTGCACGAGCGCGGCGTTGAGTTCTTCGCGGGCTTCGCTGCGGATGTCCTGGCCTTTGCGTTTCGCGGTTTTTTCGAGCGAGGCGCGAAGTTCGCGCTCTCTCACGGTTTCGATCACACGGGCGACGTTTTCGTCGAAGCGCTTCTGCATCTCGGCGAATTGTGCTTCGAGTCCCTTGATGCGTTTTTGCTGGCGCTCGACCCACTCGGTGCGCAACTTCTTGCGTTCCTCTTCGAGCGCGTGCCGTTCCGACGCCATCTGCTGTTGCATGCGGTCGAGTTCATCGCGGCTGTGGTGCAAATAGGCAATCAAGTCAGCGGCTTCGCGTGATTCTGGCGTCAGCAAGGACCGCGCTCTCTCGATGATGGACGTCGCAATGCCCAATCGCTGGGCAATGGCGATTCCACTCGATCCGCCTGGGACACCGACCATCAGCCGGTATGTCGGCCGCAAATTTACATCATCGAATTCCACTGCGGCGTTCACCGTACCAGGTGTCGTCGAGGCGTAGGTCTTCAAACGATCGTGATGCGTCGTCGCCAGCACGATGCAGTGTTTGGCGCGAAATTCATCGAGCAGTGCCACGGCTAACGCCGCACCTTCTTCTGGCGCGGTCCCCGTGCCCATTTCGTCGACAAGCGCCAGCGATCGCGGCGTCGCAAGTTCGAGCATGGTCTTCAAATTCAGCATGTGTGCCGAAAACGTCGAGAGATCGGCCGCGATGGATTGCTCGTCCCCGATGTCCACTAACACGCGATCAAAAATCGGCAGGACTGCACGCTGCGCCGCCACGGGAATCCCGGATTGTGCGGACAACACGGCCAGACCGGTCGTTTTGAGAGCGACAGTCTTGCCGCCGGTATTTGGTCCGCTGATGACCAGAACTTTTTCCGAGCCGCCCAGCGCCAGCGTCATGGGCACAACCGCGCGCTCTTGGCGACGCAGCTTGTCTTCGAGCACAGGATGCCGCGCCGCGACCAAACGCATTTCGCCGGAATCAGAGAACTCCGGCATGGCCGCATCGAAATCGCGCGCAAACCGTCCGCGAGCAAAAACTCCGTCAAGCTGCGCGATCGTCTCCGCGGCAGCAAGCAACGGTTCGCGAACAATCTGCAGCTGTTCTGTTAGCTCGCGCAGAATTCTTAGAATTTCCGCCGCTTCGTCCTCGGCGAGCTGCACGAGTTGGTTATTCGTCTCGACCGTCTCAAACGGCTCCAAAAAGACAGTCTGCCCGGTGCCGCTCGCGCCATGCACAATTCCCGGAACGCTGCGCCGGTTTTCCGCACGCACGGGAATCACAAATCTTTCATTACGCAGAGTGACGTAATCTTCGCCCGCCTCCGCATTGCGCGACCGCAGGATTTGCTTGAGCGTTTTCTGAATCGATTCGCGCATCTGTGTGATGCTCGCGCGAATCCGCCGCAGCGCCGAAGACGCATCGTCGCTTATGTCTCCGCTCGGCAGCAAACATCGCCGGATCGCCGTCAGGACCTCGCGAAAATCTCCAAGAGTGGCCGCGCGCGCCGACAAAAGCGGAAATTTCGCCGCGTCTTCGCGGAATTGTCCGCGCAACCAACTCGCCGTGTCGAGAAGAGATGCGGCGCTCAGAAGCTCTTTGGCTTCCAGAACGATGCCCGGTCCCTCGATTTTCTCGAGCCACTCCTGGGGATCGGAGAGCCCGCCAAATCCCAATTCGCCGCCGCCGCGGAGCCATTCCCGCGCTTCGCGAATCAGCGCAAACGCAGCTTCCAGCGCAGCGCGATCCGTTCCAAACTCCAGCGCATCCACGGCCCGCCGCCCCGGCGCACAAGTCGTCCTCAGCCGCAACAACTCCCGCAGCTTGTCAAACTCGAGTACGTCTTGCGCCGTTCGAGACATTCCCGTTTTGTTCTATTTCAATCTTTCTTTCAAATATTCAGCCGCTTCTCTAGGAGTCGCCGCTACATGCACCAGCCTGCCATTCGCTTCGCCCCAAGGTGCCCCATGCGCCGACTCTACTTCCCGCACGCGTTCCAGGATCGGCCGCCAGAAATCGCCGAGCGCCACGAACGGTTTCGGCTCCATCACGGACTTATTCAGCATCTCCCACACGACCGCAACCTCGACGAGCGTCCCCGTCCCGCCCTTGCAGGCGACGAATCCGTCGCCCCGCCGGATCAATTCAAAGAGCCGCGCCTGCCATGTTTTCTTCCGCACTTCCACATCGATCCATTGGTTGAGTTTCGCATTCTTAAAAAATTCCGCAGTCACCCCAATCGTTTTTCCATCCACTTCTTTCGCGCCACGCGAAACCGCGGCCATCACTCCAGCATAACCGCCGCTGCAAACCCCAAATCCCTCCTCCGCAAGCGCGCGCCCAAGCGAGAGTGCCTCTTCGTAGTCCGCTTCACTTTCCCGCGGCCGCGAACTTCCGAACACTGTGATGATCCGTTGTTTTGCCACGGGCTTTTCTATTCTCTAGTTCTGTTTCGCGTGATCGCGCGCAGGAGCAGGCGCCGTGGTCATGGCTGTTTCATCGAATTCTTCAATCATGGCGACGCAAAGTCCGTTCAAAGCGTCGGCCGCTTCATGGCCTTTTCCACCTTGATTGTTGCTCAAGAACGAAAAGATCAGAAGCCGGCCGCTGGGCGTTTCCGCAAACCCGGAGAGCGTTCTCACGTGCTCGACCGATCCTGTCTTCGCATGAATTCGCCCAGCCGCCACTGTGCCCTTCATGCGGTCCTGCAACGAGCCGTCGATTCCGGCCACGGGCAGCGAAGCGTAGTAGGGCGCAAACCACGGCTGCCCCTGCGCATATTTAAGCAGCGTAACGATCGCCCGTGGCGTGACCAAATCGTGCCGCGAAAGCCCCGAGCCATCCGTCTGAATCACATCGTCCGGCGCGATTCCCGCAGTGGCATAAAAATCCTGCGGAGTTTTCAGCATCTCTTCCGGCGTGCTCCATAAACCGTTTTGCCGCGCGGCGGTTCGCAGCAACATTTCTGTATGCAAGTTCTGGCTGATTTTGTTGACGAGCTTCACGGAATCGCCGAGGGGCACGGAAACATGTTCCGCAAGAACGGTACGCGGCGTTACATCCGTCTCAGGAACGTGAACCGCCCGGATTTTTCCATCGATCTTCACCCCGCGCTCGGCCAGAAGTCCTGCGAGCAGCGAAGCCGCGTGTTGCGCCGGCTCTTCAATCGCCAGCACAAGTTTCCGTGGCGTGCTCTTTGCGGGCAGAGTGCCGCGCACCACCACAAGATTCGCGCCCGGTTCGCGCGTCAGCGTCAAATCCGATTTCACCCCGGCCGCCGACGTGATGACGTCGTTCTGCAATGTGAAGTCCGGTGTGAGCGGTGCGACCGATGCCAAAACCGGGTCGCCGATTTTTTCGCCGGGCGACAAGGTCACCGCGACCGTATTGTCATCCACCACGATTGCGGAAATTGCCGCACCGTATTCCCAGACCATGTCGTCGATTTCCCAGCCGTTCGGATAGCGCTCGCGTGGAAAATAGCTGTCGTCGCCGACCATATCCCCGGAGATTTCCTTCACGCCGCGAGCCACCAGCGCATCCGCAAGCTCGGCCAACACTTTTTCCGGAGGACCGTCAAACTCTTCTTTGAGCTCATAAGGAAATTTGCGGTTAGAAAGATTGGGATCGCCTCGGCCTACGAGCACCACATCACCAGAAAGTGCACCGTTGGAAGAAATCGTGCCGCGCGTCTCCAGCGTAGTGTGAAACCTGTAGTCCGGCCCCAGCTTGGCCAGAGCGAGCGCCGTAGTAAAAAGCTTCATGTTCGAAGCCGGCACAAAATAGCCGTCGGCGTTTTTCTCGAAGAGAGTTTCTCCCGTTTGCGCATCGACGATCAGAAGTCCCCAGTCGCCTTTGCTGGAAGGCGCGGCTCCGAGAAGCGTGTCGGCACGAGCGCCAAACCGCGCCGCTGCGGCGGCCCGCTTGGGAGAGCGCTCTTCCGGTTTCCCGTCATGCTTGGCTCCGCAACAAGCCTGTTCTTGCCCGGGGCTGGTTTGCGCGCAGCCGCCGGATGCGGCCAAAGAATAGAAAGCCAATGCAACTGACAATCCCGAAGTCTGCCATGCACACGTTTTTCCTAGGCCCATGTTTCCTCTGCCTTAAAATCACCGCAGATGAAAGTATAGTCGAAAGCCAGCACAACATTTCCGCGGCGCTACGCATCTACTCATTAGCTGTACCGAATGGAACAGGCCCACACAAACTGTCCTGATAATCTGGCGGTTGCGTACAATCACCGGACGACCTATCATTATTCGGACCAGTAAATTTCAGCGAGGTGAAATTTGATAAAGCGAATCAGTTCCTGCCTTATGGCGCTGGCGATGATCGCCCCGCCGCTGTTATCACAGGAAAAAGAAGCCGACCGGCTCGAAAATTGCGGCACCGTAATCAAGGAAATTATGGATATCCCGGATGATATTCCCCAGGATCTCATCGACAAAGCCGAATGCGTGATCATTTATCCGTCGGTCTTGAAGGCCGCTTTTGTCGTCGGAGGTAGCTATGGGCGCGGCGCCATGACATGCCGCACTGGTGAACACTACACCGGTCCGTGGAGCGCACCCTCCATGATGGCACTGGAAGGCGGCAGCGTCGGTCTCCAGATCGGCGGTCAGGCCACCGATTTCGTTCTCCTGGTGATGAATCCGCGAGGAGCGCACTCGATGCTTAAGAGCAAGGTGAAGCTCGGTGGAGACGCTTCCGTGGCAGCGGGGCCAAAGGGACGAACAGCAAGCGCTGAATCGGACGTGACGCTGCGAGCCGAGGTGCTCAGCTATTCGCGCTCGCGAGGACTGTTTGCAGGTATCTCTCTTGAGGGCTCAACGGTTCGCCCTGACAGTGACGCCAACGAACGCATCTACGGAAAAAAGCTGAGCGCGGAGGACATTATCTTTAAGGGCGCGGTCGCTGTGCCTCCGCCGGCTCAAAAATTGGTCAGCTATCTCAACCGGAAGTCTCCCAAGAACATGTCCGATCCCAACTCTCTGAAGGAATAGGCCCGAACAAATTATTGAGGAAGTGCGAAGGCCCCGGCGACCGTCGGGGCTTTCGTGTTCTTGGAGGCGGAAAAAGCGGGAAAAAAGAGGTTGACTTCTCGCGATTTCTGACCTAGGGTCATCTATGAACTATGGTCAAGAAAACAAGCCGCGATGTTTCGAGACGCCGCCGCACCCCCGCGGGACATTCCCACGGCCGGCGCGAACGCCGCACGGTTGAAACACGCGAGCGCCTTTTTCGCGCAGCGCTGGATCTCTTTGCCATAAAAGGCTTTACCGAGACGACCGTGGAAGATATCACGGAAGCCGCGGACGTCGGGAAGGGCACCTTCTTTAACTATTTTCCCAGTAAGGATCACATTCTATTAGCCTTCGGCGAGATGCAGCTTGCCAAACTTGAAGCCGCTGTGAAAGAAGCTCACCGCAGCGGAGAGCCCATGCCCCAGTTTCTGCGGTCCTTGGGTGTCCGCATGACGCAGGAGCCCACTCGTCACCCCGGCATTATCAGGACTCTGCTCCAAGCGTATCTATCCACTACTCCTGTGCGAGCAGCGATGCTTGATTTGCAGCAGCGCGTGCACGCTCTGCATACGGAGATTGTCCGGCTCGGCCAGCAGCGCGGCGAAATCCGCAGAGACCTCCCCGCCGGTGAGATCGCGCACGTTTTTCGGCAGACGATTTTCGGAACTCTATTGATCTGGTCGCTTAACGGCGACGCGACTTTGCACGCGCGCATGGAATCCGCGTTCAACGTGCTGTGGTCCGGACTGGCTCCGCGTACCGACGGTGTTTCGCAACCTGAAACGCCGCGGACCGAAACCGCAGCAGCCGCAGTTCCGCTATTTACCTGTGGAGATTGATTCATGAATCGTAAGCGTGTGTTCATCCTAATTCTTGTTGCCGCCGTCCTGGGTGGCACGACTGTCTACGCCACGTGGTTTCGGCGCGATAGCGCGCTGCAAGGCTCGGGCACGGTCGAAGCGCGCGACATTCGCGTGGGCTCGAAAGTGGGAGGCCGCATCGACAAAGTTCTCGTGCGCGAAGGGGATCGCGTGCAGCCTGGCCAAACTTTGATCACCTTCGATGACAAGGAATTGCTGGCCTCTCTCGATCAGTCCCGCGCTGCAGCCGAGAAAGCAAAGCGCGGCTACCGCCCGGAGGAAATCGCCGAGGCCCGTGCCGCTGCGGAGCAGGCCAAGGCCGATTATGAGATGCGCCTGAACGGCTACCGAAAAGAGGATGTCGAGGCAGCGCAGTCCGACGTCGAACGGGCGGCCGCTGACGAAGTTCGCGCGAGATTGGATTTTCAGCGTTACGAAGCGCTGGCGGAGAAGGATCTCGTCTCGAAACAGCAGCGCGACACGGCCGAGGCCAACTGGAAAATGGCGCTGGCGCAGCAGCAGAACTACCAGCACAAGCTCGATGTGCTGAAGCGTGGTTACCGCCCCGAGGAAATTGCCTCCGCGGAAGCGCACTACCGCGAGACCCAAGCCACGCTGGAAAAATTTGAAAGCGGCAATCGCCGCGAAGACGTCGACCTTGCAAGAGCGGCGTATTCCTATGACGAAGCGCGTTTCCGCGAGCGTCAAGTGACGGCGCCCTCTGCCGCCACAGTTGAGGTCCTCGATGTCCGTCCCGGAGACATCATCGCCCCGAACACGCCTGTCGCCACGCTCCTCGAGCAGGATCAGATTTATGTCCGCATCTACATTCCGGAGACCGAGCTAGGGCGGGTCCAGGTCGGACAGAAAGCGGAAGTGCGCGTCGATTCATTTCCGAAGACGGTTTTTGACGGTATCGTCGAACAAATCAATCAACAGGCCGAATTTCTCCCGCGTAACGTCCAGACGCGCGAAGAGCGCGTTCATCAAGTCTTCGGGGTGAAAATCCGCATCAATGACCCTGCCGGACATGTTCTCGCAGGCATGGCCGCCGATGTGAAGTTGAAAGCGGGAAATTAGCGCGTGGCCATTGATCTGCAAAATCCGGCCGAGACTGCGATTTCCGCCGAGCACCTTGTCCGGCGGTTTGGCCAGGTCACCGCCGTCAATGACGTGAGTTTCCGCGTGGAGAAAGGCGAGATATTCGGCTTTCTGGGCCCCAACGGCAGCGGTAAAACCACGGTCATCAAGATGTTGACGGGTCTCCTGCCGCTCAGTGGTGGCTCAGCGCATGTCGAGGGGCTGGACGTCAGGGTGGATTCCGAAATCGTCCGCGAACGCATCGGGTACATGTCGCAAAACTACAGTCTCTATCACGACCTCACGGTGGCGGAGAATTTGCAATTCTACGGGCGCATCTACAGCCTCGATGCAGTTCGCCTGAGACGCCGTATCGAAGAAGTTGTCCAACTCAACGGCCTCGCTCCCTATATGAATCGATTGTCGGCGCAGCTCTCTGGAGGATGGAAACAGCGGCTGGCTCTCGGCTGCGCCATGCTCCATGAGCCCAAGCTTCTTTTTCTTGACGAGCCTACCGCCGGCATCGATCCCGTAGCGCGCCGCCAGCTTTGGGATCTCCTTTTTGAACTGTCCGGGCATGGCATCACTTTTTTCGTCACCACACACTACATGGACGAGGCCGAGCGCTGCAGCCATGTCGCCTACATTTATTACGGCAAGATCATCGCCGACGGCACGCCCAATTCGCTTCGAGAGCTTCCCGACGTTCAGCCGCAGGGAACGATACGTGTGGAAATTACGACTCCGGAAGTCACACGAGCGCTGCGCTTCGCGCGCCAGATATCAGGCATTCGCAGTGCCACTATTTTTGGCCAGTCGATCCATGCACTTATTGACGACGACCTCAACCTCCACGATCTTCGCGAGCAGCTTCTAAGAAACGGCATTGCCGTCGCCGAGATCCGCCCGCTCGCTCCCAGCCTGGAAGATGTTTTCGTCGAACTCACGTATAAGCATCAGGCCATCCTGGAGGCCTCGCGTGCCTGACCTGTTCCGCGGTTTCGGCGCCGTTTTCTACAAGGAGGTTCTGCACGTACGCCGGGACGCGGGAACGCTGTTTTTCTCGCTGACCATGCCGCTGCTGCAATTGTTCCTTCTCGGTTTTGGCATCGACACCAACATCCGTCAAATCAACACTGTGGTCTACAACGCCGACGGTCGCCGCGAGAGCCGGGAACTCATCGATCGCCTGAAAAACTCCGACACGTTCCACGTCATCCGCTACGTGGAAAACGACCACGACTTGAACGATATGATCATCGCGGGCAAAACGCGCGTCGGGATCAAGATTCCAGTCGACTATTCCGACCGCCTGCTCCACAACATGAGCGCGCAGGTCCTCGTCCTGATCGATGGCTCGGATTCTTCCGTCGCCGGCCAGGCCATTAACGTCACCAATGCCATCGGTCTGGATGAATCACTCCGCCGCGTTCTGCAAGACCGGGCCGCCTTTGCCGTAGACATGCACCCCAAGCTGCTTTTCAACCCGGACTCGCGCTCAGCGAATTTTTTTCTTCCCGGGCTCACGGCCATCATGCTCCTCAATGTCACCACCTTTCTGACGGCGTTTTCCATCGTCCGCGAAAAAGAGCGTGGCACACTCGAGCAACTGTTCGTAACGCCGGTCCGTCCTTTTGGCCTGCTGCTCGGCAAATTGCTGCCCTACCTTGGCATCGGCTTCTTCGAACTCAGCCTCATTCTTTTCTTCATGCGCTTTGTCTTCCTTGTTCCCATTCACGGCAGCGTCCTGCTTCTTTTCATTCTTTCGCTGCCTTATCTTTTCGCGGCTCTCTCTCTGGGAATCCTCATCTCCAGCAAGGCCAAATCGCAAGCTGAGGCCATGCAGCTTGCTTTTCTGCCTATTCTCCCAAGCGTCTTCTTCTCGGGATATATTTTTCCGCGCGAGACCATGCCCGCCATTTTCTACCCCATCAGCTATCTGATTCCGGCGACGTATTTCATCAACATCACTCGCGGAATCATCCTCCGCGGAGCCGGCATCACGCACCTCTGGACCGACGGCCTCGCTCTTTTTATTATTGGCACTCTTCTCTTGATCATCGCCGCGCGCCGTTTCCGCAACAAAGTCATCATGGCGTAAGCCGGAATCTCGGCTTGCTCTACAGAACCGCTACGCACTACTATCGCCGTTCCAGTCCGGAGTAGAGGGAATCTTCCGTGGAAAATCGTTTAGCTGGTTGGGTGATCCTTCTCTTCGTTTTGCTTGTTTCGGTCGTGGTCGCGGTGCGCGAGGGGAAACCTGCGCCTCCGCGATATTCCATACCGCCTGATGCTTTCTCCGCGGACCGGGCACTCAACTATCTCGATGTGATCGCGAGGGAACCACACCCTATCGGCTCCGCAGAACACGATCTCGTCAGAGACTTTCTTGTTTCGCAATTCACGGATTTTGGATTAACGCCCGAGGTACAGCGCACTACTGGAGTCACACCTCGCTATGAAGTTGCCGGCACTGTGGAAAATATTGTTGCGCGTTTGAAAGGCACAGGCGGCGGCACGGATGCCGTCGCACTCGTCGCGCATTACGATTCCGTTGCCGCTGGCCCCGGCGCGGGCGATGATGGCGCCGGCGTGGCTGCTTTGCTTGAGACGCTTCGTGCTTTGCGCGGCGGCCCACCTCCGCGCAACGACATTCTTTTCGTGATTACCGATGGGGAAGAAGACGGCTTGCTCGGCGCTTCCGCGTTCGTCGCCGAAAATCCGGCCGCAAAAGATGTGCGTGTAGTGGTCAACTTCGAGGCGCGCGGCAACGCAGGTGAATCGCAAATGTTTGAAACCAGCGCGGGCAACGGCCGCCTTGTTCAACTCTTCGCGCAAGCAGCGCCTCATCCCTCGGGCTCTTCGCTTACCTATGAAATTTACAAACACATGCCCAATGATACGGACATGACGGTGTTCAAAAAAGCCGGGGCCGCGGGACTCAATTTTGCTTTTATCGATCATTGGGAGGCATATCACACCCCGCTCGACAATCCTCAACTGCTCGATCGCGGAAGCCTGCAGCAGCACGGCGAAAACGCGCTGGCTCTCGCTCGCAGCCTCGGCGACACAGATCTTAGCCAGCTTCAGGATCGCGACTCTGTTTACTTCTCACTCCCCGGCGGTTTCTTTGCGCGATATTCGAGCCGGTTTCTCTGGCCGCTCGCGCTTCTCTGTGGCGTCCTGCTTTTCGGCGTGATCTTTTATGCCAACGGCGCCTGGCAAACGAGTCCGTTATCGATTTTCGCCAGCTTTTTCATACACATCGTTGTCCTTCTCGTTTTGTTGCTGATTGGTCTTGGCTTTGTCCTCGGCGTGCACTGGCTTCACCTGCATGCGCTTCCGGAAGGCGGGCTTGAGCAAAACGCTTTCTATGTTTTCGGTCTCTGCGCTTTGCTAGTTACCGTTCTGAGTTTGTTCTACTCACTTTTTCGCAAAAAGATCACGTCGCCCGCGTTTTTTCTTGGCGGCGCGCTCTTGATCTTTGTTCTCATCCTTTTGACAACGAAATGGCTTCCTGGCGGCAGCTATCTGTTCGTCTGGCCTCTGCTCGCCGGCTTGCTGGCAACCATGGCAGCGGCCTTTCGCCCGGGGCGTCTCTCGATTCTCGCCGTTCTGCTTCTGTGTGTCTTCAGCGTGCCCGCGTTGGTTTTCTTTGTTCCACTTCTGCAGGGCTTTTACACCGCTCTCGGCTTCACTTCTATTGGAACTCAATTGCTGAGCGTAACTTTCGGCGTGTTCTTTTTTTTCCTGTTTCCGTATCTTGATCCTGTACTTGAATCCGCGGGTAAACTTCTTCCAATTCTCTCGTTCACCGCTGCGGTCATACTGTGTATCTTCGCTGCAAAAACCACGCACTACTCTTCAGCTCATCCGAAACCGAGCCTTCTTTCCTACGCCCTTGACGCCGATACGGGCAAAGCTCTGTGGACAAGTTCCATCGACCGCGTGGACTCCTGGACCGCTCAATACCTCGGTAATTCTCCCTCTCGCGGGAAGCTTCCCGACTTCGTCCCCGACTGGTATCCCATCGACTTTCTTCAGCATGAAGCTCCCGCGATCGCATTGCCACCTCCGCTGGCGGAGATATTTGTAGACCAAACCGACGGCGCTACGCGCAGACTTCGTCTGCATATCACTTCGCTGCGCCATGCGCGTACGCTCCACGTCGGCGTCGCGCAAACAGAGGTCCTCAGCGCCAGCGTCAACGGGCACGATCTTGGCAAGCCGTCCGAGGCTCGCTGGCGTCAACCGGGCCACTGGGGCTTCGACTACGCCAATCCGCCGGCGGAAGGTATCGATCTGGATCTCCGCGTGCCGGCCTCGGGTCCGGTCACCATCGTGTTGGTGGACCGTTCCTCAGGGCTCCCCACATTTCCGGGCGCAACTTTTCCTCCACGGCCCGCCGACTCCATACCAATTCATTCCGGCGACCAAACCATGGTCCGGCGCAGTTTTGTCTTTTAGTCGTTTTGTTTTTTGAGCGCCGCCGAGTTACTCTGCTGGTTTGTCTGTGTGTATCCGGGAGCCGCTGTGCCCTGTCCGATCTGTGAAAAACGAAAAGCCGAAAGATTCTGTCCGGCGAAGGGAGAGAAAATCTGCGCCGTATGCTGCGGCAAGGAGCGCGAGGTTTCGATCGACTGTCCCCCGGACTGCTCATACTTAATCGCGGCACACCGCTACGAGGACCAGCATCAACGCTCGCTGCCCGCAGACACACCGCTCCTCGACGTTAAGGTTCCTCAAGACGTCATCTATGCCCAGCAAAATGTGCTATCGGGACTGGCCTTCACTGCGGCGAAATTTTCTGCCGCACATCCTGATACGACCGATGCAGATGTTCTCGCCGCGCTCCAGGCTCTCGCCGAGACCTACAGAACGCTTGGTTCGGGAATCTTTTACGAAAAACCTCCCGACGCTGCGCTGCCACGCGAGCTTTACGCTTCCCTCGCCGCTTTCCTAAGCGAATCAAAGCAACATCCCGAAGAGCGCGCCGGTTCTGCGCCGGTGAAAGATTCCGAAGTTTTCTCTCTGCTCGTTTTCCTTTACCGCATGGGCCTGCTGCGCACCAATGGCCGTTCACGCGCGCGGCGCTACGTCGAATTTCTGCGCGGCCAATTCCCCGCCGTCCCAGAACTCAAGCGCGAAGAATCCCGCATCATTGTGCCGTAATATCTCTCTTATATGAGGCGCAGCGGGACTGGAATCTGGTAGTGTTTTCTTCCGCAGTTGGTCAACGGAGGACAGAAATGTTTCAGCCGAGGCTGGGGCCGGGTGCATCGAGAAGAGTGACGAGAGCGAGGATAGCCTCTCCAGCTGCCACGGTCATTACTTTCAGCGCTGCAACAATATTTGCGGCGGCAATGATCGTCCCTTTTGCAATTCGCGGCGATGAGCGCGAGTCCGCGGCGAAACTGCTGGCGCGAACCATGTTCAATCCGGAATTCCGTGTTAGGACTTTTCACGGCGGCGAATGGCTGGGAAGCGGAGATTCGTATCTCGCGATAGAGGCCTCAACGACGGCGGGCGGGACCGACATCGTTCGCTACCAAACGGCGACAGGCGCGCGAGACATTCTGGTTGCAGCCAGCCGGCTGATTCCAGCTGGCGAGAAGACGCCGTTGCCCGTCGAGGATTACACAATGTCTTCCGACGGGCAGCAGGTTCTGGTGTTCACGAATTCCAAAACTGTCTGACGTCGGAACACGCGAGGAGATTATTGGGTTCTTGATTTGAAGAGCGGTTCGTTGCGGAAGCTCGGCGGCGATGCTCCCGTGTCCAGCTTGATGTTTGCCAAATTTTCCCCCGACAACAGCAAAGTGGGTTACGTCCGCGGCAACAATGTGTACGTGGAAGAGGTGGCCAGCGGAAAAATCGCGCAACTGACGCAGGACGGCTCGGACACGATCATCAACGGCACTTCCGACTGGGTGAACGAGGAAGAGTTTGACATCCGCGATGGATTCGAATGGAGCCCTGACAGCCTAGCCATCGCTTTCTGGCAGTTCAACACCAGCGGCGTGCAAAATTACACGCTGATCTATGATCTCGGAGCCCCGCGAGGTGAGATCGTCACCGGAATTCCTTATCCGGGTACGGGTCCCTATCCGCAGACGCTTCAATATCCGTATCCACTTGCCGGAACGCAAAATTCGGCGGTTCGCGTTGGCGTGGCGAACGCCGCGGGTGGGCCAGTCGTCTGGATGCAGAACGGGGGAGACCCGCACAACTTTTATATTCCTCGAATGGGCTGGGCAGATTCCAGCCACTTGCTGCTGCAACACATGAACCGGTTGCAGAACAAAAATGAGTTTCTGCTCGCCGATGCTGCGTCGGGAGCCGCGCGAACGGTTTTCATGGACGAGGACCGCGCGTGGGTGGACGTGAATGCCTCCGTCTTGTGGATCAATAAGGACCGCGAATTTCTCATGTTGAGCGAGCGCGACGGCTGGCGGCATTTGTATCGAGTGGCGCGCGATTCCGGCAAAACAGAACTCGTTACGCACGGCGATTTCGATGTGATAAGTCTCGACCGTGTCACACCCGATGAAAAATGGGTTTACTTTATCGCATCGCCTGACAATGCGACGCAGCGGTACCTCTATCGCACACGGCTGGATGGTTCGGCTGCGCCGGAGCGCATCACTCCGAATCTGCCCGGCACGCACTCCTATACGATTTCGCCGAATGGCGAATGGGCATTTCACGGCTATTCGTCCTTCGATGCGCCGCCGACGTTTGAAGTCGTGCACCTGCCGGATCACCGCGTCATGCGAAACACCATGGACAATTCTGCCCTCGCCGAACGCGTGAAGCCTCTGTCGGACGGGCCGGCGGAATTCGTGAAAGTGGACGCGGGCAACGGCTTGCTAGTAGACGCGTGGTTAATCAAGCCGCCGAATTTCGATCCCGCAAAAAAGTATGCGCTGATTGTGAATGTATATTCCGAGCCGGCGGGACAAACAACCGCTGACCGCTGGCCATCTATGTTCGACCGGGCGCTGGCCAGCGCCGGATATTTAGTGGCGAGTTTTGATAATCAGGGCACGCCCGCTCCGCGCGGCCGCGAATGGCGCAAGGTCGTCTACGGAAACGTGGGTCCGCTTTCCTCTAAACAACAGGCTGCGGCCCTTCAATCGCTCGAGAAAACTCATTCTTTTATTGATGCGAAGCGCGTTGGAGTGTGGGGTTGGAGCGGCGGTGGGACAGAGACGCTCAACCTAATGTTCCGCTATCCCGAAATTTACAGCGTCGGTGTTTCCGTAGCGTCGGTGCCCGACCAGCGCCTCTACGACAGCATCTATCAAGAGCGGTATATGGGATTGCCGCAAGACAGCCCGAAGGCTTACGAAGAAAGCTCAGCGATCAATTTTGCCGGCGGCCTGCGCGGAGACATGCTGGTGATGCACGGCTCAGGGGATGACAACGTGCACTTTCAGGGCTTCGAGCTGCTGGTGAACAAATTGATCTCGCTCGGCAAACAATTTGATATGCGCGTCTACCCCGGCCGTACGCACGGCATTTTCGAGGGCAAAGGCACCAGCCTGGACGTTTGCACAAATATTCTCGGCTACTTTGAAGCCCATCTGCCGCCGGAGCCGCAACCAGCCGGGCGTCATTGAGGCCGAGAAAGTTCGACGCGATCGCTGCGCGGCGAAGCAGGCAAAGCCGGTGGCTAACAGTACTTCTCTAAAGGCCTCGAAAGCCGAAGTACACCCAAGCGCCAAGGAAAAATCATCCAATCATGTCGCGCTTTGTGTTCCGAGCAGCGGCGCCTTTGTTCCCCTAGGGAGAGAGCAGAAAATGTTTGCAGTTATGGGCATTACCGGAAACGTTGGTGGTGAAGTAGCACGCAACCTTTTAGCGGCGAAATTGCCTGTCCGTGGGGTTGTACGCGAGGTTAGCAAAAGCGGAGTGTGGGCGCAGTGCGGATGCGAGCTTGCCACAGCGGATATAAATGACGCAACTGCACTCTCCCAGGCATTTAAAGCGGCGCAAGGCGTTTTTGTGCTCGTTCCGCCGAATTTTGATCCCTTGCCTGGGTTTCCTGAGGCTCGGGCCATCGCTGCGGCACTACGGGCGGCGTTGAACTCGGCGCGTCCCGATCGAGTCGTCTACTTGTCGACCATCGGGGCCCAAGCAATCCAATCGAACCTGCTTTCGCAGCATACGCTTATCGAGCAAGAGCTGAGAACGTCGCCCGTGCCCATTGCGTTTCTACGGCCTGGATGGTTCATGGAGAATGCCGCCTGGGACGTTGCTCCGGCAACTGGCAGCGGCGTGGTTCCTAGCTTTCTCCAGCCACTTGATAAGCCCGTGCCCATGGTTGCCACCGCGGACATCGGGCGCGTCGCCGCGGAACTGCTCCGCGAAAGGTGGAGGGATCAGCGCGTCGTCGAGCTGGAAGGTCCACATCGCGTAACTCCGAACGAGATCGCAGCTACTTTTACCGGTCTGCTTGGCCGCCCGGTGCGAATGGAAGTGGTTCCTCACGAAGCCTGGGAACCGCTCTTCAAGTCACAGGGTATGAAGAACCCGACGCCACGGATTCGTATGCTCGATGGCTTCAACGAGGGCTGGATCGAATTCGAGAATGGCGAAGCAGGCTCGCGGAAAGGAACTGTCAGCCTGGAAACCGTCCTGCGCTCTCTCCTTGAGAGAGATGGGAAGTCCTAGGCTTTGTTCGATTCCCTACCCCGCGGCGCAGGAGCGCATACCCTGCAGTTCCGCTGTGACGGCAGGGGCGTCCCAGCCTAGTTTCATTTGGGCGCATCGCGTTGCGCGTTGCGTATCGCGCTGCGGACGCGAATCGAAGCCGTATTTTTGCTTTAGGCGGGCTACGCGTTCAGCGATCTGCTTTCGGTACTTTTCGGGGGCATAGGCTTCTTTTGCGTACCACTCTTCGTATTGTTTCGTGAGGCGTGGAAATTTCTCGCGTATGAACGGCAAGAATTGCTTGGCGGAAGATGGCATAAGGAAAAGCACGCCGGAGAAAAACCATTGCGCTCCCGCCTTGTGAGCGGCTTCGGCAACTGCTTCGAGCTCGCCTTCCCGATCCGTGATGCCAGGGAGAAGCGGTGAGGCCGAGACTCCGACTCTGAGACCGGCTTCGCGCAATTGCTTCACCGCCGCAATTCGCAAATCTGGGCGCGGAGCGCGCGGCTCGAGCAATCGCGCCAGTCTTGCGCGAAGCGTCGTGATGGTGATGTTGAGAGAGAGATCCGAACGCTCGGCAATTTTCTTGAAAATGTCGATGTCGCGCACAATCTGATTTGATTTGGTGATTACGGAAATGCTCAAGCCTTCGCGCTTGGCTAATTCTTCGAGGCACGCGCGGGTCACGCCGTATTCGCGTTCCGCTGGCTGATAAGGATCGGTGGCCGTACCGATGGCAATGTGTTCCGGCTTTTCTCCGCCGGAACTCTGCGACTCGTACGAATACTTGTGCGCAACGTCATACGCCAGCAGCGGCGCAGCATCCTTTTTGACGAAAATCTTGCGTTCGAATTCACCGCCGTCCAGTTCCATGTACTCGTGGGTGTAGCGCGCGTAACAGTAGAGGCAGCCAAACTCGCATCCGCGGTAGGGATTGATTGTCCAATCGAACGGCACGCGCGCCGAATCGCACCGGTTCAGGATGGATTTTACCGGCAGCAGGAAATACTCGGGGCGCTGGGCGGACGTTCGGTGGCTCTCCGCAGGGGGAGAGGATGCCGCGAGGCGGGCAATGCCCACCAGCGGTACGGCTGCGTCCTGGGTCCGGTGATCCGCTCGGCTTTCAAGGCTGCGCGGGACCGCCTCTCGCGAGGTCGGCGGGGGGCAATCCGCCGTGGTGTAACCCGAAGTGCTGCCGCCTAAGCCGACAACCGCCGCGGCTTCCACCTTGTCACCGACATTGTCACGGACAGTGTGGACTCCGCCTGGCGAATCGCCGGCCCTTGGTTTTGGGCTTGTCGCATAGGGGCTAACAGGAAAGAGAGTTGCCGTAGATTGTCTAGCGTGGCGGCGACGGATACCAAAGGTCCGCGCCGTGGAGGAAAGAACTGGAGACATAGCCCACCTCGAAGCACGGCCAAGTATTTCGCCTTTTGTTCGCCATGTCAAGTACTTTTCGCTTTTTATTCGTTAGTGTTGGCCTCCCAAAATCCCATGGTTCACCCTAATCACACCGGCCGTTCGTCCAGATTGTGTGCTTCTACGCCACAAGGTATCCTGAATGTTCGGGAGGATCGGCGTGCGACAGTCCCCACTAGCAGGGTTGCTTCTTGGTGCGTCCGTCGTCCTTTTCACGGCCCATTTGTGTCCTGCCCAAACAGAGCAATCGCCGCAACCCCAGCCGAAGCCTCCAGCGCAGCAGCCGCCCCCGCAGTCAGCCGCCCCGGCCTCCTCACCGTCCACGCAGAGCAAGAAACCTGCCGTAGGACCGGCCACTCCACAGTCCACCCATTACCCCATCCTGCTTCTGGTTCAAGGGAATGACCAATCCTGGAGCCTGCGCATTGGCTTACGAGGCCCGGAGCGATTGGACCGTACTGGCTATCCCCCGATCCCGCTGGAGCCAGCCGACGTAGTCCGGGAAGGCACCACCGATTCCTGGACTTACCATGCCAAGGACACACAGACTGGCGCAGCTGTGTCGGTCCGCGTAACTCGGGAGGCCTGCTCCGATCCGGCAGCCGCCAAATTCGCCTTCACCGCCTCCTTCGAGCATGCCCAGATTGGCTCTGCGCAAGGGTGCGCCCGGGTCGCGACGGAACTCTTCCCGAAGATCAACAATCAGCCGACTGACGACGATGACGATGCCAAAGACAAGCCTGCTCCTCCGACCATCACGCATTTTAAGCCGCCAGTTGCTGTGGCCTATATCAATCCGACCGGCAAGCTGATCGTCAAGCGCGGCACCGTCGCCCGGGCCGTTGGGGGCAAAGAAGGGTATCAACTGTGTTTGTCGCATGATGGTAAGCGGCTGCTCTACACGACCGATGAGAAGGGCGGCGAACGGACGATTTCTCTTTACGACTGGGCGACTGGTAAATCCACTGAGTTGCTCCGAGGTTCCGTTCAGAAGGCGTTTTGGTCTCCTGACGATACGCGCATTGCGTTCCTGAAATTAGACGGATCGAAATGGCAGGTTTGGACTTCGCCCGCTGATGCTCCGGAAAAAGCCGCCCTGCTCTATCCAGGGGATGTCATCAGTTTGCACGGCTGGGCGGATGCGCAGACGATTCTCGCAGACGACTTGCAGACCTTTTCATGGATAGGTGACGACGAAACCGTGAAGCAGACCCTCACGGCTGCGGACTTATATGGCAAGGGTCAATTTGATTCCTCCGGCGCCAATACGGTGCATATTCATCCGCTCAATCCGGATTTGCTGCTCGTTTCCGCCGAATTGTTACCTCAGCCTTCCGCCGCCTCGGGTAAGGATGCTAAGAATAAAAGCGCGGCTGCGCAGCCGGGGCAAGCTTTCTTCTTATACGAGATCCGCTCCAAACGGCGCGTTGTTCTCAGTCCGCCAAATTTGACGTGCTCCTTCGCTGAATGGTCGCGAGACGGCCTGCAGATCTTTTTCACCTGCCGAGAGCCTTCCGCTACCGCGATGACGATCTATAAAATCTTCTGGGATGGCACCAGCCAGCTCAAAGTGCAAGACGGGTATAGCCTGGTGATAGGTCAATAGCCTTCAGCCAAGAGGTTTCTGCGTTAGGATGGTTTGTATGTTGATGCCTGCATATTCCCTGGCTTCCGTCGCCATCGCTGTTGCAGGGCTTAGCCTCCCCGCTCTTTCTGGAGGCGCACAGCAATCATCTCCCGCTCAGGCTCCCACGACCGCTGCCCCCCAGTCTGTGCAGCAAACTCCAGCGCCGCCTCCTCACCCTATATCGCGCTCGCCGCTGCGCTTTGCTTTGCCGCGCCGCGAGTATCTTTGCGCTGGGGGCGCCAGAATCGTGATTCTGCTCGAAACCAAGGCAGCGCGCCTGACCTTGAACGGGCACATCTACGATATGAAGCAACTCGAAACTGCTTCCGGCACAAAATACGCCGAGGGCTCGGTGGTCTGGTCAAGCACTGGCGAAGACGGTTTCCTTGTAGATAGCGCCGACTCCTCCCACCCAAAGATGCTGGCCGAGGAATGTCACCTGCAAAGCTCTTACCCGCCAGCGGCTCCGGCTGCCGGTTCCATCCAGGGCACGGCAACCTTTGGGAGCCACCCTACGCTGCCCAGCGATTCCGTTCTGATCGTGCAGCTCAGGGATCTAACCCGAGATGCTGACGATCCTGCGGCCGTTCTCGCGGAGGAGAGAATCCCGATCGGTGGACGCGCAGCACCGATCCCCTTTACCCTGAAATTCGACACCTCAAAAGCCACCGCCAAGACTCCATTTGCCATTTCTGCCAGCATCACAGGTCACGGTAAGCTCCTCTTCGTTCTGGTCAAAGCTGTTACCATTCCCGATATCGCGAATCCCGCGCCGGTTCATCTCGCTCTATCAAGAGCGAGTTCCAAGGCGGGTCAAACAGAGCCTCCAGCTGTTCCCGAAGCTCCGCCTCATCTGTAGGACCGAATTGGTCCGGCATTGGCCGATACGCGGCAGGCCCTTGCTTGTCTAACCGGGACGATCCGGCCCCGCGCTATACTTGTTTGATGGCGACCCCTACTCCTGTGCAACCGCAGCAGGTCGGAATCCTTATTCTGGATGACGACGACCAGAATCAGGGTGCCTTGCGTCAAATCCTGGATTCGGAAGGCTGGCGCGTCCGCCTGGTTCAAGACCCCAAGCTGTTGCTGACTGAGCTAAAGTCAGGCCAATGGTCTTTGGTCATCGCCAATATCGCGCTCGCCGGGATCGATACGCCGATATTCATCACGCTCCGCGAGCTCGCCGGTGTTTCTCACGAAGAGGGAGGGCGCATTCGCGCCCTTTATCTGGTGCCGGAAATGACCGGCAGCCAGTACGTCCCGGCGCTGGAGCTGGCCCGCGCACCGTACGTCGTACGGCCCTTCCATCTGCACGATTTTCTCGAGAAGGTGAGCGATCTGCTAGTCGAAGTGAAAGCGATTGAGGGACCGATTCGCCAAGTGCGCCACGAGTTTGGTGCCATCCGCAAAAAGAAGAAGCAGGCCGGGCGTTCCAACTCGATGTTTGCTTCGCGGGATTCCTATTCTTACAGCGATGAAGAAATCGCCGAGTACGAAAAACAAGAGAGCGAAGCTTCCAAGAGCGGCAGGAGCAAGCCTCGCACCAACCTTGGGGGGACCGACCGCTAGGCAACGCATCTCGTAAAGTTTTCTACTTTTCGTTCGCATTGCATACGTTTCGCTTCTCCGCCATTTTGAAACTTCAGCTTAATCGTGACTCGTTTAGGCAGCGGCGCAGCCAAGATTGGCTGTGCCACAAAAAACGCACTTTGCTTGACTTACAGGCCGTGCAAGCGCGATGCTACCGCGTCCAAACTGTCAAGGACGCCGTGGCTATTGGCCAACATCCAACGAGGAACCGAATGCGATTGCGAGCAACAATGACTTCTCTCCTGTTTCGATTTGCTTTGCTGGCGGTTTTCACTGTTTGCGCGGCGATAGCATCGGCTGCGCAACAAGCCAATTCCGGAGCGCCGCGCGTATTCACCGCCGACGATTACAAGCGGGCCGAAAAATTCATGGATTACAACACCCGGCCGCTCGTGTTTCATCAGGTGCGCGGAAAGTGGCTGCCAGAGGATCGTTATCTGTTCCGCGACACGGGACCAGATGGCAGTGAGTTCGTGGTGGTGGACGCAGCCCGAGGTACGCGCCAGCCTGCCTTTGACCACGCAAAGATCGCCGCTGCCCTTTCCGCGGCAGCCGGGGCGTCATTCGACGCGGCGCACTTGCCGTTCATGACGTTTGAGTTCTCACCGGACGAAAAATCCATCTCATTCCAGGTAAAGTCCCAGCATTGGACTTGCGATTTGCAGGGAAGCAAATGCGCAGCCGAAGGAAAACCGCCCAAAGCTGCGGCCGAGCGGCCCCAAGAAGAGGTTTCTCCTGACGGAAAGAGTGCGGCGTTTATCCGGAATTACAACCTTTGGCTGCGCGATCTCGCAAGCAACAAAGAAACGCAGCTCACCACCGACGGCGTGAAGGACCTCGGCTACGCGACCGACAACGCCGGATGGATTCACAGTGACCGGCCGATTCTTTTGTGGTCGCCTGATTCCATGAAAATCGCGACATTTCAGCAGGACCAGCGCGGCGTCGGCGAAATGTATCTTGTCGAAACGAAAGTTGGTCACCCGGTGCTTCAGGCGTGGAAGTATCCGCTTCCGGGCGATCAAGTGGTGACGACGATTCAGCGTGTGGTGATCGATTTGAACGCGCACAAAGTGATTCGTTTGCAGCTTCCCCCCGATCAGCACCGCACGACGCTTTGCGACGACATAGCATGCCGGGGCAGCGATTGGGACGACGTGGAATGGAGTCCTGACGCGACTCATCTCGCATTCGTTTCCACCTCGCGGGACCATAAGCATGAGCAATTTCGCGTAGCTGACGCTGCTACGGGAGTGGTACGCGACGTGTTCGATGAAACCGCGGCCACGCAGTACGAATCGGGATGGGGCCGTGTCAACTGGCGTTACCTCCCGGGCTCAAACGAAGTCATCTGGTTTTCCGAGCGCGACAACTGGGGCCACTTGTACCTTTACGATCTCGCAACCGGCAAGCTGAAAAACCAAATCACTCCCGGCGATTGGGTCGTCAGCCAATTGCTTCGCGTCGATGAAGAAAACCGTGTGCTCTATTTTCTCGGTCTCGGGCGCGAGAAAGGCGAGAACCCGTATTTCGCTCATCTGTACCGCGTCGGATTCGACGGGAAGAATCTCGCTTTGCTGACGCCCGAAGATGGGTATCACGAAGTCAGCTTTTCGTCCTCAGGGCGCTACTTTTTCGATAGTTATTCGAAACCCGATGTTCCCGCAGTTGCCGTGGTGCGCGACGACGCAGGCAAGATGATCTCTACTCTTGGGAAGACGGACATTTCACAGCTTCTCGCCGCGGGCTGGCAGCCGCCGGTTCCCATTAGGGTGAAAGCGCGCGACGGCGTTACCGACCTTTATGGGCTGATGTTTAAACCTACGAACCTGGATCCCACAAAAAAATATCCGATTGTGAATTCCATCTATCCCGGGCCACAGGGCGGAAGCGTCGGAAGCTGGTCGTTTGCCCCATCGCGACGTGATGCGCAGTCTCTTGCGGAGCTGGGCTTTGTTGTGGTGGAAATCGAGGGTATGGGCAACCCCTTGCGATCGAAGAAATTCCACGACTTCTATTACGGAAATATGGGCGACAACACCTTGCCCGACCAGATCGCGGGGATGAAAGAGCTGGCGCAGAAATATTCTTGGATCGATATCGACCGCGTGGGAATCTTTGGCCACTCAGGAGGAGGATTTGCGACGGCCGACGCCATGTTCCGCTATCCCGATTTCTTCAAGGTTGGCATCTCCGAATCCGGCAACCACGACAATCGAGAATATGAAGATGACTGGGGCGAGCGGTACCAAGGCCTGCTTGCAAAAAACGCTGATGGGACATCCAACTATGATGACCAGGCAAACCAGAACCTCGCGAAGAATCTGAAGGGTCACCTGCTGCTGGCGCACGGTACGCTTGACGACAACGTGCCGCCCTACAACACGTTGCTCGTTGTGGACGCGCTCGTCAAAGCCAACAAAGACTTTGATCTCTTGCTTTTGCCCAACCAACACCACGGTTATGGAAGTGAGACGCTTTACATGACGCGACGCCGGTGGGACTACTTCGTGCGTTACTTGCTCGGGGCGGAGCCGCCGCACGAGTATGAGCTAAAGCCGCCAACTCCCTAGCTCAATTTGGCACACTACTCATTCGCAGTCCTGGTGACGGACTGACTCTCAGGATTCGATTTGGCGAGGCGAATCGTCCAAGGAACGATCTGCGTGATGCGAAGCAGACCCATATGACTCCAAGAGTCAGCAGCCAGGCGGGCCCGAATCTCTTCGGAATCTTCGGCGCGAATGATCAGCAAGGAATCCGGCATGCTCTCGAGCGGTCCTCCAAATAAGAAAAATCCTTCGGCCTGAAGCGTGTTCATGAAGGCTGCGTGGGAGGCCAGTCTTCTTGTTTTTCTAAAGGGCTTCCTTGCTTTCATGTGGTGCCACGAGTTCAAGTGACGGCGAACAATTTCTTCAGCGGAGGAAGCCCAGCGCCGTTTTGGCGAATTGGGGAGCGGCTTCGAGGAAGACTGGCCCGTGGCCGCCGTTTGGAACGACCCAGAGAGCGGATCGAGGGATGGCGCGATACATATCGACGGCCATTTCAATGGGGTAGAGGAAGTCGCGATCCCCGTAGACGATCAGTGTGGACGCGGTGATTTTGGACAAGGCAGGCGGCGTGAAGTTCATGTCGTCGTAGCTTTCCGCCATGCTGCGGGACCACTGCCATATAGCCTTAATCTGCTCGTCGCCGAGTTTGTGGCGCTTGCGCATGGTTTCCCAGGCTTGTGGCGGCTGGGTATCAACCGGGACCTGGCGCATTATGGCCCGGGCCTGCTCGGGAAAATACATGGTGGCGCTGACAACGACCATGGCCGTGATGCGGTCCGGCTGCAGTGTGGCCATGTGGAGGAGGATGTTCCCACCCATGCTGATGCCGATGGCTTTACATTTTTTGATGCCTAAGTGGTCGAGAAGCGCGAGGGTGTCCAAAGCGCATTGCCGGTGGGTGATGGTTTTTGCAGGGTTTGTAGAGCGACCGTGGCCGCGAGCGTCCGGGGTGATGAGGCTGTATTCCCCCAAGAATTCATCGCGGCCGGCATAAACCCAATCCTCGTGGCAACCGCTGCCACCGTGCAACAGGAGGAGCGGATCTCCGGCGCCGTGTGTTTCGTAATAAAGCTCAATCCCGTTAACTTGCAGAGTGTTCCCTGTGTTCTCGGCTGGCATATGCGGCGGATGGAGCAACCTCGCGTCCTTGCGTCTTTTCCAGGCGGCACGGCAGAGAAAGAGGATACCACTGCTCGAAATCAAGATGGGTGAGGAACGCAGGGAGACGTCTGGCGGGCTGGATTTTGACAGGACTCGAGGCAACTGCCTTATTCGTGGAGGACGACAGTCAGCAACGACTTGTTGACTTTGATTTTGCCGTTGTATTCGATGAAGCCGAGCTTCCTGAATTTATTCATGAAGAAATTCACCCGGGAGCGTGTGGTGCCTATCATTTCAGCCAGGGTCTCCTGGGAAACTCTCAGAAGGGTGCGGTCGGGCTGGTCCTGCTTGCCATAGCGCGCAAGCAGCAGGAGTGTTCGGGCTAGGCGTTTTTCACTGGAGTTAAAGAGTTGATCGACCAAGTCTTCTTCCACGCGAATGTTGTGGGCGAGCATGTAGCTGATGAAGCGGTCGGATAAATCGTGCTCTTCGTGGAGCACGCGAAGCATTTCGTTCTTGTCGATAAGGAGGAGCGTGGTGGGAGTAAGGGCGGTCGCCGTAGCCATGCGGACGGTTTGCCCCGCCATGCAACCCTCGCCAAAGAAATCGGTCGGACCAAACATCGCGACCACAGCCTCTTTGCCCGAACCGTTCACAACGGAAAGTTTCACCCCGCCCTTTTGAATGTATAGGACGGTAGCCGCACCATCACCTTGGGTGAAGACGGACTCGCCTCGCTTATATTCCGCAACTTTCTTTAGTACTCCCGCGGTATCGAGAAAAGCCTGTGGATCGAAGGAGGCCGACTTCTTGGCCCAGCGTCGGGGTTCGGCTTTGAATTTGTTAGTGGCCATAATTGGATGGAGAGGTCATCGAGCGCCGATTACTTAGAATTCAAATCCAGTGTATCAGGAGAATACCGCACCTGAGTGTGCAAAAGTGAACAGTAGATGCCCATGGCGAAAAGTGCGACGAAGGAGGAGAGGCCCATTGGGGAAGTGAGATTCGACCTTTAGCGTCCAGTATGGGGCGCCAGAGACGATTGGGCGATACGGAGGGGCGCTTAGGTAAGAGGATCTCGCGGGGGCCTCGCAATGCCGGTTGGAGTGGTTCTGATTGTCTGAACGTTGAAGGCGCTATGGAATCTATACGGTTTCGTGCTGGGATGGACTGGGGTTGGCGTTGAATGACCAGCGGAAAAAGCGAAAATCGCATGCCAAACAACGGAATGGACGAACGAAAAGCATCGCAAGAAGACCTGATTCGAGAAATCCGCGGCGCCTGGAGCGATGAATGCGCTGACTCTGACATGCAGGACAATTCATGGACATGATGGAACTCCTTCTGAAGATCACGGTCGAAGCCACCACTTAGGCCGCATAAGAGCTAGTGAGTGGACCGGTGGAAACGCTTCGAAACGTAGCAAGAAAGGGAAGGGAGGCACTGTCTAAAACGGGACAGACTGGGACATTAATTCCTACTAAGGTTCGGGTGTGCCTATCACTTTTGCCGGGGTGCCCTTTGGGAGGGCGGCACAAGTGGGGTTCGAAGGGTACTGCCTATGTTTCCCCTGTCCGGAAGTCAACCCAGGCTGAATGGCCACGACGGTGCCAGCCGGCGTGCAGCTACAAATAGGTGGCAGTCCCTGCGGGTTCTATTCATACACCGAGACGCGGATGAAATCGAGTCCTGTCTGCAGGAACTGAAAAGGGCGGAGTTCGCGGTTCACGCGGATATCGTATTGACCTTGGGCCAATGTGTCGAACAACTTCGCAAAGAGCCGTTTGACCTGATCGTGGCGGAATATCCCAGTCCCAACTGGAGTGGATCCCAGGCACTGCAGGTCCTGCAACAGGTGGTGCAGAGCGTCCCGCTAGTTTTCGTCGCGGCCAGTTTACGAAGAGAGTCCAGAGCGGCACTGGCGGCGAATGGCGCTTACGATTTTATCGAACCCGAACATATGGAGCATTTGCCCATGGCAGCTCGACGAGCACTCGAAGAAAAGAAGCTGCGAGAAGAGCTGGCGCAAGCGGAAAGAACGAGGGAGAGTGCGGAAGCGCGCTATCGCGCACTCGTGGATAACCCCACTTACGGAATCTGCCGTGTGGATGCGAGGGGAAAATTTGGCTATGCCAATGCGGCGTTTCTGAGCATGCTGGGGTACGCGACCAGAGAGGAATTTCTTGAAACGGACTTTGCCAGAGATGTGGTTCGAGATCCCGCAGTGCGCGACAGATGGAACGAGTGCCTGCGGGAGTGCAGCGAAATCGAAGGCTTCGAGATGGAGTGCCATCGCAAGGATGGCGCGACAGTGAAGGTGCGACTGAGCGGGCGCGGAGTTTACACGAGCAGCGGCGCTTTCGACGGCTACGAGATGATTGTGGGAGACGTAACGGAGCAGCAAGCGCGGGAGGGGAGACTCAGAGAGCAGGCTGAAAGCGACTCGCTCACGGGACTGGCGAATCACCGGCGTCTTTTCGAGGTGCTGCACACGGAAATCAGCCGCTCGAAGCGCACCGGACGAGAATTCGCGTTGCTACTTCTGGACGTGGACCAGTTCAAAAACATCAATGACAAGTATGGGCACCTAGTGGGAGACCGGGCTCTTTGCCGGCTGACAAATGCATTGCGAAGCTGCTGCCGGTCCATCGACACGGCTGCAAGGCAAGGCGGAGACGAATTTGCGCTGGTGCTTCCGGAAACGGGGGCGGCCGATGCGGCGCTGGTGGGGAAGCGAATCTGCGAGCTTCTTGCGAAGGATTTGGAAGAGCCGGTGCTTACCGTAAGTGTGGGAGTAGCTGCCTATCCACGGGACGCAGAATCCGTTGGACCGCTGCTGTATGCGGCGGACGCCGCGTTGTATGAGAAGAAGGGCAAACGCATAAGGTTCATGTCACTGGGGCTCGTACGGCAAACCTCCAGTCATCCCGAGCGGCTCGAAGTGAGCAAGTCCGATAGGCAAGCAAGCCGCGAGATGTAACGATCTCAAGAAGACTCCGGAAGGCACGATCAGGAGAAGAGGCGTATGAGAAAAGACAAACCTGGACCCAAATGGGCCAGCAGCCATTTGTCGATGCATGGCCGAGGTACAGGCAAGAAGCAGACGGATTTGCTGGGAGAAGAAAACATCCTGGATTTGATCTCGACGGGCGCACCGCTCCCCGAAGTTCTGAACAATTTGTGCACAGCTATCGATCTTCAGATAGGAAATATCGTGTCGGTCATGCTGCTGCCGGATGACAGGGATCGCGATTTTAGAACGATCGCACATGGAGCTCTGCAGTTCGGGCTGCATCTCTATTGGTCTGCGGACATTCCCCTGTGGGATGAAGACGTCCTGGGATCCTTTGAGATGTACTGCTGCGTTCCGAGAACGCCTACGGCATTTGAATTGAAGCTAATAGAGCGGGCCACGCATCTGGCAGCACTTGCCATTCGACAGTACCATGGCGAAGAGGATGTCCACCGCGCGTGCAGCAAATGGAAGCGTGCGCTGGAGAAACAGTCACACGTCGCGGCTCAATTGAACTGAAGCGAGTGCAAGGGGGCGCAACCTCGCGCCCGGTCTGGGATTCTGCAACTTTTCCCCGCATTTTATCCCGCAAGAAAATCTTGTCTGGTCGTTCTAAGCCCAAGACACGTCCCGGAAGGGCCGCGCGAAGGAGGGTTTTATGGATCGATCTATGCTGGGGGCTATCTTAGGCAGCTTGTTTGGGATGAGCACGCTGGGGGGATTGGCGATGATTGGGGCCGCACCGAATGCGGTGCCGGGAAAACCAGAAGGCAATTGGCGGCTGCTGGATCCTGTGGCTTACGAAAACATAACCATCTTTCCGGTCGTAAGTTCTTCGACGCAAGACACTTCGCCGTTTTTGACTCTGGATGAGGGGCTCTCGAGCGGAGAAGTGATTGTCAGCGAGCGGGGGGCGGCTGGTTTGGCGCGGACGCGGGACGGGCGGCCGGTGGCCGTGCCGCAGTACAGCAGCGGGGCAAGCGTGAACCAGCTTGTGTTGATCAATCGTAGCAAGCGGCCGTTGCTTTTGCTGGCCGGCGAATTGGTGAGCGGGGGAAAGCAGGACCGGATTATTGGCAAGGACCGGATCGTGCCGGTGGGGTCGGAACCGCTGCCGCTGGACGTATTTTGCGTGGAGCACGGGCGGTGGACGGGGGCAAGCTCGCAGTTTGGACAGGCGAAGACGATAGTACACCCCAGCGTTCGAGAGCAGGCCGCGGTGGCGCAAGACCAAATTGAGGTATGGGATGCGGTTCGCTCTGGAACCCTCGCCAAGGCCAAACCTGTTCCTGCAGGTGGCGGCCAGTCTGCTCCGCCACCACCTCCTCCGGCAGCTCTCAGTGAAAGAGTTATCGGAGATGCGATTGCGACGTCGGCGCCTACGCAATCGTACTCAAAAATCTACGAACAGAGCCGCGCAGGAACGTCCGTCGATGGCTTTGTGGAGGAATTGCGGAGGAGATTCGACCGAGCGACTTCGGGACTGAAAGGGGAGCGCGTGGTTGGAGTCGTGGTGGCGTATGGCGGGGATGTCGCCTGGAGTGACATCTTTGCTTCGGGCGAGTTGTTTGAACAGTATTGGAGCAAATTGCTCCGAAGTTATGCAGTGGAGGCCATGGCGCGGCCGAGATACAGGGAGACCGCGGCGATTACGGATGCGCGTGAGTTTTTGCGCAATTTGAATGGGAGAGAAGTGGTGGAGAGCGAGCCTGGGGTCTACCGGTGGCGGGAAATTACGGAGGGGAGGCTCTCGCTGATTGAGTTGGAGTCGATCTCACCAAAAGCAATGACCTTGCACCGGTTGCTTTTGCACCGGACATCGTGAGGGCGTTGACTGGTGTTGTCGGTAGAAGACTGGTGGGGCATACCGTGCCCCTACAACCGGCGGACTTGGCTTGGGTCGGTTAGACGATAGAGGAGAGCCGCGGCTGTGGCAGGCCAAGACGGATGCTTTAGGTGAGGAGCAATTTCGGCTAGCGGGGTCAGCACAAAGCGGCGCTCAAGCATTCGCGGGTGAGGGATCTGCAACTCTGGCGAGTCTACGGTCTCTTTGCCGTGGAGCAGAATATCCAGGTCCAGCTTGCGCGGACCTTTGGCAAATTCTTTTTTGCTGTCTAGCTGCAATTCAATGGAGCGCAGCGCTTGCAGGAGCGCGAGCGGTTCTAATTCTGTTTCTACTTCGACAACACAATTCAAAAACCACGGTTGGTCCAAGTAGTCCACGGGCTCGGTTTCGTAGATCGAGGATAGGTGTTTGACGCGGATGCCCGCGTGCGGAAGCGCGGCGATTGCTGCGCGAAGACTGCCTTCCCGGTCACCTACGTTTGAACCGAGCGATAAATAAGCTGTGGCCATGGATGGATTGTGCGCGGATGCGTCTTGAAACGCTAACTGCTTACACACTAGCGAACTCTAGTTTGCCCGCCCTCTGGATTCAACTGGCAGCTCGAGCTGGTGGCGTTAAGAATTGCTTTCGAATGGCGTCAGCTTGATGAAGGGCCGAGGGAAGGGTGTCTCGTCCGGACAAACACCGGAGACAGACAGGAACGTTTGTCCGACCTCGGGGAACAAAAATGGGATGAGGCGCGTATCTCTAGGCGGAAGACGGGGCTCGCGAAAAGTGTGGCAGGGGGGTGGCTCATGACAAATTTCTGGCAAGACGTGCGGTATGGGTTGCGGGTTTTGCTGAAGAACCCAGGATTTGCGGCGATTTCGGTGCTGACGCTGGCGCTGGGGATTGGGGCCAACACGGCGCTGTTTTCCGTGGTGAACGGAGTGCTGCTGAATCCGCTTCCGTTTCCGAACCCGGACGAATTGTTTGCGGTGTATTCGAGCACCGCCACGGACGGATTGAGTTCGATTAGCTACCCCAACTTTGTGGATTGGCAGAAGGACAATCACTCGTTTTCCGCGCTCGGCGCATTTCGGAGCGAGGAGTACAACCTGACGGGGACGGGCGAGCCGGAGAGGCTGCACGGGCACATGGTTTCCGCGGATTTCCTTACGGCGCTGGGGATCCATCCCATCGTGGGGCGAAATTTTCTGCGCGAAGAGGACCAAGCCGGCGGAGCGCCCGTGGTGGTGATTGGCGATGGGCTTTGGAAGCGGAAGTTTGGCTTGTCGGCCGAAATTCTAGGGAAGAGTCTGACGCTGAATGGCACACCGCACACGATCATCGGCGTGGCGACTTCGCGAATTGCGGGGTTGAGCCCGACCGATGTCTATGTGCCGATCGGGCAGTGGACCGACACGACGTTTCGCGACCGGCATATCAGCATGGGGACGAATGCGATCGGGCGGCTGAAGCCCGGAATTACTTTCGATCAGGCGAAGGCGGATATGGATTCGGTCGCGAAAAATCTGGCTGTGGCGTATCCCGACTCGAACAAGGGCGATGGAATTACGATGGTGCCGCTGAAGACGGACGTGGTCGGAAGCGTTCGAGGAATTTTGTTGGTGTTGCTGGGTGCGGTGAGTTTTGTGCTGCTGATTGCTTGCGCGAATGTGGCAAACCTGTTGCTGGCGCGGTCGACGGGCCGTTCGCGCGAATTCGCAATACGATCGGCGCTTGGAGCAAGCCCGGGGCGAGTGATTCGACAACTCTTGACGGAGAGCGTGATTCTCGGAATCGCCGGTGGCGGCATTGGGTTGCTGCTGGCAAAGTGGGGCACACGAGCGATTCTTGCGGCGCTGCCGGAAACTCTTCCGCGAACAGAAGAAATTGGGATCGATGGGCACGTGATGTTTTTCACGCTGGGGATTTCTTTGCTGACGGGGATTGTGTTTGGACTTGCGCCCGCGCTGAAGACGATGCGGCCGGACATGCACGAAACCTTGAAGGAAGGAGGCCGTGGTTCGAGTGGGGCGCGGCATCGCACTCAGAGTGTTTTCGTTGTAGTGGAGATGGCGATGGCGGTGGTGCTGCTGATCGGGGCGGGACTCATGATTCGCAGCCTCGCCGCGCTCTGGAGCATCAATCCAGGATTTGATCCGCGAAATGCGTTGGCGTTCAATATCTCTTCGACTTCCGGGCCGAACACAACCGCGGGACAACTGCGTACCAAATATCGCGCGACGATTCGCGGGTTGGAAAATGTGCCTGGTGTGGAAGCAGCATCCTTGATTGAAGGCGCGCTGCCGATGTCGGGAGATTCCGAGCTGCCCTTCTGGGTGGAAGGGCGGCCGAAGCCGGCGACGGAGCAAGAGATGACCTTTGCACTCTTTGCTATGGTGTCGACGCACTACCAGCAAGTAATGCGAATTCCGGTTCAGCGTGGCCGGGGCTTCACGGAACGGGATGACGAGCACGCACCGGCGGTAGTTTTGATAGACACCGCGTTCGCGCGCACCTTTTTCCCGAACGAAGATCCGATTGGAAAACGCCTCAACCTCGGATTGATGGATTTGCAGGCAGAAATCGTGGGCGTGGTGGGACATGTGGAGAGTTGGGGTCTGGGATCGAGGGAACATGAGAATCTGCAGGCACAGATTTATCTTTCCGTGTGGCAAGTGCCGGATAAGTTCTGGCCACTGCTGGCAAACGGCGGCGGATACGTTGCACGGACGGCGGGCACGCCGCTGGGCGTGCTGAGCGGGATTCGGGAAGCCGCGGAAAGAGTCGATCAAAGCGCGGTGGTGTACGAAGTGAGGCCCATGCAGGATATCGTGGCGCGATCGATCGCCACGCAGAGGCTGGCGATGATGCTATTGACCGTGTTTTCCGCACTGGCGTTGGTGCTTTCTGCAATCGGGATTTACGGCGTGATTTCCTATTTGGCGGGGCAGAGGACAAAGGAGATCGGCGTGCGTATGGCGCTGGGCGCGACCAGCGCCGACGTGGTGCGCCTGGTGCTCGGCGAAGGCATGCGGATCACTTTGCTTGGTGTGGGAATTGGGATTGCGGCAGCGCTAGGATTGACACGATTGATTACGAAAATGATTTACGGAGTAGGAGCAACGGACCCGATCACGTTCGGGGGAGTCGCGATTTTGCTGACGGGTGTGGCGTTGCTGGCGTGCTACATTCCAGCGCGGCGGGCGATGCGTGTGGACCCGATTGTCGCTCTGCGCTACGAGTAGCGGGAGTACGGGAGACGGACTCTTTCTGATTGCGGGTTGCACGTTGCGCCTCGCTTTTTGATTCAGCTGCCGGTGATTTCGCGCAACTTTCCGGTGGTCACATCATAGACAAAGCCGCGTACAGCGACTTCCTTCGGAACCCAGGGGTGCGTGCGGAGCTTCTGCAATTGATGGCGGACATTCTCATCAATGTTCTGGAAAGCGTAAAAGAACGCCGGAGAGACGGCTGCAGTTCCTGCGCGATTCTGGATTCTGTTGCGCAAATCCTGTTCGGAAGTAAGCATCAGGCCGCAATCCGTATGGTTGATGACCATGAACTCCCTGGTGTCCAGCAGGTAATGCGAGACGACCAGAGACCTAAGGCTGTCTTCCGTGACGATGCCGCCTGCATTTCGAATGATGTGGGCGTCGCCGGTTTTCAGGCCCAGGGTGCGGATGGAAAGACGCGTATCCATGCAGGTCAGAATGGCGAGATGGCGCTCGGGGCGCGGGGTGAGTCTGCGCAATTCGTGGGTGCGCGAATAAAGTTCGTTGGCCTGGAGAACTTCGTCGATTACGCTCATGGTCAAATGAGTCTAGCAAACCGTCAGGCCTGGATTCTAATTCAGGCCACGCGCAGGTGTTGGGAATCCACAAAAAATCAGAAAAGACGCGGCTGGCGCTTGGGAAGTTCCTTGCCGAAATATTCGTAGGCACGGGGGGTGGCTACGCGTCCACGCGGCGTGCGATCGATCATTCCAATCTGCATGAGGTATGGCTCGTACATTTCTTCGATGGCGTCTTCTTCCTCGGAGAGGGCGGCAGCCAGCGTGCCAAGGCCCACTGGGCCTCCGGCGTATTTATCGAGAAGAGCCAGCATTAGGTTGCGGTCGACTTCATCGAGGCCGCTTTCATCGACGCCGAGCATGGCCAGAGCTTCCTGGGCAACGGCGCGTGTGATGCGTCCGGCGGCGCGCACTTCAGCGAAATCGCGGGAGCGGCGGAGGAGACGATTGGCGATGCGCGGCGTGCCACGGCAGCGGCGGGCGATCTCTTCAGCGCCACCATCGTCCATCAAAATATTCAGAATTTTCGCGGAGCGGTGAATGATGATCAGCAAATCCTCAGGCTCGTAGAAATCAAGGCGGTGCACGATGCCAAAGCGGGAACGGAG
>Ga0074044_10000270_pt1 | contig 51755 bp, 40 predicted proteins | sample BogForMeECP23OM1_FD_94443 | JGI IMG/M metagenome (GOLD analysis project Ga0074044, IMG submission 94443) | Bog forest soil microbial communities from Calvert Island, British Columbia, Canada - Bog Forest MetaG ECP23OM1 | ecosystem: Environmental > Terrestrial > Soil > Wetlands ...
AATAGCCTGTCAAATAGATGATGTTGAGCTGATCGCGCGCGACAAACGCGTGAATATCTTTTTGCGCCAACTGCTCCTTGAAACGCGCAACCGTCTGCTTGTTCCACTCCAGCGGCAGCCGGTCAGCCTTTGCCGGTTCCGGAGGCCCTTCTTCGCCGGGGGTCGGGCCAAGCAGTAGCTTTTCGCTAGCGCCAGAGCTGCGGCTTTTCAAGATTTCCGCCAGCGATCCGCCCGCGCCTTGCGTCTGCATGCCGTCGATCTTGTCCATACGGCGAAAGATCCCGCCGCCGAGCAACGCAAGACTCCCGCCTTTCAGAATATCCCGGCGATTCCGGTTCATCCTTCCTCCAATTATTTTTTCGTCTCGTTCCGATCGCGCGAATTATTTTTGCCCAGTGACTTCTGCCCATTCCCGCTCGCCGCGTTCGAGCAAAGCGGGCAAATCTTCCCGCAGAAGAAAACGTTCACGAATCAATTTCAGGGCTGCTTCGGCGAATTTACCCATGTACTCTTCGCGCGAGGCATAGCGCTCCGCAACGGAAAGCCGCGGGTCGCCGGAGTTTTCACGCTCAGCGGCAGTCTTCGCAAATGGAATGAAAGAGCCATAAAAGCTGAGCCGCAAATCGCTGGCGCCAATGCTTGGATCGCGCAGATTCCATCCGGTGTACGTGGCCAGTGGAACTTGCAATTCCGGCAGGCTGACGCCGCCCAGATCGTTGCCATCCGCGTCGGATTGCGGAACCAGAACGACGAACGGCTTGCCAACTTTGGGAGGCTCGATGCTGATGATTCCTTCTTTCCACTGCGGGCCGAAGCCCAGATGGTATGCCAGACTCGCTTCATGCGGCTTGTTAACGCCCGGAATTCTTGGGAAAGCCCATTTGCTGAGCGGCACCAGCGTGGCATCCATGATTTTCGGATAGGTACTCGGCGGAGGCGGAGTGCCGTCTTTCACCCACTGATCCATGTCCGTGATCAGTGCGCGCCAGTACCACTGGATGGGGTTCGGATTGTACCGTTGTTGCGCGTTGGAATCCGGAGAGCCAGGATTGCTTTTCTGCGGCGGAAATGGCGCTGAAAAATGCTGCAGGCCAGCGAGCAAGTAGACACGAACATTTTCGCCGATCTTCGCGTCGCTCAAACCATCCGGAGAAATGTGAATCAAAGAGGCGGCGCGACCCCAATATTCGTACGACGTATTAGTAAAGAATATTTTCGGCGCCGTATGTGATTTGAGCGTGGCGTCCAGCAGATCAGCGGTTTCGCCGGTATCGGGATCGGTTTCCGGAAGATCGGTGAAAGGGAACAAGTCCGTGGGAAAGAAAATGCTGGAGAGCGGCTGAGCGTCGCGCGAAGGCTGCGCAAAACGATGATTGAAGCTGCCCCTGCCAGCGCCGGCGACGTGCGCGATGACGCCGTCCATCACGTCGCGGCCTTGTTCATCGGCGTTGAAATCCTGGTAAAGAAAATGGCGGAGAAAGCGGCCGCTCTGCGAAATTCCCACGGCATAGGCGCGATGTACCGGCGCTGTCGCTTGCGGATCGTATTTCAAGTAAGAAAGGAAATCGCGCGCCGCGGCGAGGCCCAGACCAGCGACGACAGGATCTTTCGCTTCGTAAACGACCTCATAAATTTTCCCGGCTAGAAATCCGCCGTCCAGGTGAATAAAATGAGGGTCAGCTGCAAGTTTGCCGTCGACGGTGTGGGCAAAACTCCACTGGCTGCGGGAAACTGTTCGCCGCGGCCCGTCAGGCGTATCTCGCACGGTCAAAACATTTTTTGAGCTGTTTGGATCATCGACGGGATAGCTTTTTCCTCCCGTTGGTCCGAGCAGGGAATGGCCGAGAGGCATGTCCTCCACTTTTTGCGCCGGCGTGAAGTCCGACCGCACCAGGCCGCGAATTTCCTTCCCACCAGCATCGTGAGCCACGGGGGCGTAGAGCTTGAGATTTTCGCCATGCTCGGCGACGTCAAACTCCCAGCCAACCCAGGCAACCGTGTAGCCCTCGCGCAGAAGAAATCCGTCGCCATACTCACCTTCCGGAGTGGAAGGGCTGTAGCCGTTCACAAGGTGCAGAATTCCTTTGCCGCCGCGATTGGAGACTTCGAAAAGCACGGCGTTGTTTCCCTTGTTCATGTCCTTCGGCTTCAGGAGATAGAGGTCGGCGGAAAATTCGACCTCACCTTGCGCGTTGCGCGGTGCTTTGTCGAGGTCGACGATCAGCTTGTTGTGAAGATTCTCCGGATTCACCGCGAAGTAGACGCGGCCGACGATTTTCTCGTAGGGGCCAGCCAATCCGAACACGCGGCCATCCAGGACGTCGGTTCGCGAAATAATCTCGACTCGCGTGACATGCGCGTCAACGCCGGCGGGGGAAAACAAGAAGACAACGATTGACAGGGAACAAGCGACACGAGCGCGTGAGAGATGCATGAGTTGCCTCCGGAGAGGCCACAGCTTACATCAATATTCGCCAAAACCAATTGCACGGATACAGATCTTATACATCGGCGTGCGATCGAATTTCAGCCTCACGCAACTGAACTTGGCGGGATCAAGGCACTCTTACCGGTCGTGCGACATTCCGGCCATGTGGTGCGCCGCGGGCTTGCGGCGTAGCGCGGCCATGGCGGCGTCATCGGCCGGCACAAAATAGCCGACGACGATGCCCATAGCGCCGTCACGCAAAAGTTTGCCGGTCGTATTGTCGTAGGTCGCGGAGATTTTGAGGACGTCGCCCGCGGCAAACTGAAAGCCGCCTCGGCCGAGAAACAGGACTGTGGGCATGCTGAGAAGTTCGCCGTGGTCGTCCACTTTGGCGTCGAGAGTCGCGACGGTCTCCTTGCGCGTGGCGTCTTCGAGCGTGAGTTGTTTTGCGTAATCGTGCATGTGGCCCCCAAGACCGAGCAGCACACCGTTATATTTTACGGCGACGGTTCCTGTTTGCTCGCTCTTGCCTGCGGGCAAATCATACGCCGAGTTTCCGCAAGATTTCACGTCCATCCAGGTGGGATAGACGCTTTTTAGATTTGCGCCATCGGCGGCCTGTTGATAAGGAATGGTCACCTCGAGATAGACGTTGCTGTAGGAAGTGTCAGTGGGGTTGTAGACCATGGTTTCGACGCGGATTTTGTCGCCCATTTGCACGCGATAGCCGTAACCGGGGACTTCGGCCCAATGGGTGAGCTCGCCACCAGCGCCGAAAATGTGTTCCTCTTTGTTGGGGCAGAGAAAATCGGCGCGGTTTTCGTTCCAGAAGGCGGTGTGATGAAGAACGCGGCCGGGCACGACGTTGCCGCCCGCGTCGACGAGCCTCGGTGAATACGCGAGAAGCCAGCCATCGATGGGAATTTGCCATTCGAGGTCGGGAGGTTGCGGCATTTTCATATGACTGGTGTGAGCGGGCAAGTTCATCGGGCCGATGCGCACCACAATGGTGTGGCCATCGATCTTCTGCTCGAGCTTCACACCTTTTGCCACTGCATGATGCATGCCGCCTTGCATGAACCCGCCATGCTGCATCTGGTCCATGTCGTGGGACGCATCGGCAGGCTTGTCCTGGGCGAGTAGACAGCTGGGAATGAGCAGGCTGGCGAGGAGAAAATCTATTTTTCGCATGTTCATACCCTCGTGCGGTGTAAGTGATCCGCACTTCTTCATGATAGCTCCATCGGGGTGATCGAGGCGCTTCTTGGGGGGTGACGGATTGGGTGTAGGGAACCTCATCGGGGAGACGGTACAATTCAGGGCCACAAGAGTCAGGCCGCTAAAAAAGATCTTGAAAACCCAGGAGTGAAGCGATGCAGGTACAGTGGGGGACTTCGACGATTCGAAGAGCCGCTCGAAACGCGGTGCAGCACGCAGGAATTGCGGCAGCGATTGTCGTGTGTTCCGGCGTCATGCTTTCGGAAATGAGGAAAGAAACGGACATGGCCCCGCGCGTTGTGCAGCAGGACGAATTTACGGTTGTTGGCATCGCTGCGCGGACGAGCAACGCGGAGCAAATGACGCCGGAGCCACCTATCGGCAAGCAGTGGGAGCGGTTTTTTAGGGAAGGAGTCCTGGCTGCGATTCCGAACAAGGCGGACAAGAATATTGTGGCCCTGTACACGGAATATGCGAGCGACAAAAACGGGGAGTATACCTACATACTTGGCGCACGCGTCATGAAATTGGAGGGCGTGCCCGCGGGCATGGTCGCGAAGCATATCCCTGCGGGACGATACGCGGTGTTCACTTCGCAGCGTGGCCCCGTACAAAAAGTCGTCGTCGAGGTGTGGCAAAAAGTGTGGGCAACGCCGAAAAACGCATTGGGTGGAAATCGCACCTACAAAGCGGACTTCGAAGTTTACGATCAGCGGGCACAGAATCCTGCGGACTCGGTGGTGGATTTGTACATCGGAATTCGGTAGAGGCGCCGCGGCGCTTTACGTTTGCGTTTGCACGCGAGTTTTATGAGCGGCTAAAAATTCGAGAATGGCCTGATGGGCTGCCGCGGATTGGTCGGTTTCAAAAATGTGGCTGGCGTGGGGGATTAGTACGAGTTTCGCGCCCTTAATTTTTTCCGCGATTAAGCGGGCGTTAGCTGCCGGAACAAGGCGGTCCGTCTCACCGTGAATGACAAGCGTGGGAGCCGTGATTTGCGCGATGCGGCTGTAAGCCTCCCAGCCGAAAATCCCCTGTAGCTGACCCATATATCCCTGCTGAGTGGGATACCACTTCATGCGGATGGCCATGTCCTCGTCGATGCGCTCGCGCGGCGTGGCGGCGTCATAGATGAAAGGGATGATGGCTTCCTTGGCTTGTTCGGGTGTGACGTCCCGGCGCAGAAGGGCTTGTAAAGCTTCGGGCTCGGCCTGCACGGCATGAGGACCGCCGGCGGCCGTGCATCCCAGAATCAGCGAACGCACGCGCCCCGGATATTGCAGCGCAAATTCCTGGGCAATCATGCCGCCCATGGAAGCGCCGAATGCATGAGCGCTTTCTACGCCCGCGGCATCCAGAACCGCAGTTGCATCGCTCGCCATCAACGCGATGGAATAGACGCCTGGAGGTGCATCACTCTGGCCCACTCCGCGATTATCGAAAGCGATGGTGCGGAAAGATTTCGCAAGAATCGGCCGGCTGCGATGCCACATGTAAGAGGGATAGCTGAGGCCCATGATGAGCAAGAGAGGTTCGCCGGAACCTTGTTCATCCCAATAGATACTGGCACCTTTATTTTCAATGAAGGACATGGTCCCTCCCGTTGCGACAGCCGCTCGCGGTCAAGGATTCTTTCGCTTAGCGAATGCAACTTTGCGCGCTTAACGCGGAGACGTTGGGGGAGTCGATCACCAGGGAGGCGATGCGCTCGCGGTGGAAAGTGGCGTCACCGAATGCTGTTTCCGACGCCTTTGCGCGACGGTAGTAGAGGTGAACATCGTTTTCCCAGGTGAAACCCATGCCGCCGTGAATCTGGATGCCACGGTTGCCTACAGTGCGGGCGGCATCGCTGGCATACATCTTAGCGATGGAGACTGCAGTCGCAGCGTCGGCTGAGTTCTCTTCGAGCGCCCAGCCTGCGTAGTAAACAGCGGAGCGCGAGCTCTCGGTTTCGAGATACATGTCCGCACACTGATGCTGCACGGCTTGGAACATTCCGATCGGTTTTCCGAATTGTTTTCGAGTCTTGGCGTATTCGACGGTGACCTCGAGAGTCCGTTGCATTCCCCCGACCAGTTCCGCGGCCAGCGCGGCAGTGGCGACATCGAAGGCACGCGATAGGTCGAAACTGGCCGCGAGCTGTTCCGCCGGAGTGTCGCTGAATTCGACCACGTAGAGTTTGCGCGTGAGGTCCATTCCGGACATCGGTGATATTTTCAGGCCGCGGGCTTTGGAGTTCACGACGAAGAGGCCGTTGCGAGCCACGACGATGAGGAAATCGGCAATGGCTGCATCCGGGACGAAAAATTTTTCGCCGGTGAGCTTTCCGTTGGCGGCGCTCAGCCGGGTGTCGCGAAGGTCCCAGGACGCCCCGGCTTCAAGGATGGCAACCGTGGCGCGAACTTCGCCGCGGCAGATCGGCGCGAGATACTGTTTCTTGTGAGCGGCCGTGGCCACGGCGTTCAGAACGGATCCGGCAAGAACCACGGTTGAGAAAAACGGGCCAGGCAAGAGCGCGCGGCCCGCTTCTTCCATCAGCAGCATCAGCTCCACTTTGCCCAGGCCGACTCCACCATGCTCTTCCGGAAAAATAATGCCGGTGTAACCTTGGTCCGTGAGCTTCGACCAGAGCGCGGCGTCGTAGGCCGTATCCGTTTCCATCAGGCGGCGCACTTCCGCGCTGGGACACTCGCCCGCGAAAAATTTGCGCGCGCTGTCTTTCAGAAACTCCTGGCTCTCACTCAAACCGAATTGCATGGCGCATCCCCTTAGCAGCCTCTGGATTAGTAGCTTCTGGGCAGGCCCAGAACGAAATGGCCGATGATGTTGCGTTGCACTTCGGAAGTGCCTGCTTCGATGGTGTTTCCGCGGGTTCGCAAGTAGGCGTAGGACCAGAGCCCCTTATCGATGGCGTGCGAATCGCCTGCCATGAGCTGGCCGTAGGAACCCAGAATTTCCTGGGCGATTTGCTGGAAGCGCTGGTTGAGCTCGCTCCAAAATATCTTCTGGATCGAGCCTTCGGGGCCGGGGACGCCGGTAGCCGTGATACGGCTGAAGGCGCGCATCTGGTTGTAGCGCATGATCTCGATTTCCGCGCTGCACTGGGCGAGCTTCTGGCGAATGATTGGATCTTCGGACGCTGGAAGGCCTTTGCGCTTGATGCTACGCGAAAGTTCGATGAGGCGCGTGATATAGCGCTTGAAGATGAGATGCAGGCGAGCGCCGTAGGAACCGCGCTCGTACATCAACGTGCTGATTGCCACGTTCCATCCGTCATTCACTTTGCCGAGGATGTTTTCGACGGGGACGCGAACATCGCGAAAGAAGATCTCGTTGAATTCCGATTCGCCTGTCATCTGGCGGAGTGGGCGAACTTCGACGCCGGGCGATTTCATATCCACAAGGAGAACGGTGAGGCCCTTGTGTTTTGCGGCGCTCGCATCCGTGCGAACGACCAGCTCGCACCAGTCGCCGACCCAGCCGTAACTGGTCCAGACTTTCTGGCCGTTCACAATGTAGTGAACGCCATCGAGACGCGCTTCGGTTTGTAAACCGGCGAGATCGGAACCGGCATTCGGTTCGGAGAAGCCCTGGCACCAGATTTCTTCCGCGCTCAAAATTTTTGGAATATAGCGTTTTTTCTGAGCTTCCGTTCCGTAGGCGATGATGGTGGGCCCGATAAGCCCCAAGCCGAGCGAATTGGCCATGGGCGGTGCTTCCACGCGCGCCATCTCTTCCCAGAAAAGCGCTTGCTGCATCAGCGTGGCGCTACGCCCACCATACTCCTCCGGCCAGGAAACCGCAGCCCAACGGCCTTCCTGGAGCTTCCGTTGCCAGGCGCGCAGATAGGGGAATGACTCTTCCATGGGTTTTTCACGCCACTCATCCCAGTCCTTCGGAACGTTGGAAGCAAGCCACGCGCGGAGTTCTTCTCGAAACGTCGACTCCTCAGCGGTTAGGTTTAGATCCATGCAGCTGGCTCCTTCCTTCGTTTGGACACAAGGTGCATTCTGCAGTCTTTCCAAATGGCAAAGCGGTTTCCGGCAAGTCGATTCCGAACCTTGGCACCACGCCTTGCGACGGTGCAATCCCGCTTCAGGCTATCTGCAAAAAGGAAGTGATAGACGGCATCGAATCGAATGACGCCGCGAGCCTTTCTTCTGAGCCTTAGAACGTAAGTCGCAGCCCAAGCTGGATTTCACGCTTGGGGAAATCGGAAGTGAAACCAAGCGGCTGGCTCGGAGAGAGCGCTGCGCTCCCGTGCACGTGAAACGTGGTGTTCCCCAGTCCGACAGGGCAAGCGGGACATGCTGTGTTGTCAGCGGCGTTCGAAGGAAGACCAAAAAGCGGACTCACTTCATTGTTTACGCTGGCATAGTTTGTATGGTTGGCGAGGTTGAAGACCTCGGCCGTGAACTGCAAATTAGCCTTCTCAACGAGCTTGTGGTGCCAACTCAGGCGCAGGTCGAGATTGGTGTAGTCCGGGCCGATTCCAGTGTCACGACCGGCTCCGATGGGACGCTCATTGGTGGTGTGATTGTCACCGTTTACCTCGCCCCCTGCCAACAAGTTGAACGGATGTCCGCTGTTGTAGGTAAAAATCGGCGCCAACTGAAAGGCGGCAAGGATAGGATTCTTCCACGGGCTGTCAAACACGCCGGCCACCACGACTTTGTTACGTTGATCGAATTCCGAAAGCGCTCGATCGGCGCCCAGGTTCGTCGGATCTTGCGGTCCATAGTCGCTGTTAAAATCAGTACCGGTGTCATAACCTTTGCTATAGGTGTAGTTTCCAAACATGGTGAAATGATCGCTGAAGCGCTTTTGGACTTCGAGAATTCCGGCCTGATAAAGGGCGGAACCGACGGAAGCATATTCATTGTTTTGAACGATGAACGGATTCACAAAACAAGCGAAACCCTGACTGGCGTCGCAGGGCAGTCCTTCCGCGCCTCCGAGGGGATCGGCTCCAGCAGCGGTGGTGTTCCAGTTTCGGTACGAATAGTTCTTGCCGTTGGCCAATGTTACGGTACTCATGGGAGCCGGGAGTAGATTGGTATCAATGGCCGTCGGCAGGCCGATTGTATGAGAGTAGATATAACTAGCGGAGATGGAGAATCCCGGAGCAATCTCGCGCTCAATTCCAAACTCGGCCTGCTGAGCGTAGGGAGGCCTAAAGTTAGGTTGGTTAACGAATACCACCTGAAGCGGCGAAAGCTGACCAGTGTTGGCAACTCTGAGCCCAAACTGTGAAAGCCCGCCCACTCCACCTGGGCCTCCATTGGGAGTAATGCAAGCGTAGCTTCCTGGTGCCGGAATCGTGCAAGAGATCGCCCCTTGCGCGAATAGCGTCTGGAAAACTGTCGGGGCATTCAGTGCGGGGTTGCCGCCGGGCACTCCCGTAATCGGAATGATATAGATCGAGATCTCGCGGTTGCAGGGACTGCTTCCGTTACCCGGGAAAAGACCGAAAGCTCCGGACATTCCGCAAATGGCATCCAGGTTATTCACTTGACCTGCCAGCGTAGTGTTACCTACCGAGCTCTTGTTCGCGTTTAAGACTCCCAGGGAGTAATCAACATCCGGAATCTGGGCGTAGATTGGGGCATAGAAGATCCCATATCCGCCGCGAACCACCGTCTTGTGATCTTTAAAGGGGTCCCAGGCGAAGGACACGCGCGGGCCAAAATCCTTCGAGTAGGTATTCAAAGGAGCGAACTGCGAGTCGAGTTCATAACGGAGACCGTAGTTCAGCGTGAAGTTGGACCTGATCTTCCATGAATCCTGCCAGTACAGCGCCGTGAAAGGCCTTGTGTAGTAGGGATAGGTGGGATCTCCAAACCCTTGCTGGAAAACCTGCGGGAGACCAAAGGACGCCGCTTGCAAGGGATCTATGCTTGGAAGCAGAGGGGTTATAAGGTCTCCGGGAAGCGAGCCAAAGATGAAGCGGCCGGGGAAGAAGGTATGCGATTCCGTATGGTTGCCGCGCAGCAGCTCGGAACCTCCGAATTTCATGGTGTGGTGGCCGCGGATCAGAGTGAAGTTGTCGCCAAATTCGTATCTGCGAGTAATCGTGAGGTTGGGTATAAAGATGCTCGTTCCCAGGTTATTCACAACACCCGGGATTTGGAGTCCTACTTCCCCGGGTTCGTTCGGAATGACGTTGAAGCTAGTGTAGTCGAATTGCGCGAAGGCTTCATTCTGCGCCGTGGTGCTGAACTGATGGTACCAGGCAACAAAGGCGTTGTTGTCGTAGTCGTGGATCGAACTGCCCGCCGAAAAGCCCGTCAGCGATTGCACGTCGGGATTCTCTTCCAGGTCGTGTCCAAATCTGTAGGTGGCAGTGAGCTGGTTCGATTCGCTGAATCGATGATCGAACCGGCCGGATGCCAGGTACTCTCGGGTCTTGTAGTTGAACAGCCCCCCGTTTGTCTCCAGTTGGTTCAAAAGAAAGGCCTGCAGCTGACTCGCAGCGGGGTTTAAAGTCAAGGCTCCGTTCAGGATAGCCGAGCATTCACTCGCCGGTAGGTTCGTCGTTGGATTCGGTGCTGGCAACCCTAAGCTCTGTGCTACAGCGGCGCCCACGGGGCCGCTCAAGCAAGGCACTGTCCCGTTTCCCGTCAGCTCGTTGAGAACTGTCTGTTGTGAGGAATTCGGCCGAAGAACTTGCGTGGTCGTCAGGATGGGAACGGCAGTCTGTGAATCCTGCTGCAATCCTTCGAAGGAGAGGAATAGGAAAGATTTGTCTTTCTGGATCGGGAATCCGGTCGTACCGCCATATTGATATCGGTCTAAGGAATTCTTGGTCGGCTGACCGACGCTGTTTGGCTGGCTTGGATCGAAAGTCTCGCCGGGTTGCAACGCCTGAGTGATGGCAAACGGGTCGGCGGCATCCATCGCGCTATTGCGGAAATACCCGTAGAGGCTGCCGTGCATGTCGTTCGTGCCGGATTTGGAGACGATGTTGATCGCCGCGCCGCTCGCTCCGCCGAGGTCGGCCGAATAATTGCTCCGGTTGACTTGAAACTCCTGAACCGCGTCCTGGCTCAGTGTGAGACGCACTCCACCCGAGTCGTCATTGGCTTCCCCTCCATCCACGGTGACGCTATTGCCTCGGCCATTGCTGCCATAGAACGAAAGGCCGCTCTGTGGTGTTTGTTTGACTCGGTAATCCTGGTCGGAAGCCAGCCTTGTAGAGTTCGAGACGCCCGGAGTCAGCAGGGTGAACGCCAGATAATCGCGACGATCAATGGGCAAATTGGCGATGAACACTTGCGAGAGTGTATCCGCCTGACTCCCTCTCTCGGTTTCGACCACCGGCAACTCTCCCGTTACTTCCACCTGCGCGGTGGCCGACGCCACCTGCAAGTGAAAATCGAGAATGAGCGTCTGCCCAATACTGAGGACCACGTCCTTGCGGATTTCCTTCTGGAAGCCGGAGGTTTCCACGGTCACGCTGTAGGAAGCCGGCGGAAGTCCCGTCACGCGATACTCGCCATCGGTCTCCGTCACCGCAGTGCGCCGGACTCCTTTCTCGGCATCTTCGATCGCCACAGTGGCCTTCGGAACGGTCGCTCCAGTGGCGTCCGTCACCATCCCGCGAATCTCTCCCGATGTAGCGGCGCCCTGCGCGCGCGCAACGCCGTTTGCCGGCAGCAAGCATGCAAAGGATAGCAATGCGGCAGCAAAATAAGTTGCCTTCATAAGTCCTCCTGGTTCAGCGAATGCTTCACAGAAATTTTGCTGAAATTGCCCATATCAGACCTGCTTCGCACCGCCAGTCTCGGACTGGACTCGACCGCCAGTAGGCGGCCGGACACCGTTTTATGCACCTTTGCCAATATTCATGGAGCCACGACGGAGCGTTTTATTCAGCCCCCGGGAATTTGAAGACCCCCTACCCCGACCTGCTATCCAAAATTATGATTGTCCGTATCACATAATATTGACTAACGTCAAGTTGAAACCATGCGTTCCAGTCAAGGCGGGTACTCTCGGCCCTTTGCCCGGCTGCTGTGCAGAATTCTCGATCTATGGCAGGAAGCCCTGGCGGAGAGGCAGCCACACTGTGACTAGCCCCAAAGGACTCAAACGCCAAAGCCCTGTTCAGCGGGGTACGAGTACGATCCGGCCAGAAACTTGGCCGCGCCGCAATTGTTCAAGGACTTCGTTAACGTGGGCTAGTGGGCGCGTGGCCGTCTGGCAACGGATTTTTCCTGCAGCCGCCATAGCCAGGACCTGATGCAAGTCCTCGCGCGTTCCAACGGAGGAAGCCTTGATGTGCACCTCCGTCGCAGCCATCATGATTGGCGGAAAGCAGATCGGCTCCGAGGGCAGGCCCACCACGAGCAGCGTCCCGGTCGGCCTGACGCAAGGAAAGGCTGTGTCATAAGCCGCTTTTGCGGCCGAAGTCACTAGCGCAACGTGAGCTCCGCCCGCTCGTCGCAGCTCTTTGACAACATTTGCTCCGGCCGAGTTTAGCGTGGCGGACGCGCCCAAGCTTTTCGCATGTGCGAGTTTTTCGTCTACGATATCAATCGCCGTAACGATCGCTCCCAGCCCCACGCCGATTTGCACCGCCAGGTGCCCCAGTCCGCCGACACCAAACACCGCCAAACGCTGCCCTGGCTGGACTTTAGCGTGTTTCAGCGCGCGATAAACGGTGACGCCCGCACAGAAAAGCGGCGCCGCTTCCACGGAGGAAAGTCCGTCGGGAATTTTCGTGGCATGGCTCGCAGGGACCTTCACGAACTCGGCGTATCCGCCGTCCACGGTTACGCCCGTGATTTTTTGCTTCGGACAAAGATTCTCATTGCCCTCGCGGCAGAAATCACATTCGCCGCAGGTCCAGTACACCCAAGGAACTCCCACGCGGTCGCCAATTTCCAACTGGTGGACAGACGCGCCCTTTTCCACGACGCGGCCGGCGATTTCGTGCCCAAGAATCAAAGGCCGTTTGGTGATCGACACGAGCTGCGGCCAATCCCCATCGGCCACGTGCAAATCCGAATGGCAGGTGCCGCAGGCCTCGACCTCGATCAGCACTTCATGCGCGTCCGGATAAGGTTGGGCGACATCCTCGATGCTCAGTGGTGCTTTGAACTCGCGAAGAATGGCAGCTTTCATTGTGCCCACTTTAAGGACTCGGGGAAGCCTGGCTCAGAGTATCCGTACAAGCGATTGGAGCTCCTTTGGCTTTGACGCCATCAGCAGGGAATCTCCGCTGTTTATTACGGCTTGGCGCCGCGCAAGAAAAATTCGACCGCGTTACGCACCCGCTCGGTAAGTTTGTGCGGTCCCGTAAGATCGACCGCCCACTGCCGGACCACGGTATTGAACAGCCCCTCCATGAATTCGGCCAGGTGCACCACCGGAAAATCTCGCGTGATCTCGCCGTTCTTTTGCCCCTCCGCGATAATTTCGCGAAGAAGGCTGACCGTCGCCGCCTCCGCTCCGCGCAGCTCCGGCGAGCGCACCGGATCCATCGCCCCGGCCAGGATTACCGCCTGCCAAAGCGGCCGCCCCACTTCCGTTGTGTTTCCCAGAGTTTCGTAAAATCGCCGTAACCGCTGCTCCGTCGTCGCTTTGATGGACAATTCAGACTTCAGGCTTTCCGCCTGGCGGGCAAAGGCGCGGCGTCCGACCTCGCGCAATACCGCATCTTTGCTGGGAAAATAGCGGAAAAACGTGGGCTGGCTGATTTCCAAAGTGTGTACGATATCGTCGATGCGCGTCTTCTCGTAGCCGCGCTGGCGGAACAGATGCAACGCCGTTTCGACGATCTGCTGGCGAAGCCGCGCTTTCTTCCGTTCGCGAAGTCCGGCCATCGGCTCTTTCCGGGAAGAAGCGTGGCCACGCCTTCTCTTCGCCTTCCCGCCGTCATTGGCGTTCCCGCTCGCTGGCGCGTGTGAGTCTCTCGCGGCACTTTTTGCGCGGCGCATGAAATATTTCCTCCTGCATGGTGCGCCGCTCAGGGCGCGCGGCATACATTTCGATAGTCGCGCTAACATTATAGTGGCTAACGTCAAGTTGCAAGCCCCGCGAAAAACGCCGAAGGGAGAGATGCGGACTTCTGGCACAACTCGGGCACAGCGAAAAGCAATCGGGGATGCGCTGATGTCAAAACTGTTTTAAACTAAGACTGTTGCAAAAATGGGCGTGTAGCTCAGCTGGGAGAGCGCGTGCTTTGCAAGCATGAGGTCGCAGGTTCGATCCCTGTCACGTCCACCAATTTTCTGCAAATTGAATCCACCGCCTGACGCGGTCTTTGGATGCTGCATCGCCTTTCTTTCCGTTAGGCTGCACTTTCCGCGTGTCCCTCGCCGTTTGCTGGAAACTTTCGGTTCAGCCAGGCAAACGTGACTCGTACTATAAAAACGTTAAGCAAAATCGATATCAAGGACGCGGCGATCAACGTGCTGAACACGTTTTCCGCCACCATTCCCGAAGATCGCCCCACTTGCACCACCACGAAGGAAAGCTCGCCGATCTGCGTCAGCCCCGCGGCCACGGCAATCGCCGTCCAGAAGGAATAGCGGAAGATCCACACCACCGCCGTCCAAACGAGGAACTTGCCAAACACAATAAGCAGAAGCATCAAGCCAAGCAGCGGCAGGCTTTTGGCGAGCACGTGGGGATCGATCAGCGTCCCGAGTGTAACGAAGAACAGCGCCACGAAAGTATCGCGCAGAGGCACAAGCTGCGTGTGTGCGTCGTGAAGGTCCTCCAAACCGCTGATCGACAGCCCCGCAAGGAAAGCGCCAAGCGCAACCGAAAATCCCACCGCTTGCGCAAGCGCCGCTGTCCCAAGGCAAATCGCGATGGCGATCAATAGGAAAAGCTCCGAGTTGCACGTTGCTTTCACTCGGCGGAAAACGGGCGGAATCACCTTGATCGCTAAGAATCCCAGCGGGACCAGAAGCAGCAAAGCCTTGCCCAGCGTCCAAGCCGCGCTCACTAAGAGATCTTTTCCGGAGCCGCCGAAAGCAGGCAGCACCAGCGTCATGCAGATGACGGCGAGATCCTCGACGAGAGTGATGCCGATCATCACGCGGCCGTGCGTTGTCGTCATGCTGCCGCTATCTCTCAGCAGCCGCGCCAATACCATGGTGCTCGCCACGGAGATTGCCGCGCCTATGACGAGCCCTTCCGTAAGACTCCATCCCGCCAGCTTTCCCACCCCGGTCGCCACACCCAGCATCACCAGAATCCCGATAGGCGCCCCGACCAGCGCCACCCATTTCACACGGATCAAATCAGGAATGGAAAACTCGACTCCGATCGAAAACATCAGCAGCACGACGCCGACTTCGGCAAACACCTCGAAGGTATGCAAGTCCGAGACATGCGGCCCCGGCGTGAACGGGCTGATGGCGATCCCGCCCAGCACGAACCCCAGTATCAGCGGCAGTCGCAGCCGCCACGCCACTAGCCCCCCGACCACCGCAGCCAGGAATATATAAGTCAAATCGCGAAACAGGATTGGGTTCGGTTCCATGCTCCATATATCCTTTCCTACCTCGCCAAAAACTCAAAGCCCATTTTCCCAACGTCACCCACGTCCGCCCCGAAAACGTCCCGGTGCTAGTGGGGTTTTTTGACTTTTCCACACATTTCCACAGTCATAACAAACCAATCACTCCCCAACCAACTCCTTTTTATCCCACAACTTCCGCCAATCCCATTCGAATCGGCGCAAGTCGTTCGAATGACAATGCAGTAACTCAACTAAAGTATTTGACAATTCGCCAATACCCTGCTAACATTCGCTATGTTTGGCCCGCGCTATCGCCCAGGAATCCCGCATCTGTTCTTCTCTGCGTTACCTCAGCGTTCTCTGCGTCTCTGCGTTATCTTTTCCATCTTCTCGCGGTCCGCCACTAACTCCCGTAGAATCTGCACTTACGCAAAACATGCCCCTAACCCCTTTGGAATCCGCACTTCCAAAACAAAGCACTTAAAACCCTTTAGAATCTGCACTTACGAAAAAACAGGGGAGGGGGAGGAGGGCCTACTCAATTTCCAGCACTCCCGGGCGATCGCCCAATCTTCCTGTGCGGCCAAAACCAGCACACGCACAGTCGAGCCAGCCGCCGAAATGTCAGTTTCCGTCGGCGACAACAAATTCTTTGCGGGATCGAGCGCCAGTCCCAGAAAACCAAAGTTGGCGCAAGCTGCCGTTCGGACTTCCGCCGAATTCTCGCCAATCCCCGCCGTAAACACCAAAGCATCGATTCCATCCAGAGCCGCGATCATCGAGCCGATCCCCGACCGCAGCCGGTGCACGAAAATGTCGAACGCCAGCTTCGCACGCTCATTTCCTTCTTTCATCGCCGCTACAACTTCGCGCATGTCGCCGGAGACTCCTGAAATTCCCAGCAAACCGGATTTCGTATTCAACATTTCGTCCAGCGTATTGCCGTCGAGCCGGTCCTGCCGGAGCAGGTATGTGAGGATCCCCGGATCGACCGATCCCGAGCGCGTTCCCATCATCAGTCCGTCCAGCGGCGTGAATCCCATAGTGGTGTCGATGCTCGCGCCGCCGCGAATCGCAGCGAGAGAGCACCCGTTGCCGAGGTGGCAAGTCACAAGTCTCAAGTCGGCGAGCTTACGTCCGAGCAATTGCGCGGCTCGCCCCGCGCAATATTGGTGGTTGATTCCGTGAAAGCCGAATTTGCGGATGCCGCGTTGCACCCAGTCATACGGCCCCGGATACACGGCTGCCGCATCCGGCAGAGTCGCATGGAAGCCCGTATCGAACACCGCGACCTGCCGTACGGACCCGCGCAGCTTTTCAATCTGCGCGATTCCTTCCAGCTCCGTGCGATTGTGCAGCGGCGCAAACGCAGCCATCTTCTCGATCGCCGCTTTAACCTCGGGCGTGATCAAAATCGGACTCGTAAACTCGCGACCTCCGTTCACAATGCGATGGCCGACAACGTCGATTTCCGAAAGCTGCGCCAGCACTTGAGTCTCACCGGACACCAGCGCTTTCAGCAGCTGCGCGATGGCTTCGTTCCTCTTGGATTTGTCCAGCCGCTGCTCGGAAGATTTTCCGGAGCTTGTACGCACCTTGAGCGTGGCTCCTTCTTCGAGCCATTCGATCTTGGCTTCCCACAACGGAGGCACAGGAGAGTCCGGGAGCGTCGAGCTCAGTTCATAAAGACACGATTTCTGGCTGCTCGATCCGGAGTTAAGAACCAAAATCTTCATTCAGTACGGCCATTTCCAATCGCGGATTTCCGGCAGGTCATCGCCGTGCTCGCAGATGTATTGCTTGTGGTCCACCAGTTTATTTCGCAGCATCTGTTTGAAATGCCCGCTGACGGGGCGCAGCCGCCCGACGCGGTCCACCACGTCACCCGCAAGATGGAATCGATCCAGATCGTTCAGCACCGTCATATCAAACGGCGTAGTCGTTGTTCCTTCTTCCTTATAACCGCGGACATGCAGGTTGTCATGGTTGGTGCGCCGGTAAGTCAGGCGGTGAATCAGCCACGGATAACCGTGGTAAGCAAATATGACCGGCTTGTCCGTCGTGAAAAGCGAGTCAAAATCGGCATCGCTAAGACCGTGCGGATGTTCCGATCTGGGCTGAATCGTCATCAAATCCACGACATTGACGACCCGGATTTTGATATCTGGAAAATTCTGGCGCAACAGGTCGACGGCCGCGAGCGTCTCGAGCGTCGGAATGTCTCCCGCGCACGCCATCACAACATCTGGCTCGCTGCCATTGTCCGTCGAAGCCCACTCCCAGATTCCAAGCCCCGCGCTGCAATGCTCGATAGCGGATTTCATATCCAGGTATTGCAACGCCGGCTGTTTTCCGGCGACGATCACGTTCACGTAATTCTGGCTGCGCAAACAATGATCCGCCACGGAGAGCAAAGTATTTGCGTCCGGCGGCAAATAGACGCGCACGATGTCCGCCTTCTTATTCACCACATGATCGATGAATCCCGGATCTTGATGCGTAAATCCATTGTGGTCTTGCCGCCAAACGTGCGAAGTCAAAAGATAGTTCAGCGAAGCGATGGGCCGGCGCCAGGGAATGTCGCGGGTGACCTTCAGCCATTTCGCGTGCTGGTTGAACATCGAATCCACGATATGGATGAACGCTTCGTAGCAGGAGAATAGCCCGTGACGTCCCGTCAACAGATATCCTTCGAGCCATCCCTGGCACATATGTTCGCTAAGCACTTCCAGGACGCGGCCGTTTGGCGAAAGAAATTCATCGGTGTCTAGCGTCGGCTCCATGAACTCTTTAGGCGTCACCTCGTACAACGCCTCGAGCCGGTTCGAGGCCGTTTCGTCGGGGCCGAACACACGGAAATTTTGCGCAGATTCATTGAGCCGCATAATGTCGCGCAACAGATGTCCAAGGACGCGCGTCGCCTCTGCGTTTTCCGTTCCCGGCTTGCTTACGTTGACGGCGTAATCGCGAAAATCCGGCATCGCGAGATCGCGCAGCAAAAGCCCGCCGTTGGCATGCGGATTAGCTCCCATTCGGCGATTGCCGGATGGCGCAAGCTCAGCGAGTTCCGGCAACAGTTTGCCGCTTTCATCGAACAGCTCTTCCGGTTTGTAACTCTTCATCCATTCTTCGAGCTGCGTCAGGTGTTCCGGTTTTTTTGCGAAATCTGTGACCGGAACTTGGTGCGCTCTCCAGGTATCTTCCACTGGCTTGCCATCCACCACCTTGGGTCCCGTCCAACCCTTGGGCGTGCGCAGAATGATCATCGGCCAAGTAGGCAGCGCCGTCTCTTTTCCGCTGCGCGCAGCTTGCTGGATGGCCTGGATCTCGTCGAGCACTGCATCCATTGTCTGCGCCATGAGCTGATGCATCGCTTGCGGATCGCGCCCTTCCACAAAATACGGTTTGTAGCCGTAACCGGAAAACAGCTGTGTAAGTTTTTCGTCGGTCAGTCGGGCCAGCACGGTGGGGTTCGCGATTTTGTATCCGTTCAAGTGAAGGATGGGCAGAACCGCGCCGTCGCGCGCGGGATTGAGAAACTTATTGCAATGCCAACTGCCGGCTAGCGGTCCCGTTTCCGCTTCGCCGTCTCCGACCACGCAGCAGACGAGCAAGTCGGGGTTGTCAAACGCCGCACCATTGGCGTGGGCGATGGAGTACCCGAGTTCGCCTCCTTCATGAATCGAGCCGGGAGTTTCCGGCGCAACGTGGCTCGGAATTCCGCCGGGGAAAGAGAATTGCTTGAACAGTTTCCGGAGGCCGTCTTCGGTCTGCGGGATGTGCGGATAGAACTCGCTGTAAGTCCCTTCCAGGTACGTATTCGCCACAAGCGCCGGCCCACCGTGGCCGGGACCAGCGACATAGATCACGTCAAGGTCGCGTGTCTTAATCACGCGATTGAGGTGAGCGTAGATAAAGTTTTGTCCTGGAGTCGTGCCCCAATGCCCCAGAAGCCGAGGCTTGATGTGTTTCAGAAGCAACGGTTCGCGCAGGAGAGGATTGGCGAGGAGATAGATTTGTCCAACAGAGAGATAGTTAGCTGCGCGCCAGTACGCATGGACCTTGCGCAACTCCTCTGGCGAGAGGGGCAGTGGAAGAGCTGCCTGTGCCGAAGCCGTCGCGGATGCGGAAGTCATCATAATTTCTCCTTCCTTTTAGATGTTAGCCCCACGCGATTTGGCCCCAATATTAATTGTTAAAGACTTTTGGAAGCCCTCGGTTATCGAGAAAATTGCGCTCCTTGCCAGCACTCAGCCCGAGCGACGACCTTCTGTGCGCGGCGGGAGGCTCGCGAAGCCTTCTTGCAGCTCTCCCTAAGATTCGACACCACGCCCGAAACGTGATGTGACGCCGGTCACATTTTAGTGTGAGCCATGTCACATCTTGCCGCTGGTGTTCCGCCTATGAATGGTAACGGGAGCTGAAAAACATCGCTTCCGAGGAGGTAGGCCAATGACCTGCCGAGTGCGAGTTATACCTAAGAAAAAGCGGCGTATAATGCAACCTGGCGACGGCATGAAGACCCCTTACGGCTTGCAAGTCATCGAAAGCTGTCTCACGTGTCCGCTTGTGAAAGAGCGCATTTTCTGCGATCTTCCGCAACCGGTGATGGCCGCGCTGGATAGCATCTCGTCCTCCGCGACGTATCCGAAAGATGCGGTCCTGTTTGTCGAAGGTCAGGAACCCCGCGGCGTGTTCGTCCTGTGCAATGGCCGCGTGAAGCTCTCGACAAATTCGGCCGACGGGAAATCCATTATCGTTCGAATGGCGGAGCCCGGTGAACTTGTGGGTTTGCCCGGCACGCTGTCTGGGAAAGCGTATGAGCTGACGGCCGAGGCCCTCGAACCTCTCCAAGCGAATTTCATTCCACGTGCTGCCTTCCTCCAGTTTCTGCGCGAACACGGCGAAGCAGCGATGCGAGTGGCGGAAATTCTCAGCCGGATCTACCTGGCGACCCTACTCGAGGTTCGCTACCTAGGGTTCGCGAGTTCGGCGGGAGAGAAACTGGCGCGCTTCCTGCTGGACCTTCCAACCATGCCGACGGAAAGCAACGGGCACTCACGAGCCACGCTTACTCTGACGCACAAGGAAATTGGAGAAATGATCGGCGCGTCGCGGGAAACGGTCACGCGGCTGTTCGCGCATTTCAAGCGCGAGCACCTGATCGAAGTCCACGGCTCAACTTTGGTCCTCACCAACAAACCGGGCATGGAGAAGCTGCTCGAAGGATGAGTAACTCTCTCCTCTGAAGAGTCTTAAACGTCCATCAAACCATCCGACAAGTGTCCCGTATTGCACAGACGAACATGGGCCGCAGGGCAATAATCTTGCCGACTGCGGATAACACGTGTGCCTTGCACTCGTTGTGTCGATCCTCGCCATTAGAACGGCGGGGAGGCGCTTGGGTCTGCGTGTGCGCAACGGTTATGTCCGATTCCATTCTGGTAAGGAATTATTGCGCTGGGATCAAAACGACATTCACCAAGCATTCCCAAGGCGAAATAAAACCCGGTCTTCATGATTTTTGTCGTTGATGAGCCATTGTGATAACCGTCACAGACTTGGAATCAGCCGTGCTTTAAGTTTGCAAATTCCCTGGTCTAAGTTCTGGGTGTTCGAGCGGGAGGGGTGATGAAGGGCGTTCAGGAGCAGAAGCCCAGGGTAGTTTTTCTCACCGGTCTCCTGTTCTTTTTTGTGGCGGCGGTAGTTGCGTTTGGCGGTCCGCCTCGGGAACATGACTCGAACGCAAAAACGGACCAGAAGGGCTACACGCGCCCCACGGATCCTTCCCTGTACGTAGGCTCCGAAACCTGCAAGACCTGCCACGCAGACATGCCAGTCAAAGGGTTTTTCCAGCGGTTTGAGGATTCGCCGCACTTTGTAACTACTTTGGATACAAAGAAAGGCCCGGAGTGGCAGGGTTGCGAGAGTTGCCACGGTCCGGGGAAGGCCCACGTCGACGGAGGAGGAGACAAGACCAAGATTTTCACTTTTAAGGAAGCATCGGCGAAGGAGATCAGCGCCCGCTGCCTGGACTGCCATGCCGGCGGCACGCAGCACATGAATGCCATCAACTCGGTGCATTTGAAGAATGACGTCAGTTGCATTTCCTGCCACTCGCCGCACCACGCCAAAGAGGAGGAGTTCTTGCTCGTCAAGTCGCAGCCGGAGCTTTGCTACACGTGCCATCTCCAGCAAAAAGCGCAGTTCGATATGCCATTTCATCACCGGGTGAATGAAGGGCTGGTGCAGTGCAGCGATTGCCACAACGTGCACGGCACAGTGGCTCCCAAACAGGTGCGGACTTCCTCGACGCAGGATGCGGTTTGCTTCAAGTGCCACACGGACAAGCAAGGGCCGTTTGTGTACGAGCATGCTCCCGTCAAGGTCGAAGGATGCCAGTCCTGCCATTTAACGCACGGTGGACCGAATCCGCACATGCTGAAGCTCAGCAACGTCAACCTGCTCTGCCTGCAGTGCCACACGACGTCCAGTTTTAGCAGCGCGCCTGGCATGCCTTCTTTCCACAATCAGGCGAGCCTTTTCCAGTCATGCGTGTTGTGTCACTCGCAGATTCACGGCTCCAATTTCGATGCAACGTTCTTCAAATAGGAGTCGCTATGAGCTTTATTTCAGCGACTGAAGAGTCAGACCGGTACCGAACGAGCTTCCCCAACGGAAAGAGAGAAAAACCATGAAGGGCCGACTGGGGTTTCACGCAATTCGTTCCGCCATTCTTATCGTGGCACTTTTCCTCTCGCCTGCTGCCCGCGCCCAGGATGACCCCGAACAATCAAAAGGAATTAATTCGGGTGGTTACAACATCCACCAGACGATCGAATTTGGCTACCGGTCGAGCAACATCAACGGCAACTTGAACACCTACAATACGTTTGAAAACCTCGGTTCCGGCATTCGCCTCTTTGATTTCGACGTTCAAATGCACGCGCTGGACCACAACGGACTCTTGTTCGATAACCTGACATTCAGCAATTTCGGATACGGCGGCGATCCAAACAACGTGTCGCGGATGCACGTAGAAAAGAATAAATGGTACGACTTTCGGCTGCTCTTCCGCCGCGACAAGAACTTTTGGGACTATAACCTGTTCGCGAATCCATTAAATCCGGCTGCGTTGAACCCGGCAGGGTCCGTGACGACAGGCTGCTACGTGGGTCCGCCAACGGGGGCTTTCCCGCAGGGCGCTCCGGCCTATTGCTCGAACCCTGCTGTGGGGCAAAACAGATCACTAGATAGCCTGTATCTGACGCGGCGCATGCAGGACTACGACCTAACGCTGCTTCCGACTTCCAAGGTGCGATTCCGATTGGGGTATTCCCGTAACCGCAATCAGGGGCCCGGGTCGTTCACCACGGACGGCGGGACCATATCGGCCTTTGATGAGGCTTATAGCTATACGACAAATTCCTATCGCGCTGGAATCGACTTCCGAGTTCTGCCCCGAACGACGCTTTCCTTTGACGAGTTCCTCAGTTACTACAAGCAGGACAATATCGTCACCGACAACCCCGCCGTCAATCCGCAGAATTTTGGATTCGTCCTCGCGAACCCAACGGGTGTGGGCACGCCAAATGGCACACCGGTAGACCTGGGAAACATTTGGAGTACGCAGACACCCGCTGAGGCGCTCCCTTGCGCTGCTCCGATCGTGGCCGGTACTACCAACACCGCCAATCCCACTTGCAACGGATTCTTGTCTTATAGCCAGGTGGGCAATCCAAGGAATTTTATGCCCACGGAGCGGTTCCGGTTCCAATCGAACTATTTCAAGAATTTCGAGATGTCTGGCTCGGTTGGCTACAGCACGAGCAACAACGTGATCCCGGACTTTCTTGAGACAGTGAACGGATACACATCGCGCACGGGCGAGCGGGGGAGCACGACGGGCGGGCCGGCGAATGCAAAGCGCGTCTCGGTGAATGCGGATTGGTCGGGCGTATATTCCATCACCGAAAAGCTCCGAATCCTCGATGCCTTCCGGTATGACAATTGGCGCATTCCAGGGATGTGGGCGCTCGACGAAACAAATATTTATGGCACAGGCTTTCCAGGCTTAGCTGGTATGCAGCAGAGCCAGGCAGTTTTCAACACAACCAATTGCCCTGTGGACTCCAATGCGGTGACTTGCCCGTTCCACACAGCGACTTCGGCTGCGGATGTGATCAACGGCCTCGCTTCTTCGTTTCTGGGGCAGAACCTGAAATCAAACACTTTGGAGCTCCAATATGACTTCAACCGGCACTGGAGCGCGCATATCGGCTACCTCTACACGAACCGAACCATCGCAGAGTACAGCGACACGAACGATTCGCAGCTGATCTACTATCCCGGCGGGACAACCGCGACGGCGGCGAATGATTTTCTCGCGGCGCGCGGCAGTTGCGTAAAGGTTGCTGGCGCTCTGCCTGCCGGATGCACGCTCAATGGAGATGGGTCGGTGACTTTCCTGGCTCCCACTCCGGCCAGCCCTGTTCGCAGCCTTACAACCATCAATGAGAACGCGCTGTTGCTAGGCGTGGTCGCGCGTCCCATTGATGCCCTGCGGATTACCGGCGATCTGGAGTTCGGCTACAACGACGCTTCCTATACACGGATCGATCCCCGGCAAGTGCAGTCCTACAAGGTCCACGGAAATTACAAACCGAAGCCGTGGGCGAATGTGGATGGCGCGGTGGAGATTCACGAAAACCGGGACAACGTCGCGACAGTGAATAATCTGGAGCACGACCGCTCATACAGCTTCGCCACGATGTTGACGGCAAGCCCGAAGCTGTCCGTCGATTTCGGATACAACTACTGGAACGTTTACACCCAAGCGTTGATTTGCTTCGCGTACTCCGAAACTTCCGCAAACCCCGCGCCGCCGCCCGCCACGGTCGTTGCTTCCGCGTTTCCCCCTGGTGTACCAATGCTGCCCACGGGACCGGCGTGCCCGATTGCGAGCGCGTCGTCGCCTCTGGGGGCGCTTTCGACTTACAACAGCACGGATTATTTTGCGCACGGCGCCGTGATCTGGAAACCCATGAAGCGGGTGACGGCGATGCTGGGTTATGGCGGGAGCTTTGTGCGCGGCAACACGATTTTTCTGAATCCGCTCACGCCTTCCGGGACGCTCGATTTCAACTACCAGCGGCCGTATGCGTCGATTGCGATCGATATTTTTCGAGGGTTCACCTACAAGATGTCTTGGAATTATTACGGGTACACCCAGGTTGGAAATACCAGTCCCTTTGGGCTAGCAGGCATTGCGTCGCCGGACTTTAACGGAAACAATGCCACATTCTCGTTCCGGTATTCGTTTTGAGCGGAGCGCCGCACAGGCCGCAAGGGAGCAAGGTTTGCGAGGTGCATTCTAAAGTTTGTGCGACATCATTATTTCTGGAGGAAAAATGAATCGAACCATGAGACTTACGAGGAAGGGAATCTTGGGCCTTTTGCTTTGCGCAGGATTCGGTGTATTAGTGTTGCCTGCGCAAGGGCAAGGCGGAGGGGACGCTCTCTACAAATCAAAATGCGCGGGCTGCCATGGCGCGGACGGAAAGGGCCAAACCGCCGTCGGCAAAGCGAACAGCATCCGGGATCTCGGTTCCGCGGACGTGCAAGCGCAAAGTGACGATGCGATCGCCGGAATCATCGGCAACGGCAAAGGCAAAATGCCGCCATACGGAAAAAGCCTAAAGGCGGATCAGATCAAGGATCTCGTCGCATACATTCGCACTTTGAAGAAATAAGAAGCTGTGTGAGGTCCGGGGATCGATGCCGACATTCGCCATCGTGATTCTGGTCGTCTTCAGCGCGGTGCTCGCCGGCGTCGTTGTCGTGCGTCCCGCGCTTACGGTGAGCCGCGCCGGGAAGATTCTAGCATTCGGCGTGCTTTTCTTTCTTCCGCTCTTTTCTCTCGTAGCCGGAATGGAAAACGAGATGCAACGCTCCGAGAGCACTGCGTTCTGCCTCTCCTGCCACATCATGGAGCCTTACGGAAAGAGCCTGCACATCGATGACCCTTCGTATCTTGCCGGGGCGCATTATCAGAATCATCGCGTTCCGGCGGACGAGGCCTGCTACACCTGCCACACGGACTACGCAATGTTCGGCACATTCGAAGCTAAGCTCGGCGGATTGCGGCATCTTTATATCTATTACCTGGGAAAACCGCCGCTGCCGCAGGACATCAAGCTCTACAAACCATTCAACAACCGCGAGTGTCTCCACTGCCATCTCGGCGCGCGTTCTTTCGAGCAAGGCGCCACCCACAATGCGGATCCGGCGACACTGCCGGCAATAAAGGCGAATACGTTGTCCTGTGTTTCGAGCGGTTGCCACGATACGGTTCACAACGTGGGCCGCTGGGGAGACAAAGTGAAGTTCTGGGATGGAGGAAGCTGATGAGTCTGGAAGATTCGATGGCCCGGAGACTTCGCATTTCAGGAATTATTGTAATCATCGGGCTGCTTGTTGAGGCGTTGTGTCTGGTGTGGTCCAAGCCCATCGCGTTCGTCGTACTTGTATGCATTGGCGGTGCAATGATCGGCCTTGGAGTTTTGCTCTTTCTGTACTCGCTGGTAACGGCCCCTGTTCCTACGGCAGACTCTTCCGGAGCGGCTCACGATAAGCAGTGAAACCGAGCAGCGTCCTCAATATTTCTCGTTTTCAAGACATTTAGTCGGACTCTGACTCTTGAATCTGAAGAGGCCGGAGAGTTTGGCGGGGAGACGCTGGCGGATTTTGCGGGGAGTGAGTTGTTTTGATGATTCCCTGCGAGCTGCCACTGAGGGCAAGAAAGTCCGCGGCTTTTTCCGCAACTTCATAGCAGCTTGCCCCGTAAAAGGTTTTGGCTTCAGAACCGTGGAAGGCATCAAGTCTCAAACGAAATCTGGCGGGCCAATTCGAGAGTTTTGCAACCAATTCCTCGACCAGAAACAAATGGGTTTCAGCTCCCACTGTGAACTTGAAGTGATGCTCCTTCACCAACGTCTGACTCAGCGCTTTCAGCAGCATCCGAACCGGCTCCTAAAGGGATTGGAAGGGGTAATTGCGATTTTGGACGAAGAAGGAATAACGTCAAGTTCCAAAAAAGTACCCATCGGGTCAGCCGATCCCCGGAATCTTTTCCGTATTTCTACTGTATTGAAGTTAGAAGGAGGCTGGACTCAGCCCGAGCCTGTTTGGGGTGGCTGCTCGGATTGGACGGAGCTTGAACAGCGAGAAACCTAACTGTCATTTTGTCTCAGCGCCCTTTGCTCTCCATCTTAACCAAATCGCGCTCGTAATAGAGCAACTGCACGCCAATTCCGGAGAGACCCAGGGGCATGTTCTCTAACTCAACGTGTGTAACTCGGCCTGTAAACCGACGGCTGCTGACTTTTGCTCCGGTGACGCGCTTTGGCATTTCCAGGAGAAGTTCGACGGCTTCCCCGACGCGCAAGACCAGATTTGTGGTGAAGTAAACGCCCCGCGTCGAGATGTTAATGGCCTTGGCTTGTTGCTCGCCGTCGGATAACGCCTCCATGCGATGGAAAGACAGAGGTGTACGCAGCTTGAAACGCGGTGTGATTCGACGCTCGGACTTGGCCATGCCTTTTCCTTCGTACGCCTGTGAAGGGTGAGATGGCAGGCTCAGTCTGACTAAAGGGACCCTTAGCGTTACACAGCGCGGCGACCAGGACTGTACAAAAAAGCACAGACAAACTTAGACCGTCACTAAACGCCTTGTTATATTTCCGCGGTATTTCTGATCTTTTCCATTCCGCCCACTCATCCAAGTTCTAGACCTTTTCCGGTCTCACTGGGTTCCGCGCCACTTCATTCGAATGCGCACTCAGGGAACGCGCGGGCGCGCGAACGAGAGCACAAGTTGATTGAACAGCGGGGGGATGAGTCAGGAAAGCGTGCTCTGGAGCACTTCTTGCAATAATTCCTTTTTTTGCTGGCTGAGCTTTTTTCCGTGCTCCGTTAGATAAAAGACATCAATGGCTTTCTGGCCTTCCGTATCGATCAGCGCGACGTCAATGTTGCAGCCGAGGCGGGCCAAGGAGGAGCCGACGTCGTACAACAAGCCCGGACGATCTTGCACCATGATTTCAAGGAGGGTGCTGTGTGCCGAGGACGTGTCGTCGTAGCCGATGCGCGTTTCCACGGCCACTTTGGGAGGTTTCGCTTTGCTGGCGCTTTCGCGGCCTTTCAAAAGCGGCTCAAGCGGCGCTTTTCCGTTCACGATGTCTGCAAGGCTCTTCTGGAAGCGGGCAATTTCGCCGGGATTCAGTTCGAGTGTGTGGTGCAGGTCGACAAATTGAAAGGTATCCAGGACGACGCCGGCGGCATTCGCAAAAGCGTCGGCCTTCACGATATTCATGCCCCAGCCGGCGAGAACGCCGGAGATGGTTGCAAAAAGCGCCGGCCGGTCAGCGGTGAGCAGAGTAAGTGAGAAGGAATGGTGGCGGGCTTTCAACTCGGTCTGTACCGGCTCCGCGCCCAAATTTTGATACAGCTGGAAGTGCGCGGCAATTTCCGGGGCGGAGTGCACCGCGCGGTAGCGGCGCGGGAAACCCTCGAGGAACCGCTCGACTTCCGCTTTATTCGCGCCACCGGCCTGGCTGCTCACTTGTTCCAGAAGAGGAACTTCGTCGGAAGCATGCAGCCGGTCGCGGTCCAGAGTGCGGCTGAAATGATTGGAGGTGGCGACGAAGAGCTGCCACAACATTTCGGCTTTCCAGGGAGTCAGGGCCTCCGGATTCACGGCGTGAATGTCGGCGTAGGTCATCAAGCACAATCGCTGGAGGCGCTCTTGCGTCGTCACGGTATCGGCGAACACGGAAACGGTTCCCGGATCGAAAATGTCGCGGCGCTGGACGGTTGCGGACATGTCCAGGTGATGCTCGATCAGAAAATGAACTTCGTCCGTTTCATAAGCGGACAGCTGGAGACGCGCGGCGGCGCTCTGCAGTGCCTCCAGACTTCCTGTGACGTGATTCTCAACAGCCATGCCTTTGCCCACGTCGTGGAGGAGAAGCGCGAGAATCAGCAAGTCGCGGCGGTCGACGGTTTTCCAGAGCTGCCGGAAATGGGCGGCGCGCTCATCGGGCGGATCGGCGAGATCCTGAAGGTGTTCAATGGTGCGCAGGGAATGCTCGTCGACGGTGTAGCGGTGATAAAAATCGCGAACCACCAGGGAGTCGATGGCTTTGAATTCCGGCAATACCTCCATCAGAAGAGAGAGACGCTGCATGGGCCGGAGCGCCATGCTGGGATAATCGGCGGCGAGAACTTCCCGGAGCATGGGCCAAGTCACTTGCGTGTTTTTCTGAGGAAGCTCGGGGTGTTTCAGGATGTAGAAGATGGCGCGTTCGGCCTCGCGGCTTAGAGCGATGCCGGTGCGGGCGGCTTCGGCAAAGAGGGCGAAGGTCACGGCGCGGTCAGAAAGAGCGGGCTCGTCCACCACTTCCAGCAAGCCGTCGCGAACGGCAAACGGTTTTCCTTTACCGATTTCGCCGCGCGTCCCCCGGGCGGCGCTGAACAATCGTTCGCGGAAAGAGGGCTGCGCCGCTGGTTTTTGCTCGATGTAACGCAGCAGGAGGCGGTTGAGAACGCGGGCTTGCCGGAAGTACAGCCGCATCCATTCTTCGGGACTCCGCTTAGCATCGCGCGCCGCGCTGTTCGTCACTCCCAGAGAGCGTTCGGCGGCGGCGGTTTGCAATTCGTAGGTAAGCGTGTTGTCGTTTCGGCCGTTGCTGTAATGCAGGAAGCAGCGAATCGCGCTGAGAAAATCGACGGCGTTGGCAGCCAGTTCTTCCTCGGCAGCGCTGTTCTTCCAGCCGTCCCTCTGTCCATCGGCGATCTGCCGCAGCCACGCGGCGGCCTGATAGTCGCGAAGTCCTCCCGGTGCGTCTTTGACGTTGGGCTCCAAATGATAAATCGTGTTTCCGTAGCGGGCGTGGCGCTCTTTGGTGAGTTTGGTCAGCTCCGCCAGCATAAAAGGGCGCGCTTGCTTTTCCGGTCCTGCCAGGATTTTTTTGGTGAAGCGGTCGAAAAGCTCTTCATCGCCGGCGAGAAATCTGCGGTCGAGGAGAGCGAGATGGAATTCAGCGTTGTCTTCTTCGATGCGTTTGCATTCTTCGAGGGTGCGGCCGGCAGAGCTGACGCGAAAACCGAGATCCCAGAGGGTACGCGAGAAGTCCGCAATCAAGGGGCGAAATTCTGTTTCGGCCTTTTCGTTGCCAAACAGAAAAAGAATGTCCAAATCCGAATAGGGGAAAAGAAGGCGGCGGCCGTAGCCGCCGAGCGCAACCAGGCTTAGACCTTGCGCCTCGGCGTTGTTGACGCGCAGAACTTCTCCAAAAATTTGCTGGGCGGTTTTATCGGCCAGCGCGCAGAGGGCTTGGAGGGTTTCTTGCGCGCTTCCGCCCGCTTCAAAATGTTGCCGGATGCGTTGTCGTTCGTCCTCGGCCTGTGGTCCGAGGACGGACAAGGGAGTCAAAGAGCCTTGCATGGTTTTTGCGGGTCGGTTGGCCGGATTAAGACCTGGGCGAGCTGCGGTCGTCACTTCATTCAGAGCGCGTTTTCGCCGCGCTCCTCGTTTCGGATCCGGATGGCTTCCTCAACCCGTGATAGAAATATTTTACCGTCGCCAATCTTTCCTGTCTTGGCCGTCTTTAAAATTGTGTCCACCGCGCGCTGTACAAGCGGATCCGGCAGCACCATCTCGAGCTTGAGCTTGGGCAGCAGGTCCACGGTGTACTCGCGGCCGCGGTAAACTTCGGTGTGGCCCTTTTGGCGGCCGTGGCCGCGCACTTCGGTGACCGTCATTCCCTCGATGCCAATTTCGCGCAACGCATCTTTCACGGATTCGAACCGCGAGGGCTGAATGATTGCCTCAATTTTCATCATGAATGTTTCTGCTCCGCCCAAAGCCTGACGCTGCCGGGTTGATCATGCTCAGGACTCGAGGTTATAGGCTTCTTCGCCGTGTTGCGTGATGTCCAAGCCCTCAATCTCTTCCGTCTCGCTCACGCGCACGCCGGTAATCATATCCGTTGTTTTCAAGAGCACAATGGTGCCAACGAGCGCAAACCCCCAGGCGATGAGAACGCCCACAAGCTGGTTGCCGAGCTGGCCCCAGTGCCCATCCATTCCGCCCACAGCCTTGCCCGCGCCGAAAATTGGATTGATCACCTGTTGCGCGAAAACTCCGGTCAAGAGCGCGCCGATAGTGCCGCCTGCGCCATGAACGCCGAACGCGTCGAGCGCATCATCATAGCCGAAGATTGATTTTACTTTGGTAACCATATAGTAGCAGACCAACCCTGCGATAAAGCCGATCGCGAGGGCAGGCATCGGTCCTACGAATCCGGCGGCCGGCGTAATCGCAACGAGCCCGGCAACCGCGCCGGAGATTGCGCCGAGGGCGCTTGGGCGGCCGTTTTTGATCCACTCTGCAATGCTCCAACTCATGGCCGCCGCAGCGGTCGCAAAATGGGTGGCCACAAACGCGCTTGTCGCCAGCGCGCTTGCTGCCAGTGCGCTTCCGGCATTAAAACCGAACCATCCCACCCACAAAAGACACGCGCCGATAAAACTCAACACCAAAGAATGCGGCGGCATGGGCTGCTTAGGATAGCCGGTACGCTTTCCGAGGTAGAGCGCGCACACCAGTGCCGAGACTCCCGAGCTGATGTGCACCACAGTTCCCCCGGCAAAATCCAGCGTGGGAAATTTTCCGCCGAGCGACGCGTTCAGAAACCCGCCCTTGCCCCATACCATGTGGGCCAGCGGCGCGTACACCACCAAAAACCAAAGCGTCAGGAAAAGTACGGTGCCGCTAAACTTCATGCGCTCAGCAGTAGCACCGGTGATCAGCGCGGGCGTAATGATCGCGAACATCAACTGGTAAACCATAAAGGTCGCTTGCGGTATTGTTCCCGCGTAATCGGGATTGGGATCGGCGCCAACTCCGCGCAAGAAGGCGTGTTCGAATCCGCCAATGACCGGACCATTTCCGCCGAAACACAAGCTGTATCCCACCAGAGCCCACAGCACGCTGATCAGCGCCATCAGCAGGAAGCTCTGCATCATGATCGCCAGCGTGTTCTTCCGCCTCACCAGTCCGCCATAGAAAAGGGCGAGGCCGGGTCCAGTCATCATTAGCACCAGCGCCGCACTCACCAGCATCCAAGCGTTATCGCCGGCCGATTGCGCGGCAGTCACGCGCTGATCGAGTTGTTTCAGTTGCTCGCTGACGGCCTTCGAAATTTCCGGGGACGCAGCGGACGTGGCGCCGGGAGTTGCGGCAGGCGAACTAGTTGGCGAGGAGGAGGGAGCTTCTTGCGCGAGGAGGGGCACAGCGGCGAGCACCATGGTCATGAGGAAACAACACGTCCATCCCAGGCGCTTCATAGATATGTCCGCTCCATTGCGTTTGGGTTGCTCCCGGCTTGGCCGGGGCTACGCTGAAAAGAAACTAAGAGTGACCCACCACTTTTTCGCCTCGGATTATACGCGTGCTGCACCGGCATCAAGTTTAGAAATTTGCATCAATCGGATTCATTTTTCAGATTCGTTGCCGGGCAGACCTCGAGGCGGGCGGTGTTGCCTTGACTCTGTACGCCAGCGAGGCGAACCTGACCCCGGCAATTCTTTCTGAGGCCATTCTTGCCTCGCGGCGCTGGCATCGTATAATGCATCGCGGCGGTAAACCCGCTGTTGCTATAGTTTTGGCGAGGCGGGGCAACGCCGCAGAAGCGAGAATGAGGATTTTGAGCAAAGTACTATGACCGAGCATCCGCCCATGGAGATCACCGTTCGAGAGTCCGGGACGATCCCGATTCTCGAGGTGCGCGGCCGCCTGACGATTGGAGATCCCAGCGAGCAGCTCCACGATGCCCTGGAAGCTGTTGCTAAGGCTGGCGCAAACAAGGTCATCGTCGATCTCAATGGCGTTCCTCAGATCGATAGTTCGGGTATTTCTGCCCTCGTTCGCATATCCATCAAACTGACTCGCGAAGGCGGTGCGCTGCGCCTCATTTGCCGCCCGGGCCGAGTGCGCGATGCCCTCACGGTGACGCGGCTCGTCGAGGCCATCCCGACCTTTGATACCGAATCCGCCGCCCTCGCTAACTTCGCCTAGGCTAAGCAACGTTTATCGCCCGCTGCGCGTCCTTTAGCATTGGTGTACCTCGGATCCATCTAGAAGACGTCGATTTTAAGTCGGAACATGTGGGCCTCTTTGCTCAAAAGGAACTCTTCTGTTGTGTGTCTCGGCAACATCTCCCGCGCCTTGAGACAACCTAGCGCCCTACTCATTGCGATGATGATGTGGTCTTTGTTCAGCGCTTCGCCGGCGGCCCGACAGGATGCCCCGGCCCTGCCGCCTGCCGCTCAAGAACAGATGGATTCGCTCGCCTCGCGCATCGCCGAGGAAATCCGGCAGTCCAAGATTGATCCCGCGTATCCAAAGCTTTTTGTGATCGATTTTTCCAACGCCAGCGACAAGCAGTTTTCCAAGCTAGGCACCCTCCTCGCTGACGACTTGGCGCGGTCCTCGGTGGACACGCGTCCGGTTTTCAGGTACAGGACCGCAAGTCCTTTCAAGACTACTTGAAAGAAAACTGGATGGGGCTGGATGAGCTTCAGAGCGAGGCTGTCTGCCTCACGATCGCACGCTCGCTGGGAGTAGCCGGAGTTGTGCGGGGAACCATCGAGACGGATGTCAAACAACAACTACGAATCAGCGTGAGTGTAGAAGGGCTGGGAACGACGTGGTCCGGGGACGCACAGTTCCCACTCACAGAGGCTCTACAGCAACTTCTGAAACAACCGGCCATTTCCTACGAACGCGCTCCCGACGCCATACCCGCTGAGCCTGGCATCCTACAGCCAGGCGTGGACGGAGCCTCTCTGCCAGCCTGCGTTTTTTGCCCCAGTCCGGACTATACGGACCTCGCACGCACGGCGAAATACCACGGCATGGTCGAGCTTTCGCTCATTGTTACAAAGGAGGGCACCGTTAATTCCGTGCTGGTCCTGAAGGGTGCGCCTTTTTCGCTGACGCAAAAAGCCATCGACGCAGTGCAGAAATGGAAGTTCAAGCCCGCCAAGCTGCATGGACAGTCTGTTCCCGTTCGCGTACCTGTGGACATCGAATTTCAACTTTACTAGCGAGACCTCGCCAATGTGGCTGCCCTCTTTGTAGGCTGTTGTACTTCGTCTACCCGCAAGGGTTCCTCTGTTCGCTCCGTTCACGTAGCGTTATGTTAAACTCCCAAAAATGTTACGTCGCTTTCGCACCCCTCACGGTTTCGTTCTTGCGATTGGTGTGTCTTTTCTAATTGTTGGCGCTTCGCGGGCCCAGGATCAGCAGAGTTCTCCCACCTCAGATGCAGTCCATCGTGACCAAGTTCACACCCTCGTGGCACGCATCCTTAAAAGGGCGGATAAGGCCAAGTGCCATCCCAACAGCTGCACGATTCTGGTCACAAATTTCACGAGTCCCTCAGGCTCGACATCTCGCCTCGGTATACAGCTAGGTGATTACACGTCGGCAGAACTGATTGCTCAAGGAAACGGCATTCGAATCGTTGATCGCAGCACCCTTCAGGACTATCTGGCGCGCGAGCACATTCCGTCCAATACTTTGAAGGACCGGGAGGCCGCTCGGTGGCTGGCAACAGAGTTGAAAGCCACGGCCGTACTCCTTGGCACGATCGAGCGGTTGGGTGATCACTTCAGTTTATCTATTGAGCTGTTGAATGTCTCCAACGATAAGGTTGGCCCGCAAGAGGCAATACCGATTACGATTCCAGAACCCCGGCAGGCGCTCGCTCCCTTCGAACCTTTCAACACCGATCGCCCCAGACCGGCGGCCCCTGCTGGCGCTTCGTCACCCCACCGTGCAGGAGTGAATGGAGTCGGCATTCCATCATGCACGCGCTGCCCCGCACCTCAATATTCGAATGCGGCGCGGAAAGTGAAATTCACGGGCACCGTGGTTTTAGAGGTGACAGTTACGGAAGACGGTCGGGCCTCTGACATCAGCGTTCTCAAGGGCACTCCATTTGGGCTGAATGAAGCGGCCATCAGGGCAGTCAACACGTGGACTTTTAAGCCAGCGGACTACGAAGGCAAATCCGCCTCTGTGCGAGTTCCAATTGAAGTTACTTTTAGACTTTACTAGCGGGGCTCAGCCGCCTTTTTTCAATTCAGCGAGGACGAGCTTGGCCACTTCTTTGAGCGTCTCGAATACGCCGATGCCTTGAATGGCGACTCCTTCGAGGACAGGCTCGCCCTTCTTCTGGAGCTGCTTCATTAGTTCCGGCACGGGCATAGCGTTCGGTAAATCGCGTTTGTTCAATTGCAGGACATAGGGGATGGTATCGAAATTCAGGTTGTGTTCTTTCAAATGCTCCTGGAGGTTTTCCATGGTCTCGAAATTTGCGTCAAGCCGCTCTTCCTGCGAATCGGCCACGAACACAACGCCGTCGGCACCCTTTAGGATTAGTTTGCGGCTGGCCTCGTAGAACACCTGCCCAGGAACGGTATAAAGATGGAAGCGCGTTTTGAAGCCGCGCACGGTTCCGAGATCCAACGGGAGGAAGTCGAAGAAGAGCGTGCGGTCCGTCTCCGTGGCCAGAGAGACCATTTTACCTTTCTGGTTTTGCCCGGTGTGGTCGTAGACCCACTGAAGGTTCGCGGTTTTTCCGCCCAGACCTGGACCGTAGTAAACGAGCTTGCAATTAATTTCGCGAGCAGGAAAGTTGATGAAAGGCACTTGTTCCTAACCAGAGTTCGGCCACAAATTTATAGCATACGCGGTGCTGGCAGGCCAGCATTCCGGCTGAGCCTGTCCCCTGTCGGGTAACTTGCTTACAGTTTCCGCGAAAACACCCTCATTTGGATGCCCTTTTTTCAGTGCGTGCCGCCGGGCAGTTACTCAGGCAGGTCCTGGCAATCGCGCTACCACTCGTTGACGCCGTCATTTTCCTCTGTTACGATTCGCGGCATGGCAAAAGTGCGTAAAGCCTCTTCAGGCTCGTCTGGGCATGGCAAAAGCGCCGCGCATGGCCATTCTAACTCACAGAAAAAAAAGAACTTACCTCCACCCCCACCTGCGCAGCGGGGCGGAGTGGAGCTAGTCGATCCCCTGGTTCAAGCGCAGCTCAAAGTCTACGACGAGGCGCTCGCCCTCTTCCACCAGCAGAAATTTGCCAAGGCCAAACAGGAATTGGAAAAAGTTCTCGAAGGACCCAGTAAGGGCCTTGCGGACCGCGCTCGCATGCACTTGCGCATCGCCGAGCAGCGCATGAAACCAAGTTCGGAGCAGAATCCCCGCACCGCCGATGAACACTATCAGCGCGGCGTGGCCATGATGAACATCGGCCGATGGGACGACGCTCGCGAAAGTCTGATCAAAGCGAGGAAGGCTTCGCCGAAATCGGATTACATTCACTACGCGCTAGCCGCGCTCGATTGCCTTACCGGCGAAGCGGATTCAGCAATGGCGAATCTTAAAGTAGCCATCGAACTCCGCCCAGAGAATCGCTATCATGCGCGCAATGATGAAGACTTTGCCTTCCTCCAAGAAGATCCTCGCTTCACCGAGCTTCTCTATCCGGAGAAAGACGGCACTGCCGGCTGAGCCTGCTGAATGTGGTTTTCTTTGCCGTGAACCGGAACGCGCCTAAAGTAAAAGCCCGATTGCAAATTCCGGCCTGATAGGGAAGAGTCTCAACTCAGATTTTAGGTTTTTAGCGAGCACAGGGGGCCGAGAAACACGCCTCGAACGAAACGATTCGTCGCCCAGTTTCACTAAGTCGTCCGGTGAAGAAAAAAGCGCTCAAACCGAAGCCTCTGTCCCGCGGATTCCGTGTCGTAGCCTTTGGCGGAGGCACCGGACTGTCAACTCTTCTTCGGGGACTCAAGGAGTACGTAGTCCGCCGCAGCGACGAGCATCCCAATTCTCACCGGCCCATATCCGACCTCACGGCGGTTGTGACAGTCACTGATGATGGCGGCAGCTCCGGGCGACTCCGCCGCGAAAACCGCGTTCTTCCACCCGGCGACATTCGCAACTGCATGGTCGCACTCTCGAAAGACGAAGCTCTTCTCGGCCGGCTCTTTCAATACCGCTTTCATGCCGGACGCGGACTCATCGGGCATAATTTCGGAAATCTCTTTCTCGCCGCGCTTACGCACGTGACGGGGGACTTCGCCGAAGCTATCCGAGTCAGCAGCAAGGTCCTGGCGATTCGCGGCCGCATCTTCCCTTCAACACTTTCCAATGTCCACCTGGTTGGTAAGCTTTCGAATGGCCGCACCGTACGCGGAGAAACCAACATCACCGCCAGCCGTACGCCGATTGAGAGAGTTTCGCTTTCTCCACACCGTGTTACGCCCTTTCCGGCGGTCATCGATTCTATTCGTGAGGCCGACTTGATTCTTCTCGGCCCTGGCTCGCTCTACACCAGCATCCTTCCGAATCTTCTGATCCCGGAGATCGCCGCCGCGATTGCCAAGTCCAAGGCTCCCCGTGTGTACATTGCCAATCTTATGACGCAGCCGGGCGAAACCGCCGCTTACTCTCTCGCCGATCATCTGCGAGCGATCCGCCGCCACACGCCGCGCTCTGTCGTGGATTGGGTTGTGGCCAACCGCCGGCCCGTTTCCCCGGAAGTCGCTAAGCGCTATCGACGGCAGGGTGCTGAACAGGTACAGGTCGACTTGCCTGAGCTTCAGAAACTCGGCTATCGCGTGATCCTGGACAACCTTCTCGAAGAGCACGGGGTCATCCGCCACAATCCTCGCCGTCTCGCGCGTCTTTTGCTTGAGGAATTTCTCTCCGCTCAGAACCCACACCGGCGTTGATACGCATTGCTGCTGTCGATAAACAGGTTTCATCTCGCGATCCTAATTCGGCCAAACAGCGTCAGAAATGGGACTCACTCGATTTTGCCTCGCAGCACGGTTATGGAAGCCCGGGGCAGCGTGAAGGCTCCGCTGCTATTCGCGTTCACCGTTGAAGTCGCCGCCGGCCCGTCCGGATCGGCGTGGCTCTTCGGCCCTTGCGAATGCCAAACGTACTGCTCCGCGCCAAATGTGATCATCGTCACGGGCCCGGCGAAATGCGCGCTCCTATTGGCGCCCGCGTCCGCGAACTCAATCTTCACCGAATGGGCGTTCGAAGGATCCCTGTTCAGCACCATCAAGGACCACAAGCCATCTGGCCTCTTCACCGCGTACGCCGTTACCAGTGCGTGCCCCGCATCGTCCACAACATCCGCCACGGCCGGGAACAACTGATGCACACCGAGGCCGTGTTTCACCCACTCCAAGTTGATCATCTGGCTCGCGAAATACTGCGAGGCATGCTGTGAAATCTCAAGGTTCTCGTTCGCTACGAAATTCCCAAATGTGCTGTACCCGCCGCATCCCGAGCGCAACGGTTCCGGCTGAACGGGCGAGTGATAAAAAGCCGCGCCACCATTCGCCAGAAATGATCCGGCGTTGTCCGCAAGCCACAGCGCTCCAAACAAGTCCGCCATCGGTTCCGTCAGCGCCCAGGAGAGATTACTTTCCGTGATCATCAGCGGCACATCCGCTGGCACTCCGTCCTCGCGCCACACTTGCAAGATATGCCGAACCAATTCCGGCTCGCGATACAAATCCGACCAATTGATCTCGCACGGCGGAAAGGGATAATGCTCGAACGAGACGAACGCGAGATCCTTCAGTCGCCCATGCGACTTCAGATAGTCGACGAATCGACCCAGCCATGAGGTTCTTCCCTGTGCGTCCGGCCAGACCTTGATGTCTTCGTTGACGCCTTCAAACACCGGGCCGCCAAGCTTTAGTTTCGTATCCACGCGGTGCAATGCGGTGGCCCACTGGAGGTAAAGAGCGGCGTCATCCTCAGGGCTCGTATACTTCCCGTCCGGCTCTTCGCCCATCTCCACGTACGAAATCGGATAGCCGCGCTTCTCGATGTAAGCGAGCTCCGCGGCTGCATCCTCCGGCGTGGCATAGATCATCGCCACCGGTATCATCGCCGGCAAATTGTTCGTAATGCCGCTGGTATAGAAGAGGTCAAAACCGGTTTGATCGCGGCTCGGTTCGATGTCCGCGGACGTATGCCAGGGATCCGTCGACGAGACGATTGTCTCTGTTTGATTTTGTCCTGGCGAATGCGCCACCAAATCGATGAAGGCGCCGTCCATCGCAAAGTTCCCCGCGTAAATTTCGTTGACGGCATATCCCAAGCAGTTCCGCGGATCTTCGCTTCCGTGCGAGTCGCACGTGTCTGAGGATTCCGTCATCCAGATTCTCAGGAAGCGCGCGCGCACCGGCGTATCGGACAATTTCAGAGTAGCCGTTCCCCCTTTTCCATCCTGAACCGCGCCTGTGGGGAACTGCACCCACACACCCATCGTCGGCTTCTCAAACGCGTTTTCTCCAAACCAATACTGGACGACGTATTTCCGCGCATAGGGATTCGCCCACGCGATGCGGATCGCATCGACGTCCTGCGACGTGCCGAAATCAAGGACGATCCACTGTGGATGCAGCACATCGTCTTCACCGGTGAATTTTTTCGTAAGGTAAGGATTGCTCTTCCAATACGTTGCAGGATCTCCGTCCGTCAACCGCGAGTACTTTCCTTGTGACGCGTCGCTTTTTGTCGAACCGCGGTGGGGCAGCGCATATCCAAAGGAATGCCGCAAAAACTCCTTCGGCTCGGCGTTTCCCGTGAAGTACCCGCTTTGATGTGCCGCATCACTCCACGTTCCGTTGGGATTCCAATGCCACGCCGCGATTGTCAGCTCCGTGTTCTGCCGATACGTGATCGTCCCCCATCCCGCCGAAAGCGACTCTTTCAAGATCGGCGCGCTGTAGACCGTGTCGATCGACTTTGACGGCAAAATATCCACGGATGTTCCGAGCGCCATGTCCGGATCAAAGGGAATCGCCCGCGCCGGATTCACATCCACCCGCACGGTCTGCGCCGCGGCGTTCCGCGGTCCGACGATGGCGAAGAGAGGCAGAAGTACTGCCAAGACCTTGATCGCAAATCCAGCGGGATCAGAGATCGGATTGCATCGCATGCAGGTTACCCACGTCCAGGAGAATTCCAGAACCTCATAGTGAGTTTCCGGCGGCCAGAAAATACCTTATTGTATCGATTTAATAAAGCCAAAATGCGAGACTTGTCGCTTCGCCCCGGTGCTTTCGCACTGGCCATCAGAAATCAGAGTGCAGACTCGACTCATCCTTTTTCTGGCGGAGATTACCGCTTCTTGCTAACGTTTCCCCGACCACGACTTATTCGAATTCGGGAGAACCCATGTCGACTTTTGGCCTCATTGAATATGCAGACGCGAGCCCGGAAGTTCGCGCCGTTTATGATGACATCATGGCCACGCGAAAGACCGATTGGATCAACAATTTCTGGAAGGCCATCGCTCACGATCCCGCCACGCTGAAACGCACCTGGGAAAGCATCAAGCAGATCATGGCCCCCGGCGCGCTCGATCCTCTGACCAAGGAGCTCATCTATGTGGCGGTAAGCGTCACCAACAGCTGCCACTATTGCATCGCCTCGCACACCGCCTCCGCTTTCAAGAAAGGAATGAGCGACGCCATGTTCCAGGAGCTGCAAGCCGTCATCGGCATGGCCAATGAAACCAATAAGCTCGTTACCGGCTATCAGGTTGAAATTGACGAGCAATTCCGCCCACCACTGAGTCGTTAGAACAGTTTCCATCCGCAACACGGCTGTCCTTCAGGACAGGTGTTTCCATGTTGGTACGCCCGTACTATGGCTGCAGAGCATGGGCGAAGAAGAATATGTAGAAGTTCAGGCATAGCCCTGTCCCTTCAAAAAAAACTTTACGCACGAAGTGAGCATCCAAATGGCGCCTAGCAGCAAAGAAAACGAAGTCCTGACCGCTGCACCGGAGACAGCCGCGGCGGTGCCCGCTGCCACCGGCCAGCGCCACGAGGATACGGCCGGACCCAGCAAACCGCAGCCGGTCGCGCTGGAGGTGCCGGTAACGGTAAATGGCGCGCGTACGGTCGAGGGTAGCGACAAGCGCGAGCCATTCTCTGAAACCACAAAGACAGTCCTGGTTTTTGGCAACGGCGCAGTCATCCGGCTTGGGTCGCCGGTGTCCGCAGGTCAATTGCTCTTCCTCACCAACGAAAAAACAAAGAAAGAAGTGGTCTGCCAGGTCGTCAAATCGAAGAATTACAAGAGCGTCAGCGGTTACGTTGAACTTGAATTCACCGAGTCGGTCGTCGGCTTCTGGGGGATGCGTTTTCCTTCGGACCGCATCGGTGCGCCAGCTCCCGCACCCGCCGTCGCTGCATCGTTGGCGCCCACGGCCAAAGGCAATCCGGTCGCTCCCGTCTCAGTTTTATCCAAGCCGGTGAACCCGGTCGTCAGCGCAGCACCAAAAGTCCCCGAAGCCAAGCCTGCTCAGTTGCAAGCCGAACCGAATACCACACCGCAATTCCGCCCCGCCGAGGTTAGTGCGGTGGCACCCGCGGCTCCGAAACCACCGGCGTCGTCCGTGCAAACTAGCGGAGCGCCCGTAGTTCCGGTCGCGAGCAAAACTGGAGCGCCGGCGATTCCGGCTCCCTCAATGACTTCTTCGCTTGCGTCTTCCCTTGCGAGTCTTCTCAGCTCGCCTGAAGTGCCGCCGGCTCTGACTCCCGCAAAACCGCCAGCGCCGGCTCTCCCCCCCGAAAACAAACAGCAGCCCCTGAGCGCCGCAGGACACGATTCGACCGAAGAGTTGAAACTCCAAGCGGCACGCCTTCAGGAACAACTCTCTTCAATGCTCTTTAGCACAACTCCAGCTGCAAAACCGGCAGCCTCGGCACCCGTGCTTGATCCAAAAGCCGTTTCGGGTGTGGCTGCCAAGGTTCTCGAAATTGCCAAAGCCGAGCCCGTGCCGTTCAAACCCGCTCCGCCGACGAAAACGCCCCCACTTCCGGTCAAGTCATCGCTGGATACGGAAGAGGTGAAAATTCCGTCCTGGCTCGAGCCCCTGGCTCGTAACGCTGCCACTCCTGCGCCAACGCCAGACCCTATCGAACGAGAAAAAGCCCGGCCCGGCGGCGAGCTTGCTTCGCGAGACGAACGTCCCGCGGAGCCCTTGCCTCTCACTGCGATAGAAAGCGTTCCCGAGTCCGCGCTTCCTGCGATCGGCAGCCTGATCCAGATCGATGAACCCGCAATCACACACCAGCGTTCGTCGGGAGGCTCCGGCAGAGGAGTCTTGTACGGCGCGATTGCCGCGGCCGTTTTGCTTGTCGCGGGCGGCGCATGGTATCTGCAGCATCCGACGACCGCAGCGCAAGGTACGACCGGACCCATCAGTTCGGTGCAAGGCTCCCAAGCGAACGCAACGCCTCAGGCGCCTGCCGTAACGCAACCGGCCATCCAAAATTCCACAGCAGTGCCTCAACCAACTTCAGGCTCGAACGCCTCACCTGCTTCGAATACGTCAGCCGCCAGCGTGCCCTTCATTCGAGCTCCGCAGAATCCGCAAACTGGTCCTGTGACTCGAGACAATACACGCGGCGCAGGCGCGACGATTCCGGCTGCGGCCACCGAGCGCATTTCGCGGCCCCCCGCGGAACCCGAGCCAAAAAAACCTGTTCTCGGCGAAGTCCACCTGGCAAGTCCCACGATGAATCGTGCCTCAACTGCTCAAGAGGATGGATCCGAGGCTCCAACAATTTCTTCGGCCAACGCGGATGCGAATGCTGACGGTCTAGACTCCGGACTGGCAGCAGGTAACGGAAAACAGCCTGCGGCTCCTGAAATGCCCCTGCCGGTTGGTGGAGACGTGAAGTCTGCAAAATTGGTTAGCTCCGTGTCGCCGGTATACCCGCTGGTGGCCAAAAACCAGCATGTGTCCGGGGATGTGCTCATCGACGCATTGATCGACGCCAACGGAAATGTCACGACGATGAAAGTTATTTCAGGCCCCGCGCTGCTGCATCACGCCGCCATGGAAGCCGTGCGCCAGTGGAAGTACCAGCCGGCAACCCTCGACGGCAAAGCGGTGCCCATGCATCTGCAGGTCACACTGCAGTTCCGTCCCCAACAACAGTAGCCTTCCATGGAGCCGAGCGCGCTAACCACGGGTAGCGGCGTTTCTCCCTATTTTTGAACATTGGAGACAGGAAAGACGCGTGGCAGCCGCATCTCCACGGCTGGCAGTTCGGGGAATGTTCCATGAGGTTCGTTCTGATACCAGTACGCTACGGAATAGAAGTTGTCTCCGCGGTCGTTCGCATGCCCATGCTCGATCGTGGCACGGAGAGACTTGGTAAACGGAATGGGAGAGTCCAGATGGAAGCGATAGACGGACCATCGCCCGCCCTGCACTTCCGCGCCAACAAGCGGCGCTCCAAATAGCGCATAAGCAAATGGCTTGCCCCCAAAGTCCCAAGCACCGAGAAAATAATCCTCCGAGCCGGTTCCGTTGATCGACGGGAGCTTCTCGCCATCCACAAAAAACATATCGTCGCCCTCACCCCACCATCCATCCTGATTTTCGACGATCGACATCGTGACTCCAGCGAAGTGTCCGCGTCCCACCGCTTCCATCCAAACGTAATTTTCTTTGCCGTCTAGATTGATCTTGTTCTCGGGGAAAGCTTTGTTCGGAATAGCTTGCCGGTACTGGGCATGAAAATAGAGCGTATCTGCCGGCAGTGCTGCTTTGTAGGCGCGCAGATCGATGTTCCAGTAAACAGCCTCCGCCCGCTGCCGGCCTTCGTTCGTAAGCGTAACCCGCGCGTGTTTTTGAAATGGCATTGGGAAAAAGCAGTTCAGAGCTTTATCTCCTCCCACGGAAAGAGGAGCTGACTGATACAGAAAATAGTCTCCAAGTCCCAACCCGAAAAAGTCGCCAACGGGGGCTTCCACGCTAGGAGAACTCTCGCCGTCCCAGTACATGCGCAGAACCATCTTTTTCAAGTGGAATCTCTCATCACTCGCGATGGTGATCCATACGTGCGAGATTTCGCCGGGCCCGGCTTCGTCGAGCAACGTGAGCGTTTCCCCTGGCGCGAGCGGACGGTAGTCATCGTTGCCGCCCGTTCTGTCGTAACTCGAAATTCGCTTTAGAACGTAGTCATGAGGCTTTGTCAAATCGGAGAGTAAATCAGCGGGCGCCTGTGCGAAGGCCGCTCCTGGCACAACCAAAACAAAAATTCCGACTAGAACACAGAGTCTGCGATTCATTTGTCGTCTCCGGAAACCCACGTCCCGCAAAATTGCCCGGATTATAGCAGAGCAGGTCTGCGCAACCCGCGGTTACGATTCATTTCTCCAAACGCAGAGATTCGCCCAATTTCGAGTCATTCTCTCCTTACTCTTCCTAGCGCCTCCAAGCTCATTCTGTTAGACTGGCGCCGTTTTGCCACCCGCCACCCGAAGATATTTTCTTGCGAAGTCCGGTGCAGCCGCAGCCACGGCTCTGCTGTGGCCGGGCTTGGAGAGGGTCCTTGCCGCGGGCTCCATCCCGGCGCTCCAATTTCCTTCGGCGCCCCGCGAACGAATTGCCATCGCTTCCTATCCCTTCCGAGATTTCATCACGGGCGCTCACGACAAAAATGACAAATCTGCCCCGCCTAAGATGGATCTGAAGGATTTCCTGGCTCACGTCAAATCGAAATTCGATATCAACAAGATCGAACCGTGGAGCGAGCATTTCCGCTCGCTGGATGCGAAGTATCTCGCAGATTTTCGTTCTGAGGTCGAAAAAGCAAGCGGCGCTATCGTAAACATCGCCGTCGACGGCGAACACAGTCCCTACGCAGCCGACAAAGCCGAGCGCGAAAAAGCCATCGCTTCCAGCAAACAATGGATCGATATAGCCGCAACTGTCGGCTCACCGAGCGTCCGCACGAACATGCCGCCAGCCAAGGATTCGAAGCCCGATCTAGATCGCGCTTCCGAAACGCTTCTCCGGGTGGCGGAGTACGGCTCCTCGAAAAATATCCTCGTAAATCTCGAGAACGACAATTCCGTCAGCGAAGATCCCTTCTTCATCGTCAGCATCATTGAGAAGGTGAACAGCCCCTGGCTACACACGAATCCGGATTTCGCGAACTCCTTGACCACCGGCAAAACGGAATACGCCTACAAAGGCATCGCAGCGATGTTCAGGCATGCCTACAGCATCTGTCACGTGAAAGCCATGGAAGCCGATGAAAAGGGACAGCTAGTTCACGTTGACCTGGCGAAGACCTTCGGCATTCTTAAGAACAGCAACTACAAAGGTTACTGCTCTATGGAGTTCGACAGCCCTGGCGATCCTTATCAGGGAACATCCGATCTAATCGAGAAAACCCTTCATTACCTCGCCTAACATCGGCAGTTCTGGATCAGCTCCATCAAAAAAGTTCTCCCTCCATCTCTCTTCCACCCTCTCCCTTGCAGCCGGGAGAGCAGGTTCGTATACTGGCGGCCCGGCCAAAAGTCGATTCTGGCGGACCGGTCAATTCTGTTCCATGTAATGGGGTAAGCCGCCAGCCATTTCTCTTGGCCCTGCAAATCGGTCACAAGTTCTATTTACAGGCCGAACTGCGAATTGTTGATTAGTTTTGCTGCCGTGGCCGCCTCAAAGGAGAGTTCCGCATGCCGCAAGCCCCAGTACCGGAAGAAATGAATGTCTACCAAAACGCCGAAGCGCGCTTCGAAGTGGCTGCGCAAAAACTGGGACTCGAACAAGGACTCTACCGCTATCTCAAATATCCCAAAAAAGAAATCACTCTCTACATTCCCGTCGGCATGGACAGCGGTCAACTTGAGGTGTTTGTCGGCTATCGCGTCCTCCATTCCACCGTCCGCGGCCCGGGTAAGGGCGGCATTCGCTTTGCTCCCGATGTTTCCCTCGATGAAGTTCGCGCTCTGGCGACGTGGATGACTTGGAAGTGCGCGGTTGTGAATATTCCTTTCGGCGGCGCCAAGGGCGGTATCATTTGCGATCCGCGCAAACTCTCGCGAGGCGAACTGGAACGCCTGACTCGCCGTTACACAGCGGAACTCGCCGACTGGCTCGGTCCAGAGCGCGACGTACCCGCCCCGGACATCGGCTCAAACGAACAGACCATGGCTTGGGTGATGGACACATACGCCATGCACGTCGGCGAAGCCACTACCGCTGTCGTCACCGGCAAGCCCATCGAACTTGGTGGCTCGCGCGGAAGGCGGGAGGCCACCGGACGCGGCGTGATGATTTGCTGCGACAAAGCACTGGCGAAGCTGGGCATCAAGAAGGAAGGCTGCCGGGTGGTAGTCCAAGGTTTCGGCAACGTCGGTTCCTTGGCCGCGCAGCTCATGCAAAAAGCGGGCTATAAAATCGTCGGGCTCGCCGACATTGGCGGCGGCCTCTACAATGAGAACGGCTTCGACGTCCTGAAAGTGATTGACTGGGTTTACACGCAGAAAAAGCCTCTTCAGGACTTCGCCGGCGGCGGCACGAAAATGTCCGCCCGCGACGTTCTCTTCCAACCGTGCGAAATCGCCATCCCGGCGGCCATCGAAAACCAAATCACCGAACAAAACGCTCACCAAGTCCAGGCGAGGATTCTCTGCGAAGGCGCCAATGGTCCCACAACCTGGCAAGCCGATGCGATCGTCGATGCCAAAGGCATCTTTACCGTGCCGGATATTCTTGGCAATGCCGGCGGCGTGACCGTCAGCTATTTCGAATGGGTTCAGGACCGCCAGGGCTTCTTCTGGCGCGAAAGCGAGGTCAATGAGCGCCTGCTGGACGTTATGGAAAATGCGTTCGATGAAGTCGTCCGTTACGCAGAAACGCACAAAGTGAATAACCGTATCGCCGCCTACATGCTCGCGATTGACCGTGTCGGCAGCGCGCTAAAGTTGCGCGGAATCTACGCCTAGTGTGATAAAGTTCGCCCCGGGATTCCGGCCGTTTGGGGCCCAAGAGTTTACTTTGCTGGGGGCAGAGAAATGCTCCGGACGAAATTCCGGGCTAGGAAGAATTGCGCGCAATGACGACCAACTCACTCTGGCCAAGCCACGAAAAAAGCGAAGAGCAGCACCGCCGAGAGATCTGCACAGCGGGGAAGTGGATGTACGACCGCGGCTTTATCGTCGCTTGCGAAGGCAATATCTCCGCTCGCCTCGACGAAAACCGCGTCCTCACGACTCCCACGTGCATGAACAAAGGCATGCTCGAGGCGCAGGATCTGGTGATTACGAATCTCGAAGGCCGCCAGCTTGCCGGCGAGCGCAAATTCTCTTCGGAAATCGCCATGCATTTGCTGTTTTACCGCATGCGGCCCGATGTGAATGCCATCTGTCACGCGCATCCGCCCACAGCCACGGGGTTTGCCGCTGCCGGTCGCTCCTTGAATCAAGCTCTTTTGCCGGAAGTGATCATCGGTCTCGGACAAATTCCGCTCGTGCGCTATGCCACTCCCGGAACACCTGAACTAAGCGATGCGATCGAACCTTTCGTCCCGCACTACGACGCCTTGCTCCTGGCGAATCATGGCGCGGTCACCTGCGGCCCGGATCTTCTAACCGCTTTCTTCCGCATGGAGACCATCGAACACTTCGCCAAGATCGTGCTTTCCGCGGAATTGGCCGGTGGCCCGGTCCTGCTCTCCAGCCGCGAAGTCGCGAAATTGATGGCTGCGCGCGCGCGATATTTCGTTACCCCACCGCCGGGCGGGGGTGCTGAGCTCCCGGAAACCAACGACACCGGGGAATCCTCCGGCGCTCACGTCTCTCTCACCCGCAACGAGCTCGATGCCCTCATCGACGAGGCCGTTCGCAAGGATCGCGCTCGCCGCTGACTCCTGCCAAATTGCCGGCGAAGCTCACAATTTTTTTCTACTTTGGCATACCCGCGCGCTGCCTCGGATCATCCATTTACATGGACGCACGGAACCGATTGGCATGGTTCGCTGTTCTTTATCGACACCGTGACGCTCGTTACCGCACTCGCCCGTGACCCAGGAGACTTCTTATGGAACCGAGAATTGATGCCAGGAGACACGCTCAGGAAGCTCAGAAGGCCATGTACGCGCTCGAAAAGTATCTTGCCGAATGTGGCCTCGAGCACAAACTCATTCACCTCATGAAAATGCGAGCTTCCCAGATCAATGGCTGCGCTTATTGCATTGACATGCACTCGAAGGACGCTCGTGCGCTCGGCGAAACCGAACAGCGTCTTTACGAACTGGATGCCTGGCGCGAAACTCCCTTCTATACCGATAAGGAGCGCGCAGCCCTGGCTTGGACAGAAGCCATCACTTTGGTCTCTGAGACGCACGTCCCGGATTCTGTCTACGAGGAAGTCCGCAAGTACTTCAGCGAAAAAGAAATCGTGGATTTGACATTTGTGGTGACCACCATCAACGCCTGGAACCGCCTGGCCATCGCTCTTCGAGCCGTCCCCGGCCATTACCGTGCTGCAGCTTCGGCATCCGCAGCGCCGTGAGAGATTTTCAGCGGACGGCCGCGCCGTCGAGCACTTCCCTTACTTTTTTTGCCAGGCTTAGAGGCGTGAACGGTTTTTGCAGAAAGGCCGTCTCGTTTTCACTGATGCCTTGGCGCACTACGGAATCATCGATGTACCCGGACATGAAGAGCACCTTTATGCCGGGAATTCGCTGGGCAATCCGCTTGGAAAGTTCCGTTCCGCTCATACCTGGCATGATGACGTCTGTCAGCAGCAAATCGATCTTTCCGTGGTAAGTCTCAGAGATTCTCTCCGCTTCTTGAGGCAAGCGGGCGGACAGCACCGTATATCCGTGCGAGGTCAAAATGGCACGTACGAGATCGCACACAGCTAGTTCGTCTTCCGCCAAAAGCACGGTTTCCTCACCCGAATAGGAAACCTCTGAGATATTGGCAGAGGGCCCTGGCGTTTGCGCAAAGTCGATCCGGGGAAGAAGAATGCGGAACGTCGTGCCCACGCGAAGCTTGCTCGAAAAAGTGATGTAACCTCCAGCTTGCTGAACGATGCCGTAGACCGTCGAGAGACCCAGCCCAGTTCCTTTTCCAGAGGGTTTGGTGGTGAAGTAAGGTTCGAAGATGTGCGCTTGGATTTGGGGATCCATCCCGGCTCCCGTATCGCTCACGCTAAGCTCCACATAACGTCCTGGCTTGATGGTTTCCGTCTGTGCATTATGCCCTGCAACGATTTCCGTGTGCCTTGTTTCCAATATTAGCTTTCCCCCATCCGGCATTGCGTCCCGAGCATTTACTGCCAGGTTTAGAATCACCTGCTCGATTTGACCGGCATCCGCCTTGACCGCTCCGAGGTCGGGACCCAAATGAGTTGCTATCGCAATGTTTTCCCCGATCAGACGCCGGAGAAGTTTTTCTACCCCGCTCACCGCGCTGTTGAGATTTAGTGGTAATGGTTGGATAGTTTGCTTGCGGCTGAATGCCAGCAGTTGCCGCGTGAGCGCCGCCGCCCGGTCGCTGGCCTTTTGTATTTGTTCGACATGCCCGCGAAGCTTCGGTTCTCCCACCAAGGCCTCATTCAGCACCGCACCATAGCCTGCAATGACCATCAATAGGTTGTTGAAGTCATGCGCGACGCCACCTGCCAGCGTACCGATGGCTTCCATCTTTTGCGATTGGCGCAGCCGCTCTTCCATCGCTCTATACTCGGTGATGTCGCGGCCTACTACGATGACTCCGATCGTTTTCCCCTGGCCGTCCTGATAAGGGCTCTTCATCGCCAAAAAAGCGCGCGTTCCATGGGCCAGCGGAAGCTCGTATTCGAAGGTTTGCGCCCGGCCGGTTTCGATCACCAATCGGTCGGTTTCCGAGAGCCGCCGCGCGGTTGCGAAATCGAAGAGTTGCGCCGCGGTTTTCCCAACAATTTGCTCTACTGGTTTCTCCAGATATTTTGCAAACGCCGGATTAACGATGACGTAGTGCCCCTCCAGATCCTTGATGTACAACGTGTCGCCAGTGCCTTCAAAGATGGATTTCAACAGCGCGTTCTTTTCTTCCAGCGCGATGTCCGATTGCCGCCGTTGCCTCTCGCTGAAAATGATGCGCGCGCTTGAGCACGCGAAGGACGCCAGGACCATCACGACCGCAATCGCCAGTTGCTTTTCCGCGATTCCCGCTGCCATCAGCAACACAACTAGCGGAAAGATCATCGGAACGATATGGATCAGTCCCCACTGGCCTAGATTTTCCTTTTTGGCGCGCGATATGTCCTCGTCCCCCGCAGATTCCTCTACGGGCCCCGACGTCGCTGCCAGAATCGCCATCGCCAGGAAAGGAAAGCTCCAGGCCAAATCCCACGGCGTGGCGGGCTGCAAATTCTTGGTGGACTGCAGATACAGGTAGGGCACTTCACAGCACAAGTAAATCGCAAAAAAGATTGCCATCCGGCCGTAGAGATCCCGCGCGAGTCTTTGTCGCGACATCAGCGCGCGCAGCCCAAACGCACCCACCAGAAGCATGTCTCGGCCAGTATCCGGCAGCCATGCCAGCCGCCCCAGCACGCCTCCGTCCATCTTCCAGTGCGCCGGAAGAGCATACAGAAGCTGGTGCGCCGCTGCTGTCAGGATCAAAACCTGCGCAAGATCCAGGATGCGTGGCCAATTTTTCCATTCCAGACCTCGCTCCGTATCCAGAAACAGCGTCATGAACGCTGGTGCCATGCTCACGAAGAAAACCACGTCACTCGGCCAAGGTGTCTGCAGCGGAAGATGAGCGAAGTTGTTGTAGTAAGTAGCCATCAACTGCGCCGCAGTCCACAACAGGAAGCATGCGGAGATCAGCAGCCAAAAGTGTTTCCCAAAGCGATTCAACCGGCGGGAGGCGTGGACCGTAGCTACCGTCGCCAGAAGGCCGAACGCCACCTGGATGGAGTCGGAAAGCAGCAAGGTAGCGGACTTCGACGGAGCCGCCATAAGGACGACAGCGTGGAGAAGAAACAGCGCTAGCGCGATGCAGAGGAGAAGCCGCCAGCCCCACCCGGAAGAATTCCAACTCTGCAAGTCCCAAGCCCTCGGTTGAAGCCCCACATCTGGATAGTTCTATCATCCCGTAACTACTGAAAAAGACAAGACGCCAAGCCAGCCCGAATGCGCATTTGCAAACCGCAGCATTAAACGTCTCTTGAACTGGTTCCGGCCTCTTATGCGCATGCCATCAAAAATTGGTTGAATCCCAGCCTCAAGCTTGCCTTGATGCGTTGACAGGCGAAGAAAAGGCGGCAATACTGGCCTTCCATGATTGGCCAGCTCCGCGGACGCCTCGCTGAAAAACGCCCGAATCAAGTGCTCGTCGATGTCGGCGGCGTTGGCTATCTCGTTCAAGTCCCGCTCTCTTCTTACGCCGCTCTTGGCGAACTCCACACCGAAGTCACTCTTCTTATCCACACCCACGTCCGCGAAGACGCCCTCGCCCTCTACGGTTTCGTTTCCTCGCGCGAAAAGCACCTCTTTGAAATGCTTCTGTCTGCCTCGGGCGTCGGCCCTTCTCTCGCCCTGAAAATTCTCTCCGGCATGAGCGTCGAAGAACTCGTCCCCGCCATTCGCGGCAGCGATTTGGGCCGCCTGACGAAAATTCCCGGTGTCGGGCGGAAAACCGCCGAGCGCATGGTCGTCGAGCTGAAGGACAAGCTCGAGGCCGTCGTATTGGAATCCCAGAAACCATCCGCCGCGTCGCCTGCCGGCGCAGAAGCAGATGTAATCTCCGCTCTGGTAAATCTAGGCTACGAACTCCGCGCAGCAGAAACGGCCGCTAGCGAAGCGAAGCGCGAAACGGGCGCCATGAATTTCGAGAGGCTTCTGCGCGCCGCGCTGCAATCGTTGGCGGCACCCAAAGGACGTACAACTCATGCCGGCGCTTAGGCGGAAGCCCCTACACGCATTTGCGATGACCGGCCTTCAGGTCGGTCATCGGCTTTAGATTTAATGGAATCCTGAAAAATGCCCGACGCCAGCGCAAAACGAATGCCAGATCGCAGCGACCAGCACAGAATCGTCTCCGGCGCGCCCTACGACGAAGACGCGCGCATCGAAGCCAGCGTCCGCCCCAAACGACTCGACGAATACATCGGCCAAAAACGCGTCAAAGAAAACATCTCCATCGCCATCGAAGCCGCTCGCAGCCGCGGCGAAGCCCTAGATCACGTCCTGCTCTACGGTCCACCCGGCCTCGGAAAAACTACTCTCGCCCAGATCATCGCCAACGAGCTCCAGGTCCCCATCAAAACCAGCGCCGGTCCCCTCCTCGAACGCAAAGGCGACCTAACTGCAATCCTTACTTCGCTCGAGGGCAAGGAAGTCTTCTTTCTAGATGAAATTCACCGCCTGCAGCCCGCCGTGGAAGAAATCCTCTATCCTGCAATGGAGGATTTCCGCGTCGACTTGATCATCGGCCAGGGCCCGGGCGCGCGCATACACCCTTTTCAGTTGGGACATTTCACACTCATCGGCGCGACCACGCGCGCGGGCCTGATCACCGCGCCACTCCGTTCCCGCTTTGGCATCGTGCACCGCCTTGATTTCTACGAGCCTGAGGATTTGCTGATCATCATTCACCGCTCCGCGAAAATTCTGAATATTTTGATGGACGATGGTGGCGCTGAAGAG
>Ga0074044_10000271_pt1 | contig 51741 bp, 40 predicted proteins | sample BogForMeECP23OM1_FD_94443 | JGI IMG/M metagenome (GOLD analysis project Ga0074044, IMG submission 94443) | Bog forest soil microbial communities from Calvert Island, British Columbia, Canada - Bog Forest MetaG ECP23OM1 | ecosystem: Environmental > Terrestrial > Soil > Wetlands ...
AGATACCTTGACCCAGCGCGGATCTCAGTGATCACTTCAAAAGCGGCGAAAATCTTCCTGAGTAAGAGAGCAACTTGGGAGGTGGTTTCCCACAGTTGCCCATCTGAGCAAGCGGGGAAGAATTCCACAGTGCCAAGCTGCTGAAAATACTTCGGCGCTGCACGGTTACAGCGGAAGGCCGATACGTGCGCCGAGTCTTGGAAGCGCGGCTAGGGCCTCTAGGACAAAAACATACGAAGTAGTCTCATCCGGAGAAACGCGGTTCTCCTCGGAGAACCGAGAAGCGCATAGCAGGACCACGGCCAGCAAGAGGAGCGTCGTATGAAAGGACATTTGCCCCCTCCAAACTGGCCAGTGTCGAATTCTTCAGATCAATTCAGACGGCTTCAGACTGGCTCCATGGACGTTTTCAGCGATCTGGTTCAATATCGCATCACTTTGGGAGGAACCAAAACAGAAGTTCTTCACCGAACTTCCCCTTCCGACTTTATTAAAGGAGGAATTTATGAAAAGTGCAAAGTGGATGCTTCCGGTGACGTTGGTGCTGCTGTCGGGCCTGATGGGCGCCCAGTCGCTCGCAAGTTCGAGGGTTGCGGCACAACCCGCCACTTTCAAAGCCTACGTTCCTTTTCAGTTTGTAGTTGGCAATCAAACCCTGCCAGCCGGCATCTACCAGATTCAGCGATTGATGGGGCGGCCGAGCGAAGCTGACGAGGTCGGTATGATCGTAGTGCGGAGCAGCGACCCGCGAGTGTACAGGGCCGTAGTCACCAAGCTCGTGGAGCAGTCTCTGGACTCGCCCTACCAGGCTCGGTTGGTGTTCACACGTCATGCGAACCAGTCTTACCTGTCGGAAGTCCGCATGGAGGGGGAGAAAAGTCATGAGATTCCGAATGTTTCCCCGGAATCGGAGCGGTTCGGATTCGATGCCTCCCGGGAAGAGATCTTGCTGGCTGAGCTTCGCTAAGTTGGTAGGGACGAGTCTGCGGAACATTTTCTAAGGGGTTTGTCGTCCCGAGCTGGCAAAGGCCCGAGTATCCTTCTCTTGCGACGGCGCGGGGCAAAAAGGGCCGCGCGACCTTGACCCACATCGGGGTCGCGCGGTTTTGATCGGGTTTGGGAAGAACTAACGCAAGCGTTGGCCGCTCCAGTACCTTTCCTCGAATCCGCCACCTTTCGTCTGCGGCAGCTGAATATCATATTTCTGGATCGGCATTGTGTCCTGTGCACGGTTTCGCACAAGTACTCTATTCAGCGAGTCCCGAAGAATCCGAACGCCGCGCGGGCGCTGGGATCGTTGGGATTGTCGAAAAACACTTGAAGGAGCTGGCACGCAGATATGCTTCGCTGGCCGCAACGAGCCGGGAGCAGACTCAAAGAGGACGCGGAAATCAGGGGGCGGAAGCGGCCGTGAGAAGGTTGCCATGGGCTCGACCCTCGGCGTTGCACTGGAGAATATTACAAACCTCTTGCCTTCATCAACAGTGTCAGCGGCGTAGTTGTCGTTGAGAGCGATTTCACTAACTCGCTACCCGACGCCTTCCGATTTAATCGCTCGCCCGGTCCATCCCGCTCGCCTCTCCCCCTGCTCGCCCGCTCGCCCACCTGCTAGCCTAGCGCGCCTCCCTCGCACGCGCGAAATACGAACCTAAGAAACGCGAGAACGATTCGCGCACCACGCCGTTCACGAGAAGCGCACACGTTTGCACTCCACGAAAACCAAACCGCGCACGAATGTGCGGAGCGTGCCGGGAACGTTTTCACCAGGGTTTCCACTGATTGCGCTCTCGCACGGCACCGGCGGCAGCGCCATGCAGACGGCATGGCTCGGCACGTATCTCGCCGCTCGTGGCTACATCGTCGTTGCGGTGAACCACCCGGGCAACAACGCGGTGACCGGATACACAACGCAAGGGTTCATCGAGGGTTGGGAGCGGGCAAAGGACATTAGCACGACCATCACAAACCTGATCGAGGATCCCCGATTCGGCCCCAAGATCGACCCTGGTCGCATCGGCGCGGCCGGTTTTTCGTATGGCGGGTACACCATGGTGGAGCTTGCCGGCGCGACAACCGACTGGAACCGGATTCTGACCTGGTGCGACCAACGGAAGGGTGCTTGTGATCCCCCCGAGATGCGGGATTTGATGGAGAAGTTTAAGGACATCAGGCAGCAACCCGACGTGCAACTGGCCTTGCAGCGCTCCGGAGATTCCTATCGCGACCTGCGCATCCGAGCCGTCTTTGCCATCGCTCCTGCTGTGGCTCGGGCGTTTACACCGCAAAGTTTGCAGAAGGTCACGATCCCGGTGGAGATTGTCGCGGGCGCCGCCGATCACATTGCTCCTCCCGCCGAGAATGCGCAGTTTTTCGCCACGAACATCAACGGCGCGAGACTCACCATCCTCCCCGGCGGCGTCGGCCATTACACGTTCCTCGATGTCGGCACCGAGGCTGGGAAGAAGCAGCTTCCGCAGCTTTTCGTGGACGATGCCGGCGTGAACCGCCAAGCCGTGCACGACCAGGTTGGCCAAATGGCTGCCGAGTTCTTCGATAAGGAACTCGCGCCGGCGAAGAGAAAAGGTTGATTGGTATCTGGCAACGACGACTACGGAACGGTCGACAAGAGCGAGACGTGAACCGAGGGAATGAGTTCAGGTTGCCAGATGCGACGCTGGCAGGCTCCAGCGTAAGGGTCCCGAGTCTCGCCGAAGAGGACCGCAGAGAGGCAGAAGACGCTGAGAAGTGGCTGGTCTGCAGCACGCTCGACAGCAAGCTGCTGAACGATTACGACGGCCAGATCGGTCTCGGGTCAGAACTGGCGGCCAGCTTTTCCCAGATTCGAGAGCACAGGAAGCCGACCGAGTTCACGAAGCAGTGATTCTCGAACGCCAGATTCACACCACCGAGCCGGTCAATGAGTGTAATCGAGATTTTACGTCAACAACCGCATTGCATCATCGTTCACTTGACCTTCCTGGCGTGGATTTCCTGTCCGTCCCAGCGGTGATAGGTGTAGCCCGTGACATGGCTGAGCGTCACGGACAAACGTCACGCTTCCCAGATCATTCTTCACGAAAAAAGTCTCAGACCCTAACGGAAAGTACTCCTCGTCCATATTTTCGCCGAAGTCTGTCCATAGCTTTCCCGTCCTTCACCGACACGGTCTTCACCTGATCCAGCGGACGCCACTCATATTGGCCAACATAATCTTTATAAACGCTTGTATCCACGGCAACCGGCTTGTGAAAATTTACCGGCAGATTGCCCCACTGCTTCGCAATGAGCAGCCATGAGCCGTTTTGCTTGATGTAAGTCTCCGTGTAACGCTGTTCACTGATGATGTCGGCATCCCTAAACTGCTCGTGTATGGTGACTCGGTAGTTCAGCACGGCTGTATTTCCGTAGACGTGCACCACGTAGTCACGCGGATTCACTCCGTGGTCGTACGCGAGGGGCAGCTTCCACTGCTCCGAGATGTGGGCCTTGGGATTCGTATCAAGGACTCCATCGTCGTCGCTGTACATGCAATCATCTGCTACGAGGGGGGACCACGTCGCATAATCCCGCTTCTCGCCAGCCTCAATGCGTGCTTTGTGGGCATCGAGCACTTCCTGTTGGACGGGTGAGAACTTCGGCTGATCTGAAGCGTAGATCATGCTGGCAGATGTGCAGAGTGCAACCAAAAAGCAAGTGAAGGAACGCATGTTTGGTCTCCGTGAACGCGCCGCAGAGCGACGATCAGTCGGCCAGCATTCTACTCCAGCCCGCTGGCTTTGTGAGGGACTGACCGGACCGGGAAATCGATAATTGATGTGAACTGGTTACGCCAAAGAATGCACCCTCGACCATGACGGTCGACAATGGCTTTACCTGAAGAACTCCGCCATGTTGGCAGCCGACTGCGCTTTGCCCGGATAGGTGGTCAGCCCAAGTCCTTCCATCATCAGGCGGAGCGTGTTTTGATGCTGGTAGAGTGTCGTGGATTTATATGTCTTCTTCGAAAACTGAGGGCTGACCGCAACCCACGCCACGTGTCCACCTCCGTGAGTCTTGTCACTATCAAAGGACTCGTCGAAAGTGATGATCAGCAATCCGCCGTCCTGGAAGGTACTGCTCTGGATGAGTGGTCCGATATTCTTCTGCAACCAGGCGTCAGCGGTCGCCAGCGAACAATTATGTGCGTCGTCGCACAAATTCGGGGTGATGAACGAATAATCGGGGAGGTTGCCGCTCGCCAGATCAGTTGCGAATTGCGTGAACGGCACCAGATTCAATATCTGGCTCTTGCTGTCGATGACATCCGAAAGATACGAGAGCGGACAGTGGTGGCGTGTGTAGAGACCGACATCCGGCTTGACGTATCCTGCATACGGCAGATTCTCTTCGTATGCTATCCAGGTTTTGCCCGCAACTAGCAGGTGGCGTACAACGTTATCCGCTGTTACAGCGCCATCAGGATTCATTGCGGGGCTAATCTCCCCCGTTGTCAGCATGAAATAATTGCCATTCGAGGGATGCGTATTGGCGTAGTACTGCGTGGCGAGACCGTAGGTGTCGGCCAAGCTGTTCAGGTAGGGCATCGTAGATTTGCCGATTACACTCGAATAGCTATGGTTCTCTTCAAGGACGATGAAAACGTGCTTGAAAGTGGGAAGGGTCTGGGCAAACCCTGGAACGGAGAGGATTAGCAGGAGCAGAAGGAACCACGGAAAGTTTCGCATACATTCGATCCTCACTGGAGGAATTGCGAAAGTGGCTACATCAAATCTAGTTCTTTGGTATCGCCTCGTCAAACTCACCAGTTCGTCGTAGCGTCATGACGGTTTAGATGATTATGAAGCAGCGGAATAGGGAGTCTTTCAGTCTTTCTATGAATGTTACGACGCCGCAGTCGCAGGATCAGCCCGTCTCCAGAATAAATTGACGTCTATGTTGAAATTGATGTTGAAGTAGCCGAATACGGGAGATGCGACGGAACCAGAAACCTTTGAAAAGAAATGGTAGGCACGTGGGGACTCGAACCCCAGACCTCTACCGTGTCAAGGTAGCGCTCTAACCAACTGAGCTACGCGCCTACATCTATCGCGGGGACTTGCAGTCACAGGCGCCGTGTAGCGCGGGGATATGCGCCGCCCGCTTGACATTTTACCACGCTGCGGCGCCCCTCATGGATTGCATTGCGCTCGGTAACAGCTAGTTGGCGGTGTGCCGTCGCGCGTTTTCAAATCTCAGGTCAGACCTTGCCCGTTGAAAGGTGCTTAGCGACTGCCGGTCTGCCTGCTCACTCTTTCCAGTACCACACACACTTTTGACATTCGCTTTCAGCGCCGACTCGTCGACCCGCATTGCGCGACTGCGTTCAGCCATGTCCGCGCTGTCGCTATGCCGCAAAACGTGGTAAAACCGAGCCATTGGGACCACCGGGTAACGCTCGGCGATTGGGTAGTGAGCGCGCTTTTTCCCTGGCTTGGGAAGTCATTACGGGCGGGAACAGAAAGGGTAGCGATGACAGCCGAAACGAATACTCTGATGTCGGAAGAAAAAACGACGATCGCTGACACAGCCACTGGCACGAACACCGGAAAGACAGCGGTGCCACGCATCCTCGCGAACTACGTGGGCGGGAACTGGGTATCCGCGCAGGCGTCAGGTCTTCTCGACGTGACCAACCCGGCTAGCGGAGAAGTTTTGGCGCGCGTCCCGTTGTCGGGCGTTGGCGATGTCGAAGCCGCCGTTGCCGCCGCGAGCGCGGCGCTTCCCGATTGGCGCGCCCGGTCGGTGGGCGAGCGCACGGAATTCATCTACGCGCTGCGCGAGAAATTCCGGCAGCGGATTGACGAACTCGCCGCGTCGGTCACGCGCGAAGGGGGCAAAGTGCTGTCGGATGCGCGGGCGGAGATCACCCGATCCATTGAAGTTCTCGAGGTGGCTTGCGCCGCTCCCATGACCATGCAGGGACGCATTCTGGAAGGCGTGGCGCGCGGGATTAACACCGAAACGATTCGCCAGCCCATCGGAGTTTGCGCTGCGATCACGCCTTTCAACTTCCCGGCCATGGTGCCCATGTGGTTCCTGCCTTTTGCTATTGTTTGCGGGAACACCTTTGTATTGAAGCCGTCGGAGCAGGTTCCGCTCACGTCGGAAATGATGTTTCACATTTTCGAGGAAATCGGCCTACCGCGAGGAGTGGTGAACCTTGTGCATGGCGCGCACGATGCGGTTAATGCGATTCTCGACAGCCCCGGGATTCGTGCCGTTTCCTTTGTCGGTTCGGTCAACACGGCGAAATACATTTATCGGCGCGCGGCGGAAAAAGGAAAACGCGTGCAGGCCCTGGGTGGTGCGAAGAATTACATGGTCGTGATGCCGGATGCGGTTGTCGATAAGACGGTGTCGAACATTCTCGGCAGCGCCTTCGGCAACGCGGGTCAGCGCTGCATGGCTGGCTCGGTACTGGTCACGGTTGGGTCGGCGCAAAAGACGATCATGAGCCCCTTGAAAGAGGGCGCCGAAAAGCTGATCACGGGCGATGGCCGGGATGCCAAGGTGAGCCTGGGGCCCGTGATTTCGAGCGCCGCTTGCGAGCGCATTCATGAATCCATCGAAAGCGGATTGAAAGAAGGCGCGGTGTTGCTGGTGGATGGACGGCGTCCGGCGGGAGTTCCGGCGGGAGGAAATTTCGTGGGCCCGACCATCCTGAGCAACGTGAAGCCCGAGATGCGGGTGGCACGCGAGGAAATATTCGGGCCGGTGCTCTCGGTGATACACGTGGACACGCTCGAGCAGGCGATTGCGCTGGTGAATAGCGACCCGCGGGGCAATGGCACTTCGATCTTCACCGAAAACGGCGCGGCCGTGCGGGAATACAGCCGGCGGATCGAAGTCGGCATGGTGGGCGTGAATATCGGCGTGGCCGCATCTCCGGCTTATTTTCCGTTTTCCGGCTGGAAGGATTCGTTCTTTGGCGACCTGCACGTTCACGGCTGGGATGCGGTCGAGTTTTTCACCCGCAAAAAGACGGTGACCTCGCGTTACTTTTCGGCGGGAGAAACCGGGAAGTTTTTTGTTGAGCAAGGCGACAAGCACTAGGTGGACATTGCGTGGGGACGGGGCTTTGCCCCGTCCAGGCGGGCAAAGCCCCGCTTCCATACGAGCGCTGGTGCTAGGGCTGGGTATAAAGCGCCCGCTTCAGGAAGTCTCCAGCGCCCGCGCGTCCCAGAAATTTATCCCCTTCCACTACCACGCGCCCGCGCGACAGCACGGCGTCGGGCATACCCGTAACTTGAATTCCCTCGAACATCGAATAGTCGACGCGCATGTGGTGAGTCTTCGCACTGATGATGTGCTTGCGGTTCGGATCGAAGATCACCAAGTCCGCGTCACTCCCGACCGCAATTGTGCCCTTACGCGGATACAGGCCAAAGAGTTTTGCGGGAGTTGTGGAAACCAATTCCACAAAACGGTTCACGCTGAATCGTCCCCCGGCCACGCCGCCCGAGTAGATAAGGCTCATACGGTGCTCGACTCCAGGGCCGCCGTTCGGGATCTTGGTGAAATCGTCGCGGCCCAACTCTTTTTGCTCCTTGAAACAGAAGGGGCAGTGATCGGTCGAAACCACCTGCAGATGATCGCGCTTTAATCCATTCCACAACTTTTCCTGATGCCACTTCTCCCGCAGAGGCGGCGTGAAAACATATTTCGCCCCTTCGAAGCCGGGAGCGTCGAAGTTGTCGAGTGAAAGATACAGATACTGCGGGCAGGTCTCGGCGTAAACGGGAAGTCCGCGATCGCGGGCTTCGCGTACTTTTTCGAGAGCCTCATTGCAACTCAAATGGACGATATAAAGCGGCGCCCCGGCCATTTCGGCAAGGGCAATCGCTCGCGAAACAGCTTCCGCTTCCGCCGTCGTAGGACGAGTCAAAGCATGATACTTCGGTGCTCTCTTTCCCTCCGCCAGCGCCTGCTGCACGATCACGTCAATCGCTCCGCCGTTTTCGGCATGCATGCAGACCAGTCCGCCGTTCTTTGAGGTCGCGCGCAAAGCTTTGAAAATGCTCGCGTCGTCGAGCATGAATACTCCGGGATACGCCATGAACAACTTGAAGCTGGTGACACCTTCGCGCACCAGGGCGTTCATCTCGTCGAGCTGTGAGTCCGCCAGATCGGTGATGATGCAGTGAAACGCATAATCGCAAACCGCTTTGCCAGACGCCTTCTGCATCCAGGTATCGAACGCCGTTCGCAGCGTTTGCCCTTTGTACTGGATGGCGAAATCAATCAAAGTAGTCGTGCCGCCGAACGCCGCAGCGCGCGTACCGGTTTCAAAATCATCCGCGCTCGTGGTCCCTCCGAAGGGCATGTCAAGGTGAGTATGCACGTCGATTCCGCCGGGAAACACGTACTTACCAGCCGCATCGATGATTTTGTCAGCATTCTCGCGCGGCAGGCTTTGGCCGACGGCTGAGATCTTTCCCTGGTTGATCGCGACGTCGCTAGTGTACGTGTCGGTTGCGCTGGCTACGCGACCGTTGACGATGATGGTGTCAAAGCCCATGGTTGTGTCTTCTCCTCTGGCGGCGAAGTACAGATTTTATGCTAAACTCCCGAAACTAAGTAGCCGCACCGAGAAGGCTTTTACCGCAGAGACGCAGAGTACGCGGAGAAAAATCTTATTTTTGTATTTTGTAGCAAGACGCGGAAACATTTGCCTGACTAGTCGTTGAGGTAGTCGTTGTTGGGTTTACTCTTCAAGGCTTTTCTCGGCGACCTCCGCGTCTCGGCGGTGAAATGTTTTCGCGGGAGGCAAGGGAAACAGGGGGATCCCATGCGGTTCGGCATCACCATCAAGCCCGACATGACAGTGGAGCGGATCGTCAGACTCACGCGGCAGGCGGAGGAGTCCGGCTTTGAGTATGGCTGGATTTTCGATTCCCACGTCCTCTGGGTCGAGCCTTATCCCGTGCTCACGCTCATGGCGACCAACACGAAGAACATGCGGCTCGGCACCTGCGTTACGAACCCGGCGACTCGCGACATCACGGTCACTTCGAGCTTGTTTGCGACTTTAAATTTGATTTCGGGTGGACGCATGCAGCTGGGTATTGGCCGCGGCGACAGTTCGCGGCGGGTGCTGGGAAAAAAGCCGGTCACCTCGGCGCAGTTGGAGCAGGCGGTAAAAGCGTTCCGCGATCTCACTGGCGGAAAGGAAACGGAATACGAAGGCCTGACCGCGCGACTCACATGGGCGACCGCCGGCGTTCCGCCGGTGTGGGTCGCGGGATATGGACCCAAAGTGCTCGACCTTGCGGGCCGCATCGCTGACGGCGTCATCCTGCAGTTCGCCGACCCTGACCTGATTGCGTGGTGCGTCGGCTTCGTCAAGAAGGGCGCAGAGGCCGCAGGGAGAGACCCGAAGAAGATCGAGATCATGGCGGCTGCTCCGGTCTGGATTTCCGATGATTTGAAAGTTGGACGCGAACGAGTGCGCTGGTTTCCTGCTCTGGTGTCGAACCATGTCGTCGATCTGGTCTCGCGCTACAAGCCGGAGGAACTCCCGCCTGCTCTGACCTCTTACATACGCGACAAGGGGCATTACGATTATCTTCATCATTGTGAAGTCGACAGCAGCAACGCCAACTTCGTATCGGATGAAGTTACGGACCGTTTTTGCCTGCTTGGGCCCGCCGAAGCACACATTGAAAAGATTCGTCGGCTCGCTCTCGCCGGAGTTACTCAGTTCAATATTTATCTGATGTGCGGGGACGAGGAAGATACTTTGGAGAAGTATAAGAAGGGTGTGTTGCCTGCGTTCGGGAAGTAGAATTGGTCGCTCGTCGTTCGCGGTTTGGCTCTTGGCTTTCGGCTCTCTTAATCAGTTGTCTTTGCGATTCTTGGCGTTTCTCGATTCCCACTCTGGGAACAGGCTTTGTTTACTTTTTGGTACTCCCCTACCCCCCCTTATCGCGGTCTTTTAGAATCAGGGACTTAGCTCTAAGTCTTTGAGGAATAAGGACATAATCGTAAGGTATTTCTTAATCAACGACTTAGCGTCACATTCCACCCTATTCTCCCGGCAAAGTATTGGGCGGTTTAGAGTTACTCCATTCTACACTCGACACATTGATTTCAAATAACTTAACGCAGAAGAGCCGGTTTCTGCAGGCGCGCTTAGCGCCTAGCCACTTCGGGTGTTGCTTCCTTGTTTTGTCGCGATTGTTACTTAACTAGTATATATCATCTTGTCAAGGGAAACTCTTGCTGGCAGCGGTCTTATTGACGGCGAGGCTTTTTTTTTGCACTTACAATTCGAAATTGGTTCGTTTACGCTTTGGCGATGGAACCGACGATCAAAGGCGCTATCCCCGTTTTGCCCGCTGCCGACGCCGCGGAATCTCTGAAGTGGTGGACGGAGGTCTGCGGCTTCAAGGAAACTTTTCGCGATGCTACCCCTCCAAGTTATGCAGGTATTAACCGCGGCGACGCCTATCTGCACATCGCCGGCATGAACGACAAAACACTTGCACGGAAAGTCGGCGACCAGACCATGGTGCGTCTGGCCGTGAAGGGAATTGAGGCGCTGTACGCCGAATATCAGGAGCGGGGCGGCAAGGTGCATCCCAACGGTCCGTTGCAAACCAAGCCTTGGGGGACCAAGGAATTCGGGGCGATTGACCCTAATGGCGTGTGCGTGACGTTTCAGGAATGAGTGTGATGACCTTCGACGTGATTCCTGCGACCACACGCTTCCGTTGTATAAAGATGGTCGCGGCTGCGGCCGCTATCTATACAGTGCTGTGGCTGCTGGGTTTTCAGAAGCTTTTCCTGAACGATGCCGAAGGGTTGGCCGCCCTTCTCCAGATCATAGGCACGCTCTACAGTGTCGTGTACGCATTCGCTACCTACGTGATTTGGGGGCAGTTCACTTCGGTCGAAAACGAGATCCGGAAAGAGTCAGGCGCCCTGAAGGATTTGCTCCTTTTCAGCAACCGGCTGAAGGAGGCCATCCGGGAGCCGATGGTGCGAGCTGTGAAAGTCTACGCCCGCGCGGTTGTAGAAACCGAATGGAGCATGCTTTCCAACAATGAGAAGACCGATAAGACCGACCGGCTATTCTACGAAGTCATTTCCAGCGTGACCAGTGTTAATCCTGAAGACGAGACCGAACGCATGGTTTACGAGCGACTTCTCGACATTGCCAACCAGGCAAGCGCACATCGCGACGAACGACTATCTCTCAGTGCAAAAAGAATGCCGCAAACGCTTTTCCTTTTTGTGACCCTGACCGCATCGACGATTCTGTTTCTGCTTTTCTTCTATCCGTTCCGTAACCCAGCGCTGGGAGTAGTCTCGCTCGCAATCACCACCATGCTGCTCTTCTTCGCGCACTTTGTACTCACCGACCTGGACAACCCGTTCGAGGGAACGTGGAATGTCGGCTCGGAGCCGTTTGGTGAACTGGTAACGAAGTTTCGCTAGAGGCCGTGCCCTCAGCGCCTAAAGGCGCGTTAGTTGCGTCGCTTACGGCACGGCTAAAGCCGTGCCCTTCCACAAACCCTCATCAGCGCATAGTAAGCAACAAACGAAACCGCAAATCCCACAAACCAAGAATAACTGTATAAGACGCGCACCGCAGGAACGACTAATCCCACCAGCGCCGTGACCGCTCCGAGCGCTAGCGCGAGTACCGCCAGCCAGTTGAAGCCGTGCGAATATTCATAGGCTCCCGGCAGCTTTCCCTCAGCGCCTAAAGGCGCGCTGGTTGTGTCGCTTGCGGCACGGCTAAAGCCGTGCCCTTTCAAAGCTGTAACGCTTGGGCCGTGCCCTTTCAAAGCGGGATCGGCGCGCCGGCTGGGGTAGAGGTAGAGATCGTCGACCACGAGCACGCGCCGGCGGATCACGAAGTAGTCGCAGATCATGATGCCCGCGACCGGACCGAGAAAGGCGGCATAACCGCCGAGCCATCCGAAGATGAATGTGCTGTAACTGGAGAGCAGTCTCCACGGCATCAGCGCGATTCCCATGAAGCAGGTGATGATGCCTCCGGTGCGGAAGCTGATTTTTCGTGGCCACAAATTGGAGAAATCATTCGCTGGCGAAACCACATTCGCGCCAATATTCACGTTTAATGTCGCCAGCAGAATCGCCAGCAGCGAAATCACTACGGCCACGGGCGAATGAAAGCGGCTCAGCAATTGCACCGGATCCCAGATCGCAGTGCCGTAAATCACCACCGTCGCCGAAGTCACCAGGATTCCAATCAGCGAATAGAGCGTCATGGTGGTCGGCAGGGCGAGCGCTTGCCCGATTACCTGTTGCCGCTGACTTTTCGCAAACCGCGTGAAGTCCGGAATGTTCAGCGACACCGTGGCCCAGAATCCGACCGTGCCATTCAGCGCGGGGATGAGGAATTTCATAAAATCCGAAAAGCTAACGAACCGCGATGGTGCCGAGAGCATGGGTCCGAATCCGCCGGCCGACTTGTAGGCCCACGCCAAGAGCAAAAGGCCCACTGCTAAGAGAACCGGCGCGCTGATCCCCTGCAGATGTCGAATGTATTCGATACCTTTAAGAATGACGGCCAGATTGACGAGCCAGAACGCGAGGAAGCAGATCGCAGTGCTATGTGCAATTTGTCCCCAGGCTGGTGCGAGCGTCGTGATGAGGGTGTTGATGGCCTCACCGCCAATCCAGGTCTGGATGCCAAACCATCCACAGGCAACGAGAGCGCGCAGAACTGCAGCAACATTCGCGCCCAGTACTCCGAAGGAGGCGCGCGCCAGCACCGGAAACGGGATTCCGTAGCGCGCTCCCGGATGCGAGTTCAACAGCATCGGAACGAGAACGATCGTGTTGCCGAGGAACACGGTTCCGACCGCCTGTTTCCAGTTCATTCCTCCCTGGATCAGGCTGGCGGCGAGCATATAAGTCAGAATATTGACCGACATCGATACCCACAGCGCCGCGAAACTGTAAGTGCCCCAGGTGCGCCGCTCGGGGGTCGCGGGCGCGAGGTCTTTGTTGTAGAGCGGACTGGATTCGATTGGTGAGGAGTGGGGCATGCGGCGGATCTCAGCTTTCAGCTGTCAATAAGATCAAGACTGTCATCGTGAGCGAAGGACCCTAATCGCCAGAAAATGTAGTGCCGGGAGTAGGGGTCCTTCGCTTCGCTCAGGATGACAAACTAAAAATCAAGGTTCACTAGTCAGCGGCCGCCGTTTGTCCCGTTTGGGTCGTCAGCGCGCCATAGGTTTCCGGACGGCGGTCGCGATAAAACTGCCAGACTCTTCTAACTTCCTGGATCAAGTCGAGATCGAGGTCGGCAACCAGGACTTCGTCTTTATCGCGGCTGGCCTGCGCGAAGATCTTGCCGCGCGGATTGCAGAAGTAACTCTTGCCATAGAACTCGCCGATGTTCCATGGCTTTTCGCGACCAACACGATTGATCGCGCCCACGAAGTAGCCGTTCGCCGCGGCGTGCGCCGGTTGCTCGAGTTCCCACAGATATTCCGAGAGTCCCGCAACCGTGGCGGAAGGATTAAAAACAATCTCAGCCCCGTTCAGTCCCAGCACTCGCGCGCCCTCGGGAAAATGGCGGTCATAGCAGATGTACACTCCGACGCGAGCATATTTCGTCTCAAAGACGGGATAACCCAAGTCTCCCGGAGTGAAATAAAATTTCTCCCAGAATCCGGGATGCACGTGGGGGATGTGATGCTTGCGGTACTTGCCCAGATACTTGCCGTCGGCGTCGATGACCGCGGCGGTATTGAAGTACAAGCCCGGCATCTGCTCTTCATACACCGGGACCACGATCGCCATGCTGTGCTTGGCCGCGATCTTCTGCATCAACTGGGTCGTGGGTCCATCGGGAACGCGCTCGGTTAGGTCGTACCAGCGAATGTTCTGTTCGGCGCAGAAGTAAGGACCGTAAAAAAGCTCCTGGAGACAGAGTATCTTCACTTTCTTTTTTGCAGCCAGCGCGATCAGCTTCAGGTGCTTGTCGATCATGGCTTTCTTGATCTCTGGCAGCGAACGGTTACTGCCGAGCGCGTTACTTGCCTGAATCAGACCACAGCGCACATTCCGGGACATGAACACACCTCCGAGAAACGCTAAATATACCAGACGGGAGACGGGGCAAGCCCCGTTCTACAGGAGGAGGAAGAAGATTGTGGATCCAGCAAGAATAGACACAGTGCGGAGCGAGAAAATCTACCGCAAAGCCGCAAACAACGCTTCCTTCCAGCGTCGGTTGTCCATGGTCCAGCAAACTTTGGCTTTGCATTTCTTTTCGAGGACGGACGCCCACACCGCCTGATTTCGCTCATCGGCGGCCACGTTCAGCCGATCGATTACGGTCATGCCGCGCGTTAATTCGCTTTGCGTCTCAACCTCGATAAAATGCTCGCTCCAATCCGTTCCAATACTTGGATCAAGCGCAATCGACATGGCGACTGGGTCCGGCAGACAAATACCCTCTTCGCCGGTTTGCACTTTGTAAGCCGCACGCGCGTGGCTATTGCACTCGATGGCAAACTTCGCAAGCGGGTTGTTGAATCCGAGAATGCGCGCGATGTCCTGCTCGCGAACCACGGCGTCTCCGCGGGAAAGATGCCAGCCCACGAGTTCGATCGGCAAGCCACTGCGCATGACGATGCGGGCGGCCTCGGGATCGACCCAGATGTTGTACTCGGCGGCCGGCGTCACGTTGCCTTCACAGCACGGCGCGCCGCCCATGACCACGCAGCGCCCGACCTTCGCAGCGATCTCCGGCTTTCTCGCGAGCGCCAGCGCAACATTGGTGAGCGGCGCCAGGGTGACGACGACGATTCCGGGATTCGCCTCGATCGCTTCGATGATGGCATCCACTGCGTAGCCGCTCGCCGCAGATTGACGAGGCGCAGGATAGTTGTGATCTCCGAGACCATCGCGGCCATGGAACCATGTCGCATTCTGATAGGTGCGCAGGAGCGGCTGGTCAGCGCCCATATAGACCGGCACTTTCGCTCCGCAGAGTTCGACTGCGTAGAGGGCATTTCGAGTTGACTGCGCGACGGGGACATTTCCCGCAACCGTCGTGATCGCCACCACGCGCACATCAGGCGCACGCAGAGCCATGATCAGGGCGACAGCATCATCGGATGCGGTGTCGGTATCGATGAGAAAGGCGCGCGGCACGCCGCCTAGAATAACAAACTACTCCGGCGGAGGGACGGGCGTGGATGCCCGGCGCTCCACCGTATAGTATGCAACTGCAACTCTAGTGCGTGAACGAAATGTTCAGGCCGGTTGCAAACGTGATGTCGTTCCTCTCGATGGGAGGATTTGACGCCAGCGGATGATTGTCAAATACATCCGACAGTGTCACTTGCCAGCCCAGCCACTTGTGGAGCTTGGTGACCAAGCCGAGGTTGAATACCCCACGCAGGATGCGCACATCATCGGGCGTCGCGCCGGGAAACGCGATATTCGTTTGACTGAAACTTGGGTAGAGGAGGAAGCTCTGCGTGAAGACGCTGTTCTTTCCGAGCTTGTGCATGAAACTATCTCCCACGGTCAAAGCGGCTGAGCTATCGGAGTGGTTATAGGTGAGCGTAACCGGCGGCGGCGCCAGATTGGTTTCCATTAGGTCCGAGAAGCTTTCATGCGTGTAGTTAATGCCGGCAAGCAGATCGAGCGTCGTGTTGGGAGTCTTGATCGCATGAAAGCCAATACCGCCTCCGAGAATGTAGCGGAGATCGAGATTTTGCAGTGAATTGTTGAAGAAATCACCACTCCCGAATCCAAACACGCGCGGAGCGAAGTCGCGGTCGTAACGGATTCCGCCGCTGTTCGAGTTCGCCGTGGTTTGAGTAGGAATGGGTTGGAGGGCGAGCTTGCTGGTGGTCGCGTAGATCGAGGTTTCGTACAGTATCAGCTTGTCGTGGAAACCAGTCCTCGTAGCATTGAAACCGATGTTCAGGTTCTTGGTTTCGCTGTTACCCGCGGTCAGAGCGAAACCCAGGTTTGCGCCACCAGCCCAACCGTCCAAGAGACCGGGATGCAGGGTCTTTTCGTAAGCCGCCTGCTCGGCGGGGCTGCGCACCAGTGTGACGGAAGACTTCGGCGCCTCCACCGGCCCGGCAGTCTTGGTTGCGACCACCACATTGTCGCCGTTCGTGGTCACCGGACCGACCACCGTCTTGCCGCCCAGCGTGACGTTCAAGTCGCCTGCGGAAGTGATGCTTTGGATGGCGTCGAACTTCACGGTTACGTCGCCGGCGTAATCGGTCTTGATGACCAGTGCCTTGCCGTCGGACTTGGTGATCGAGCCGGTCAACCGGTCGCCGTTCTTCAGGACGATCTGGTCGGCTAGCGCCGGAATCGCCAACAAAAGAATAAGACCTACTACAAATTTCCTACTCACAAAAACCTCCTAGGGGGTTCAAAGATAAGATGAATCTCTTGCAGCAGCTTGCGGACACAACGGCCTCCCGCAGCCAGGAAATAAGTTGCAGAGCTTTCCTACCGCCACAATTTACTTAGTTTGGATGCGGGAATTATATCGGACCGGGGACGATTCCGCACGCAGGCAACCAGGATGTTGCCGCGGGCTCAGGCTTTATTTTCAGGCTTGTTTTCAGGCTTATTTTCAGGTTTGGCTTCGGCCTTGGTGTCGTGATCCTTCATACCGTCTTTCAGGGCGCGAATGCCCTCGCCCAGACCCTTACCCAACTCCGGCAATTTCTTGGGGCCAAACACCAGCAGCGCGATGAAGAAGATTATCAGCAGGTGCATGGGTTGAAACAAACCTTCAAACATAAAGCCTCCGAACCGGACATGCCGACCGGAAACACTGTACGGCATAACCACTTTCTAGTTTACCCCAACTGATCCCCGGCAGTCTCACCAATTCCCGCCATGATCGCATCCGTGCCCCGCCGGGCCATGTCCCTAGGAATTACTTCCGTGACCTATTCGGCGATACCGCCGCCGGACTATTTTGGCCACAGGGCGATTCTCGCGCGTCAAGACCGCCGGAGGGCTTCGTGAAACGCTGTGTCCTGAGATGGCTTTTCCTTCTGCTGGCGGCGGGCTCCTTACAGGCCGAGCAAACTCCGCCCACGCCCGTTTCCGACGCCATTTTCCTGTGGCTGGCCGGGGGCATTTCGAGCGCGCGGATCGAACGCCTGACGACCCAGCGCCTGGCTCAAACGCACGAATCGGCCGACGCCGCCCGAGCCCTTTCCTGTCACGCCCCTACGCAATGCACCCGGGCTCTGCAAAAAGCTGGGGCTGACGCGGTCTTGATTCAGGACCTCGCGCGTCAGATTCCCGCACGAAGTTCAGATAAGAGTTCGGACAAAAGTTCGGACAAAAGTCTGGACCGAAACGCATCCGCCAGCGCATCCTGCACCTGCTCCAGCCCGGCGGCACAGGTTGCCGCCCTGGTTCACGACAAGAACTTCAACGCCGCCGAAGACAAGATCCGCGCCCTGCTCCGCGATGCGGACGGTGCTTTGCCGAATAACGCTTTGCCAAATAATGCCCTGCTGCATTTCGTTCTCGGAACCATCCTGCGCCGGCAGGACCGGTTCGACGAGGCACTCGATGAATTTACGGAATCCTCGTGCCTGATGCCCGGTTTCCCCGAAACGCACAGCCAGCTTTCTTACCTGTTTTACCGGACAGACGATGCCGATGACGCCCTCGCCGAAGCGCGCACCGCGCTCAGCATGGACCCGGCCAACGCCGAGGCCTACCGCTACCTCGGGCTCGCGCTCTACGCCGATGGCCACTACGATGCCGCTCTGCACGCCTTCGACGAGTCGCTTCAGCGCGAACCGGCCGGCTCTCCCGCGAACGCCGATGTCTACTTCGACATGGGAATTACGTACCGCGATCAGGGAGATCTGCGCCGCGCCGCCGTCGCCTATCGCCACGCCCTCAGCCTGCGACCCGATTTCTGGGAGGCGCACAGCAACCTTGGCGTCGTCCTGCACGATCAGGGCAAGCTGGATGAGGCGATAACTGAATATCGGTCCGCGAAGCGCCTCCGGCCGGACGAAGCCAGCGTCCGCAACAACCTTGGAAATACTCTTTGCGACAAGGAAGACTTCGATAGCGCCATCGCGGAATTCAACGATCTCTATCGCCAGAGTCCGGGGTGGGAAGGTGGCCACAACTGCCTCGCTCGCGCTTACATGTCCAAACGGGACTACCCGTCTGCCATTCGCGAGCTACAGGCCGCCATCGCCGCCAATCCCGCCGGTGCGGCCGAACACCGCGTTCTGGGACAGGCCCTCCTTCTTTCGGGAAAAGATCAGGAAGCCGTAGAAGTGCTGCGCCAGGCAGTAGCGCTCAATCCCGAATCCAGCCTGGGCCACCACTATCTCGGCACTGCGCTGGTAAATACTCAACAACTGGCGGAAGCGGAAAAGGAATTTCGTGAGGCCCTCCGGCTCGAACCGAGCGCCCAAAATCACTATTCCCTGGCCGCCTGCCTGATGGCTCTTAACCAATACGAAGAAGCTCTCGGAGAACTCGAAATCGCTTCCCGCATGGATCCCAGCCAGAATCTTTACCGCGCCCGCATGCAGGAGGCTGTCCGGCTGATCACCGGCGCAAAGTGACTCGCGGAGTAACTGGTGACGAGATGCACCATCCGACATTGGACATTGGACATTACCTTTTGTATGCACCTACGTGCGTCGCCTCCGACCCTCAACAAACCTAGAATATGAGAATTAAACACGGCGCTCGCGGGCGCCGCCGGGGCCATCAATGGAAACCAGCGCTACCAAGCAAGTTCTCGAAAAGTCCGTCAATCCTGTCGCACTATCCACCCCACAGCGGCATACACCGCAGGGGTCCGCACCCGGGGCCTACGCGGCCGCCCAGAAGAAACCTGTCGGCTACGGCCTGCCCTGTTCGCGCTGTCATGCCTACTATCCTGCGGATATGCATGCCTGTCCTATCTGCAAGTCGCCCGAACGCGTCTCGCCCACCCAGCCGGTGGTGCACCCCACGGCTTCCGTCGCGGCGCAACCCGCTACCGGCACGCAAATCGACGCTGAACGTGAACGCTTGCTGAAAGAGCTCAAGTCGCAGGCCTTCGCTTCCCACACTCAGATTAACGCCACCGCTACTTTCCGCTGCGTTCTCGAGCACCAGCATAGCGGAGCCACCGAACCGGCCGCGGTCTGCCATAGCTGCTACAGTGATGTCCGCCAGCAGGCCGACCTCATGGAAGCCGCTCTCCACATGGACGCGAAAGAAGCGGCGAAGATTGTCTATGACGCGGTTTGGGCCGACACATCCAATCCGAACGCTACCTACCTGAATGCCGCCAAGGCGCTGCTCGCGGAGTTGCACAAACGCGCCGGCATCGGACTGCTGCTCGGCGAGCATCAGCCCCTGGCGCACTAACCCCAGATCTAGGGATCTAGGATCGCTGCACCTCCTTCGCAATCATGTGGAAGCGGGCTACGCCCCGCTTGGACGGGACAAAGCCTCGTCCCCACCCAAGCACCGGCAGTTTGCAACTTTCGTGTCTTTGCTACATCTTATTTCTGGAGACACGATATGACCGAAAAAGTCAGCGACAAGATCGCCAAGACTGACGCCGAATGGCGGCAGCAACTTACTCCTGAGCAGTATCAGGTGGCTCGCGCCTGCGGTACCGAGCGCGCCTTTACCGGGCAGTACTGGAACAAACACGAAGACGGGACGTACCACTGCGTCTGTTGTGGCGCACTGCTTTTTGGCTCAGAAACAAAATTTGATTCGGGAACCGGATGGCCAAGCTTCTTTGCCGCAGCCGACCACAAGAACATCAGCGAACACACCGACAGCAGTTATGGCATGACGCGCACGGAGGCCCGTTGTGCTCGCTGCGATGCGCATTTGGGCCACGTATTTCCCGATGGTCCGGGGCCCACCGGACTGCGTTACTGCATGAACTCGGCATCGCTCGACTTTAAGCCGAAGAAGTAAGAATCCCCAAAAAGAACCGATGGAGCACCGGGCGTCATCGCCCGGCTGGACGGGCGAGGCGCCCATCCCTCCATCGTGTCCTTGCTTTCAATTTTCGCGGAATTACGCGTTGCTCGCGGTCGAGGCCATTGCTTTCGACGTTTCCTGCTTGTGCTGGACCTGGTCCTGCGCTTTCTGATCTTTCTTTTCGGGGTCGCGCACTTCGATTCCGCCCTTGAGGACCGCGCCCTCTTCCACGCTGATGCGATGAGTGATCACGTCGCCCGAGAGCAGGCTTTCACTGCGGAGGTCCAGCCGGTCCGCGCACTCCACGTTGCCTTGCACCTTGCCCATAATGACGACTTCTTTGGCCTTGATGTTCGCCACGACGTTTCCGTTGTGGCCGATGGTAACGCGATGGCCAGGGACACTAATTGTGCCTTCGATGTGTCCGTCGATGAAAAGCGATTCCGCGCCCGTCACTTCACCCTTGATGACCAGCGATCGTCCGATGTGGGCCTGATCCATAGGTGAGGTCGCCGGCTTGACCGGAGTGTAACTGTTCGGGGGGACCGCGTTCGGAGAATACTTCTGTTCCGCAGACTGCAACATGAATCACCTCACTTGAGTTCCGCAATCGCAGCCGGAATTGGCCCTACGGTCGCGGTCGATAGGCTTTTAACAGCAAAAAGAGAATGTCACGAAAAGGCCGTGTTACGACAGATTACCGAAGTTGGTGCCCGTCGCCCCGGCTCGGTGCTTCGCTCTGCGGCCTCCACCGTGTGCACTCAGGATGGAATCTCCCATCCCTCATCCTTCATTTTCCGGTTCGTCCAGTGTTGCAGTTGCTCGAACAGGGCGGGTTCGACCACGACAAATCGCAGGCCAGCTCTTCCCCCAGCTTCGGTCCATACCAACCGGCCTTTTGCCTGGATCACCGTTTCGCTTTCCGGCAACAGGAAGCTGACGTCGACTAATCCGGCAAACCCGGTCGGATCGCTGACCGCGTCGAGTCCCATGCCTCCCGTGCTCAGGTTGACCGCGTGCACCTGTAACTCCTTGCCGTGGGCATTTTTCAAGGTTACGGAAAGACTGACTTTGGCCCGAAAGAATTTCTGTTGTTCCTGACTGATGACACCGAGTTTTGCCGAGCCATCGCCCGAAGGCGCGTCAATCTCATACTCCCGCAGTTTACGGCTGAGCGTGCGGCGGGAAATTCCAAGCCGTTCGGCGGCTTGCGCGCGATGTCCCCCGGTCTGCTCGAGCGCCCGGATGATCATCTGCTCTTCCATGTTTTCGAGGCTGCCGAGCGGCACCGCGCCGCTGGCGCGGGTAGCGGCCAGGGACGCGCCAGGCGTCGTTTCGCCCCGCAATTCGGCTACAACATCGGCCCCTGTGATCTGCCGGTTTTCCGCCATCGCGAGTTTTGCGACCAGGTTCCTGAGTTCGCGGATATTTCCCGGCCAGGGATGGGCCTGCAAGGCAGCGAGCGCATCTCGAGTAAAAACTTTATCCGCCGCTTTCAGCGAAAGGAAATGACGCGCCAGCGCGGAAATATCTTCGGGACGCTCGCGCAATGGTGGAACGCGCAACTGGAACTGGCCCAAGCGGTGGAAAAGATCTTTGCGGAAACGCCCTTCTTTCACCGCCAGCTCAAGATCCTGATTGGTGGCGGCAACCACGCGCACATCGACGGTGATCTTCCGATTCCCACCCAACCGGTAATACGGCGCGCCGTCAAGAACGCGCAGCAATTTCACCTGGATTTGCGGCTGCAATTCGCCAATTTCGTCGAGAAAGATCGTGCTCTTATCGGCCATTTCAAACAAACCCGGCTTCGAGGAATCAGCGCCACTGAAAGCTCCCTTCTCATAGCCGAAGAGTTCGCTTTCCACCAGATGTTCGGGCAGGGCGGCGCAGTTGATGTCGATCAGTCCATTTTTGTGGCGATAGGAGGATCCGTGGATGGTGCGCGCGACTAACTCCTTGCCAGTGCCGGTTTCGCCGGTAATGAGCACGGTCTCGGTGTGGCCGGCTACGCGATCCACCATGCCCATGAACTTGTGCATCAGCGGGCTGGCAATCAGAAATTGTGTGCCGTCGATCTCACGCCGCGCCAGGAGGGCCGCTCCGCTTGCAACTGAGCCCTGCGCCTGCGTAAGCGCATCCCCCGCAGGCTTGTTCCCCGTGGCCTCGATCGAGAATCCCAGAATGCCGGCAGGAGCTGCATTTACGTCGCGCAGCAGCGTCAGACAAAGGTGGACATCGGCGTCACCGCCGGACTTAGTGCGGCAATGAAATTCGCCCTCGAACCTTCCTTTTTCCTGAACCAAAGCAATCGCCCGGCTGGCGAGAAACGTCTGTTGCTCGATGCCATAAAAGTCGGCGATGCTTCCGCCGACCCGGTTCTTGAGTGCAAAGCCATATCGATCTGCACTCCGGTTACAGCTGGTGATGATTCCCTGAAGGTCAGTCGTGAAGACCGCGTCCTGCAACTGGTCCAGAATGCCGGACTGGGGAAGGCCGGACTGACGAATGCCGGGCTGAAGAAGGGCTTCATCCGCCCGCGTAGGGGCATGGCAATCTCGGCTCCCACTCGCGGTTTTCAGCACGCTCTGCGTTGGCGGAGTCTTCGATGAAATTGGCATTTCTGTGTCGTTTGCTAAAGGGGAGTGTCGCTTCTGCGCCGCGACCGCCGCAATCGCTAGCCTCAGGTATCGGCCTCAGGCAATTGCAAATACCCACTCTTCTCCATGATGCTGCCACAACTCCGGTCACTTCGTGGATGGTTCGACATTACCCCGAACACCAAAGTAACCGCCTCACGGTGCCTGCATTAGAAGCACGTTTGGCTCGATCTTCTGCTCCCGCGCCGCATACTACCCCTTCCGCTTCGGCAGTTACCTCGGTAAGTTCTGATCATCCAAACCCTGAACTACCATCCGATACCAGGGGAGAGCCAGATTCTCAGCCCTGTCTGGAACCCGGTGTCGACGCGCCGAAATGGCCGATCCACCGGCCCACTCGGGGACTGTCTGGTCATTTTCCGCGGAAGACCGCGGGATTGTTAAACCTAACTGTCGCGGATTCAACGCGGTGGCAGAGGTAATAAAACTCACCGGCGTGGACGCGCAGTCGCGCACGGTGCATGCAGAAGTTGCAGGCCGACTTATGTCCATTCGGGCAAGACTGTTTATCGGAGCAACGGCAGCGCTCGGCGTGTGGGCACTCGTGCATGCGCTTTGGCACTGGCAGAGTGTCGACTTGACGCGCTTTGCCTGCTACCTGCTGATCGCAGTTCTTGCTTCCGGTCTTAAGATTCAACTGCCCGGCATTGACGGCACCATGTCGGTCAACTTCCTGTTCATTTTGCTGAGCCTGCTCGAACTGAACCTTCCGGAGACGCTGGTCATCGGCTGCACGGCGACACTGGCGCAATGCCTGTTTGGAACGCGGCAGAAGGTAGTCCCAATAAAGATCGTTTTCAACGTCTTCAGCATGATGGCGAACGCAATCGTCCTGTCGTACTTCACCTATCACGATTTTCAGGGAATGCTCGGCACTGGGACCTTGCCGCTGCTGGTCGTCACCGCCCTGATTTTTTTTGTGGCGAATACGGTTCCCGTGGCCGTCATCATTTCGATTACTGAAGGCAAGCCAGTGCACAAGGTCTGGGCGGAATGCCACTTCTGGTCGTTTCCCTTCTACATGGCGGGCGCGGCGGTCGTGTTTGCGGTAGGGGTGGTCAGCCAGCATGTGGGATGGCAGACCTCGCTTCTGGTTCTGCCGTTGATCTACTGGGTCTATCGCTCATACCACCTTTATCTGGCCAAGCTGGAGGCGGAAAAGAAACAGGTCGAGATCGAAAAACACCACGCCGAGGAGGTTGCCTCGCTGCACTTGCGCACCATCGAGTCGCTGGCCTTGGCCATCGAAGCCAAGGACCACACCTCGCACAAGCACCTGCAGCGGGTGCGCGTGTTCGCAGTTGAGGTCGCGAAGGATTTGGGTTTTCCCGAAGGAGAAATCGAGGCGTTGCGCGCGGCCGCGCTGCTGCATGACATCGGCAAGCTGGCGATTCCCGAGCACATCATCAACAAACCCGGACACCTCACCCCGGAAGAATTCGAGAAAATGAAGATCCACACGCTGGTCGGCGCCGAAATCCTGCAGCGCGTCGCGTTTCCCTATCCGGTCGCGCCTATCGTGCGCTCGCACCACGAGCGCTGGGACGGAACGGGCTATCCCGACGGACTGAAAGGGGAGCAGATTCCCGCCGGTGCGCGTGTGCTTGCGGCCGTCGATTGCCTGGACGCACTGGCATCGCATCGCCAGTACCGCAACGCCATGTCACTCGATGCCGCCATGGAGAAGATCGCCTCCATGTCGGGCTCGGCCTTCGATCCCAGAATTGTCGAGGTCCTGCAACGCCGTTACCGTGAACTGGAGAAAATGGCGCAGGCAGATCCGGTGACCGCGGAGGATTCGAATTTATCTTCGTCATCCGGTGTTTGGGCCGAGGTCGGCGTGGAGCCGCTGGCGGGATTCGAGCAGTCTGCGCCGGTTCCCGCTTCCGCCTCCGACTCGGACTTTCTCTCCTCGATTGCCTCGGCGCGCCAGGAAGCGCAGACCATGTTCGAGCTCAGCCAGGATCTTGGCAACTCGCTGAGCCTCGGCGAAACCCTTTCCGTGCTTTCCATGCGCCTGCGCAAGATGATTCCTTACGACTCGATGGCCGTGTTTCTTTTGAAGGACGGCAGACTGCTGCCCGAACTGGTGAGCGGCGACAACTTCCGGCTCCTCTCGTCGCTGAACATTGGCCTGGGAGAAGGGCTGTGCGGCTGGGTCGCCGAAAAACGCAAGCCGATCATCAACGGCAATCCCGAGGCCGAAGCCGGATATGTAAGCGATCCCGCGAAATTCACCGCACTGCGCTCGATTCTCGCCGTGCCGCTCGAAGGACTCAACGGTGTGGTCGGCGTGCTGGCTATGTACCGTGCCGACCGCGACGCTTTCTCGGCGGATCATCTGCGCATCCTGCTCGCCGTCAGCTCAAAGATCGCGCTCTCGGTCGAAAATGCACTCAAGTACCAGCAGGCCGAGGACTCGGCAATCACCGACTACTTAACTGGACTGCCCAACGCCCGCTCGTTGTTCATCCATCTGACGCGCGAGCTGGCACGCTGCCGCCGCACCGGCACGACACTTACGGTGATGGTCTGCGACCTTGACAACTTCAAGCAGATTAACGATCTCTACGGCCACCTCGAAGGCGACAACGTGCTCAAGGATTTTGCCAGCCACCTGAAGGAAACCTGCCGCGGCTACGACTATGTGGCCCGCATGGGCGGAGATGAATTCGTGCTGGTCGCTCCTGGTTTAAGTCCGGAGGCTTCCAGCGAAAAGGCCAGCCGTTTGCATCAGCTAGCCGCCGAAGCGGGCAGGAAAATCGCGGGCCGCGACCTGGTTGGCCTGAGTGTGGGAACGGCGTTTTGTCCGGAGGATGGCTTCGACGTCGAGCGACTGCTCGCCGAAGCCGACCGCCGCATGTACTCCATGAAGAAGGTTCACCACTCCGAACCCTCACCCGATCCCGACGCGCACCCTCCGGATGCCCGCGCGCGGAGCACCACGGTGAACTAGGACACTCCATGTTTATACAGAAAATGTCTATACAGAAAATGTTTATACCGAAAATGCTTATACCGGGAATGCCTCGGCGGAAAACTCTGCTCTGGAAAATCGCACGCCGCCTCGCACGAAAACTTGGGACGATCGCCGCGCTCGTTCTGTTGGGCGGACTGCTTTCAGCCACGCTCGTGCGCCTGGCTCCCGGTTTCGATGCCGACGAGCGCGAACTCGACCCCAGCCTGAACGCCGAAAGTGTGCGCGCCTTGCGCCAGTCCCGCGCCGGCGAACACAACATTCTCCGCTTCTACGCCGGCTACCTTCGCGGCGTCATGCACGGCGATCTCGGCACTTCTCATGCCCTTGGCCAACCCGTGCAAAATCTCTTGCGTGAGCGCTGGCCCGTCACCGTGCGCGTGGCTGGCGTTGGTCTTTTGCTGGCATGGCTGCTAGCCTCGGCTCTCGCTTTCACCGCCTGCCTCTGGCGTCACCCCGCTTATGAAATTCTGGGTACGACGGTCAGCGGCGCTTTCCTCTGCATTCCGGCCGCGGTGCTAGCCCTGCTTTCCGTAATCCTCAACGCTCCCGGGTATCTCGCCATCGCTCTTATCGTCTTCCCCAAGATCTACCGCTATTCGCGGAACCTGCTCGCCAAGGCGTATGCTCTGCCCCACATCGTCGCCGCCCGCGCCCGCGGACTTGGCGAGGTTCGTATTTTGGCCTGGCATGTGCTTCCCGTCGCCGGTCCGCAGATGATCGCACTCGCAGGCATCACCGTCAGCATCGCTCTGGGCGCAAGCATCCCGGTCGAAGCGTTGTGCGGGCTGCCCGGCATTGGTCAACTCGCGTGGCAGGCGGCGCTTTCCAGGGACCTTCCTTTATTGGTGAACATTACTGTGCTGGTTACGCTGGTAACCTTGCTGGCCAACTCGGGGGCCGATGTAATGACTTACATGTTGAGTCCCCGTGAGGAGTTCGCGTAGCGACGGACGCATTCGTCCGTCCGCCGAGCGAAGCTCGGCAATCGCAAACGCCCTATGAACGCCGCCCGCAAGCTGGCATGTGTCGTGGTCCTCGCCGTGTGCGCGGTGTCGCTGGCCGCGAATTGGCTGGCGCCCGCCGGATACGCCAGGCAATTTCGCGACGCTCCCAGCGCGCCTCCTTCGCATCAGCATCTGCTCGGCACCGACGAAGTTGGCCGCGATCGCTTGGCGCGCATTCTGTACGGCACGCGCATCTCGCTGCTGCTCGCTCCCGCCGCCGCCTTGGTCTCTACCGGATTGGCCGCGCTGGTCGGCGGGCTCGCCGGATATCTGGGCGGAATCTGGCTGCGTCTGGCCCGAGGTTTCACCGACTTGTTTCTTTCTCTGCCCTGGCTTTTCCTGCTGATTACGGTCCGTGCGCTCTTGCCGTTAAATGTTTCTCCGCTGGTCTCGGTTCTGATTACGTTTTTCATTCTCGGACTGCTCGGGTGGGCCGCTTCCGCGCGTGTGCTTTCGACCAGCGCCGACGCCTTGCGCAACTCCGATTTTGTCTTGCAGGCTCGCGCTTCGGGCTTGCACGGTCCGCGTCTGTTCTTTGTTCATGTTCTGCCCAACCTGAAGCCCGTTCTGTATGCGCAGTTCTGGATTTCGATTCCTGTCTTTATCCTCAGCGAGGCAAATCTGGGCATCCTCGGCTTGGGCGTTGCTGAACCGCTGCCTTCCTGGGGAAGTCTGCTGCGCGAACTGGAAGGGATGATTTCGTTCCGCGAGGAACCGTGGCGGCTGGTGCCTTTACTGTTGCTGATCGTCGTCCTGACGTCGTTTCAGACGCTCTTGTCGAACGAGGAGGTGACCGCATGACCGGCCGCCGCACATTTCTACGACTTCTTCTCTCTTGCGCTCTTTTCTGCGGCGTAGCGTTCTCCCAAAGCGGCGGCGATTTGCGGTTCTGCCTAGGTTCCGAGCCAAAGACTTTCGACCCGCTCCTGGTCGATGACGATTCTTCCCTTTCCATCCGCTACCTGACGGGCGGTGTGCTGGTGCGCGTGAATCGCCACACGCAAGACCTCGAACCCGAACTAGCGGAGTCGTGGAAAGTGTCGAACGACGGCAAGCAGATCACCTTCAAGCTCCGCCGCGGCATAACGTTTTCCGATGGCAGCCCGTTTACTTCCGAGGATGTTGCCTTCACCATGCAACGACTCATGGATCCCGCGCTGCATTCCTCGACCGGAGACGCATTCCGCTCCGGCAGCGGCGCCATCAGCTCCAGGATCATTGCGCCCGACCAGATCGTAATCAGTTTTCCCGCAGCTCTTGCTGGACTCGATCGCCTTTTCGATCAGGTCGCAATCATGTCCGCGCATTCTCCAAATCCAAAGAAAGAAATGGCGGTGCTCGGGCCATTTATGGTGGCGGAATACAAAGCGGGATCGAGCGTGCTCCTGCGCCGCAACCCCAACTACTGGAAAAAAGATTCTCAGGGTCGCCGCTTGCCGTATCTCGATTCCATCCGGCTCGACATTCAATCGAACCGCGACGTTGAGATGTTGCGCTTCAAGCGCGGCGAACTGGACCTGATCAATGTCCTCGACAGCGATTACTTCGACCGTCTGGCCGCCACTTCGCCCCAGCTCACGCACGATGCCGGACCTTCACTCGATTCCGATTTCCTGTGGTTCAACCAGGTGGCCAGCGCTCCCATTCCCGAGTACAAACGCGCCTGGTTCCGCAACGCCAATTTCCGCCGCGCCATTTCTCAAGCCATCAACCGCGACGATTTGAGCCGCGTGGTTTACAACGGTCACGCCCAGCCCGCCGTCGGCCCGGTTTCGCCCGCTAACAAATTCTGGTTCAACAATCGACTTAAGCCCGAACCATATCGTCCCGCCGCCGCGCTGCAGCGCCTGCAAGCCGGTGGCTTCCACCTGCAAAACGGGGCGTTATTCGATAAAGGGGGCAACGCCGTCGAGTTTTCCATCGTCACCAACGCGGGCAGCAAACCGAGAGAACGCATGGCCGTCATGGTGCAGGAGGATCTCGGGAAGCTCGGCATCAAGGTCAACGTGGTCACGCTCGACTTTCCCTCGCTCATCGAGCGCATTTCACAGAAATTTAACTACGAGGCCGCGATTCTCGGCTTCCGCAATGTCGATCTCGATCCGAACGGTCAGATGAACATCTGGTTGAGTTCGGCCGAAGATCACGCCTGGAATCCGCAGCAGAAATCGCCGGAAACCCCGTGGGAAGCCGAGATCGACCGGTTGATGCGCGCGCAAGCATCCACCGCCGATCCGAAGAAGCGCAAAGAGAGTTTCGATCGCGTGCAGGAGATTGTCGCCGAACAGGCGCCATTTATTTATCTGGTCAATCAGAATGCGCTGTCCGCCGTCTCCAGCGCGGTCGAAGGCGCCAATCCCGGAATCCTTCACCCACAGACATTCTGGAACGCCGAGCGCCTCACTCTCAACCCAACCACGCGGGCAAGCCGGTAAATAGTTCGATGAACGAGTTAGCAACTATGACAGCGCCGACGCCCGATTCCACGCCCAGCCTGCTCTCCGCGCAGGTGACCGTCCGCTATCCCGGCAAAGCTCCCGTGCTCCGCGGAGTCTCGCTCGAAATCGCGCGCGGCGAAGTCGTCGGCCTGGTCGGCCAAAGTGGTTCGGGCAAGAGCACGCTGGCGCTGGCCATCCTCGGATTACTCGGCCGCCAGCGCGCCACCGTAGAAGGCAACATCATTTTCCAGGGTGCCGATCTGCTCGCCATGCGCGAGCGCGAATTGCGCGACCTCCGCGGACGTTCCCTGAGCCTCGTGCTTCAAAGTCCGCTGGCCTCGCTCAATCCCGCCCTCCAAATTCGAACACAACTCCGGGAAGCATGGCGCGCGCACAGCGACAACAGCGCGACCGGCAGTGATACCAGGAATGAAGACTGCGACCATGCCATCCATTCCGCGCTGAAAAGCGTCAGCCTTCCAAGCGATAAGGATGACAATCACGAAGATTTCCTGCGCAAACGCGCCTCTCAACTGAGCGTCGGCCAGGCGCAACGCGTCCTTATCGCCATGGCCATCATGCACCGACCCGCGCTCTTAATCGCGGATGAAGCGACCAGCGCGCTCGATGTGATTACGCAGTCTGAAATCCTGGAGCTGTTCGGACGCCTGAATCGCGAGATCGGCATGTCGATCCTGTACATTTCGCACGATCTGCCTTCCGTCGCCGGAATCTGCCACCGCATCGCCATCCTGCATGAAGGCCAGATTGTCGAGTGCGGAGAGACCGAACAGATTTTCACCGCGCCGGTGCACGCCTACACCCAGCGCCTGATGTCGGCCCTGCCGCAGCTACCCACCCGCCGCGAAATGCCCGCAGCAAAAGCACAAGCCGCCGCGATGGAGTAATGAAGTTTTTGTGTGGGGATGGGGCTTCCACACGACCGATGACAGGCCGCATCACGCCTTGGCAAGCTGTTCTGCGACCTCCGGAAGATCGGCGCCATGCCAGGCGTCGAAGCCTCCCGCTACGTTGATCACGTTGCGATGTCCGGCACGCTCGAGCAGACTACACGCAATCATGCTCCGGTATCCGCTCTTGCAGTGGACCGCAACCGGACGCTCTCGATCCATTGTGGGCAATCCTTGCGGAAACGTATCAAGCGCCCGGCACTGTACTTCGGCGATGTGACCCGCTTGCCATTCGCCTTCCCGGCGCACGTCGAGGACATCGAGCGCACGTACCCTCCCGTCACGCAGTTTCTGGCTAAGTTCCTGTGCGGAAATCTGCTCCGTCTTCAGCACCGGCAGCCCAGCCTTCTGCCATGCCGCCACACCGCCGGCCAGATAACCACGCAACTCTTCGATGCCCACGCGAGCCAGCCGCAACCGAGCTTCCTCGATCTGCGTGTCGGTGTCGCCGACCAGAACCGGCTGGGAGTGAATCCCCAAGATCCCTCCCGCCCAGGACGCGAATTGTCCCGAGAGCGCGATGTTGATCGACCACGGAACGTGTCCCGCTGCGAACACGTCGCCCGGCCGAACGTCAAGGACATTAACACTGGCATTGTGACTCAACAGCGTCTGCACCTCGGCCGGAGAAAGTCCGGGAAGCGGCGGCAACTCCGTCAACGTCGCCGCACCCGAGCGATTGATCTCGGCGTCCTCAAGAAAATATTCGGGACGAGCCGGAAGGTTCGTGGTCAACTGCGCGATGAATTCATCCCGGCTCGCGATCTGCAGCGCATAGTTCGTGAGGCGCTCCGTCCCAATCGTGGACGACCGCTCGGCCCGCATGGCGCGCCCACACAGCGATCCCGCCCCGTGCGCCGGATACACCATCACCGCATCCGGCAGCGTCAGCAACTTCTGGTGCAGACTGTCGTAGAGCAATCCCGCAAGTTCCCGCGGCGTGTGCGTGCGCGAAAGATCGGGGCGGCCAACATCGCCAATAAACAACGTGTCGCCGGTCAGCACCGCGCAGGGCTGCAGTGCTTTGCTTTCAGACGATTTGCTCTCAGATGATTTGGTTTCATCCGTAATTACCAGGCAGACGCTCTCAGGCGTGTGCCCAGGCGTCTCCAGCGCGCGAATCCGCACTGCTCCCATCTTCACTTCAAAGCCGTCGGTCAGTGGCACGTGCGGGAATTCGGCGTTGGCCCGCGCTCCAATGTAGATCTTCGCGCCCGTGCGCGCCGCCAGCTCTTTGTGTCCTGAAACAAAGTCGGCGTGCAGATGAGTTTCGAATATGTGCCGGATCTTAAGATTCTGTTCATCAGCTGCCTTCAGATAGATGTCCACATCGCGCTGCGGATCGATCACCGCAGCCTCGCCCTCCGATCCGATCATGTACGAAGCATGGGCCAGGCAGGTTAGATAAAACTGTTCAAAGTACATGTCGCGACTCCGCGCCGCATACGCCTTCGGCGATTTTCAGATTATACTGTCGCCGGCCGAGCACCGATACCCGCAGTCCCATTCGGAAGTACGGGGCCAGGCGTTGGTTTCAGCGTTCAGAAGTTTTTGCACGGAGCTCAGCCATTCATGGATAAAATATCCTCGGAGTTTTTGCCAACCCCTTTTTCCCAACCCATTGACCGGCTTATGGTTAAAGGATGCACCGTCTGCGTACTCCTTTTGTAACTTGGACTTGCATCGGTTAACCCCTACAGTCAATGGGACGGCGCTTGGGCGCGTCTTCGGCCCCCGGCGTGCATCGTAGTATTTGAAAGCTCCGCAGTTTGGATGGCGTCGAAAAGAAGACTTACGAAACTGGCGAAAGAATGACGAAGCGCAAAAAAATCGGACTGGCACCAAGCGGATTCGCAATAGTCGTGTATGCGATCGTCGCCATTCTTGGTCTGTCAGTTTCCGGATGCGCCCAAAACAGTTCCTACGTCATCGCCGCTTCCAACGTCGCCGCGGACCCCGGCGCCGCCGCTGCCCTTCCCGCCGCAACCACCGATGCGGACGAACCCGTCCTCACCATCAAAAAACGCGTCGATGAAGTTAACGTGCTCTTCATCGCCACCGATCGCCACGGCAAATTCGTCCGCAATTTGAACCAGAGTGATTTCTCAATTTTCGACGACCACAAACCGGTGCAATCGATCCTCAACTTCCGCCGCGAGACCGACCTGCCCATCGAATTGGGCCTGCTCATGGATGTGAGCGGCTCCGTGCAGGGGCGCTTCGGATTTGAAAAGGAAGCAGCCACCGGATTTCTGCAGCACGTCATCCGTCACGGCTACGACCGCGCCTTCGTCGTTGGATTTAACAAAGAAAGCCACCTCACCCAGGACTTCACCGACCAGGTACCATTGCTTGCCGCCGGAGTGCAGCGCCTGAACAATGGCGGCGGCACCGCGCTCTATGACGCTATCTACAAAGCGTGCAAGGAAAAGCTACTGCGCGAAAATTCCGATCATCCCATTCGCAAAGCCATCGTCATCCTCAGCGACGGCGAAGATAATCAGAGCGAATACACGCGCGCCCAGGCCATTGAAATGGCGCAGCGCGCCGAAGTTCTCATCTACGCCATTTCCACCGACGATAGCGGCCTGATTCTGCGCGGCGACAAAGTTCTGGAAGACCTCGCTTCCGCCACCGGTGGCCGTGCTTTCTTCCCCTACAAGATGAAAGACATCACCCGCTCGTTCGCCGCCATCGAAGAGGAATTGCGCAGCCAGTACGCCGTTTCCTATAAGCCCTCCGACTTCGACGCCGACGGACGCTACCACTCCATCGAGATCACTGCCCTGAAAAAAGATCTGCAAGTCCGCGCCCGGCGCGGATACTATGCGCCCCGGCAATAGGTCCGGCTTTCAAGTTTCAGAGTTTCAACGGCTGTCATCCTGACCTTTAGCGGAGCCGAAGGGGAAGGACTTATGCACTTGTACTCACCCGCCTAGCTCGCGACCGCTTCCTCAAGCCTGCACTCCTCCGCCGACTTATCGGTTCTGAGCCCCATGAACACAGGCGCTCGCAGCTTCATCCCACCTTCCGCGCTCTCATGCGTCCACTCGGCGAATTTGATTTCCGCAACCAGCTCCGGACGCACGAACTGAACTTTTCGTAAGCCGCCAATCTCGCCATAGAACGGATTCTGTTTCATCTTGAGCGGCTGCAGCCGTGCGAAGATTTCTTTGAGCGTCTTCTGATCGAAGCCGGTCCCTGCCTGGCCAACGTGAATCAACCGGCCTTGCTGGTCGTACAAGCCGAGGACAAGCGCCCCAAAATATTCGCGGCTGCCCTCCGGATCGGTGTAGCCCCCAATGACGCATTCCTGACGCTGTGTGATTTTGATTTTGAGCCAATCGCTCGACCGTTTTTCCTGGTAAGCGCTTTTGCGCTTCTTGGCGACGATCCCTTCCAGTCCGCGCTGCTGTGCTGCCTCAAGAAGATCAAGACCTTTCTCCGCATAGTGATCGGAAAAACGAATTACGGCGCTCTCGCCAGCCCCTCCGGCAACGATCCTGTCTTGTAGCAACCGCTTGCGTTGCTCGAGCGCAACCCGTCGCAGGTCAAGACCATCGAGATACAGAAGATCGAACGCATAGTAGATGACGGGTACGCCTTCGCGCCGCGGCTGGCGGCGCTTTCCCGGCTGGAATCCGGTGCGCTGCTGCATCAGGCTGAACGATGGTCGGCCTTCTTCATCAAGCGCTACGATTTCCCCGTCAAGGATGGCGCGCTCAGCTTTTACGAATTGTGGCAGGCTGCCAAGCTCGGGGAACTGTGCGGTGAGGTCATTCTGGCTGCGCGACACCAGACGCACGCGGCCGTCTTCGATGAATGCGATGGCGCGGTAACCGTCCCATTTAATTTCAAACAGCCAGTCAGGATTGTCGAATGCCTTTGCGGTGGAGATCGCCAACATTGGATGGATGACTGTGGGCATGGACCTCTGCTCCGCACCAGGCAAAGCTTCAACCGCAGAGGACGCAGATTCCGCAGACGATTTCTTGGTCTTTGATTTGGAGACGGACTCATTGAACGTGGCGGGTGCCCCACTTCTCGCGACTTTCGAGAAGCGGGGCTCTTTCTCCGCGTCCTTAGCGCCTTCCGCGTTTAAAGCCCTTCGCTTCGAGTCGGCGCGTGCGATGGCGTCCGCCAGCCACGCCGCCTTCACTTTCCCGCGCGATGCCGGACGACTACTCTTCCATTCCGCCGAGCCTTCATCGCCCGCGATCTGCGCCATGGTGCGATTGGTGAGGATGGAGGTGTCGTACGCATCTTCATTGATGTCGAATCCCGCGACCACGTGATCGTCTTTCTTCTTGATCAGGAGCCATTCGTTTCCCTTGCTCCCACTCCGGCCTTTGATGTGTATGAGCGCAAAATCGCCCTTGAGCCGCTTTCCTTTCAGGCGAAACTTCAGATCGCCTTTCGCCAGCATGGCGGCTGCTTCTTTTTCTGTGCCCGGAACGTACTCGCCGTTGACCGGCACCGGCGACAGCGGCTCCCACGTGCCCGCGTCCCAAACCATCACCGTACCACCGCCGTAGTTGCCTTTGGGGATGGTGCCTTCAAAATCGTAGTACGAGACGGGATGATCCTCGACCTGCATCGCCAAACGCTTGTCGGCAGGGTCGAGTGATGGGCCTTTGGGGACAGCCCACGACTTGAGCACACCTTCCATCTCTAGCCGGAAATCGTAGTGCAGGCGCGTCGCGGCGTGGCGCTGCACCACAAAGCGGTGCCGCGATTGCTTTTCGACCTTAGGCGGAGGCTCAGGCGTTTCCTCAAACCGCCGCTTCCGCTTGTATTCGTCGAGCAACATGCTGCTTATTGTAATTCCAGTTAGTGTGGGGACGGGCGCCCTCGCCCGTCCAAGCCGAGCGCAGCTCGGCACTTGCCTGCGGTCACGGCAACTCTGGATTCAGCTCGAGACAGCATACTCGCGCAAGCGGTTGCCTGCCAGAATGCTAACCCAAGGCCGTATACTGTTTCGGTTTCTGAGGACTGGGCATGAATCGGCTGATGCGCCCTGGGAAAGCTATCGCGTGAAACGCAAATACCCAGAGTCTCCGCTGGTAGGTGTGGGCGCGGTGATCATCGATGATCATCGGCAGGATCATCGCGTTCTGCTGATCCGCCGCGGACAGCCGCCGCTGCTGGGCGAGTGGTCGCTGCCGGGCGGAGTCCTCGAATGCGGTGAAACTCTTCGCGAAGCGGTGGCCCGCGAAGCTCGCGAGGAAACAGGATTAGAGGTTGAGACGGTTGAGATGCTGGGCGTTTATGAGCGGGTGATCCGCAGCGACGAGGGACGCGTTCGCTATCACTATGTGCTGATTGATTTCTTGTGTCGTCCGGTTGGCGGCGATCTCAAAGCGGGGAGCGACGCGGCGGACGTTCGCTGGTTCACGCGTGAGCAATTACCGGCGCTGAACCTGGCGCCCGATGCGAATGATGTCGCGCTCAAGGGATTGGCGCGTTCGAGCTCGACGGATTGACGCGAGGACTCATGGCGACGCCTACACTGACTCAAGTCATGGATCGGCTGTTCAAATTCTACGGTGCGCCCGCACCGCCACCAGTTACAGATGCTTTTGAACAAGTGCTCTGGGAGAATGTCGCCTATCTCGCGGATGACGAGAAGCGGGCGGCGGCATTTTTGGCGCTTCGCAAAACGGTGGGGCTTAGACCCGAAGACATGCTCAAGGCGAAACCCGAGAAGTTGCTGGCCGTCACGCGGATGGGCGGGATGGTTCCTGAGCTGCGCGCGCAGAGGTTGCGCCAGAGCGCTGAAATAGTCCAGATCCTGCTGCAGGGCAAGCTAAACGCCGTGCTTGATGAATCATTGCCGAAGGCGAAGAAAACGCTGCAACGATTTCCCACGATCGGGGAGCCGGGCGCAGAAAAGATTCTAATGTTCGCAGGGAAGTACGCGGTGTTCGGCCTAGAGTCGAATGGATTGCGGGTCCTGCTACGGCTGGGCTTCGCAGAAGAACAGAAGAGTTACTCAGCCAGTTACCGTGGGGTTAAGAGTGCAATTTCCGGTCAACTTCCCCAGGACTGCAAGTCGCTCGTCACTGCCCACCAGTTGTTGCGCAGACACGGCCAGGAGCTTTGCAAACGCTCCCGGCCGCTGTGCGACGAGTGTCCATTGAAGGACTCTTGCGCTTACGCAGCGCAAATTTGATCGAGCACCCAGCCCGCTTTCAGCCGAAACATGCTCAGTCGGCCATCTTTGCCACATGCACCGCGAAACCCGTTTTCGGCAGCAGCGACGTTAACTCAAACACTTTGAAGCCGTCACCGGTGATTTCCGTCTGGCGATAGATGCCGGGCTCAGTTTCGGCTGTTTCGTGCCGGCCTTGCAGCTCGTCGAGAAATTTCTGCGCATCTTTGAGGCTGGCTTCCCCGCCCTTGGCGCGCGTCACCACCGCCTCGGTGGCATAGGAGCGGACCAGCTTTGGCCAGTACTTTTGCAGCAACTGGGTGCTCGCAAAAATGTCGGCCCAAACAATTTCTCCGTTCACGGCGACGACGACGCCCACCGCGTTCTTATCGCGCAGTTGGCGAATGACGCTTTCATAGTTGCGCTGCACCGGCTCGGCTACGGAATCAACCTTCTGCTGCACTTCTTTGTTATCCATCACGCGGGCATAAGAGGTGGTCGAATTCACTTCCGCAGCAGCCGGAGCTGGAAGATTCATCGCCATTGCCTGCTTCGACTTTCCTACGTTGTCCCAAACCTGCTGCTGGTTCTGGGCGGCCATCGCGCTTCCGCGCACGCCGAGAGAGGCCAGAGTATTGAGACTGCTCCCCCCGCTGCTGAAATTATTCTTGCCGTTCGCTGCCACCCAACGTCCAGGCTCGACGCAGAAGACGCTGAGGTCGACCGGATCGCTTTCGGCAGGCACGATGCGGTCTTTGCCAATGACGCGGTCCTGCTTGCCGCCGGTAACAATCTCACCGGCAAGGAGTAACAACGGTCGCTTCGAGTTATTGACCAGGACCAGCCGATTCACCTCCGCGCCGCCCACAGGATGGACGATGGATGGTTCGCCGGGACGGTGGCGTATGAGGCCGCGCGCCTGGCCAGCCTCCGTCACGATCACGTCGCCGCTGCGCAGGCCTTCATCGAGAGTTAGAAACTCTGCCGCGTCGTACGACTTACTGGCGACAACGGGATAAACAGTCAGGTTTCCGCTGCGAATCGGGCTAAGGAGAGAATAACCAGACACCGGTGCCGCTTCGCCCGCCTGCAGCAGGCACGGAACCGTAACCGCCGCCACAACCAATAGAACGACTCCCGCAACCACGATGCCCAGCCGCATAATTGGCCTCCTCGCAGTGAAGACACTAGTTCACTCGCGCGCGAGATCCTCTGTGTGCGCCGCCGCCCCGGCACGCCGAAGTTAGAGCGTGCCGGGGAACTCAATTGCGAGTCTTCCAAGGAGTGTCTTTTTCTGCTCGCTGATCGAAGAACGTACGATTTCTTCTTCCTTGCGTCTAAAAAATTGCTAGCATCAATCTGGGACATGTAAAAGTTAGGATGTCAAAGTCCGCCCAATCCGGCCAGGGAGCAGACGCCGCTGCGGCTCTTTACGTACGCAGCGGAGCCGCGGCCTATGGCATGAGCGCGCAGCAGTTCGCGGCAATCCTCGATGAAGTTCTGCGCAAGTATCTTCCCCACGATTCAGCCCACGCGTTGCCCGACCATGCAGCGGCAAAGAAGACCGACTTCTGCGCCTGCCTGCGTCTGGAGGAACTGGCGCTGGCGCGCGCATGTGCCGCCGGAAACGAGCGAGCGTGGCAGGACTTCATCAGCCGCTACCGGCAAAAACTGTACAGCATGGCGCTGCACATTACGCGCGACGGCGCACACGCCGCGGAGTTGGCCGATTCACTGTTCGCGGATTTGTATGGCGTGAACGCACGCGACGGAGTGCGCAGTTCGAAGCTCGTGTCCTACACTGGTCGCGGTTCGCTCGAAGGCTGGTTACGCACGGTGATAGCGCAGGAGTTGATTAACCGCTATCGCAAGCAGAAACGCATGGTCAGTCTGGAAGAACAGACCGAAGAGGGTATACAGTTTGCGGCGGCGGTTCCTGAGCCGGCGAGTACCTCGGACCCACGGCTGGAAACGGCAACCGACCAGGCGCTCGCGGAGCTTTCGGCGGAGGACCGGTTCACGCTGGCGTCTTATTATCTCGATGGGCGGACGCTGGCTGAAATTGCGCAAACGCTGGGGCTGCACGAATCAAGCGTCAGCCGGCGGCTCGATCGCCTCTCAACCGGGCTCCGGAAGCGTATTCTGGCGGGGCTGCGAATGCAGGGAATGAGCCACGCCCAGGCTGCGGAAGCGCTGGAAACCGACGTACGGGACATACGCTTGAATTTGCGCTCGCGTTTGATGCAAGATTCCGAGGCCAAAACGTTCCCTGGTAGTAGAAAGGTCCCGGCACAGGACGCTGGCGACGGAAGCACGGATTGACAATGATAGTAAAGAAAGAAAGATAAATAGACAGATAGACGGAAGCATAACCTGCGGAAACCATGACTGAAGTACCCAAAATCGTGTATGACCGCCTGCGAGCTGATCGTTCTGAGCACGCTTTGCCGGGCCCGACCGCGCCCGAGCCGGCTCATCCGGATGCGGATCTGCTCACGGCCTTTGCCGAGCAGACGCTTTCGGCAACTGAACGCGACGGGGTGCTCGAGCATCTGGCGCTCTGTGGAGACTGCCGCGAGGTAGTGGTCTTGGCGCTTCCTGACGCGGGTATGATCGCCGGTCCGACGGCGGCTAATACCGAAGCAGTTTCAGCAACCGCAACTCCGGCGAAGTCTCCGTGGAGCTGGCTGAGCTCACCCAAACTCGCCTGGCCGGGTCTGCGCTGGGCCGCGCTGGCAGCCGGAATTGCGGTGGCTGCCTCGGTACTTCTGTTGCATCCGGGGAAGCAGAATCAGGCGATGCTGCCTTCCGCGAACCGGCAGGTCGCGCCTGCTGCACAGACGGCTGCCGGCCCCGAGATCGTATCGTCGCCAGTCGCATCGTCGCAAATGACATCCTCGGCAGCGGACCAATCCTCAGTCTCGGCCAAAGCAGCCTCGGTTAAAACTGACGCGGCACGAAGCGAACCGGAATTGCGGTCGTCCAGGAAACTCCAGGCTGGACAGGCTGGGCCGTTGTCTCCTCAGGTACAGTCCGGAATGCTGCTTGCCTACAACAGCAGCGGTTCAGGCGGAGACAAACGGCTGGCGACGCCATCGCCTGCAGCCCCGGTGGCGGAATCCGGTGGATTAGCGCGTCAAGGCGTGACTGAAAGTGTCGAGGTTGCCGGAGCAGCCGAGGCAGTAGCGGTGGAACCCTCCTCGGAGGGCACCTTGACGGCGCGGGACACCGTACCAGCGATTGAAAAAATTGAAAAAGCAAAGCCGCCGTTGCAAGATGCGGAAGTGATTGGGCCGCAGAAGACCGAGGTTGTTGGCGTTCCCTCAGCCAGGGTACAAAGCAGGAATGTGATGTCTGCCGCGAAACTGGCGCCCTCCCCGAACCAGACTTTGGCTCACAACGTCACGTGGGCGATCGCAGCGGGTGTCCTGCAGCGGTCACGGGACAGCGGCCAGACCTGGCAGGACGCTTTGCGCGCGGATCATTCATTGCTGTGCTACGCGAGTCACAACGCGGATGTATGGACCGGCGGACAGGCAGGCACACTCTTCCACTCCGTCGACAGCGGGGTAACTTGGCTGCAGGTGCAGCCTGCCAGCAAAGGCCAGGCGCTTAGCTCCGACGTAACTCGTATCGATCTTCGCGACAATGTGCGCGGTGCGGCAGAGATCGTAGTTTCCACCAGTAACAACGAAAGCTGGAGTAGCACGGACGGCGGAAAAACGTGGGAGAAGAAGTAATCCGGAGCCATGCAGGTAAAGACCAAAGGTCAGAGTGAAGGCAGGGCCGGCGGTCTGGGCCGCGGCGCCCGAGCCTGTCAGCCGTCATGGACGGAGTTGCCGGGGGCCAGACCCGGCTTTCTTTGATTCAAACCCGACTTTCACTCCGCTCGTTGTTCATTGAGCGTGGACGCTCAAACCGCCCGGCCCTATCCAGTAAACTCCGTCCCGCTGGCAGAATAATTGGGAATATTCTGCCACCATGCCGGTGGCAACCACTTTCGTACCCTGCGTGATCTGCGCGTTATTCAATGTGCCGCTCTGCACGGTGCAGTTCTTGCTGATTGCCTGCGCTGTGTCCCAAGTGTCGATGGTACCGGAAAACGAGAAGCCGTTCACTTGTCCGGGATACTTGTAGAAAAGCGAGAACTGACTCTCGACATAGGCGAAGCCGTTCCCTAGAAACCCGCCGGAGCCGGCCGGATAACCACAACAAATCTCAAAATCATAAACAAACGTACCGTTCAGGGGGTTCGGTTCTATCTGTAGCCCGACCACACTGCCCTCGCTCAGTGACTGGCTCCAAGCGGCTCCGAGCAACAGAAAAAATGTAACTGTGAGTAGAAGCAATTTCATCGAGTTTTCTCCTTAGTTCTATTTGTATCCACTCAAGGAGTGGGGGTTCTCTGCCAGACCGCTTCCCATCAGACCGCTACTATATGTCGTTCTAGCGAGCGTCTGTGCTCCACTTGATCTGGCCTGAAATCTGGAGAACGAATCGCTCTCCATACGGTTGATTGCAGCATGACTTTGGTGAAACGTGTAGTTACTCCCGTTCAGGTTACTGCTCTGGTCGGTCAAACGAAGGTATTAGCTGATCGTTGAACGATTGCGCGGTTCCAAATACATGGAGGAAAATGGGTTTGGGCGGCGTCGAAAGTCCGTCTTGGGAGGTGGCCGCACCTCTTCACTGCCCCAATCAGATCATCATTGTCGGGCACGCCGGATTAGAAGTCTGTGACGCAGCACACCGCTTGGAAGTGATGAAAAAAAGTCAGCTCAGACACAGACTCCGCTGCTTCGGCCCAACCGCCTCAGACAGCAGAGATTTTCATAGGTTCCACTCGAGGTGTAAAACAAACAGCATCTATTAGCTCCGCTTAGTAACATTACCTCTACCCATGACCTCGCAGTACTTCTTTTCAAGCTTCGCATTACGGAAGTGACATTTACAGTGGGGCCAGCCGCACATAGGATAAGCGCGTGGTTTGGCAGTTCTGGGGGAGGGCTGCCGAAGGCGTCCTGAGCCTAACGCTCAGGACGTTTTTTATTGCTCGCAAGGATTCAGCGAACAGAGAACTTCCTCATCAGGTTGTGGCCTGAACGGCCGCTGCGGTGAGACTGCGACGCCGCCTTACACCGAGTAAGAGACATCGTCACTCGCCGCGCCCGGCGCCGTGCTCTCTGTCGGGGAAGCGCCGTCGGCCGACTTGCTGCCCCGCCGCATCGCGACGATGCCGGTGCGCACCATCTCCAACACACCATACGGACGCAGCAACTCGAGCAGTCCGTCGATCTTGTCTTCCGCGCCGGTGATTTCGAGGGTCAACGATTCGGGAGCGACATCGACCACCCGCGCGCGAAACACGTTGGCGAGTTCCAGTACGTGGGAGCGAGCATCGTGCGTGGCCGCCACCCGGATCATGGCCAAGTCCCGAACAATGGCCGGCTGATTGGTGATGTTCTCGACCAGTAACACATTGACCAGTTTGTATAAATTGGCTTCGATGCGGCGAGCCTGGTCGCGGTCGGCGTCGACGGTAATGGTCATGCGCGACACCTCCGGTTTCTCAGTCCGTCCCACGGTCAGCGAATCGATATTGAAGGCGCGCCGGCGAAACAGCGATGCCACGCGGGTAAGCACACCCGGCTTGTTCTCGACGTACACCATGAATGTATTCAGCATAGTTTTATTGAGTCATTGAGGTATTGAGGTATTGAACCATTTTTACAATGTCTCAATGATTCAATGTCTCAATGTCTCAATCGCGCTTACTCGTCCTCCGCCGTCTCGACAATCGGGCTCGGCCGCCGGATCATATCGTGCAATGCAGCGCCAGCCGCGACCATCGGATAGACAGTGTCTTCTTGCTCCACCTTGAAATTGATCAGCACCGGCCCATCGTGCTGACGCGCCGCTTGGACCGCAGGCACGACCTCCGAACGCTCCGAAATGGTCATACTCCGGATGCCGTAAGCCTCGGCCAACTTCGCAAAATCCGGATTGAGCAACGGCGTCGCCGCGTAGTTGCGGTCGTAGAAAAACTCCTGCCACTGCCGCACCATGCCCAGAAAGCCATTGTTGATGATGGCAATATGGATCTTCAGATTTTCCTGCACCAGCGTCGCCAGCTCGCACATGGTCATCTGGAATCCGCCATCGCCCACCACCACCCAAACCTCGGCCTCCGGACAAGCGACTTTGGCGCCGATGGCGGCAGGCAGCGCGAAGCCCATTGTGCCCAATCCGCCGGAAGTGATCAGCGAACGCGGATGCTCATGCTTGTAATACTGCGCTTCCCACATCTGGTGCTGGCCCACGTCGGTAACGACGATGGTGTTGCCATCGCGCGTCTGCCGCCACAGATCATTGATCACATGCGCCGCGTAAAGATGCGCACTGTCGGGCAGGTTCTGGATGTCGCGCACGGCAGAATCGCCCTTCAATTTGTCGATGGAGTCCAGCCAGTCACTACGATCAATGGATTCGACATGCGGCAACAGTTCCAGCAAAACCTCCCGCAAGTCGCCGACCAGCGGAACATCGACCTTGACGTTCTTGTTGATCTCCGCCGGATCGATCTCGATGTGGATCTTCTTCGCGTTGGACGCGTAATTCTTCAGGTTGCCGGTGACGCGGTCGTCGAAGCGCATGCCGAAAGCCAGCAGCAGATCCGCTTCTTGAATCGTGTGGTTCACCCAGGCTTCCCCGTGCATGCCCATCATGCCGAGATTGAGCGGGTGCGACGCCGGGAACGCGCCCAGGCCAAGCAGCGTCATCGCAACCGGAATGCCCGCGCGCTCGGCAAAATCGCGCACCTCGCGCATGGCTCCGGAAACGATGATGCCGTGGCCGGCGAGGATCAAGGGCCGTTTCGAATTGTGGATCAGTTCCAAAGCCTGCTCATACTCCTCGGGAGCGGGCGAAAGGTCGGGCCGGTAACCCGGCAACTGCGGCTTGGCCGCCTCCCAGTCGAACTCGCACGACCCCTGCTGCGCATCTTTGGTGATATCGACCAGCACCGGCCCAGGGCGTCCCGACCGCGCCACATAGAAAGCTTCACGAATCGTGCGCGCCACTTCGCCAGCGTGCGTAACTAAATAGTTGTGCTTGGTGATCGGAAGCGTCACGCCCGTGATGTCGGTTTCCTGAAACGCGTCCGACCCGATCAGCTTGCTGCCCACCTGCCCGGTGATACAAACGATCGGTATGGAATCGAGCATCGCGGTGGCGATTCCGGTAACCATGTTGGTCGCTCCCGGCCCAGAAGTTGCAACCGCAACTCCTGTCTGTCCGCTGGCGCGCGCATAACCGTCGGCCATGTGCGTTGCGCCCTGCTCGTGGCGCACCAGGATGTGATGGATCTTGCTATGCTTCAGCGCGTCATAGGCGGGCAGAATAGCGCCGCCCGGATAGCCAAAGACGTGCTTCACGCCTTCCCGCTCCAGACATTCCCAAAGAATACTGGCCCCGGTCATGGTCTTGGCGCCGGTCTTCGTCTCGGTCTTGGCCTTGCCCGTTGTTGGCGTGCTTTTCTGATCCTTCATAAGAGCTCCCCACTAAGTCCGCAGTGCAAATCCAGCCCCGGAGGGGCGAATCAGCTTAGCCCAGCGCTTCAGCGCTGGGGAAAGTGGAAAAAACGATTCAAGTCCCGAGTGACGACCCATTTCTCACGCACAGCACTACGGGCCCTCTCCAACCCGGCCCCCGAAAAAACAAAACCCACCGTGCCAGCGTTTCTGGCGGGTGGGATTCGGGAGCACTTACGATTTCTAATCTCTCAGCTCACTCTTTCCCCCGCACCGCGACCGGCGGACATACTCGTACCCCTGGAATTCTAAAACTAAGTCGTCGGAAGCTCCGTCCATTCGTCACGGTTGCACCAGGGAGTTGACGTGATAGTACCTAAGCTCGCGCCCGCCTGCAAGCGGAAAGTCAAGCGAGTTCTTGCAGACGCTTGCCCGCCCAGAGGCGAAGCCTTGGGGAAGGGCACGGCTTTTCAGCCGTGCCGATCCGAGCCAAACAATGCGGGCCCTAAAACCCGGGCCCCTCCGGATACGTCGGCAAGTCCGGAGGCCGCGCCGGCAGCTTCTTGGGATTGGCCTTGATCTGCTCCATCAGCATCTCGACCGCTTTCTCCAGTTGTGGATCTTGTCCCTTCAAGACCAGATCCGGAGGATTGTCCACCACTACATCGGGCTGCACCCCGCGATTCTCGATCACCCACTTGCTGTCGAGTCCATACAAAGAAAATTCCGGACGCGTGATGTACCCGCCGTCCATCAACGGGATATTGCCGCGAATGCCGCGCACTCCGCCCCAGGTCCTTTCGCCGATAAGTGGCCCCAGCTTGTACTGCTTGAACAAGTAGCTGAAGATGTCTCCGTCGGACGCGGCGTAGTGATTGGTGACGCAGGCCATGTATCCGTAGAAGACGTTGCTCGGACGCGTACCTGATTCCCAGTTGCGGGCCGAACCCATGGCGGCCAGCACGCGCCGCAGGCGCTCAAAGATGAGCCCGTCCACAAACCCGCCGCCGTTGTAGCGAACATCGAAGATGATGCCTTCCTTGCGAATCTGCGGGAAGTACTGCTTGACGAACTCGTTGAGTCCCGCGTCGCCCATGTCGGGCAGGTAGACATAGCCGATGCGGCCGCCGCTGGCCGCATCCACCTTTTTGCGGTTGGTCTCGATCATGTTCAGCTGGCGCAAGCTGTACTCGTCGCCAATCGGCTTCACCACCACCTTACGAGCGCCGTCCGCCACGGGTTTGGAGTTGACGGTGAGCGTGACCACCTCGTTCGCGGTGTTCACCAGCAATTCGTCGGGAGTCTGCGGAGCGCGCAACGCGCGCCCGTTGATCGCGACTAGGTAATCGCCTTCTTTGATATTCACGCCGGGCTCGGTCAAAGGAGAGCGCGAATGCGCGTCCCAGTTCTCGCCGGAGAAGATCTTCTTGATCCGGTACATGCCGCTGGCCGCATCGGCTTCATAGTCCGCTCCCAGCAATCCGAGGTTCACCGGATGCAAATCCGGAAAATCGCCGCCGCCCACATAAGTGTGCGAATTCGATAATTCCCCGATCATCTCGCCCATGATGTAAGTTAGCGAATAGCGATCGGCGACATAGGGAAGCAACTGCGCATATTGATCTTTGGTCTTCTGCCAATCCACTCCATTCATCGAGGCCTCAAAGAAGTAATCTCGCTCCTGCCGCCAGACCTCGTTGAAAATTTCCTTCCATTCCTGGGGAGGATCGACTTCAGCTCGCATGCCCGCTAAGTTAAGCACTCCATCTCCAACCTTGTGGGGCGCGTCCGGCGGCTTAGCATCGATGATCCCCATTCGGGCCTCGCCCTCGCCCTCGGCCCGATACAACAGCTTCGAGCCGTCGTGGGAAAGCGCGAAACGATCCGCGCCATCCAACAGCACTTTGTCTTTGCGCTCTTTCAGGTCGTAGGCGTGGATCGCCTTATTTTCGCCGGGGATCGGTCCCGACAACCCCTGAATCGGCGAAGTCGAGTAGTAGATCGCTTCCTTCGAAGCATCGAGGTTGCGAATCACCGCCGCTGGAACGGCCAGCGCGACAATCCGGTCCTGGATGCCGTCGAGATCAATCTTGAAAACTTTTGGAGGCTCTTTGGTTTCGGTTTGCGCGGCTTTCTCTTCGGTCGCGGGCTTCTCTTCCTTCTTGTTTGGCTGTTGCTTCTGATTCTTCTTATTCGACTCGGGCGCCGCTGCCGCCGCTGGCTCCTCGCTCTTCACCTTCACCTCGTCGCTCAAGGCTGGAAAGGGGGAAGGCTCGTCCGCAGTCAACGTGACCACGTAGACGCGGGTCGTTTTCGGATTCGCAAACTCGGAGTCGATGCTACCCACCACTTCGTTGTAGTCGCGGTCGGAAAGGAAGTATAAGTATCGCTTGTCGGGATCGAACACTGTCGCGTAACTATTATTGAGAGGCGAAGTCACGGCGGTGATCTTGTGGTCGGCCAAGCCGTACAGGTACACGACCGAATAGCCGGTCTCTAAGTTCTTATCGTAAGCCAGCCACTTGCTATCGGGAGACCAGCTGTAATTCTGAATCTCAAAGTACTTGGCGCGGTCTACTTCGACCGGCTTCTTCTCCTTGATGTCGACATACCAGAGTTTCAAGTCCTTGTCGGCCCAGGCGATTTTCGAGCTGTCCGGAGACCACGCCGGCTGGAACATGAAACCCTTGTGGCCGCTGGTGATCTGCTCTTCGGCGGCCAGTCCGTCTTGCGGAGCGACGTAGATCTCATCCTCGCCGGTGCGGTCGGAAACATAGGCGATCCATTGCCCGTTCGGCGACCACGCCACTTTCTGTTCTCGTACCCCGGGAGATTGCGTCAGATTGCGGATGCTTCCATCCTTCGCCGGAACAGTAAAGACTTCCCCGCGCGCCGCGATCACGACTCGCTTGCCATCGGGCGCGATATCGAAGTCGGTGAGCTGCCGGCTCGCATTGACCCAGTGCTTCATCGCCTGGTCACGCTCCCCGCTCACATAGATGGTCAGTTTTTTCGGCTGCCGGGTTTGTAGGTCGTGGGTCTGCAGATCGAAGGTGTACAGGTAACCGCCATTCTCAAAAATAATCGCGTCCGGACCAAGGCTCGGCCACATCACGTCGAAGGCGTCGAATTTGGTCAGTTGCTCGATCTGCTTGCTGCCTTGGTCGTAGCTGTAGAGATTGAGACGGTGTTCGGGCCCGCGATCGGAAGTGAAATAAATTGTGTTCCCGTGCCACATCGGAAACGTGTCGGTGTAATCCGTGTGCGGAATGACCTGATCGACCACATTCTTCTTGATGTCGTAGATCGTGATGTCCTGCGCCAAGCCACCGGTGTAGCGTTTCCACTGCCGGAAATTGCGGAAGATCCGGTTGTAGGCGATCTTCGTGCCGTCCGCTGAGAACGAAAGCAGGCCACCCTCATCCATGGGCATGGGCTGAGGCAGTCCACCTTCGACGCTCACCGTGTATGGGCGTTTGATCCAGCCGTTCGAAGCATCGCGACGCGAAAGGAAGACGATGCTCTTGCCATCCGGCGTCCAGCCGATCACCTGGTTGAGCACGCCCATGCGGTCGCTGAGCGGCTGCGCCGATCCCTGGTAGAAAGTCAACTGCTTCGGTTGACCGCCTTCGGACGGCATGACATATACGTTGAAGTTGCCATCGTACTGCCCGGTGAATGCCAGCCACCTTCCATCCGGCGAAAACTTTGGAAACAATTCACGGCCTGGATGCGAAGTGATGCGGCGGGCCGTGCCTCCCGAACTTGACGCCAGCCAGAGATCGCCGCCGTACATAAATGCAATTTTGTCCTTATAAATGTCGGGGAAGCGCAGCAGGCGGCCTTCTTGTGCTTCCTGCGCTGCCGTCAAACAGGCACAGCCGATCACAAGGCCGATGACAATGAACGCGAAAAAACTTCGGATAGAAATCATTAGAGATCCTCTCGGGAGATTCTTGCGGAAGCAATTAGCGGATGGAAAAAGCATTTCGGCAAACAGATATTCTACCAGTTTGCGCGCTGCCGCTTCGAAGATTAAATGGATTTCACCGGCTCTGCGTGTTGCCTGCCGCCCGCACCGCCTCCTGACAATTGCCCGCGGCAGTCAACACTTTGTCAAAGGCTGTTTCTGTGCGGAGCTTTGCCAGCAGCGGATCGGAAAGCAGATTCTCGTGGGCGCAATAGTTTTGCCCGACCGCGCTCTGCAGCAGATGAAGAGCCGCCTGCTTCTTGCCAGCGTATGCGAAAAGCGCTCCCTGGTAATACCACGTCTCCGGATCGGGGTCAGTGGGTAGACTGGTTTCCGCTTCCTGCGCCATCCGGTCCAGATCCGCAACGGGCCGCATTTGCAGACAAGCTTCCAGCAGATCGCGCTGGTAGCGTGGGTTATTCGACATGCGTTTCACGGCCTCCCGCGTTTCCTCAATCTTTCCTTCGCGGATAAGGATGGAGGGCATCACATACGCGGCCCACTCCGAACCGGCATCCAGTCGCACAAAATCCTTCGCCCGCGCGGTCTTACCCAACTCCATGAACGCCCAGGCACAAGAACGAAAAGTATAGTTGTCAGGATCGAGGGCCAGCGCCGTATTGCATTCATTCGTCGATTGTTGCAGCATCCCCGCATAACGATAGACATAGCCTATCGTGAAATGAGCCTGGGCACTCTCCGGACGCCGCTTCACCAGCGCCTGCGCCTCCTGGTAGGCCTTGCCGAGCTCGCCTCGCTCCACGTGGTTGTTGATCAGTTGTCCTGCGGCAACGACCCGATTGGGATCGAGTGCAATCGCGCGCTCATAGGCTTTGCTGGAGCGCTGGAACATGGGTTCGCCGCCATCGGAATAGTCCGCGTCATAGTAGCAGCGCAAACCGAGCTGTTCCCAGGCTGGCGCGTAGGTTGGGTCCACTTCGACCACATGCTCCAGCACTGCGATGGCATCTTTATTCGGCCCGGCATCATGAGGCAGCGCCAGGCTATGCAGGTAGAGATCGTAGGCTTCCGGGTTTTTCGGACGCGTGCCGGTATCGAGGAAACCGCCGGCCACACCAAGCGCGGGCAGCAATTCCTGACGTATTTTGGCAGCCAACTGCGTGTTCATTGCGATCAGGTCCTGCGCGGGCGCGTTCACGTTGGTCTGCCACAACAGCTTGTTACCCTCCACCTGGATCGCCTCAATCGTAATCATCAGGTGGTCGCCTTGCTTCAGGAAGTGTCCGGTAAGAATGTTGGCGACGTGCAATTCGCGGCCCGCCTGCTGCGGGTCGACGTCGTTCCCGACAAATTTTTGGGTGGTTGCCGAGGGACGAACGTCAAGCGTCCGGGAATAGGTGAGCGTGTTGGCGATTTCATCGGCCAGCGCGGTGCGAAGAAACTCCACGCTGATGTCGCCATTTCTGTTCTGCAACGGTAGCACCGCAATGGTGTTCTTAGGTGCGCCAGCACCCGCCATCTGACGCTGTTTGACCCACCCCGCTCCCACCGCGACCAGAACCGTGAGCAGCAGCGCGCTCACTCCCAGCAGAAGATACGTTGAAAATTTGCTCGTGGCCTGAAACGTGCTCGTGGCGATGCGATACGGCAAGACCGGCCGCCGCGCCCCGGTCTTGGTCAACCCCGATTCCGTTTCCTTCCTCAACGACTGGAGATCGCCCTTCATCGCCAGTGCGTTCGGGTAGCGGTGTCCCCGGTCCTTTTCCATGGCCCGGCCAATAATGCCTTCCAGGTCCGGGGGCAGCGACGGCTTGAGACTAAGCGGAGAGACTGGCTTCTGGTTCAGGACCGCGTCCAGCGTGGTGATCACGTTGCCGGTGGCAAAGGGCTTCTTGCCCGTCGCCATTTCGTAAAGCACGACTCCGAGCGAAAACAGATCGCTTCGCGCATCCAATTCTTCGCCGCGGGCCTGCTCCGGAGACATGTAAACCGCCGTGCCCGGAATCACGCCGACCGCAGTCAGCGAGTCTTCCAGCGCGGCCTCGCTCGATCCCGGCGGACGCGCCGACTTCGCCAATCCAAAATCCAAGATTTTCGTCTGGCCGCTCTGCCCCACAAAAATATTGGCCGGCTTGATGTCGCGATGAATGATTCCCTTGGCGTGCGAAGCCGCCAAGGCATCCGCCACCTGAATGCAGATGTCGAGGATCTCGTCGACCTCCATCGGCTTGCCTCGCATCCGCTCCTTGAGGCTCACCCCCTCCAGCTTCTCCATCACGATGAAGGGATGTCCGCCGTTGTCGTCGATATCGTGGATGGTGCAGATGCCGGGATGGTTCAACTGCGAAGCGGCGCGCGCTTCCCGCACAAAGCGGTCGAGCGACTTGCGGTCGTGGACCATCTCCGCAGGAATGAACTTGAGGGCAACGTGACGGGCGAGGCGCGTATCTTCCGCTTCATACACCACACCCATGCCACCACCACCGAGCTTTCCGACAATGTGATAGTGGGAGACTGTCTCGCCGATCATTCCGAGGGCCTCACTGCCGTTGGCGGCTATGTTAGGCCGCGGCCTAACCCTAGGTCAACCCTCAGACCGAGAGGAGGGCAAGCGTTCCTCGGCACGCCCCGTCCGGACGCATTAGAGCTTGCTTAGACGCAGTCTGATGGGGTAGGCTTGCGGCGTCTGAAAGTAGGCTTCCAAGTCCGGCACCAGCCGGCTGAAACTATCAGGCTCCGTTTGCCGATTCCTCAAAGAAAGGTGTCGCTGGAACCCACGGACCAGCCAATTGCGAGCCCTCCTTAAGCAACCTCTTGGTCTCATGATGATTGGGTCACGCTTCATAGTGACTGATTCGCCGCGGGGGTGTGAATGAGTGGCCGTTTATTCTTTGGACGAGCGGAGTTTAACGCCGCGGAGGCCGGATGTTCGACACGAACGCAGGCCCTGGTGGTCGATGATTCCGCTGTCTACCGCAAATTGATCGGCGATCATCTGCGGAGCTGGGGTTTTGGCGTCACCCTCGCAAACAGCGGCTCCGAAGCTTGGCAAATCCTGGAGCAGCCGGATTCTCCCAAGCTCGTTCTGCTCGATTGGGTGCTGCCCGATCTGGATGGCCTTGAGGTTTGCCAGCGCATCCGGAAAGCCGGATCGTCCCGGCCTTACGTCTACGTCATCCTGCTGACCAGCAATGAGGGCCGTCAGAACATGCTCGAAGCTATGCAAGCCGGAGCCGACGACTATCTGGTCAAGCCCTTTGATGAACTGGAATTAAAGGCGCGCCTGCTGGTGGGTAAGCGAATTCTCGACCTTCAAGAAGAACTGGTTTCCGCGCGCGAGTCCATGCGCCACGCCGCCACCCACGATAGCCTCACCGGCTTGATGAATCGCGGAGAGATTCTCGCTCTGCTGGAACGGGAATTAGAGCGAGCGCGCCGGGAGCGCAACCCCGTCGGAGTGATTCTCGGCGACATCGACCATTTCAAGACCGTAAACGACACCCTCGGCCATCTTTTTGGCGATGAGGCGCTCCGGGAAATCGGCCGGAGGCTGCGGGCTCAACTCCGCGTCTACGACGGCGTTGGCCGCTATGGCGGAGAAGAATTCCTCATGATTCTTCCCAACTGCGATTTGGCCAACGCTCTGCAGCGCGCCAATGAACTGCGCGAAATCATTGCCGGTGCGCCGGTGGTTTGTTCCGGCAAGGAGAGACTCGTCACCATGAGTATGGGAGTCGCCGTCTCTGCTCGCGAAGGAAAAAACGAAGTGGAATCGTTGTTGAATCAGTCCGACGCCGGCCTGTATGCGGCCAAGGAGAAAGGCCGCAACCGGATCGAGCACTTCGCCCCTACTGCTAAGAAAGCGGTCCCGGCGCGCGCGCGCAAGAGCTAAACGTCTCTTCCCAATGAACTGAAGACAAATTATTGTGACCTCAACTGCGCTCGCGACTCAGTCGTCAATGAGCGCTATGGGGATTAATGAGATGGTCCGCCGCCGGGTAGGATTACGGCTCGGCAGTTTACATCAGGAGGATCATCCATGCACATCACATCTATCGGCATCGATCTGGGCAAGACAACCTTTCACCTAGTTG
>Ga0074044_10000272_pt1 | contig 51562 bp, 33 predicted proteins | sample BogForMeECP23OM1_FD_94443 | JGI IMG/M metagenome (GOLD analysis project Ga0074044, IMG submission 94443) | Bog forest soil microbial communities from Calvert Island, British Columbia, Canada - Bog Forest MetaG ECP23OM1 | ecosystem: Environmental > Terrestrial > Soil > Wetlands ...
CAGCACGGATTCGGCGGAACCGATGTCCTCCGCCTCCAGGCATTTCCGGACTTGTTCCGCGGCGGTGCGGATGAAGTGACCCCGTTCCACGCTCTGCCGTGCCTGGGAATAGACACGCTGGAAACTCTCGTTCCTGAAATACAGCTTCGGGGCTGCGTCGAACAGCGCTACCGCCTTGGCGGCCTCGCCCGACTCCAGCAACCGAACGGCACTGGCGATGATCTCCTCCCGCCGCCGCTCGAACGCATTCTGCCGTTCACGGGCGTTCCCCAGCAGCGTGTCGATCTCCTTGCTTTTCAGTTCTTGTTGAGCGCGAGCCAGAACCTGGACTGCTTCCTCGTACTGCTCTTCGCGCAGATAGTTCTGCGCCCGCAACAGCACTTCGTGGAGACGCTGCTCGTGCTGTTGTTCGGCGTGGCGCTCGCGCGCAAACTGCAGCAGGTCGATGATTTCAGCAGACTGCCCAATCGAGGCGAGGCTTTTCTCCAGAGTCTCAATGGCACCTACGAAGTTGTTAGCGCGAATTTGCTCGTTGGCTTTTCGAATGGCGTCCCGGCGCTGGGCTTCTAAGGCGCTCTGCTCCTGTGATTCCTGCACCGTCTTGAGGAAGGAAGACAACCGCTGGTCACCGGGAACAGACTGAAGGGCCCGTTCCAGCACTGCCAATGCAGACGAGTGATGGCCCTTCTCGACGAAGTCGCGCGCGGCCTGAAGCTGTTCATCCACATAGCTTCGCTTTTTCTTGCTTTCAGTGCGCAGCATCACCCGCGAGTGGAGTCTGAGCACTTGGGGATCATCCGGGAACTCCTGCTGAGCTTGCTCTACGGCGGCAAGCGCGGTATCCAGCTTTCCCTTGTTCAGGTTTTCCTCAATTTCGGCCAGGCGTTTGACCAGCAACTTTCGCTGCTCTTCCTTGTCCGCGCTGCTACGCACCAGGCGAGTTAGAGCCTCAACTTCGACATTAATGGGGTCGAGTTCGCGGGCCCGGTCGAGCAGTTGGAGCGCTGTCGCGAAATTTTTTTCTGCCAGATGAGTACGCGCCCCCTCCAGGTGTTGTCGCACCTGACGAAGCCGCTCCTGCTCGGTGAGTTCCTTGAGCACCCAGTCCATCGTCATGATCGCGGTGGCATTATCCGGATCAATTGCCAACACCGCTTCGAACTCAGCCTTGGCTCGCTGAAAGTCTGCTTCGGCGGCAAGCTTTTCCCCACGCTCCAGGAGGCGACGGATCTTCTCGGCGCGGTCGCGTTCCTCGACTGCAAGTTGCTTATACTTCTGCGCCTCCTCGTGCTTCGGATCCAAGCGCAGCGCTTCGTCAGCCAATGCGATAGCGTCCTCGTATTGCTCGGCTTGCAGCGCTTCCTTAGCTCCGCGAAGACTGGACTGAATCTTTTGCTCTCGCTGGCGCGATTGGATGCCGTCGCGCACCTGTGCCAGCAAACTCTTGGCGACTTGGTGAGTGCTGTCAATTTCGAGGACTTTCTGAAGAGATTCCTTGGCCAGTGTGAAATCGCCCTCCTGGAGTGAACGCTGGCCTTGCTGGAGGTAGACATCTACGGTGTTATGCTTCAGGCTGTCGACCACACGCAGCAGGTCGAACGCCATATCAGAGGCACTCTGGTAGCGCTCTTCCCGGTCCTTCGCTAAAGACCGCTCGACAATCTGTTCCAGCTGAGGGGGGCACTTAGGAATGTATTTGGTGATCGGTTCCGGGGGCTCGTTGATGATCTTCAGAAGGATCGACGGAACATCGTCTCCGGGGAAAGGTGTTTGATATGTGAGCAATTCATAAAGGACTATTCCGAGGGAAAACACGTCCGAACGAGCGTCGACAGTATGTCCCTGCACTTGCTCTGGAGACATATACATCACCGTACCCAGCACAACTCCGGTCTGCGTCATCGAAGAGACACCGACGCGCGCGATGCCGAAATCGACGATCTTGACCTGTCCATCGCTCGACACAACGATATTGCCCGGTTTGATGTCGCGGTGAACTATGCCACGCTGATGCGCGTATTCGAGCCCTTTGCAGGTATCGACGATGATCTGGAGTTTCTTGAGGATCGGCACTTCCTTGCGGTCGGATACAATCTTTTGCAGATTCTCGCCCTCGAGGAACTCCATGGCGATAAAAGGAACGCCATTGTCTTCGTTGATCTCATAGATGGTGACGATATTGGGGTGTGCCAATTTGGCGGCGGCTTGCGCCTCACGGTAGAAACGCTTCAAGAGATCTGGATTCCGGGCGACCTCAGCGGTGGTCGTCTTAATCGCAACCGGCCTGCCCAACAAGGGATCCTCGGCCCGGTAAACAACGCCCATGGCGCCGCTGCCGATCTCTTCCCTGATTTCATATTTGCCAAGTTTATTCAACATAGCGAAGCGACGTGCCGCTCACCTTCGGTCCTCAAAAACTGCGCATCTCAAGCCGCGCAGCTCAAACCAAGGTCGAATTCTCTCCAATCGCGCACACCCTAGGATCGGTCGGCCAGTACGCGCAGCATTTGTTTCCCCATCATTACAGTATCGCCATCGCGGGCCAGCGCACGCTTGCGGATGCGCGCGAACGTCCCGTTCGTGCTACCCAGGTCCTCCAGAAAATACTGGTTCCCCTGCAGCCTGATCCGCGCATGCATGGTCGAGAGATACGGATCGTCGGGAAAGGTATAGGTTCCCTTCGAACGCCCGAAGGAGGTCTCGACGCCCCGAAGTTCGTAACGATCAGTTTCCCGACCGTTGGAGTTGAGCAAGAACAACGAGGCTGTTGCTGGCGCTTTCGCGAAGGGGCTGGTCAAGGCCGCCGTGCGATCAGGGGACACGGCAGGCGCCGCAGGAATAGGTTGTCCTTGAGCGACAAAACGCAGACGCTGCTGCCCGATCTGGATCACGCCGCCATCTTTTAATCGCTGCGGTTCGCGAACCTGGAGGTAGACCCCGCAAGAACTTCCCATGTCTTCAACGTACACTTCGGCGCCGAGTTGGGTGAAACGGGCGTGCTGCGCGGCGATTTGCGGATCCTCGGTCAAAGCGATTTCACCCTTCTGCCCGGCGATCATTCCAGGGTGGTCGAGATTATGGCGTTGCCCGAAAGAGCCATCGGAAAAAACTTGCTGCAACACGAACCGTACACCGGTGGCGGGAGGCTCTTCTACTTCTATTTCCTTTGCCCCCAGCACTGCCGTCTTGTCCAAGCCCGGCTGCCGCGGTGACACGCCGGGCCTTCCAACCAGCGAACCGGGGGCATTGGGGCGCAACAAATCCGCAAAATCGTGTAGACCGGTGGCTTTGATCAGTTGGTCGCTCGACGGCCGCGGAGGGGAGGGTTCGGCTGTCATTTCCGTTCGCCACTCCACCGCATAAAGGTCAAGTTTTCCTAACTTGCCTTTCAGTTCTACTCCCGAGGCCTTTCTGCGAACCCGGGTTCCCCAACGGTGTTGGATCTTCTCGTAAACGGAAGGAGAAATCGCAATCTCGTCTGCGTCAGTGGCGCCTTCGATACGTGCGGTGACGTTGACCACGTCGCCGAAGACATCGTTGCCTTTCAGGAGAGCCAGGCCGAGGTTGATGGCCACGCGAACATGAATTTGATCGGCCGGGGCACGATGCTGATTGCGATCGGAAAGATCGCTTTGGATTTGGATTGCGGACTGGATTGCCTGCTCCACGTCGCAGAAACGCGCCAGAATCGCATCGCCGATGGTTTTGATCACAATCCCATTGCGTTGCTCGATCAGCGGGATGAGCAGGTCCAGGCATTTCTGGACCATCACCAGACCGGCCACATCACCATGTTCGTCGTAAAATCGGGTGGACCCTACAATGTCCACCAACAAGATCGTAACCAGCTCTTTGCACCGTTCGAGCTCAACATCCAGGCGAGCTCGCTCGCGGATCAAGTCCTCGATTCTATTTGACGGTACCTGCTCCATGGAAGTGCGGGGGGCCAGTCCAAACTTGAGGCACATGATATACCGGATAGACCTCCGGTGCCACCACGCCAACGTGCTAGCGCCTGCGGAACGGGCGGTCTTGGAGCAAAGGCCCAATGCCTGCTAAGATCGTTAACCTCCCCGGGGGAGTGTCATGGAGGGTTCCCTTGTCCCGCGCAAACTGGCCGGCCGCTACGAAGTAAGAGAGGTGTTAGGGCAAGGCGGCATGGGAGTGGTTTATCGCGCCTACGATACCGTCATTCGGCGCGAAGTGGCCGTTAAGACCATCCTCGACATCCCCGATCCTGCCTCGCTGCAGCTGTTCTACCGCGAATGTGATGTGCTTGCCTCCATGAGCCATCCCAACATTGTCGAGATCTTCGACATCGGTGAGTTCGAGGAGGGGGGCAAGAACAAGCCCTACTTCGTGATGCCGCTCCTGCCGGGTACGACCCTGGAGACATTTATCCGCCAAGCCAGCCACCGGCTGACGGTGGAGCGCACGGTCGGAATTATTACCCAGGCCTGCCGGGGCCTGCAGGCGGCGCACGAGCGCGGCCTGGTGCACCGGGACCTGAAGCCGAGCAACATCTTCGTAATGGAAGACGACTCGGTGAAAATCATCGATTTCGGGGTCGCGCACATAACTGAAACCCGTTCCACCCGGGCACTGAAGGGTACGCTGCTCTACATGTCACCGGAGCAGATCGAGATGAAGCCGCTGTCGGCTCTGTCCGACATCTTTTCGCTAAGCGTGGTGTGCTACGAAGCGCTCACCGGCCGGCAACCCTTCCAGCGGGCGCGGCCAGACGAGATTGTCGAAGCAATTCGGAAGCAGGTTCCGCCGCCGGCTTCGGAGATCAATCCCGCCGTAAGCCAATCCATTGGGCACGTGGTGCACAAGGGCATGGCCAAGCAGCCGTGGCACCGTTTCTCGAGTGCGCGCGAGTTCAGCGAGGTCCTTAACAAGGCGTTGCGCAATGAGCCGATCGAGTTCTTCGATCCCTCACGCACACGGCCGCGGCTGGAACGCGCCACCAAAGCGCTGGAAAGTGGTGACTACCAGTTTGCTGGAGAAATTCTGGGCGAACTGGAAGCGGAAGGCCACATCGACAGTTCGATCGGCAGGTTGCGCCATCAGCTCGATGCGGCCGTAAGGCGCAAGACGATTGCGCAGCTCCTGGAAGCCGCCAAAGCCCGCTTCGAAGAGCAAGAAGACCCGCTGGCACTGCAGAAGCTCCAGGACATACTGGAGATGGAACCCGACAACGCGCAGGCTTTGTCGCTGAGGAGCCAAATCGAAAACCGGCGCAGCGACAAGCAGATCGAGAACTGGTACCGGCTGGCACGCCAGCACATCGATAATCACGCCTACCCGCACGCGCTCGAAGCGCTGCAAAACGTGCTGCAACTCCGGCCGAAGGAAGGCCGCGCCTTGCAACTCATCGCTGAGGTCGATCGCCAGGAGCACGAATACAACAAGCTACGCCAGGAAAAGACGCAAATTCATCGTGCGGCCATGGAAGCCTGGCAGAAGGGAGACGTTAGCAGCGCACTCAGTAAGCTGGCGGTGGTTCTGGAACTGGACCGGCGTGCACCCGATGCTTCGACTCCAGAGCACGACGCCACCTACCAGAGTCTTTACAACGAGGTCCGCTCCGAACATGACGCGATGAACACCGCGTACGCTGAAGCGCGAAAGCAGCTAAGGGAGCGCAACTTCGGCAAAGCGCTCGCCACCTGCGAAACCTACGTCACGAAGTATCCCAACAACGCGATTTTTCAGGCGCTCAAGTACGACATCGAAGAACAGCAGCGGCAGGAACTTTCGGCGTACATTGCGGCCATCGACCGGCAAGTTGAAGCCGAGCCTGATCTCGACAAGCGGGTGAACATCCTGAAAGAAGCCCTGGAGCAGCATCCTGGGGAGACCCACTTCGAGCGCGCGCTGCGGCCGGTGAAAGACAAGCGCGACCTGGTGAACTCCATCGTCGCGCGCGCCCTCCATCACGAAGCGGAAGGTGCATTCGGAGACGCGCTCAACGACTGGGAAATCCTGCGAACCATCTACAGCCAGTATCCCGGCTTGAAGTTTGAAGTGGAGCGGCTGCAGAAACGCCGCGAGCAGCAGAGCCGCATCGAGGCAAAAACCGGGTGGGTGGAAAAGATCGATGCCTGCATGCATTCCAGCGACTACGGGCGCGCCCTGGACTTGCTGCAACAGGCGAAGGCGGAATTCCCGAACGATGCCGAACTGGCCGAACTGGAGAAGCTGGCCAACGACGGAGTTCAGCGTTCGACAGAGGCGCATCGCCTGATGACCGAAGGCCAGGAACTGTGCGCACAAAACCGGGCCGTGGAAGGAATCAAGCTCCTGCGCGAGGCCTACGAACTGGACGAGCACAATGCACTGACCCGGGCCGTGCTTTGCAATGCGCTCCTCGAGCAAGCCCGCGTGATAGCGGAGAGCAACTGGCAGGAAGCCGACCGCCTGGCGCAACAGGCCGTCGACCTGAATCCTGGTCATCCATTGGCCAAGACGGTGCGCACGCTGATTTCCGACCAAAAGCGGGAACAGCTGGTTAGTGAATTTCTTTCCCAGGCACGCAAGCTGCAAGCTGCAGGAGATGTGGCGGGGGCGCGGGCGCGCATCGAGGAAGCACTGGCGGCATATCCCCGTGAGCCCAGGCTGGTCCAGACTCAAGATACGTTGAAGCGGGAACTGCTGGCGCAGCGCGGCCAGGCCAGGCGCCGTGATCTCGGAGAACTGCGCCGCATGGAGCAGGAAGCCGAAACGCTCTCCGACGCTGCGACCAGGCAGGCCTCTGCCGAACGCGTGCTGGCACTAGCCAATCGCTACCTGGACGACGAGGAGGTTTTGTCTTCGGCGAATGGCCTTTTGCAACGCCTAAACGTGGCCACGGTTCAGGGGAAGAAACCGAGTCAGGACCGGGAAGAACGCAAGTCGGATCAGCAGGGGGAGGTTGCCGGCTCGGATGCCGGCCAAAGCACTATGTCGCTGTACTCTACGCCGACAATGGATGGACCACCGCCCGCGGCTGAGACAAAGAGTGAACCAGCGCCTCCTTTGGCGGCTACGCCAGTTACGCCTGCGGTTCCCCCGTCATCACCGAAATCAGAAGTTAAACCTGCGCCTGCCAGGCCCCGGCCCGCGATAACCGGTCCAAAGCGGCCGAAACCTCCCGTGAAACTTTCGCGCGGCCAAATGGTTGTGGCGGGAGCCTCGGTGGTGGCTTTGTTGTTGGTGTTCTGGCTCCTGGGGAGGCATCCTCGTCCGGCCAGTGCGCCGCCACCTGTTGCCCAGTTCGGCGTGCTGGTGCACACGACCCCCGCGGGTGCCACCATAAGCGTCAACCACGAAGTCCGCGGCGTGTCGGATCTGCAAATCGATCTGCCGGGAGGAACTTATCAGATCGAAGCGCAGTTGCAGGGTTACCGGCCCCAGACCGTGGCCTTCGATGCCAAAGCCGGGGCGCCGAACTCCATCGAATTAACCCTTGAGCCGGCGCTGGCGGTGGTGGAACTGTCGTCGGACACCGGCGCCGGGAAGGTCTCGTTCGACGACCAGTCGCCGGTCGATCTTGAAGGCGCGCAGTGGACGCTCAATAACATCGCGCCCGGCGAGCACAAGCTCAAGTTTGATGGGCCGCAAGGCAGTGCGTCGTTCAGCTTTGCGACTGAGGCCGGCGCCATGCCGGTGGTCAAGCGACCGATCACGGCGAAGGGCGTGTTGGCGGTGGTTGTCAGCAACCTCGGCGACCGCTTGCAGGTGTTTGTCAGCGATCCCGCGGCCAAACTCAGCTGGGACGGGCAAACTCCGACGGCCATTGGTCAGGACGGCTGGCAGCTCACACAAGTGAGGTCCGGCACTCATGAACTGACGCTGACCCAGGCCAGTGACCAGTACAAGCTTGATGTCGACACCGGGCCGATGCCGTCGCTTACCGCTTTTCTGGAGTCGGGCAGGAACATTGGCACACTGGTCGTGGTGGCCGGCGAAGACAAGGCCCGGGTGTTCCTCAACGGTCAGCTGCAGAAGGACACCACGCAAGGCGGCCAGATGCGAATTTCGAACCTGGAGCCGAAGGATTACGTAGTCAAGGTGAGCAAGGAGGGCTTCCAGGATCTCCCCGAGCAGAGAGTTCGAATTCTCAAGGGCGAAGAGCGCAAGCTAACCTTCAATCTGCAGCCGATTCCGCATTTTGGGTCGCTCTCCATCCAGGGCGGAACGCCCGGGTCGCAGGTGCTGATTGACCAGGTTTCGGCAGGAACCGTGCAACCTGATGGAAGTTTTAGCACCTCCAACATCAGTCCCGGCGACCACGTGTTGGAACTGCGCAAGGACGGTTTCAAACCCAAGCGGCTGCAGAAGAGATTCGGATCGGGATCGAATGTGGCGGTCACTCCGGCGGAGGCGGCACTGGAAGCTGCCACCGGCGAGATCAAGATCACGTTCACGCCGCCGGACGCCACGGTAAGTCTGACCAAAGCCGGAGAGCCTCCGATCAAAGTAACCTCTGGCAACGCAGTCAACCTGCCACCGGGAACGTATACGCTGACCACGCGCATGGCGGACAATCTGACCCGCACGTCAACTGTTGAGGTTGTGGCAGGGCAGTTCAAGGCTTTCGACCTGCCCTTAGGGCCAAGCGGAATGTCCCTGTGGGATGATCCCACCGGATGGAAGCAGGACAAGGGAACCTTCGTCCATAAGGGGGGGGATTTCGTGCTGTACAACGTGTCTCCCACTTCGGGGACATTTGTTTTCTCTGCCATGCTGCAGAAAGGTCACCGCCTGCAATGGGTAGTGAACTGTGTCGATGCCCAAAATTACGTCTTGTTCCAGATGGATGACAACAATTTCTATCGCAGTGTTTTCCGCAATGGTCAGAAGACGGATGAAGCCAAGATCCCGTACAAGAGCGAGAAGAAGAGTTTCCACACGATCCAGATTCACATTTCGCCTTCGGAAGTCGTTCAGCAGACGAAAAGTGGAGACAGCTGGGCGGCTTTAGACAAGTGGAGTGGGGCCAACCTCGCAGCCGGAAAATTTGGCTTCTACATTCCCGGCAACGACCAGATAGCGCTCTCCAGCTTTAAGCGCTACGCGGACCTGGGCGCGCACTAAACTCGCATTCCGGTGCGCCGCCTCCGGAGCATGAATTTCTCGAGCGTAGTCGGGCTGCCTCGGATTGGTTCATGTCCGGGCGAAGCCTGCTTGTCTTAACTATTGTCGATGTTTCAGTCTGGATTTCGCTGACCCTCTTGTTACCGCGGGTATTCCGGTCAGCGACCCTTGTTGCTCGAGCACTCCAAGGAAAACACCATTAGCACCATCGTCGTCCAACCAGAACAATTGTCCCCCGCTTGCCTGATAGATGACTACCGAGAAAGCAACCGGTGCGTCAGCTCCAACCGTGATCGCCAGCGGAATTGTATAGCGCCCAGTGTTATTCGCGTCAGGAGTCACCGTTCCCGAGAAAACAACCCCGGTTGGGAACGGGTTGGCGCTGAAGGCAGCGAACGGATCACTGACCAAGCCGGTTCCGTTCAAAACCAGGTTGGTGACCGATCCTTGCCCGACAAAATCGAATTCCCAACCGGGACTGTTCAAATTGAGCAGGTAGTAGTAATCCTGCGCTCCAAAGGCATAGTTGCCTGTAAAACTGGACTCCTCAACTGGCTGTTGTTGTGGAATCAGCACTCCTGTGCCGTTGAGCCCCGTGCCGCTGAGATTGTTCACATCATCCAGGTCGGCAATAAGAGCGCCTCCTAATCCGCTGGTCTTGTTATTCGGATCATTCAGGTTGAGAGTTGGGTCCGTCATATAAATGCCAAGGTCGGTCACGTCGCCCAAGCTCGCGTTCATGATCGTCAGGTTGCCATATCCATTGGCCGCAATGGAATAGGTGCCCAAGATAGAAGAGCCGCTAGCACTAACCGTATTGTAGATTTCATCGTCATCCCCAACGCCCTGGAATGTGCCGCCAGCTGGTCCCGTCGTCAACATGCCGGCCGCGGCAAAGAGGTTCCCATCCGAGTTGCTTTCGACACCAAACACCGACGCTCCGAGCGATGTGTTGCTGAAGGTGCCAGTGCCCTGGCCGAATGCCGAGCCAATGCCCGCATCGCCAGTATTCATCCCCATAAGGCTATCCACATCAATGATCCGTATGACTTCCGGGCCAACGATGTAATAAACGAGGGAGATATCTATATCTCCCAGAACGGCGCCAGTGATAGTCCCTCGCCCAAAGGGATCAGCCGTTGAAATGGTTCCGTTAAAAGCCTGGTCAAGAGCTACAGGCGGCACATAATTAGGATCATCCAGGTCGTAAACACCCGCCAACTTGGTGCCGTTGGCGCTGATCGAGAAGACGCCTCCGAAGACGATGGGGAAATAGTGGGTGTCTACTCCAGAGAAAGTGAAGGCGTAGTTCCCGTCGTTGAGCGTGCTCGACAGGGTCTGCGCGTCCATGCTTCCACTGGATGTTGCCGTCCCATCAAACTGAACGACGAGCGCGTGCTTGGTGTTCACAAACTGGACACCGAGGATTTCGGTCCCGTTCACGCCTAAACTCATGTTGTTTGTGATCAGGGTCAGTGTTCCCTGGCCGGTGTTAGCATTCACTTTCAGAGTTCCGCCCGTGATTTCGTCGCCGCCAGGCTCATGTGACAGGAGTCCGAAACCATCGTTATAGTCTTGCTCGCCGCCAAGGACGTGGCCATTCGAATCGATGGTCACCGATCCTGCAAGGGCGTAAAAATTCGGGCCGTCATTCAGTTCTTCCAGTCCGCTTGCATAGAACGAATAGTTGCTCGATGCCACCGCCGTGTTTGTCAGACTGAAGTCGGCCGGTGTCGACACTCCAGCAACCGTTGCTGTTACCGTATAAGGTCCGCCGTCAGTTCCATTCGCGGAGAACGTAGTCGAAGTGGCAGCGCCGCTCGCGTTGGTCGTTGCCATTGTCGTATTCGTTCCATTCGCAAAGGTGCCGCTCGCACCCGTAGTTGGAGCCGTGAAGGTCACCGTTACGCCGCTCACCGGGTTCGAGCCCTTGTCCAGAACTGTCGCCACCAGGGGCGCGGCAAACGCCGTATTGATCGCTGCGCTTTGCGGCGTTCCGCTCGTCGCCGTGATCGATGCCGGCGCGCCCGCTGTGTTTGTCAGACTGAAGTCGGCCGGTGTCGTTACTCCTGCAACCGTAGCCGTGACCGTATAGGCCCCGGCCGTCCCATTCGCGGAGAACGTAGTTGAAGTGGCCGCGCCGCTCGCGTTGGTCGTTGCCGTTGTCGTATTCGTTCCATTCGCAAAAGTGCCGCTCGCGCCCGTGGTTGGAGCCGTGAACGTCACCACCGCGCCGCTCACCGGGTTGGAGCCCTTGTCCAGAACTGTCGCCACGAGAGGCGCGGCAAATGCCGTGTCGATCGTCGCGCTTTGCGGCGTACCGCTCGTCGCCGTGATCGATGCCGGTGCGCCCACCAGGTTCGTTAGACTGAAGTTAGCCGGTGTTGACACTCCAGCAACCGTAGCCGTCACGGTATAAGGTCCGCCGACAGTCCCATTTGCGGAGAACGTAGTCGAAGTGGCAATGCCGCTTGCGTTGGTCGTTGCCGTTGTCGCATTCGTTCCGTTCGCAAAGGTGCCGCCCGCACCCGTAGTTGGAGCCGTGAAGGTCACCGTTACGCCGCTCACCGGGTTCGAGCCCTTGTCCAGCACCGTCGCCACCAGAGGCGCAGCAAATGGCGTGTCGATCGTCGCGCTTTGCGGCGTACCGCTCGTTGCCGTGATCGATGCCGCCGCGCCCACCAGGTTGGTCAGACTGAAGTTAGCTGGTGTCGACACTCCAGCAACGGTAGCCGTCACGGTATAAGGTCCGCCGGCAGTTCCATTCGCGGAGAACGTAGTCGAAGTGGCAACGCCGCTTGCGTTGGTCGTTGCCGTTGTCGGATTCGTTCCATTCGCAAAGGTGCCGCTTGCACCCGAAGCCGGAGCCGTGAACGTCACCACCGCGCCGCTCACCGGGTTCGAGCCCTTGTCCAGCACCGTCGCCACCAGCGGCGCAGCAAATGGCGTGTCGATCGTCGCGCTTTGCGGCGTACCGCTCGTCGCCGCAATCGATGCCGCCGCGCCCACGATGTTGGTCAGACTGAAGTTGGCCGGCCCCGACCCTCCTGGGACCGTAGCCATCACCGTGTAAGTTCCCAATGTCCCATTTGCGGAGAACGTAGTAGAAGTGGCCATGCCGCTCCCATTGGTCACTGCCATTGTCGTATTCGTTCCATTCGCAAAAGTGCCGCTTGCACCCGTAGTTGGCGCCGTGAACGTGACCGTCACGCCGCTCACCGGCGATCCGCCCGCCGTCACAGTGGCCGTCAGCGGCGTGGCAAACGCTGTATCGTCCGGCGCGCTTTGCTGATTTCCGCCCGTCGGCGCGACCATTTCGACTACCATCGCCGTGTTCGTCAGGCTGAAGGCGGCCGACGGCGGCAACCCTGGAAGGGCGGCCGTCACACTATAGGGACCGCCGACGGTTGCGTTCGCTGTGAACGTGGGCGAGGTGGCCACTCCGTTCGAGCCGGTCGTCACCGCTGCTGTTGCTGACGGTGGTGTACCCGCGAATGTGCCGCTCGCGCCCGATCCCGGAGCCGCGAACGTCACCACCACGCCGCTCACCGGGTTGCCGTGACTGTCCACCACGGTCCCCGCCAGCGGATTTGCAAACGGTGTGCCGACAGCTGCGCTTTGCCCGCCTCCGCTCAAATCCGCGATTTCGGTCGGCGCTCCCACCGTGTTCGTCAGACTGAAACTGGCGGTTGTCGACACGCCTGTAGCCGCAGCCGTCACCGTGTAAGGTCCGCCCGCCGTCCCATTCGCCGTGAACGTCGCGGAGGCGTTGCCGTTCGCGTCCGTCGTTGCCGTTGTCGTATTCGTTGCATTCGCGAAAGTGCCGCTCGCTCCCGTCGCCGGAGCCGTGAAGGTCACCGTCACGCCGCTCACCGGCGATGGAACCGGCGATCCGCTCTGCGTCACCGTCGCTATCAGCGGCGCAAACGCCATGCCTACCGTCGCGCTTTGCGGTGTTGTTCCGCCAGCCGCCGCGATCGATTCCACCGGAGTTGTCGAACTCGACCCACTACCACAGCCCATCAAGAAACTTAACGTCAGGAAAATTAAGCCGAGAATGCTCGCGTAAACCCTGCGGTTCATAATGACGTCCCTGCCTTCTTCTGGCTCGTCCGCGGACTTGCCTGCGGCGGCAGCGGGAACCCGTGCTCGTTCCGGATGGCATTGACCTCGCCACCCACTTTTACCGTGCGCACCAGGAATACCTGCTTATCCTCATTACTCGTCGTCACACCCGATGTTTGTGCCTGAGCTGGGGTTAGATATGAGATCAAAGAAAAAAGCGCTAAAGCGCGTAGTCCTGCAAACAGGCGGTTCATTCAGTCGCCTCCAAATTGAGTTTCTCTCTGGAATTTTCCGATGCGAAATCGTAACCCGTCCTCCGTTCCGGACACAACGAATTTTCGACCAGAGGAAGTTGTCAGCTAGGTTCCGTGCGCCGGGCACAGCGCTAAAGAATGAAGAACGGTGACGCCCGCAATAGGTCCGCACTGTGCCGGACACGAACCGCAGTTCTAGCCATACCGCGGTGTTCTGCTTAGGCAGTGGGAAGATCGCGGCAAGGACTCACCTGGCGACCGATGGTGTTATCATCTCGCGTGCCGGAAGACAAACAGAAATTCCGGCCAATCCCAATTTTTTCGCGAGCGCACGCTGACAAAAAGATCGTGAGCTTTACTCCGGATCTCGGTGCGCTGCCAGAACGGAATCATCCATGCCTGACCTTTCCAGCCCAGCTGCTCGTTCAACGTTTGCTCGTTCAATGACCCTGGTGGCGGCTATCGCTCTGCTCTTTGTCCTTCCACTGAATGCCGGGAATGAGGGAAACACGCACCCCGGTTATTACCGCTACCCTGCGATCCATGGCGACACCATCATTTTCACAGCGGAGGGCGATCTCTGGTCGGTAAACGCAAGAGGAGGCGCTGCGCGGCGGCTGACGTCCAATCCGGGCAGGGAAATTTACGCAGCCATTTCTCCGGATGGACAGACCGTCGCCTTCAGCGCGGAATATGAAGGTCCTTTGGACGTCTACACGATGCCCGTCGAAGGGGGGCTGCCGCAGCGTCGCACCTGGGATGGCGCTGCAGTGGTGGCCGGCTGGACTCCCGACGGCCGCGTCCTCGTGCGCACCCCACGATACTCCACTCTTCCCGATCCGAAACTCGTCGCTATCGACAGCGCTGGGCGACGCGAAATCGTTCCACTGGCGCAGTCGGCGGAAGGCGCGTACACGCCGGACGGTAAAACGCTCTTTTTCACGCGTTACAACCGGCAGTCGAGTCAGACCAAACGCTATCAGGGTGGTACGGCGGAAAACATCTGGCGCTACGATGCCGGCTCCGAAGCGCTGCCGCTGACGGGCGACTGGACGGGCACTTCGCACAATCCGATGTTTTGGAATGGGCGGGTGTACTTTCTCTCCGACCGCGATGGCGTCATGAATATTTTCTCGATGGACAGAGACGGGCACGACCTGCAGCAGCTCACACACCATCGCGGCTGGGATATCCAATCGGCGTCTATCTCCGATGGACGGATTGTGTATCAATGCGGTGCCGACCTCTGGCTGCTCGATTTGAACAACCATCAGGATGCAATCATCCCCATCACCTTGGTTTCTGACTTCGATCAGTTGCGGGATCGCTGGGTGAAGAAGCCGCTGGAATATCTGACGGGAGCGCATCTTGCTCCAGACGGCAGCGCTGCCGTTTTTACGGCGCGCGGGGAGGTCTTCACGCTGCCCGCCACTACCGGACGCATTGTCAAGGTTGCCGGCAAACCCGGAATTCGCTACCGCGAGGCGCGCTACATGCCCGACGGCAAGAGCATCATCGCGCTTTCGACGGAGAGCGGAGAAACTGAGTTTTGGAAATATCCGGCCAACGGAATCGGCGCGCCAGAACACCCGCCGGAACACCCGCCGGAACACACGCCGGAACAATGGACCAACGATGCCAAAGTGCTGCGCTGGGAGGGCATCCCTTCGCCCGATGCGCGCTGGCTTGCCTCCCGCGATAAGGACCAGCAGTTGTGGTTGTACGACACCACGACCAAAAAGTCGAAATGCATTGCTCAATCCCTGGTGGACGATTTTTCCGATCTGACGTGGTCGCCCGACAGCCAGTGGCTCGCATACGTGGAAGCTGCCACCAATACCTTTACCCAGATCAAACTGCTGAATACCAAGACCGGCGCCATTGAGGCAATCACGTCTGACCACTACAACAGTCTCAACCCGGCCTGGAGCGTGGATGGCAAGTGGCTCTATTTCCTTTCGGACCGCATGCTGAAGACCACCGTCCCATCGCCCTGGGGCTCCCGCCAGCCGGACCCGAACTTCGATCGTTCCATGAAGATTTATGAGCTTGCACTCACGGCCGGTCTCCGTTCCCCATTTGCCCCCGTGGACGAGCTGCACCCAGAGGCTGCCAAGCCGGAGGATACGAAGAAAGACGATACGAAGTCCGAAGAGGCGAAAAAGGAAGATAAGAAGGCAGACAATAAGAAAAAAGAGGACGACAAATCCGACAAGACGTCGGCGGAGAAAAAAACTCCTCCTCCCGTGGTAAACATCGACTTCACCGACTTGCCTTCCCGTCTGAGCGAAGTTCCCGTGCCACCTGGAAATTACTCTTCGCTGCAAAGCACCGAAAAGCGCTTGTGCTGGCTGCAGGGGAATGAAGATGTCCCCCCGAAGTTGGGGCTGCAGTGCGTGGATATCGCGAACAAAGCCGACCCGCCGGAGACGGTGTTGGGCGACGTGAAGGGATACGAGATCTCGCTGGACCGCAAGAAAATGCTGGTGAGCAAAGACGACGACTTTTACATACTTGCTTCGGACGTCAAAGCCTCCGCTCTGGCGGACGCGAAAGTACTGCCCAAAGCCAAAATTGACATGTCCCGATGGGCCTTTGCGGTCACTCCACGCGCCGAATTCCACGAACTTTATCTCGATTCCTGGCGCTTGGAGCGGGATTATTTTTACGATCCTGGTATGCACGGCGTGGATTGGAAAGGGATACGGGATCGCTATCTTCCGCTGGTCGATCGGGTATCGGACCGCGACGAACTGAATGACGTTATCGCCCAGATGGTCAGCGAACTCTCGGCGTTGCATATTTTCGTTGAAGGTGGCGATTCCCGAAAACCGCCGGACCAGGTGGAAATTGCCGGTCTGGGCGCCGTCCTGCGCCGGGATGAGCGGGCGGGTGGGTTTGTGGTAGAGCACATCTACCTGCATGATCCAGACTTGCCGAGCGACGCGCCACCCTTGGCTCGGCCTGATTCCATGGTGCGCGAGGGCGAGGTGATCCTGAGCATCGACGGAGAAGATTCGCTCAGCGTGCCGGATGAACGGGCGTTGCTTCGCGGAAAAACGGGACGCAAAGTGCTGCTGCGCGTTAAGTCTGCCAAAGGTGAAACCCGCGACGTCCTGGTAACACCCATCTCGGAAAAGGACGAGCGCAACCTCCGCTATACCGAGTGGGAATATTCGAGACGGCAAAAAGTGGAGGCAGACTCGCAATCACAGATTGGATATGTTCATCTCCGCGCCATGACTTCAGCGGACATCGAGCAGTGGGCACGGGAGTTTTACCCTGTTTACGACCGTCCGGGTCTGATCATCGACGTGCGGCACAACAGAGGAGGCAACATCGACTCCTGGGTGCTGGGCAAACTGCTGCGCAAGGCGTGGTTCTACTGGCAGCCGCGTGTCGGCAATCCCTACTCCAATATGCAATACGCCTTTCGCGGATACATCGTGGTGCTTTGCGATCGGATGACGGCCTCCGACGGAGAAGCCTTTACCGAGGGAATTCGGCGCCTCGGATTAGGCAAAATCATTGGTGTAAGGACCTGGGGAGGCGAGATATGGCTTTCCGCCAACAACACGCTGGCGGACCAAGGCATCGCCACCGCCGCCGAAACCGGTGTTTATGGACCGGAAGGAAAGTGGCTGATCGAAGGCCATGGAGTCGATCCGGATATCGAGGTGGACAATGCTCCGCATGCCACTTTTGCCGGAAGTGACGCGCAGCTGGATGCAGCCATACAGTATCTCCGCGAGGAGATCAGGAAAGACCCGCGGCCTGTTCCAAAGGCTCCGCCGTATCCGAATAAGGTGTTCCGGTACGACCAATAGCCAGCTCCGCAGTGTGGCTCCATCGGTCCGTTTGACTCAAATTTTGGATGACTCAAATTTCGATCCGGGCCGGAACGGCCGCTTCCGGTTTGAAGATTACGCCTTGACTGGTGCGGCTGTTCATCACGACGCGGACTGGTTCCTCGAACTGCAAGTGGCGGACGCAGCCGTGCTCTTCCATGGCCGGTTGTTCCATTAGCCACTGCCAATCGACTGAGCCTTCGCCGACATCTGGATTCACGGTGAAGTAACCGACCTGAAAGGCAGTGAGATTCTGGAAGAAATGGCTGCCCTGCGATGGGGTGACGCGAAAATCGCGGAATCCGGCCTCAACAATCGCCCGCGCGCCGGAGATTTCATCCCATTCGACCGGAATGCCCAGCCAAGGTTCGGTCGATCCCCAGCGCCCAACCCCGATCAGCAGATAGGGGCGGTTCTTCCCCTGGAGCAGGCGATTCAACTGAGCGACCGCCTTGGCCACTTCCTGGCTGCGGCTGCGCTCGAAGCGCTGCGAATCGACCACGATAATATCGTAGAGATTCTCGATGCGGCCGTTGCCCAGAACTTTGCTGCTCTGGCAGATCAACCGCTCGGGTTGCACATCGTCAAGGGCTAAGTCCTCGCTGCTGCGCGCCAGCGTCAGTGGCCGGATCTGCAGGAAACCAAACTCCGCCGCTTGTCCAGCCACTTGGCCGGCCTGCTGAGGCAAACGCACGGCAAATTCGATCTCCACCGGATTGCCCAGCGCATCCTCGCCTGCCCGGACCAGGTCATCGAGAATCTCCGCCAGTGGGAAAGTGCCGTGCTTGAGCATGGGGGCAAATGTCACGATGCGTGTGCCCGCCCGGCTCACGCCATCGTAGACCGCGTGGTTGTCCCGGGAGTAGGTTGAGGCCAGCGCCCGCAGAGTGCCATCGCTCTCGGCGGCATCCAGGCTGAAGCGCCGCTCGTGCCAATGCCCCGGACGGCTGTCCGAAGCGCCATCCAACTCCAAAGCCCAGAATTCCGACTGCGAGTTGGTCAATATGTCTTCGACCGAGGAAAACTGCACCAGGTTGCGGGGATAGCGCGGGCAGAAAGTTAAACACTTCCCGCCATCCACCACGGCCCGGCCCAGGCCGAGAGCGACGGCCGCGATACCGTCCTCGAAGGTCATCGGAGGGACGGGATAAAAATTGCGCGAGCGCACCACTCCGGAGAAATCCGGATAAAAGCGCTGCCTGTGGGGCGTGCCCACAACCTGCTGGAGAATCACCGCCATTTTTTCCTCTTCCAGACGGTAGGGCGTAGCTCGCACATAGGCCTTCGCATGGCGGCTGAAGGTGGAGGCATAGACGCGCCGGATGGCTTCGCTGAGCGCCGTCAGCCGGTCCGCTGGATCTGCTTGCTGGTTGCCCAGCATGAAGGTCTCATAGACCCCGGTGAAAGGCTGGTATTGCGAATCCTCCAGCAGGCTGGACGAGCGCACCGCCAACGGATGGTTCACCTCCGCCAGGAACGATTTCAGGTCTTCGGTGAGGGAGGGGGATAGCGGTGCGGCCAGGAACGTCCGCTGGATTTCAGCGTCGTCTTCGCATTGCAAGGCAAAGTCCAGGAGGTTATTCTCGGCCACAAATTGATCGAACACATCCGTCGCCAGCACAACGGCTGGAGGCACCGAGATGCGAACCCCGGGGAAGCGGCGTGTCATGCGGCTCTTGCGCAAAAGGTGGCGCACAAAGGCAAGGCCGCGAGCCTTTCCGCCCAGCGATCCCGAGCCGATCCGCAGAAAACTTGATTCCGAAGGCTTGAACGTATCCGCCTTGAAGTCGCCGATCAGGACCTCGTTCTGTTCGCGGCGGTACTGGTTGATCGATTCGATCAGATCGCGGCGCAGATGTTCGGAGCTGGCAAAATCCGAAACTTTTCGCGGGCGCAGCTTGGCCGCCAACGCAAACTCGGTGCGCGCCATCAGCCAATGGGAGAAGTGGTTGCTCTGCGAGTGAAAGACGATGCTTTCGGCCGGAACGGTTTGCAATTGCTCTTCCAGTTCGTTCATGTCTTTCGCCCGTCCGACTTCGCTCGCATCCGGCAGACGAAACACGAAGTCGCCAAACCCGAATTGCTCGGTCAATATCTGGCGCAGGTCTTTCAGCAACGTGGGGGAACGTTTGCGCAGAAACGAATAGCCCTCGGCATGGGCCCGCGCGCGGAACTCGGTGCGGCTGGTTTGCAACACTACGGGCACGTCCGGCACCAGGCTCTTCACCATGCGCGCAAGGTCAAAGCCCGCCTCCGGACTCAGCTTGCCGTCCCGGGGGAACTCTACGTCCGCCACTAGCCCGAACAGATACTCACGATATTCCTGCACCAGCCGGGCCGCGTCTTCGAAGTTCGAACTCAGCAGAATTCTCGGCCGCGCCTGCGTGCGCACCAGCTTGTGCGCCACGTTGATGCCTTCCTGGATCACGCGCCTCGATTGCTTGATTAGCTCGGTATAGATCACGGGCAGGAACGACGAGTAGTAACGGATGTTGTCTTCCACCACCAGCAGCACCGGCACGCCGATGGCGTGCGTGTCGTGCTGGACGTTGCGTTTATCCTCGATGTACTTGACGATCGCGATCAGGATGCGGGCATTGCCCTGCCAAAGAAAAACACGTTCGATCTCGGTGACGGGATTCCGCGCCACAAAATTCTTGATCTCGCGATAGTCGTAGGCCAGGACCACGACGGGCACATCGAGGCCGGCGCGGCGGACTTCGTGTGCGAGCTGCGCGGCGTCCATGTCGCCGACGGCGAGGTTGGTGACGATCAAGTTGAATTGCGGATTGGAACTTGCCAGATGAAGAGCCTCGGCGCAGCTGGAAACGTGCGTAATTCCGGGAATCTGCCGGAGGTTGAGTTCGAGCGATTCGTCGATCAGCAACTCGTTGAGCCGGCCGTCCTCGCGGAGAATGAAAGAATCGTAGAGGCTAGAGACAAGAAGGATGTCGTGCACCTTGAAGGGCATCAGGTTCCCGAAACCTTCAAAGCGCTCTTCTGCGTCCATAATGACTTGTTCGGCGGCGCGGCGCACGCTCATAGGGATATCCTAGTCGAGGTTGGCTCGAGACCGGCTGCGAAAAAACTTAGTGGGGCGCTTGCTTGAAAAATGGCGGAAGCGTGTGTGAGTCGAACACACCGGCAACATCGAAGATGCCGCCCGCCGGTTTTGAAGACCGGGACGATCACCGGACCGCATGCGCTTCCGAAGTTCGAAAAAGATCGCAAAAAAGTTCGCGAGCAAGTCCGTGGAGAAGTTCGTTGGGAACGTAACACGAACTACTTCGGCTGCGCCACCACTCGCAGATAGGGCTTCAGAGTCTTCCAGCCGCCGGGATATTTCTGCTTTGCCTGTTCTTCTGAAACCGACGTGGGAATGATCACATCCTGCCCTGGTTTCCAGTTCACGGGTGTGGCCACGTTGTGCTTCGCGTTGAGTTGGATCGAATCCAGCGCGCGCAGCACCTCATCGAAATTGCGTCCGCTGCTCATGGGGTAGATCAGCATCAGCTTGATCTTCTTGTCCGGACCGATCACGAAGACGGTGCGCACTGTGGCGTTGTCGGCTGCGGTGCGGCCTTCGCTGGTGGTTCCAGCCTCGGCGGGCAGCATGTCATAGAGCTTCGCTACTTTGAGTTCCGGATCGCCGATCATCGGATAGGTCACCTTGTGGCCCTGCGTTTCCTCGATGTCAGCGGCCCACTTGCCGTGGCTGGTTATGGGATCCACGCTTAGCCCGATAATTTTTGTGTTGCGTTTGGCGAACTCGGGCTGCAGACCCGCCATGTAGCCCAGTTCGGTGGTGCACACCGGAGTGAAATCCTTGGGGTGCGAAAACAGGATGGCCCAGCCGTTGCCAATCCATTCGTGAAAGTTGATTGTGCCTTGCGTGGTCTCGGCGGTGAAGTTGGGAGCTTCGGAATTGATGCGTAGAGACATGTTCTTTCCTCGCGTAGTTTTTAGTAATGGTATCGCATCCGGCGGCGGTTATGCGCCGTCTAATGGAAGAAAGGAACTCTGTAAAATTTATGGATACCTCAATACGGAAACTCTCCATGGTGCAGGTCGATGTGTTCACCGACCGCGCCCTCACCGGCAACTCGCTGGCGGTCTTCCTCGACGGACGCAGCCTGAGCACTGAGCATATGCAGGCCTTGGCGCGCGAAATGAATCTTTCCGAAACCACCTTTATTCTGCCGGGAGATGCCGCCGCGGAAAAGACTCGCGGCGTGCGGGTGCGCATCTTTACTGTGCAGGAAGAACTGCCATTTGCCGGACATCCGACGCTGGGCACCGCTTTCGTTCTGCATGGCGAAGCCGGCGCATCTGCTGACCGAGATGCTGACCTCAACGAAGTCCGGCTCGATCTGAACGTCGGTACCGTTCCGGTGCGCTTCACCCAGGGAGCAACTCGGGAACCTATCTTTGGGGAAATGACGCAGAAGAATCCCGAGTTCGGCGCGATCCACGACGTAGAGACCATCGCGCGTCTCACCGGCCTGACGGCGGCTGACTTTGACGACTCCGTGCCCATCCAAACCGTTTCCACCGGAATTCCTTTTACCATGGTCGCGCTGCGGTCGCTGCGGACGGTCGAGAAACTTCGCCTCGATCTCGACGGCTCCGCCGAATATCTCGGGCGCAGTGGCGGAAAATTCTTTTACTTTGTTTGCCGCGAGACCGTCGATCCGAAGGCCCGCCTCCACGCCCGGATGATTTTCTACAACGGAGACGATCCCGCCACCGGGTCCGCCGCCGGATGCTGTGCCGCCTGGATGGTGGCGCACGGCGTTGCCGCGAGCGATGAGCAGGTTTTGATCGAGCAGGGGCTCGAAATGCGCCGTCCCAGCAGGATTTTTGTTCGCGCGACAAAGCGCGATGATGGGCAAAATAATGGGCAGGATAACCAGGTGGTCAATGTGCGTGTCGGTGGAAATTGTGTGGAAGTTCTCCGCGGTGAAGTCATGATTCCGATCTAGCAGATCGAACACTGCGACAGGCGCGGTTCTCAGGCCGATGGCACGTTCTTGCCAAACACCGAAGTGCCAGTGGCGATCGCGCTACTTTACCAGAGCCGCGATTGTATTTAGCATTCACCTCGCTCCCAGTTCCCAAAAAAAGAAATCAGGTATCGAATTCAGAAAACATTTGTGACAACAGTCCCCCGGTCAGGCCAATGAAGCCCAAGAAAACGATTCTTTGTGTGGACGATAACGAACAGGCGCTCTCCATTCGCAAGGTTCTGCTGGAAACGCGGGGTTACCGCGTGCTCGCGTGCAACAGCGGCGAAATGGCTCTCGAAGCCTTCCGCCGCGGCGGGGTTGACCTGGTGCTCACGGACCTGATCATGCCCGGTATGGATGGTTCGCGTCTGATTGAAGAAGTCAAACGTGTTTCTCCGCAAACTCCGGCCATGCTGATCTCCGGCCACACCAAAATCTACGAGCGCGAAACGCTGGCCGATGTTTTTCTGCCCAAGGGAATGTACGAACCCGCGGAACTGCTGGAACGCATTCGCCTGTTGCTGGTGCGCAAGCGCGGCCCCAAGCGTCCGGTTGAACTCCGCGCCCGCGCGGTGAACGCGGAGCACGCCACCGTGGCGTGAGGCTGCCGAATTTTGCCGCCTTCGTGTGATATCGTTTCCACTGGATGCCGGCCTTCATCGAAGCCAGGGAACTGCGCAAAACCTACCGGGTTGGCAAAGTTGACGTGCCAGCCCTGCGTGGTGTTTCCTTCAGCGTGCAAAAAGGAGAGTTCGTTACGGTCGTGGGCCCTTCGGGCAGCGGCAAGTCGACGCTCTTTTATCTGCTCGGCGGACTGTCCCGCGCCGACTCTGGGAGTGTCACCATCGATGGCGTCGATTTTGCCACGCTTTCCGACGGCGAGCGCACCCGGTTGCGCAAGCGCAAGATCGGATTCGTCTTCCAGAAATTCAATCTTCTGCCTACGCTCAGCGCGCGCTCGAATATCGAGATCGCGGTTGACATCGCCGGCCTGGGCGCTCCCGATCCCGCATTCCTGAAGAAGATCACCGAGATGCTGGGCATCGCGCAACGTTTGGAGCATCGGCCGAACGAGCTATCCGGCGGCGAGCAGCAGAGAGTCGCTCTTGCCCGAGCGCTCATCAACCGCCCCGCCATCGTGCTGGCCGACGAACCCACCGGCAATCTGGATTCGAAAAGCTCGAGCGTCGTTCTCGACATGCTGCGCCAGTCGAACAAGGATCTGGGGCAGACCGTGCTCATGATTACGCACAATCCCGAAGCCGCCGAGTATGGCGACCGCATCGTTCACATGCGCGACGGCCAGATCGTAACGCCGGATGAAGATCCGCAGTGGGCGCCGCGTCATCCGGCCGAACACTTGCAGTCCTAGCATAGGTTCCGAATGGCACATCGCGACGAATTCACCAAACCGATTCTTCCCGGCAAGGGAGCGACCGACTACGAGCGCTATCTGCGAACCGACGAACTGCTCGCCCTGCAAAAGTCGCCCGAAGAACTGCTCCACAAAGATGAAATGACATTTTTGGTCGTGCACCAGAGCTCGGAACTGCTCATGAAGGGAGCGGCTTTTGAACTTGGCCGCGCCCTCGAGGCACTCGAACACGCCGACTACGGCAACAGCACGCGCCTGATCCGTCGCGCCATCTCGCTGCTCGAACCTCCCATTGGCCTGCTGCACATTCTGGAGACCATTACGCCCTGCGACTACCACCTCATTCGCGCCGGCCTCGGGCACGGCAGCGGCCTGGACTCTCCCGGATTCCTTTCGCTGCTGCATATTGGCCCGCGCCTCGGCCACGCCTTTCACGAGGAGCTCAGCCGCGCGGGGCTTACCGTCGGCGAGCTTTATCGCCGTCACGAGGAATTCTTCGGCCTGCACGATGTCGCCGAGCGCCTGCTCGACTTCGACGAACGTATGCAGCTGTTCCGTTTCCACCATCTCAAGCTCGCCGAACGCATCATCGGAGGCCGGGTCGTCGGCACCATGGGGACGCCAGTGGAAGTCCTGCAGCAACGGATGGAGAGCTGGTTGTACAAAGATCTCTGGGACGTGCGCAACCAGATCACGGCCGCCAACCCGGCGCCAGTCGGGAAGCAGTATTAAACGCCGTGGCAAACTCAATCGTCGAGTGCGCATCGACCCAGCCGGCCGTCGCGGAAGCCATGACGCCCGCGGCGCTGGGAAGTGAAAGTGGCCCACTACCGCCGCCCCAGCGCCAGGTTTGCTCCGCCGGGATGGGGTCGTTTATACTCAAACAGTTGGGCGGGAGTAACTCAGTGGTAGAGTGCGACCTTGCCAAGGTCGAAGTCGCGGGTTCAAATCCCGTCTCCCGCTCCAGTATTTTCGCAGCCCCGCCCCCGCGCGGGCTTTTTGTTAGGACATGGTATGGGCGCGGTAGCCAAGTGGTAAGGCCGAGGTCTGCAAAACCTCTATCGTGAGTTCGATTCTCACCCGCGCCTCCAATCTCTTCCCGCACAAACACTGCCTCATTATTCTTCGTGCCCTGGTTTTTCTGCGTGGAGCCAAACCGGACCCCGCCGCATCCAATCTGAAATAAGAATGGAGGTCAATATGTACGTCGTTCTTGGAGCAAGCGGCAACACTGGACAAGTAGTGGCGAAGAACCTTCTTGCACGCGGGCAGAAAGTTCGTGTCGTCGGCAGAAACGCGGCTCATTTGCAATCTCTCGCGGCGGAAGGCGCGGAGATATTCATCGGCGATGTCACCGACCCGCCAGCCCTAACCAAAGCCTTCCACAAAGCAGACGCAGCCTACGTCATGATTCCGCCCAACCCTACCAGCAACGACTTCCGCGCTTACCAGGACCGCGTCACCGACGCGATCGCAGCGGCAGTAAGAAACGCGGGAGTCAAGAATGTTGTTTCGCTCAGCAGTATCGGATCCGACAAACCCAGCGGAACTGGCCCAGTGGTCGGCACCCACGACCTCGAACAGAAGCTCAACCAGATCGACGGCGCGAACGTGCTCCACTTGCGCGCCGGCGCTTTCATGGAAAATACGCTGCCACAAGTGGGAGCCATTCGCATGGCTGGCAGTATGATCGGACCGGTTAGCCCGAATCTGAAGCTCCCCATGATCGCCACCCGCGACATAGGAGCCGCTGCCGCTGACGCCCTCTTGCGGCTGGGGTTCCAAGGCAAGCAGACGCAAGAGCTGCAAGGGCAGCGCGATCTCGACTACACAGAAGCAGCCGCTATCGTCGGCAAGGCCATCGGCAAACCCGATCTAAGATACATCCAGGCTCCTGCCGGTCAGATTCGAGCCGCGATGGTGCAGATGGGAATGTCCGACAGCGTGGCCGGCCTGATGCTGGAGATGGCAGGCGCGCTGAACACCGGGCACATGCGCGCACTGGAACCTCGTTCCGCAGTCAATACAACGCCGACGAAGTTCGAAACCTTTGTAGACGAGTCCTTCGTCCCAGCCTATCAACAACAAGCAGCAGCGTAAGCGGCAAGATCGTAAACAAAAAGAAAAGGCCACGCCGATATTGCAGCGTGGCCTTTGTGTCAAGCCGACCAAACTACATCCTGACGCACACTGCCTTGGTCTGCGTGTAGAGACTGAGAACGTCTTTACCCATCTCGCGTCCCCAGCCCGACTGCTTGTAGCCTCCGAAGGGCAGCGCCGCGTCGAAGATGTTATAGCAGTTGATCCAGACGGTTCCGGCGCGCAGCAACGCTGCCGTCCGGTGCGCTTTCGAGATGTCGTTGGTCCAGACTCCCGCCGCCAGGCCGTACACGGAATCGTTGGCCCGAGACACCAACTCTTCCGGATCGTCGAATGGAATCGCCGCTACCACCGGCCCAAAGATCTCTTCCTGCACGACCTTCATGTAGTCTTTGGTGTTGACTAAGACGGTGGGCTCGACGAAATATCCCTTGCCACTGATTTTGCGCCCGCCCGACGCGGCCTTGGCGCCTTCGGCCATCCCGATTTCGAGATAGTTGCAGACGCGCTGCAGCTGTTCTTCGGAAACCAGCGGGCCCATGTGGGTCGCCGGATCCAGTCCCGAGCCTACCTTGATCTTTTCCGCCTTGGCCGCCACGCCCTCGACCACGCGATCGAAGATCGGCCGCTCGACGTACAGGCGGGACCCGGCACAGCAACACTGGCCGTGGTTGAAAAAGATGGCGCTGGCAGCACCGGCGATCGCGGTGTCCATGTCGGCATCTTTGAAAACGACGTTCGGCGATTTGCCGCCGAGTTCGAGCGAGACTTTTTTCAGGTTTCCAGTGGCCGCGTGCACAATCAGCTTGCCCACTTCCGTCGATCCGGTGAAGGCAATTTTATCGACCAGATCGTGCGCTGCCAGAGCCGCGCCCGCCGTCTCGCCGTATCCGGGAACGATGTTGACCACGCCATCCGGGAATCCGGCTTCCATAATCAACTCGCCCAAACGCAGCGCGGAAAGCGGCGTCTGCTCGGCCGGCTTCAACACCACCGTGCATCCCGAGGCCAGCGCCGGCGCCAGCTTCCACACCGCCATCAGCAGCGGGAAATTCCACGGGATAATCTGGCCCACGACCCCGACCGGCTCGCGCAGCGTGTAGACGTGGTAGTTTGCTCCCGGCGTGTACGGCACCGAGATGGGAATGGTTGTGCCTTCGAGCTTGGTCGCCCATCCCGCCATGTAGCGGAACATATCGACGGCCAGAGGAACATCGGCGGCGCGCGCCACGGTGAGCGGCTTGCCGTTATCAAGTGTTTCCAACGTCGCGAATTCTTCGAGGTGCTCTTCCAGCAAGTCGGCCAGTTTCCACACCAGCCTGCCGCGCTCCGAGGCCGTCAGCCGCGACCAGGGACCACTGTCGAACGCCTTGCGCGCGGCCTTCACGGCAAGGTTAATGTCCTGGCTATCGCCCTCCGCGACCTGCGCCAGAACTTCGCCGGTGGCCGGGTTGTAGGTTGGGAAGCTTTGCCCGACGCGGCATTCACCCACTTGCCGTCGATCAGCATTTTGCGCGGCTTGCTAATGAAGTCGCTGACGCGTGAATCAATCTGGATTGGGGAAACTGCGATTCCCATATGTCCTCCTTAAGAACGAGATCGAGTGAGAGAGTTTGGTTGCGGTGAAATGACCCTGAAAAATACTAGTCCGGCTGGACGGGGAAGGCAACTGTGGACCAGCTATTTGATTTCCTTCATCGCCAGCAGCGTGCCGTAGTCGTGGCCGGAAGGATCGACCGCCCGCGCCACCACTCCGGCAAAAGCTTCGCGAAATTCCGGAAACTTCGCTATCAGGGCCTTGATCACAGCCGTATTCTCCTGGAACGTGCGCGCCGTATTCGATACATCGGCGGCCTCATACTTTACTACCACGTCAAGATCGTCGCCCACGGCCAGCGGAAAGATTTCGGTCATATGATAGATCTTGCCGGCGGCGGCTATATCCACTGTGTTGCCGTTGGCGGGCACATCAGCGGGTTGCATGGCTTGCGCCCCGTCGTAGAGTTTGTCGGTGGCGAGCGTGCTCATGAAGTCCACGGGAGCGGACAGGGCGACCGCCTCGCGGTAGTACAACCAGGCGTTGCGACCCTGACCTTTGGCCTTGAGGTCGAGGGCCCGCTGCGTGAACCACGCGGCATCGTGTCCTGCCGCATACGGGGATTTCGCGTAAAAACCCGCCAGTTTCCAGTCGACGCCTGCCTGCTCAAGAACCAGCGTCAGAGTCATGCCAAGTTTGCCGCCGTTCACGTCAAGAATGGTCACGCCGTACTTCCCGGGTGGCAGATTATTCAGAACAAATACCGAACTATCCTTGGTCTGGCCCGACTTCCCAAATACTCCGCAAAGAAATTCAGCGCGCGCCAGCGGTTCCGGGCCGTCGGCGGTCAGCAAAAAAGGCGGACGAACCGTTGCTTGTGCGCCGTTGAATGCGCCCTGGTTCTCTTTGACTGCGGTTTCGATGCCGGCAAAACTGGCTGCCACGGTGGCAATGGAGTTCTGCTTCAGGGCAGCCGTATCGCCGCGCGCCGACATTTCGAAGTAGCGCTTGGCTGCGGTTTCGAGGGCGGTGCGCACCGCGACATCCATATCGGCGGCGCTCTGGCAGGTCTGGGCATGGGTGAAGACCGACGCTCCCAGCAGCAGCCACAGCCATCGTCGGCAGCGGCCTCGATTCCGCAGCGCCGGTTTCAAAGCAATGCCCAAAGCAAAAGCCTCCGCTGGCATTTTACGCGCTGTCGCCGCCGAAGGTAGACTGAATGTTTTGCAAGGGCAACACCTGCAATGGGTCCTTTGTCATTGACGCGCAAGAAATTAGGCGCGTCGGCGTTCTACAAGCGGTGGTAAAATCAGGCAGGGCGCAGTGGGTCTTGTAGCCGCTCGCGAAAGCGCGGAGATTCTGATGCAATGTCGGTGGATGGTTTTGGGGCTTTTGCTGGCCGCTCCAGTGCTTTTTGCGCAGAGCGCGCCTGATCAGACTGCTGCCCCGGACGCCGCGCCGCCCACGACCCCACCCCCCAACTCCCACAAGGCCCAGAAGCAAGTCGTGCTTCCGCAGCTGCCGGACGGTCCGCTAAGTCAATTGCCGATGGATCAGATCCCGCCGACGCCCGCGAAAGTCACTTTCCAAGGCGGGTTGCTGACGATCTCGGCTCAGAATTCGACTCTGGGCGAGATCCTGCGCGATGTGCGCAAACTCACCGGCGCTTCCATTGACATTCCTCCGGGCTCAAACGGCGCCAACGAGCGAGTGGTCACGCACCTGGGCCCGGGAGCGCCGCGGGATGTTCTGGCGGTATTGCTCAACGGCTCCTCATTTAACTATGTGATGATCGGTTCAAGCTCGGATCCCACCGCGGTTTCGAGCGTGGTACTTATGGCAAAGCCGTCGACGTCGGGAGAGCCCCAGACTGCCGCGAACGTGTATCAGAACAATCCGCAGCCGATGCCGCCGAACCGCCTTCCCATGCCGCCCCCGTTCCAGCGGCAACTCGTCGCGCAGCCGGGAAATACACAGCCGGCTGGTGCGGACAGCGACGATAGCAAAGACGATCAGGACACTGCTGACGACAACGCCGACGACCAGTTACAGCCCGAACCACCCGCACAGCCGGACGCGGCCGACGCCAATGCCCAGGGACAGCAGCAACAACCGGACCCAAATCAGCCCAACGCGGGACCGAAGACTCCGGAGCAGATTCTGGAGCTGCTACGCCGACAACAGCAGCCTGGTGGGGGCGTCGTACCTCCTCCGCAGCAGCCTCCGCCGCAACCGCCGCAGCAGTAGCCGCCGGTCTCAAGGCGTCGGAAACACTATTCCAAAGGACTCAACGGAAAGAAGCAGTGTCGGACTCTTAGTCGCCGCTCGCGGGGCTTTGATGGGGTACCAATGCTGCAAGAATATTGGACGACCGAGAGGGGTCAACGACGGCCAATACAGCGGTAATCGCGCAATACGCGCCGAACACACCCAAAATTACGCTCAAGATTGCGGTACTGATGATTAAGAAGGCGACGAAAAGTGCGCTCACGGTAACGGCCCCTACTGGCAGCCACCCTGTGAAAATCGCGCGGCTGCAAATATTTAACTTTATCCGCATTTGACCCCCGCCGCTGTTAACAACTAAGATACGGGAATCGGACTGCGTATCTCCACTCTCCAACATTTCCCAGGACCCGTCCACGTTACGGAAGTCCACAAAGTACTGTGTTAAATGGCCATCACCCGGATTTCGGTGCGCGGCGCGCGCCAGCACAACCTGAAGAATATTGACGTCGAGATTCCCCGCAATACTTTGACGGTCATTACGGGTCTGAGCGGCTCCGGCAAATCCTCGCTCGCATTCGATACCATCTACGCCGAAGGCCAGCGGCGCTATGTGGAAACGCTTTCGGCGTACGCTCGCCAGTTTCTCGACCAGATGGAGCGCCCCGACGTCGATTCAATCGACGGCCTCAGCCCGGCGATTTCCATCGAGCAGAAGACCACCAGCCGCAGTCCGCGCTCCACCGTCGGCACCATCACCGAGATCTACGATTACCTGCGCCTGCTCTACTCTTCAATCGGAGTGCCCCATTGCCCGAATTGCGGCAAGCCTATTACCCGGCAATCCGCCGAGCAGATCGTGCAGCGCGTCATGGCGCTCACGCCCGATGACCGCGTCATGATCATGGCACCCATCGTTCGCGGCCGCAAAGGCGAATTCAAGAAAGAAATGGAGAAACTTGTCCAGCACGGTTTTTCCCGCGCCCGTGTGGATGGCGAACTGGTGAACCTTGAGGACGACCTCTCCCTGGACAAGCGCAAGAACCACACCATCGAAGTGGTCGTGGATCGGCTGCTGGTGAAGCCCGGAATTGAACATCGCCTCGAACTCTCGGTCGGACTCGCGATGAAACTCGGCGGCGGTCTCGTATTGGTCGCCGTCGTCAACGGAGAAGAAACACTCTATTCCTCGCGCCTCGCCTGCCCGGACTGCGGCATCAGCGTTCCGCAACTGGAGCCGCGGTCATTCTCGTTCAATAGCTCCTATGGAGCTTGTCCCGAGTGCCACGGCCTCGGAAGCCGCTACGATTTGGATCCTGCCAAGGTGATTGTCGATTGGTCGAAGCCGATACTGGATGGCGGGCTGGGGCCGGGGTCGTCATCGCAAAATCTGATTCACGGTCTGCAGTTGGTCGCTCAAGCCTACGGCCTTGACCTGACCATGCCTTTCGATAAATTTCCCGACAAGATTCAGAACCTCCTGCTCTACGGCGAGCCGCAGCGCGGGGGCCAGCGCGAAAGCCAACGCGAGGGTAAGACAGGTTTTCTCGGGATTCTCGGCCACCTCAAGCAGAACCTCGAAGCTTCGACTTCCGACACATATCGCGACTATCTGCTCGATTTCATGTCGGCCACGGAATGCTCGGTGTGCCACGGCAAGCGTCTGCGTCCGGAAAGCCTGGCCGTGAAGGTGAACGGCATGTCCATTGCCGATTTCACCAGCCTTCCGATTGCGCGCGCTCTTGAAGCTGCGCGCAGCGTCAAACTGACGGGGAGGGAACAGATCATTGCTGGACGTATCGCGTACGAAATCACCGAACGCCTCGAATTCCTGCACAACGTCGGACTGGGCTACCTGTCGCTCGGCCGCTCCGCCGCCACACTCTCGGGTGGAGAAGGCCAGCGCATCCGCCTTGCCACGCAGATCGGATCCAAGCTGCGCGGCGTTCTCTATGTTCTCGACGAACCTTCCATCGGCCTGCACCACCGCGACAACGGGCGTCTGCTCGCCGCCCTCGAGAATTTGCGCGACCTCGGCAACACCGTCCTCGTCGTCGAGCACGATGAAGAAACCATCCGGCGCGCCGACTACGTAATCGACCTCGGCCCCGGCGCGGGTCGTCATGGCGGCGAGTTGGTCGCCAGCGGTACCCCCGCCGAAATCATGAACTCGTCGGCGTCCCTCACCGGCGCCTACATCGCCGGACGGCAGCGGATCGCCATGCTTTCGCAGCGCCGCAGTCCGAATGGCAAAGCCATCGCTATCCTCGGCGCGCGCGAGAACAACCTCAAAAATCTCGACGTCGTGTTTCCGCTCGGCGTGATGACGGTGGTGACCGGTGTTTCCGGCTCCGGCAAATCGACGCTGGTCAATGACATTCTGTACCGCGCGCTCGCCAAGCAACTCTATCGATCGCGCGAAGAAGCGGGCAGTCACAAGGCCATCACCGGCGCAGAGCTGATCGACAAGGTCATTCGCATCGACCAGTCTCCCATCGGACGCACCCCGCGCTCCAATCCCGCAACTTACACCGGAATATTCGCGCAGGTTCGCGACCTTTACGCCATGCTGCCCGAATCGCGCGAGCGCGGATACAAGCCCGGACGTTTCTCCTTCAACGTTTCCGGCGGACGTTGCGAGGCCTGCCAGGGCGAGGGCCAGCGCCGCATCGAAATGAATTTTCTGCCCGACGTTTACGTGCAGTGCGAAGTCTGCGGCGGACGCCGCTACAACCACGAAACGTTGTCGGTTCACTACAGCGGCTATTCCATCGCCGACCTGCTCGAAATGCCCGTATCGGACGTGCTCCAGATTCTGGAAAACATTCCGCAGGTCAAGCAAAAGCTGCAAACGCTGGTCGACGTCGGCCTTGGATACATTCATCTTGGTCAATCCGCCGTCACTCTTTCCGGCGGCGAGGCCCAGCGTATCAAGCTCGCCCGGGAACTCAGCAAGCGCCAGACCGGCAAAACTCTTTATCTGTTGGATGAGCCAACCACGGGATTGCACTTCGACGACGTGCGCAAGTTGCTCGACGTTTTGCATCGCCTCACCGATCTCGGAAACACGGTCATCATCATCGAGCACAACCTCGACGTAATCCGCAACGCCGACTGGATTCTCGATCTGGGCCCCGAAGGCGGAGAAGAAGGCGGCCGCATCGTTGCCCAGGGCACGCCCGAACAGGTCGCACGCGTGAAAAAGTCCTACACTGGTCAGGCGCTAACCGCGTATTTCAATGGGTCGGCAAAGAATGGGTCGGTAAAAAATGGGTCGGCAAAAAATGGGTCAGGAAAAAATGAGTCAGGAAAAAATGAGTCGGCAAGAAATGGCTTAGCAAGGAATGTGCTCGCGCCCACTGGCACAGGGGAACTCGCGTGAACTTTTCTCCTGACGATCTCCCCGAGAATCCAACGCCAGCTCCGCAGTCCGCAGAGGTTGTGCCCGTGTGGGGACGGGCGCCCTCGCCCGTCCAAGCCGAGCAAAGCTCGGCAGACTCCTCAGGCCAGAGTGGCGGATCTGGAGTTTCTTTATCCGCAAATCAACTTACCGAGGCCCAACCGTCCGATCCGCCGTGGAATGGCTGGGATATCCTACGGCTTGTATTCATCACGATTGTCGCGCTGTTCGTCGGCGTGTTTACCGCGCTGCTGATCGCCCGTTGGCTGGTGTATCCGCACACGCATCTCGGCGAAATTGCTCGCGTGCCGCTGGTGGTTGTCGCCGGACAATCCCTGGCGTACCTTCTTATTCTCGCCTACATGTATGTTCTCGTTACCCGCGAGCGCGGCCGTCCCGATTTTCTCGCTGCTATCCACTGGAACTGGCCTTCTAACGTTGCCGTCTGCGTTTTGGCGGGCTTCGTGCTTTCGTTGTTGCTGCAACTTGTGGCCCATTTTCTGCCGATTCCGAAAGAGCTGCCGATCGACAGCTTTTTCCGCACGCCCACCGAAGCCTGGGCCCTCGGCATCCTCAGCATTACCCTTGCGCCGCTGATGGAAGAGCTTTTTTTCCGCGGCTTTCTTTATCCGGTACTCGCGCGCAGCCTGGGACTGCCGTCTGCCGTCTTCCTCACCGCCCTCGGTTTCGCCTTGCTGCACGGCGCGCAACTGATGTTCTCCTGGGGGCCGGTGCTCGTCATCTTTCTCGTTGGCCTCGTCCTGACCATGGTACGAGCCAAGACAAATTCCGTTGCCGCCGGAGTGCTCATCCACATGGCCTACAACGGAACCATCACCGTAGCGATGTTCGCTGCTACCGACGGCTTCCGGCATCTGGAAAAACTGAATCAGTAAGATTCGCAGTTCCCAGTTCTCAATGTTCCGGCCCGGGTGCTCTTCTGAGAACTGAGAACCGGGAACTGAGAACTGCTTTCTGCTATCGTAGAAATTCATGTTCACTGCACGACAAGAGCTCTTAAAGCTGCTGGCGCACAAATCATTTCGCCTGGGCGAATTCAACCTGTCGTCCGGGGGAACCAGCGACTACTACATCGACTGCCGCACCACTACGCTCGACGCGCGTGGCGCGCAACTGGTCGGCCAAGTCTTCCTCGAGGAAATGCGCGGCCAAGGCTGGCACGCCGACGCCATCGGGGGACTCACCCTGGGTGCCGACCCCATCGTCGTGGCCGTCGCCGTCATCAGTGGCACCCTGAACGGTTTCCTCGTGCGTAAAGCGGAGAAACACCACGGCACCGGCCAGCGCATTGAAGGTTTCCGCGAAAAAGGCGCGCGCGTGGTGATCGTGGACGATGTTTGCACCACCGGCTCCTCCACCGTGCAGGCCATCGAAGCCGCCCGAGAATTCGGCTTCAAAGTGGTCGGCGCGATGTGCCTGGTCGAGCGGGAGGATGCTCACGGACGTCCCCGTGTAGAAAAAGCTGCCTCGCCCGCAAACTTCATTTCGATCTTTACCGCGAATGATGTGCGAAAAGAGCACCTAGCAATTAGCACCAGGTGAGGTGACCAGGAGATGGAGAGTACCGGTGCTCGACTTGTAGCGCCGGCATCTTGCCGGCTGTCCCAAGGGCGTCCCGCCCTCGGCGGCCAAAGCCGTCCACCGGATAGCCGCCGAGACGGCGGCGCTACAACACGGGAACCAAGAACTGAGAACTAACGTGATCCAAACTCTAGAATGGACCGAATCCGGCGTAGTCTTCATCGATCAGACGAAGCTGCCCACCGAGGAAGTCTACGTAACCTGCACCACGCACCAGCAGGTAGCCGACGTGATCCGCAACATGGTAGTCCGCGGAGCCCCCGCCATTGGCGTGGCCGCTGCCATGGGCATCGCCCTGGGCGTGAAGAATTCCAAAGCGGAGAACGGCGCCGACCTCAAAAAAGATTTCGACCAGATTTGCGCGATTATCGGCCAGACACGGCCTACCGCCGTCAACTTATTTTGGGCGATCCGTCGCATGACGGAGAAGTTTGAAACTCTCCGCATCCGGCCTATCAAGCAGATCCAACAAGCATTGATCGAAGAGGCCCAGCGTATGCACGCCGAAGACATCGCCGCCAACCAGGCCATGGGACGCCATGGCGCCACGCTCATGCCGTCGAGCGGCGGCGTGCTCACCCACTGCAATGCTGGAGCGCTCGCCACCGCCGGCTATGGCACTGCGCTCGGCGTCATCCGGGCAGCCGTTGAACAGGGCAAGAAAATTCACGTCTATGCCGACGAGACGCGTCCCTTTCTACAAGGCTCGCGCCTCACCGCGTGGGAGTTGATGAAGGACGGCATCCCCACCACCGTCATCTCTGACAATATGGCGGGAGCCATGATGCAGCAAGGCAAAATCGGAGCCATCGTCGTCGGCGCCGACCGCATCGCCGCCAACGGAGATGTGGCCAACAAAATCGGAACGTATACGGTAGCTGTTCTGGCAAAAGAACACGGCATCCCGTTCTACGTCGCGGCGCCGATTTCTACGGTCGATCTCGCCACGCCCGATGGAAGCAAGATTCCCATCGAGCAACGCAACGCCAGAGAAGTCACGCACATTGGCGGCAAGCAAATGACGCCCGACGGAGTTCAGATCGAAAATCCTGCGTTCGACGTAACGCCCGCAAAATACGTAGCCGCCATCATCACCGAACGCGGCATTGCGCGCGCGCCGTATGAGCAGTCTCTGAGTGCGTTAGCGCGCCAGAGTCAGGAAACTCGCTAACGTCGAGACTCGCGGCAGGACATCGCTTTTCGCGTGGCCGTCGTGCGACACTCTGGATTGCGCGCTTCAGTGAGCGCCTTCAGGAAATATCATTCATGCGCATTGTTATCGCGGGCGGTGGAACGGGCGGGCACGTGATTCCGGCGCTGGCCATCGCTCAACAGCTTAAAAAACAGCTCGGCGCCGAGGTTCTTTTCATCGGGACGGCTCGCGGCATCGAGACGCGGCTGGTGCCGCAGGCGGGGTTTCCTCTGGAACTGATTCAGGTCGGTGCGCTCAAAAATGTCAGCCTGATGACGCGGGCGAAGACAATGTTTGATTTACCGCGGGCGATCGCGGCTTCGGCGCGGATGCTCTCGGCCTTCGATCCCGAAGTAGTGATTGGAGTCGGAGGCTACGCCTCGGGACCGGCGATGGTGGCGGCGATTCGTCGTCGTCTTCCTACGCTCGCTTTTGAACCGAACGTCGTGCCGGGATTTGCCAATCGCATGATCGCCCGCTGGGTTTCGGCGGCGGCGGTGCACTTTGAAGAGACTTGCCGGTATTTTCCCAACTGCCGGGTAACGGGCGTTCCGGTGCGCGAGGCGTTTTTTTCTATTCCCTCAAAGGCTGGCGGCGCACCCACTCTGTTGGTATTTGGCGGCAGCCAAGGGGCGCGGGCTATTAATCAAGCGATGATCGAGTCGCTGGCTGGCCTGCGCGATCGGGTACCCGGGATCCACATCATTCATCAGACGGGGCAGCGCGACTACGATCATGTGCTAGCCGCTTACCAGCAATCAGGAATCTCGGGCGAGGTCCACAAGTTTATTGACGATATGCCGGGCACGTTCGGCCGCGCGGATTTGCTGGTCTGCCGTTCGGGCGCGAGCACGGTTGGGGAGATTACCGCGGCGGGTAAGCCCGCCATTTTCGTGCCGTTTCCGGCTGCCGCCGATGACCATCAGAATGTGAATGCTCGGGCGCTGGAACGAGTGGGCGCCGCGGTGGTGGTCGAAGAAAGTAATCTGGGCGCGGCTTATCTGGTCGATACGATTGCGGCGCTGATCGGCGATGCGGGGCGGCTGCGGAGTATGTCTGCGGCGGCGAAATCGCTGGCGCATCCCAAGGCGGTCGAGGAAATCGCGGAGATGGTGGTGCGGTTGGCTGGCGGTGAGTAGAAGATTGGCGGGTATTCCGCAAGTTTAGGCTGTCATCCTGAGCGAAGCGAAGGACCTGCTTTCTTTATCACTGTGCAAGACAGCAGGTCCTTCGCTTCGCTCAGGATGACAATATGAATTTGTCATCAGTGTCCTCGGTGTCTTGCCGGTTTAAATCGTCTATCATCAGCTTTCATTCGGGGATTAGGTTTTCATGTTCGCCAAGATTCAGCGCATTCATTTTGTCGGTATCGGTGGCATCGGCATGAGCGGGATTGCCGAAGTGCTGCTGAATCTTGGCTACCGGATTTCCGGGTCGGACCTAAGAAATTCGGCGGTCACGCAGCGGCTCGCCGCTTTGGGCGCGGTCATTTTTGAGGGACACGCTGCCGCCAATATCGTTGGCGCCGACGTTGTTGTTACCAGTTCCGCGATTTCGGTCGATAACCCCGAAGTTACCGAAGCTCGGCGGTTGCATGTTCCGGTGATTCAGCGTGCGGAGATGCTGGCCGAACTCATGCGCCTGAAATACGGCATCGCGATTGCCGGCATGCATGGAAAGACGACCACGACTTCGATGGTCGCGGCCGTGCTGGCCGCTGGCGGCCTCGATCCCACGGTCGTGGTCGGAGGGCGAGTGGACGCGATGGGATCGAACGCGCGCCTGGGCAAGTCGCAATATCTGGTCGCTGAAGCGGACGAAAGCGACCGGTCGTTCCTGAAGCTGTCGCCGATTCTTTCGGTAGTCACGAACATTGACCGCGAGCACATGGACTGCTACCGCGACATGCGCGACGTCCGCCGGACGTTTCTCGAATTCATGGAGCGCGTTCCGTTTTACGGCATGGTGGTCGGCTGCAATGACGACTTGGTGCTGCGGCGCCTGTTGCCGCGCGTCCATCGGCGGGTGACCACGTACGGGACGAGCCTGGGGTCGGATTTCCTGATTAGCATGGGGGCGTCGCTGGGTGCTGGAGAGCACAGCCCGCTCATTCGCTTCGAGGTGGCTTATAAGGAGAAAGATCTCGGAGCGTTTACGCTGCACGTGCCGGGCACGCACAATGTTTTGAACGCGACGGCGGCCATTGCGGTTGGCACTGCGCTCGACATTCCGGCGGAGAAGATTCGTTCCGCGCTTGACGGTTTTCGCGGTGTGGACCGACGTTTCCAGCTCAAAGGCAAGGCCTCCGGTGTCAGCGTGATTGACGATTATGGGCACCATCCCACGGAAATCCGGGCGACGCTGGCGGCGGCTCGGCAGTGCGGATTTCGGCGCGTGCATGTGATCTTCCAGCCGCACCGGTTTACTCGCACTCGCGACCTGATGGATGAGTTTGCGGCTGCATTTGACGATGCCGACACGCTTTGCCTGCTCGACATTTATCCGGCGAGCGAGAAGCCGATCGAAGGCATCACGGCAGAAGCGCTTGCCAGCCGCATCGTTGGGGCAGGGAAGCGGGGCGTCGCGTATGCTCCTTCTTTTTCTGACGCCGTTGCATCGGTTGCCGCGCTGGCGCAACCGGGCGATATGGTTCTAACGCTGGGCGCGGGCAGTGTCTCGCAACTGGGAGCGATGCTACTGGAGAAACTGGAGAGCGCGAACCAACTTGGCACTGTCTCGATTCGCGAAAACCAGTTATAGTAATTTTGCTCAGCGGTTTTCTGTCGACAACTGACTCGAACGAGTGGCGCGGAAATCAAGTTCCACCGCGATACAGGAAGAATTGTATCCGCTTGCCGGCGATGTTTATCAGCATCGGGCTCCCGAGCGGGAACCTTTCGACGACTCGCGGCTCGTCGATCTGGAAGCGGAGCAGGAATCTCCGTTCCTGCGTGGGCAAAAGCGCGTCTCGGTACGGCGCGGATCGCTTCCCAAAAAGACTGCTACCCGGCTGATGTGGGCTGCCCTGGCACTCATACTTTTTGCAATTCTGGGAGCTGCCGGCATGGGCCTCTACGGCTACGGCAAGCACTCGTGGCGTTTTCGCATCAATTCCAGCGATCAAATTGAGGTCTCCGGCGCCGAGCACGTCGCGCACGCACAAGTCATGGAAGTGATGGGCGGAGATATTGGCCGCAACATTTTTTTCGTCCCGCTGGCCCAACGCAAACAGCAACTGGAGCAGATTCCGTGGGTAGAATCGGCGAGCGTGATGCGCTTCGTCCCCAATCGCCTGCGTATCGAGATTCATGAACGCACGCCGGTGGCGTTTGCCCGCATCGGCTCGCACATTGCGCTGATCGATGCCGGGGGCACGCTGATGGATCTTGCTCCGGGTGGCAAGCGCAAATACTCGTTTGCCGTGATTGCGGGCATGAATGCGGGCGAACCGCTCTCCACTCGTGCGGCACGGATGAAGAATTACAACGAACTGGTTCGTGAACTCGATGCCAGCGGCGCGCATTACTCGCAGGAACTGAGCGAGGTGGATCTCAGCGACTCCGAGGATGTGAAGGTGCTGGCCTCCGATGCCAACGGCGAAGTGCTGGTGCATCTCGGGTCGGGGAATTATCTGCAGCGCTACAGAACTTACGTGACCCACGTGCAACAATGGCGGCAGCAGTTCGACAAGCTCGAGTCGGTGGATTTGCGCTACGATGGCCAGATCATCGTGAATCCCGATCTCAACGGGATGGCGCGGCAGCCGGCCTTGACGCCAGCGGCAGCCAAAGCGGCGATGGCCGCGGGAGTGAAAACCGCGGCGATCGTAAATTACGAAAAATATGTGACCCATCCCGCTCCGGCGGCTCCGGCGAAGAAGGACTCCAAGCCAAAGGCGACAAAACCCGCGACAAGAGCCACAGTTCATCATGCTCGCGCTAGACCAGCGCCCGTCAAACCAGCGCCGGTTAAACCAGCGCAAGTCAAGCCAGCGCCAGTTAATCAAGCCACGCTGAAACCGGATGGGAAGGCGTCGCCGGTCACTGCCGCGAAAAATACCGCAGTGGCGCATTCGGTTCCGTCCCCGCAGCCCTTGGCCGTCACCCTGGGCCAAAAGAAACCGAGCGCTGGAATTCCCAAGGAGACTCCGCAGAACTAACGATCATCATCATTATTATGCCGAGCCACGTGCCCAATTTTATTACCGCCATTGACGTAGGCAGCGCCAAGACTTCAGTCCTGGTGGCCGAGTTGAGCGAGAACGGAGTGCGTTATCGCGGCCACGGCATCAGCGAATCGCGCGGCCTGCGCAAGGGCGTGATTACCGAACTCGACAAGGCGGTCAGCAGCATTCAAAAGGCGGTGGAGCACGCGGAAGACGTGGCCGGCATTCCGATCGAGCGTGCGCTGGTGGGGATTGCGGGAGCGCACATCCGCGGGATGAACAGCCACGGCGGCATCAGCTTTGGCGTACGGTCGCGCGAAATCGGCCGCGACGAAATCCGCCAGGCCGTGGACAAGGCGCGCGCCGTGCCTTTGCCCGCCGATCGCGAAATTCTGCATTTGCTGCCGCAGGAGTTCATTCTCGACGATCAAACTGGAGTGCAGGATCCCACGGGCATGGTGTGCACCCGCCTCGAAGTGCGCGTGCACATTGTGACGGCTTCTTGCAGCGCTACGCAGAACCTGGTGACCGCGGTGAACCGCGCCGGTGTCCATGTGGACGACACCATCTTTGAGCCGCTCGCTTGCGCGGACTCGGTGTTGCGGTCGGACGAACGCGAACTCGGCGTCTGCCTTGTTGACCTCGGAGCCGGTTCCTGCGATCTGATCGTTTTCCAGCAGGGTGCGGTCGCACACACGGCGGTCATTCCTATCGGCGGCGACCACTTTACGAGCGATCTTTCGGTGGGCATGTGCACGGGGCTGGCAGACGCGGAGACCCTCAAGAAGAATTTTGGCAACGCGGTCCCGACGCTCATTCCCGAGGGCAACGAGGTCGAAGTGCCCTCGGTGGGAGACCGGCCCTCGCGCATGATGCCGCAGCGCATGGCTGGCGAGATTTTGGGGCCGCGCGCCCGCGAGCTTTTCGAGTTGCTGCGTGAGAACCTGCGCCATGCCGGCGTTCTGGAGCACTGCATCGCGGGACTCGTGCTCAGCGGCGGAGGGTCGCGGCTTCCCGGCATTCTCGACGTGGCGGAATCGGTGCTGCGGAAAGCGGCGCGTCTCGCGTGGCCAACGCCGATGGCGAAGATGCCGTCATTCCTGGCCGAGCCGGAGTTCGCGACCGTGTTGGGGATGCTGTATTACGGTCACCGCGCCCGCCTTGCCCGCGGCTTACAGGAACCGGGCTTTGGTTCGCGCATGAAGGCGCTGTTCGCCGGGAAGGGCGCGTAGGGGTTGTGATGGTGGAGGGACGGGCGTCTCGCCCGTCCGCCGGGCGGGGACGCTCGGCGCTCCACTGATGACTTGGCGGTTGAGAACTGGGTTTACGAGGTGAAGTTATGACTGAAGACAACGGACTCCGCATCTGCTTTAACGAAGAAGCGCGCAACGACGCTCGCATCAAGGTCATCGGTGTCGGCGGCGGTGGCAACAACGCGGTCAATCGCATGATTGATTCGGGGATGGAACACATCGAATTCATTGTGGCCAACACCGACCTGCAGGCTCTGCGGATGTCGCGCGCCGCCACCAAGATTCAACTCGGTGTGAAGCTGACCAACGGTCTGGGGGCCGGAGCCAATCCCGAGATCGGCCGCAAGGGGGCACTGGAAGATTCCGACAAGATCATCGAAGTCCTGGAAGGCGCCGATATGGTTTTCGTGACGGCGGGGCTCGGCGGCGGAACCGGCACCGGCGCGGCGCCGATTATCGCCTCGCTTGCCAGCGAAATGGGCGCGCTCACCGTCGCCGTGGTTACCAAGCCCTTTGCCTTCGAAGGCAAACGCCGCATGCAGCAGGCGGAGCGCGGCATCGCCGAGCTTATGGAGTCGGTCGATACCACCATCGTGATCCCCAACGAAAAATTGCTGGCCGTCGCTGAGAACGCGGGCTTCTTCGAATCTTTCCGCATCGCCGATGACATTCTTCGTCAAGGGGTGCAGGGAATCTCCGACATCATCACCATCCCGGGCATCATCAACCGCGACTTTGCGGATGTGAAAGCGATTATGGCGGGCATGGGCTACGCGGTGATGGGCACGGCAACCGCGACCGGCGAGCATCGCACCGTAGAGGCGGCGCAGCGCGCCATTGCCTCGCCGCTGCTCGAGGCGGGCGCGATCGACGGAGCCCGCGGCATTCTTATCAATATCACCGGCTCGAATTCGCTGAAGCTGGCCGAGGTGCAACAAGCTTGCACGATTATTCAGGGCGCGGCTCACGAGGATGCCAACATTATTTTCGGCGCGGTGCTGGACGAGAAGATGAAAGATGCGGTCAAGATCACGGTGATCGCAACCGGCTTTAAAGAGGGTGATATGCGTCGCCCGCGGCACCACGAAAATTATGATCCGGTCATAATGTCGCGCGAGGTGTCGCGCCACGTCTCTCATCAGCGCGATCGTTTTGATGAGCCTGAAACGGTGGCTGAGCCCGAGCCCATCTTCGAGCCAGAACCGGCCTTCGAGCCAGAGCCCACCCCCGTAGCCTTTCAGGAATCGGCGCCGGGTAATGCGTCGCATGCCGACGTGATTTCGCTCGATGCGATGCGTTCGACCGCTCCCACCTACCAGGCGGAGGATCTCGACGTGCCCGCCTTCCTGCGGAAACGCAGCGAAGTGATGTAAGGGAGGGCATCGCGGCCAGTGAAAGGGTCGGTCTGAACCGTCTCGTCCTGGGAATCTTGTGCGGAATTCCGCTTGCCCCCCGGAGATACGGCGTAGTAGTTTGAGCTGCTACTCTTCCAGCGAAATGGCGATCCCCACTTTGGAAGCGCCAGTACCGACTGCGCCAGTTGCGGGGTTGCTGCGACCCCGCATGCCGGAACTGGATACGATTCGCGGGATCGCCGTCCTACTGGTTCTTTTTTTTCATGGTTTCGGTTTTCGCTACGGTATTGAGGGTCTCTCGGGATTTCCCAAACTGTTTGTCGCAGCCACTCTACCTGGCTGGATCGGTGTAAATCTGTTTTTCGTACTCTCCGGATTCCTGATTACCGGCATCTTGCTCGATAGCAAGCCCAAGGCGGACTACTACCGGACCTTCTACACCCGACGTGCGTTGCGCATTTTGCCGCTGTATTACGCCGTGCTCCTACTCCTCGCCGTCTTGACACGAACCGGGTGGGTCAACCGTCAGGCATCCTGGGCGTTTCTGGGACTCAGCTTTTTCTATCTGTCCAACGTCACAGGGCTGTTTGGAGTACCGATGCAGTACGGTGTTTTGTGGTCCCTGGCGGTTGAAGAACACTTCTACCTGCTATGGCCCGCCGTCGTTCGCTCACTGTCGCGACACAGGGTCGCGGTTGTTGGAGTGGTCATTTGTATCCTCTGCCCGTGCTTGCGAGGCTTCTACTCCATTCGGGGCTACGACGCTGGTACGGGATATACCTGGCTGGTTGCGGACGGACTGGCGACCGGGGCTGTGTTGGCCGCTTTAGCTCGAAGTTCATGGGGAACGCGCGTTCGTATGTGGCGGGCCACCGGGATGCTTTTCGCAGCGAGCCTGATTATGTTCGGCGCGGGTTATCCATTCGGAATATTTCGCGCCAGCAGATTCCTGGGAGTGACTCTGCGGGAAACGGCGCTGAATCTTTTCTTTGCGGGGACGGTCGCATGGGCGCTTCTGGCGGGTACTTCCCGCTGGAAAGCGCTGGTTAACCGGCCGGTGCTGCAGTTCTCCGGGGAAATCAGTTACGGCGTTTACCTTATTCACATGCTGAGCTTTGACCTGGAGGATCGCCTTCTGGGAAATTTGTTTCCCAGCCTGTCCGCGGCTGGGGGACATTTTGGTTCTATGGTTTTGCTTTTCATTATCGCGGCCGGCTTCACGGTCGCGGTTGCCTATCTTTCCCGCTGGTATTTCGAAGATCCTTTCCTGCGGCTGAAGCGACGTTTCTGAAGAGCATGGTGCGGCAGCAGAGGCCGCCGTGCTGGCAGCTAATCGATTGCTGCACCAAGGTCTCTTCGCCCGGGGAATGGAGGACGGCTTCGGGGCGCATGCCCAACCCTGCAGCCCGCGAGGGCGCGCGGTGATAAAATTTCGGCCATGTCCGCACTTCGTGAACAGGCGCTTGGAATTATCAATGTGTGCAAAGTTGCGCACCAGCATTCCGTTGACCAACAAACCATCGCGATAGCCCAGGCGATCGTCGCGGAGGCCAGGGCTGCACTGCCGCACGACAAGGTGCTGGCCGCTGCCACCTTGGAGGATCCCGTTACCTTCTGGTCTTCCGTTCAGGCCGCAATGGAAGTAGTCGCGAACAGCCTGCCGCCGAAGGAAGTGGCAGCGGCGGATTGAAAGACGAAATCCGCCCAGCAGCGAAAGGCCGAAGACAGAGGGGCCACGTCTTCTTAAATTAACTTCATCTGCTTGGGCTCGGCCGTAGTGATCCGCACGCGCTCGACCCGGCGATCGGTCGAGTCAAGGACTTCGAACCTCAGGCCTTCGTCTTCGATGACTTCGCCTTTTTTTGGAATTCGTCCGGCGAGTTCGCTTACCAGGCCGGCTATGGTGGAGGATTCGTGGCCTTCGGGGCGCATTCCGAAAAGTTCATCCAGGCGGTCGACATCCATGTTGCCGGTGACTATGTAGGAATGGTCGTTTTCCTGTACGACCTGCGCTTTCTCGTGCTCATCGCCGATTTCGCCGACTATCTCTTCTACCAGGTCTTCGATGGTTACCAGGCCGGCCACTCCTCCGTATTCATCCACTACGATCGCCATGCGAATGTTACTGCGCTGCATCTCGCGCAGCAGATCACTTACTAACTTGCTTTCCGGGACGAAGTAAACATCTTTGCGCATGAGGCTGGCCACGGTGCGCGTGTGCGCCTCGGAGTCGGGCACTTGCAGCACATCCTGGGTGTAGAGAAGGCCTTTGATATGGTGAATCGAACCTTCGTACACCGGGATGCGCGAGAAATGCTTGCCCCTGAGTAACTCGACCACCTGCTCGACGGTGTAGTCCGACGGGACCGCGACCATCTCGGGCCGCGGCTTCATGGCTTCGCGAACGGTCTTGCCGCTGAACTCCACTACCGACTGAATCAGCTCGCGATCGCCTTCCTGGATGATGCCTTCTTCCTGTCCCGCTTCAATCAAGGCGTCGACGGCTTCGGAGGAAGTTTCCGGTTGCGCGTCGGCGTGCTCGCGGGTCAGGGCGGCTACCGACTGACAGAATCCGAGCACCAGCGTCACCGGCAGAACCAGGTAGATGAGCGTGCGCAAAAGCAGGACCCAGTCCGCCAGCCAGCGTCCACGGGATCGCGAGAAAAAAACGAAGGGCAGCAGGCGGTTGAAAATGATGATGGTCAGCACCAGGCTGAGCGTGGCTTCCAGGACTTCGTAGATGCTCCAGGCGCGGTCGCGAAATACGGTGAAGCCGACGATCATGGCGATGGCCGCGGTGACCAGTTGCGTCAGAATGGCCATGGAGAGCGAAGCGCGGGCGCGGGTTACTCCGAGGCGCGGTTCGACAATCTGCTCGAAGGCGTCGATGTTGTCCTGGAATTCGCGCGAGAGAAACTTGCCGATTTCCTGGTAAAGACGGTCGACGTAGGAGACCAGCGTCAGCAGGCCGAACAGGAGCGCTAGAGCAATGCTGACGCCGATCATGGTTACTGTTTCCTCCCCGTGCGCTCGGTCGTTGTCGTTGTCCTTGCCCTTGCCCTTTCAATCAGGCCCAGCGGGAGGTGGAGTTTCGCGCGCAACTGTTTTTCGCGCCTGGCCATCTGTCCATTGTCGCACTCATGATCGTAGCCGCGCAGATGCAGGACGCCGTGCAACACCAGAATCTTCACTTCCTGGGCGGGCGAGTGTCCGAGTTCATGCGCATTTTTCGTTGCGATTTCGGTGGAGATGGCGATTTCGCCGGCGAATTGTTTTTGGGCGTCGGGTTCGGCGGGAAATGAAAGCACATCGGTGGGCTTGTCTTTCCCGCGGAAACGGCGGTTCAGGGATTTCATCTCGGTGCTGGATGTGAGGAGCACGTTGACCTTGCCCTTTAATCCGGCGGCGCGGCGGGCGCGCGCCAGGAAACGGTTGAGCGCCAGGTCGGTCAGGTCCGCGACGCGCTTTTGCACGATGACCAAGTTCCCACCAAACGGTCATGCTGAGCGAAGCGAAGGACCTGCTGTCTTGTTGGTGCCAGCAGACAGCAGGTCCTTCCCCTTCGACGAGCTCAGGGTCAGGATGACGATCCAAGTTCTTATCGCGCTAATTGCGCAGGCGCGGCTCGTCCGACGTTGGTAAAGGCGCTGGCCGCGGAACGGTGTTGTTTTCCGCTGGTGGCGCGGCGGACTTCGTTTCCAGTAGCGACAACTGCTGTTCCGCCAGCCGCGTTTTGTGCTCATCGTAAGCGCGAATGATCCTCTGCACCAGATGATGACGCACCACGTCGCTTTCGTCGAAGTGCACGAAGGCGAGGCCGTTTACACCTTGCAGAATTTCGACGGCTTCGATCAGACCGCTGCGGCGCGCGGTGGGCAAGTCGATTTGCGTGACGTCGCCGGTGATCACCGCTTTGGAATTAAATCCCAGGCGGGTCACGAACATCTTCATCTGCTCGGAGGTTGTGTTCTGCGCTTCGTCGAGGATGACGAACGAATCGTTCAGCGTGCGTCCGCGCATGAAGGCGATGGGCGCGATCTCGATAATATTTTTTTCCAGATAGCGCTCGACGCGCTCGGGGTCGAGCATGTCGAAGAGCGCGTCATATAAGGGCCGCAGATAGGGATCGATCTTCTCCTGCAGCGTGCCGGGGAGAAAGCCGAGACGTTCGCCGGCCTCGACCGCGGGGCGCGCCAGAATGATGCGGTTGACCTGCTTGTTGAGCAGCGCCGAGATGGCCATGGCGACGGCGAGATAGGTTTTGCCGGTGCCGGCGGGGCCGACGCCAAACACCATGTCATGCGTTTCGATGGCTTCGAGGTAGCGGCGCTGATTGGGGCTTTTCGGCTGCACCGTCCGCCGCCCAAAAGACCGCTGGCGTCCGGCTTCGGCCAGTCCGCGCAGAGTCACGTTAGGATCGCCGACGACCACGCGCAACATGCTGCTTAGGTCTCCGTTCATGAATTGGTGGCCGGTCTTCCGCAGATGCTCGTAATCGGCGAATAATTGTTCAGCGCGGGCTACGTCGCGAGGCGCGCCTTCCAGTTCAATGCGATCGGAGCGCAAATCGATATTGATGTTCAGGCCGTCTTCGAGCACGTGGAGATTTTCATCGCGCGTGCCGAACAGGGTTTCGATGTTTGGGCTGAGTTCAATGTTTTTTTTCATTCAGGATTGTGACGCCGCCTCCAGCAGCATGGACCGGGCTCACTGGTCGTCGTAAGGATAAGATGTGGGTCACGGGGAAGTGGTTTATGGGGAAGGTGCTTTGCCGGATTCAGGCGAATCTGCGCCGGCGTTTTTGCACGCAAAGAGATACGGGGAAATGTGGAGCGGACCGGATTGCGCACCCCGACGACGGGGCGGTTACCAACCATTTGAAACCAGCGTAGCGCGGGCGGGGGGCGGAGTCAATGGGAAGCCCGTTCTACCGCAGAGCGCGTATCGGTGAAACTCGAACTGGTCTCATAGATGGTTTCGGGTAGGGCACGGCGCTAAACCGTGCCGCTCAGACCAATAGGAAATGCGGGCTTTAGCCCCTGAGGGCCCCACAGCCAGATCCGAGAACCAGTTGTGGGACCAGTTCGAGCCTCCGGAACCTCTTGCCGACGCGCGGACATGAACCTAGCCGAATTGCGATGCGCCGTTGCGTGGTAACATCTCGCCGTGGCGATTAGCGATACAGACCCTTCGGCGGCGGCGCTCCAGTTGCAGATTCAGCGCGCTATGCCGGGAGAACAGCGTCTTCTCCTGGCGTTCGAAATGAGCCTGTTCGCCCGTGAGCTCGCGAGGGAGGGGATACGGCGAGACCATCCCGAGTGGACAGAGGCGCAGGTCGCGCGGGAACTGTTAAGGCTGGCGTTCCTCCCGGCGCCGTTACCGGCCGGGCTGCGGTGGCCGGGCTAAGATTGCCGGACTAAGGTTGCCGGACTAAAATGAGTGTCCCGGACGTATTCCGCAGAATCACCTCGGCGCTCGATCACGCGGGCATCGGCTACATGCTTTCCGGTTCATTCGCCAGCGCCCACTATGGCGCCCCGCGCTCCACACAGGACATTGATCTCGTTTATCGAAGCCACTCCCGCGGAGTTGCGAGCGTTCGTCGAAGCGCTATCGGGCAACGAATACTACGCCGACTTAGACTCGGCACTGGGAGCTCATAAGCGGCAGTCCATGTTCAATGTAATCGACCTGGCCACTTTGTGGCGAGCGCCGAGGACGTAGTCATCTCGAAGCTGGAATGGGCAAAACTGGCGCAGTCGCGGCGGCAGATAGAGGACGCGGCGGCTATTTTGAGAGTGCGAGGGGACGCGCTGGATCACTCCTACTTGGCAAAGTGGATCGACGATCTGGGTTTGGTGGACGAGTGGGGAGAGGCACGGCGTGTGGCGGGGACCTCGGGATCGAAGTGAGGCGCCGCCTCGCCACCTAGCGCAGACAGCTACAAAAAGGTCCGTACCAAGATGGAGGTTGATTTCGCCTTTCAGCTTCGATTTAATAATCCGCCATGGCCTGGGAAACCAAAGATAAAGTGCAAGCTACCATTGCATGCACTTCGATTGCGATTTCGCTGTTCACCTTCACGATCGTTGAGCAGCATCGCATCGAGGAGCAGCGGGATAAGCGCGCCATGAATTATCGTTTGGAACAACCCACTCGCTAAGGATTCCGACCACCCGTGATCCGGTTTGTTTACTCACCTTCGCGCTTGGCCTCTGGCGCGCTAGCCCACACCGCCCGATCCTTAGCCCAATCGCGTAACGTTTCAATCTCCTCGGCCCGCGTGATCGACAGCGGGACGGTGGACGAAAGCGCACCGAGCAGGTCCCCGTTGCTCAGTTCCTGTTTGCGGGCGAAGGCCGCGTAGAGGGCGGTTTGCACGGCGGATTCAATTTCCGCGCCTGAGAAGCCTTTGGCTGCGGCAGCAACCCGGTCCAAGTCGTAGTCGCCCGGATTGCGTTTGCGCTTGGTCAGTTGGATCGCGAAGATTTGATTGCGCTCGGCCACGCTGGGCAAGTCCACGAAGAAGAGTTCATCGAAGCGTCCCTTGCGAATCAACTCCGGCGGCAGCACGGTTACGTTGTTGCAGGTGGCGGCTACGAATACAGCGGGCTTGCGCTCCTGCATCCAGGATAGAAACGACGCCAGCAGGCGCGACGAAACTCCTGCGTCGGCGGAGGCGGAATCGGGCCCGCTCCCGGCGAAGACTTTTTCCAGCTCGTCGATCCACAATACGCAAGGCGCGAGGCCCTCGGCTACCTTGAACACTTTCTGGATTCGCTTTTCGGTCTCGCCTATGAATTTGTCATAGATTGCGGCGGTATCGAACTTCACCAGCGGAATATCCCATTCGCCGGCGATGGCACGGGCGCACAGACTCTTGCCGCATCCCTGCACACCGAGAATGATGACGCCTTTTGGCGGATCGAGGCCGAACTGGAGGGCCTGCGCATCCCAGGAATTTCGCCGTTGCGCGAGCCAGCCTTTCAGATTCTCCAGGCCGCCTACGCTGGCCATGTTGTTGCTCGCATCCACAAATTCCAACATCTCGGAGCGCTTCAGCAGAGCCTTCTTCGCTTCCAGAACATCGGTGACGCAGTCCGGCGAAAGGGCGTAGCGCGTTACCACGGCTTGCGAAATCGCTCTTTCTGCTTCCTCTTCGGTCAGGCCGAGAAGGCTCGCCGCCAGAGTATCGAGCCCCGCGGCATCAAGTTTTCTTTGCACGGTATGGGTTTTGCCGATGCGGACTAGGGTCTCGTCCACAATCTGCCGGAGCCGTTGACGATCCGGAAGCGGCAAGTCGAAGAACTCGACCAGTCCCGCCAGTTCCGGAGGAATCACCACGCGAGGGCCGGTGATAATGACCGTTCGGCGGTTGGTTGAAAACTTCTGGGCCACATCGCGCAGCCTGCGAACGACCACGGCGTCCTCCAGGTGCCGGTGAAAATCCTTGAGGATGAACGTCGCCTCGATCGAAACGGCTTCCAGATTCCCCAGCATCTGGGCGGGCTCCTGACTGTGATAGATTGCTTTGGAGTTCTGTTCGGAATCGGTTTGCCGAGCCGGATCATAGCCGCCGGGCGGTAATGCGTCTTCGAACTGCAGGTCGGGCGAGTTGGTTCCGGAGCGGGCCAGGCCGCTGGCGATCGTCCACTCAAATGTCGCGAGGTTGAGATCGCTGCAGGCCACCCGAACCATACGCACCGCGCGCAGTTCCTCGACCGTCTCAATGACGACGATCGGGGTTGAAGAGTTGATGAGAACCTTCAGCCGGTCCATCGGATTTGTGGACGACTTTTGGGGCGGAACTACAGGCGACCTTGCGAGCGAGTTCATATCTGTTTGACCCAACGCGACTTGCTGCCTTACAATAATATCTTCGGTACCCACCGGAACATCTTCCTAGCGCAATCTAGGACAAACAAAGGTAATCGAGCCGCATGGCAAACCATTTTTCGGCGCTGAAACGCGCCCGCCAGACAACCAAACGAACCGTCCGCAACCGGGCCAACTCTTCGCAACTGCGCACCGCTCTGCGGAGCATGCGCGAGAGCCTGGAAAAGGGCGAGAAGACCAACGCTATCGCGACCTACCGGCAAACCGTGTCGGCGCTCGACAAGGCAATCCAGAAGGGTGTTTTGCACGAGAACACGGCGTCGCGCTACAAGTCCCGCCTTTCGACGCGGCTCAACGCTCTGAAATAGGTGTCGAAGAGGCCGGGGAAGAAAGTCAGCACCTCAGCCCCTGAAGGGGCTACTGATTCGAAAAGACTTGCGGTATCGCTGAACCGATTCCCTGATGCGCGGCCAGATTCTTCAGAGCAGGGGGGCGAGTGCCGCGAAGGTAATCCACTGGGTCGTAAATTGTTCTTGACCTCCCCTAGCGGTTTGTTATACTTAGGCGTTCTCAGGACATTAAAGCAGTTTCTGCCGGTCCCGACGAACCTCCGCCCGCGTTGAGGCAACTCCTTAAGAATTGAGCAACTTTCGGGTAGGGCGGGGCATCTATTTGGGTAATTCAGGCAAATCCCTTTGAACTCGGCCCGAATTGCAGTTTGGCTGACCGTACTCGACCATCATCCAGTGTGTGCCAGTGGGCGGACGATGGGACCGTCGCCGAAAATTATCCCTGTTGAAGGAGAACGACCGAACATGCGCTCCGATCGTGTATTTGACGCGCTCCATACTTTGCGGAACCGGTATATGCTCTGCCAGCTTGCCTCGAAGGCAACGCGCAAGTTTCATAAGCCGAACACCCGCATTCAAGAAACCATGAATGATGTTTTTGACAAAATCGCCGATGCGGAACGTCATGACATCCTGAGCGAACCCGAGAACTTTGCCGAAGCACAACGGCGAGCTGCTTAAGCGGCTCCGCCGTGTGCCCGCACGGCGGCAAAGCAATTTAGTCCCGAGAGAATCCCTCCCGAAGAAAACCATCCACGTAGGTAAATATGACCATTGCAGAACTCAAAGAAAAAAACATTACCGAGCTGACCAAGATCGCCCGATCGTTGGAGCTGCCCGGCGCCAGCGGACTCCGCAAACAGGACCTAATCTTCAAGATCCTGCAGGCGCAAAGTGAAAAAGAAGGACACATCTTC
>Ga0074044_10000274_pt1 | contig 51483 bp, 58 predicted proteins | sample BogForMeECP23OM1_FD_94443 | JGI IMG/M metagenome (GOLD analysis project Ga0074044, IMG submission 94443) | Bog forest soil microbial communities from Calvert Island, British Columbia, Canada - Bog Forest MetaG ECP23OM1 | ecosystem: Environmental > Terrestrial > Soil > Wetlands ...
TTAGGCCAGTGTTGCAGGGCTGGCACAGTCGGCGTTACAGGAGTGGAAGAGCCGCCCTTTAGGCCAGTGTTGCAGGGCTGGCACAGTCGGCGTTACAGGAGTGGAAGAGCCGGCCTTTAGGCCAGCGTCCCAGGGCTGGGACAGTCGGCGTTACAGGAGCGGAAGAGCCGCCCTTTAGGCCAGTGTCGCAGGAGTGAAACAGTCGGCGTTACAATAGTGGAAGAGCCAGCCTTTAGGCCGGCGTTGCAGGGCTGGGACAGTCGGCGTTACAGGAGTGGAAGAGCCGCCCTTTAGGCCGGCGTTGCAGGGCTGGCACAGTCGGCGTTACAGGAGTGGAAGAGCCGGCCTTTAGGCCGGCGTTCACGCAGGCAATGAGGAGGGCTTTAGCCCCCGTGGCAGACGACCACCGGGCCTAAAGGCCTCATTTCCAACCCCGCAACGCGGCCCTGAAGGGCCGCTCTTCCACGGTGGAATGAACCGCGTCCAAACAGAAGAAGAGCCCGCGTGGCGCGGACACTCCTGTCCGCGTGCCGACACCACCCAAAATCCCAACAGAGCTAGGGTCTCCGCCAAGATTTGTCATACCCGCTCCCCACAAGGACTTGTCATCCCGAGCGAAGCGAGGGATCCGCATTTCCCTTATTGAGCCATTCAGCTTCCTGATCGACCATTTCCCGCGTAATGCGAGGATTCTCAATCTTCGTATTCCCGTACGCAAAACTCCGCCGCTGCCCCTCTTTATCCTGCGACGTGGGAGCGTCCTTTCTGGCTTCGCCAAGAAGTTCCTGCAGACGGTTGTTCATAGTTCATCCCTGGAAACACGTACCCTACCGTCGGGTGCCCCACGTCTCGCGGTTTTCGAGACGTGGGATTCCACCGCCGCGTCACCCTAATCTGCCCGGAACAAGGTTCGAATCCCCAGAGGGACTGAGCCGTGGAATCCCGGCTTTCGAAAGTCGCGAAGGGTGGGGCAGGTTGCGGAATTATCACCTTCACAAACCGCCTAACGTTTTTGGCGTGAAGAGGTGATCTCTGTAATCTTGGGTATTTCTTTAGACTTCCTTTTCTCCGGCTGCGGCTGCATCGCCTTAATATCGTCCATGGTCTTTCCGGTTATGTGCTTCAAGAAATGCCGGAGAGCGTCTACGAGGATATCGTTCTTGCGTGTCCTATCACTGCCCTTCGCCCGCTGAAACTTGCTGATTTCGTGAATTGCCTCGTGATCTAACGGCGTCAAACGCACGGTCGTGTGCTTTGCATCAGCGTCGGTGTGAGGCTTGGGCGGTGACATGGAACCAAGATTCCTATTGACCGAATTCCACGTTTTGACGTAAAAACGTCGTAACGTCGTAACGTCAAGACGTAATTATGCACCGTTTAGGTGGTTACGGGCGTGTTTTCAGGGCGCACAAGGAAGGGCTATACTTGCGTTTGCGGGATCAGTTATTAACTGATAGGATTCCCGTCTTGCTTGCACTTTCCTTGAATCGCCTCGGGCCAAAGGAAATTGGCTATCCAGAATTTTGAAAAGTTAAAAAGATTGGCCGCCAGTCTCACGACCAGCGGCCAATTGGTAGGGCTGGCAAAATTTGGTAGAGACGGTGGGACTCGAACCCACGACCTCCGGATTACGAATCCGGTGCTCTATCCAACTGAGCTACGCCCCCACGGGTCGGGCGAGGAAGAGCGCTTCGCTAACGTTTACTTCCTCGCTCCGGCCTTCACAACACCTCCAGCATCGGCGGTAGTTCCGTCCAAAGTCAACAACCATTTGTTGTTCATCTGGGTTCAGAAAACCATGTCTGTACTACGCCCATTGTCACGGGCCCTCCAACAGGGGGGATAACCCTTCGTTAATTTTCCCTGCCGGGTACTGCGACCCGCATGGGATCTTGTGGCGGCGCCGTCAAAGCAAGTTCTCGTTCGGCGGCACGCCGTTCGTTGAAATCGTAGAGATCGACCACTTTGAACATCCAACAACGTCTGCCCCGCCGAATCGCAGGGATAACACCGTTTTGCGCGTGATGGCGCATCGTGCGCATTGAAAGACGCGTGATTCGGGCGGCAGCGTACGTGTATACGTATCCGGAAAGACCCGCCGACTCGAAGGAGGCCATCGCCTCCGTGTCGAATTGAAAATGCATAAACCCTCCTAATAAACGAATGGAGGGCGCGTTCTTGGGGGCTATTGCTGGAAGGCTGGCACGCACCCTCTTTGATCCAGACTCCGCCGCGTTTCTTGGCAGGTGGAGTTCACGATCGGGTGCGAGCCGTGAGCGAGGTAGTAGCGTCGTTGGAGGACGATTTGGTTGCGAAACCGGTACACACTTGCGACGAGCCGAAGGAGCTTCGACTTCAACGCCTTCGCTATTCGGAGTCGTCGACGTAGGTGGGCAATTTTCTCAGTGATTGCAACGCGGATTTCGTTGGCCAGAAATCGGCACGCTTGAGCCGCATTCCACGTGGCCAGCCTGCGAGCACGTTTTAGCCGCGAGGTGGCAACGCCGAGCTGATTGGCCTGGGTGTAGAGGTTCTCAAGTTCGTAAGGCCAATAGCTGGAAATGTAATCCGGGAAAGGTGCGTCCAGATACCCGTAAAGCTTTGACAGATCGGATTGAAAGCTGACCAATTGCTGTTCGGCTTGGCTGACGTAAAGATTTACCTTGTCGAGCTTGGGCCAGCACACGCCACTGGCGTTGAACAATACCCCGCCATCGTTGAGCCAGCCGTTGGCAATCACAAAATTGGATTCTGGCGCAAAAATCAGCTGAGAGGACCCGACCGGCGGGAAGGGTGTACCATTCGCTCGTCTGAGACCGCTGTAGTCCATTTGCAAGCCCTGAAATCCGGGCTCGCTATCGAGCGGAGGGCACGCAACGATCTGTCCGGCTCCGCCCCAGTCAAACTCCGACCCGAGCGCCACAAGGGTCTGAGAACCGACTTTCAACGCCTCCGAGTTTGGGCCGGACAACGTCACAAACTCAATCCTAGACCTACGTAGAGAATTCTGAAATCCCGCATTGCCGATAATCGGCGTCCCGCCCCCGACAAGTAAGTTTCCGGCACCGCCACTAGGGCCGGCGAAGTGCGAATCGCTGACTAAGTTCGGCTAAAGCGGGTCCCCTGCACAATCTATCGACGATTTTTCAGGTAATCGCTCAGCGATGTCGAGTTTGTCTCCTGCAATACCCTGCCGAGGGTAGCATCGCTGCGAAAGTCGTCCGCGAAATCGTCGCCATATTCTCTCCTCAATGTGCTGACGAGAGTGTCACTTCGTTTGCGGCGAATTTCGCCGTTCTCGTCCCGGCACCGATTGTCCAATCCTGTGTTGCAATTCTTCCCCATATTCGTTCCTCCAAATAAAATGAGGCGCGGCGTCTGCCGTGCCCCGTGTCTCACAGCTTACGTCTACTCAACTGCCACGACTTGTTGACCTCAGCGGCTAAAGCCGTCGAAGTTTGGTTCCTGTTTCGGCACGGCTAAAGCCGTGCCCTTCCCAAAATCTCTGCCGAGCTTCGCATCGCCAGCTAAAGTATTGATTTATAAATACTTTACCAGCAATCCCTTTATTTCCAAAGACCTAGCGCATCATGCCCGCTAAGTCCCCGCTAAGTCTTTGATTTTTAAAGACCGCAGTCAGGGGGGTCAAGACCCTACCTTAGCTGCAGCCGCTGGTTGATCCGCAACTCATGCACTTATAGCAACTGCCGTTTCTCACCATGATCGAACCGCAGACGTGGCAACTCGGAGCGTCTCCCATGTCGACCATGCTGGCGAGCGCGTCGGCAGCGTGAATCGAGCCGGCCGTTATTCGCTGGTCGGGTCGCTGGTCGTTGGTTGTTGGGCCAGAGCCGTTGAGATCGCCGATTCCTTCCGGTGCAGCTTGCGGCTTGGGGCGCAGGTTCTCGAACAGGAACTGCTGCTGTCCGCTGAGGAAGCGCATTTGCAGCCAGCGGAAAATGTAGTCCATGATCGACTTGGCAAAGCCGATGTCGGGATTGCTCGACCATCCGCTGGGCTCGAAGCGCGTGTGCGCAAACTTCTCGCAGAAAAGTTTCAGCGGCACTCCATGCTGCAGCGAGATCGAGACCGCCAAAGCAAAGCTGTCCATGAGGCCCGAAACGGTCGAGCCTTCCTTCGCCATCTTGATGAAGATCTCGCCCGGTTCGCCGTCGGGATAGAGGCCAACAATGATGTAGCCCTCGTGGCCTCCGACGTTGAACTTGTGCGTCACCGACATGCGCTCTTGTTGCAGCTTGTGACGGACGGCTCGCGGCGGAGCGTCTAGATTGTCGTCAAGTTCAACGGCAGCGGGCGAGGGCGCTCGCTCCACACCACCACTTTGCGCCGTCTTGGTTCCGGCCGCGGACAGCGGCTGCGACTGCTTGCATCCATCGCGATACACCGCTACCGCTTTCAGGCCCAGCTTCCACGCCTGGATGTAGGCTTCGGAAATATCGTCTACCGTGGCTGCGTTTGGCAGGTTGACGGTCTTCGAGATCGCTCCGGAAATGAAGGGCTGCGCGGCGGCCATCATCTTCAGATGTCCCATGTAATGAATGGACCGAGTGCCCTTTGCCGGCTTGAATGAACAATCGAACACAGCCAGATGCTCGTCCTTCACGTGCGGCGCGCCTTCGATCGTGCCGGTCGCGTCGATGTAACTCACGATGGCGTCGGTTTGCTCGTGGGTGTAACCGAGCTTGAAGAGAGCCGCGGGGACGGTGTTATTCACGATCTTGATCATGCCGCCGCCGACTAACTTCTTGTACTTGATTAGCGCCAGGTCGGGCTCGATGCCAGTGGTGTCGCAGTCCATCATGAAGCCTATGGTGCCGGTGGGAGCGAGGACGGTTACTTGGGAATTGCGGTAGCCGTGCTTTTCTCCGTGGGATAGGGCATCGTCCCAGCAGGCCTTGGAGGACTCTATTAGTTCTGGCAGTTGGGTCGCGGCGGAGCTTCGCTCCGCTTGGCGGACGAATGCGTCCGCCGCTACGCGTGCACTGCCTATGTTGTTTACGCTGGCTCGATGCATTCTTATTACGTCTAAGAACGGTTCACGATTTATGTACCAGCCGGGACAGGCTGCTCCGGGCATGTTTTCCGCGCTTGTTACTCCCAGCCGAGTTCGTACTGTGTCGGTTATTGGGGTTAGCGGTTCGCATTGCTCGGCTATTCTTGAGGATTGCAGATAGGCTTCGCCGCACATTATGGCGGTTACGCAGGCAGCGTAATCTCTTCCGGCGTCGCTGTCGTAGGGTAGGCCTGCGGCCATTAGTAATGCCCCTAAGTTGGCGTAGCCTAATCCCAGCGGGCGATAGTCGTGCGAGTTCTTGCCTATGATTTCTGTGGGGTATCCGGCGTTGTCTACCAGAATTTCTTGCGCGGTGATTACTACGTCCACGGCTTGCCGGTAAGCTTCCACGTCGAAGGTGCCGTTGGGCGCGAACTTCAGCAGGTTCAGGCTGGCCAAGTTGCAGGCTGAGTCGTCGAGGAACATGTACTCGCTGCAGGGGTTCGAGGCGTTGATGCGTGCCGTGTTTTTGGATGTGTGCCAGCGGTTGACGGTCGTATCGTACTGCATTCCGGGATCGCCGCAATGCCACGTTGCTTCGGAAATCTTCTGCAGCAGGTCTTTGGCTTTGTAGGTGTTTACTACTCGGCCGTCGACTATGGCGCGAGTGGAGAAATCGGTATCTCGCATTACGGCTACCATGAAGTCGTCGGTAACTCGGACGGAGTTATTGGCGTTCTGGAAGAAGATGGAACTGTAGGCGTCGGAGTCGGGATGCGATCCGTCGTATCCCTGCGCTACCAGCGCGTGGGCTTTGGCTTCTTCTTTGCTTTTGCAGTCTATGAAGTCGACGATGTCGGGATGGTCTATGTTGAGGATGACCATCTTGGCGGCTCGTCTTGTCTTGCCTCCGGACTTGATTACTCCGGCGAAGGCGTCGAAACCCTTCATGAAGCTTAGCGGGCCGCTGGCGGTGCCGCCTCCGCTTAGAACTTCGGTGGACGAGCGCAGCGGGGAGAGATTGGTGCCGGTGCCGGATCCCCACTTGAAGAGCATGCCTTCGGTCTTGGCCAGCGTCAGGATGGAATCGAGCGAATCCTTTACGGAATTGATGAAGCAGGCGGAGCACTGCGGACGCGTGTATCCGGTGACTCCGAATTCTACTTGATTGGTGGTTGCATTCCAGTGCCAGTTGGTGGCGTCGGATTTCGGCTCGACTCGTTCGCAGCCTACGTTGAACCAGACGGGCGAGTTGAAGGCCACGTGCTGGCGGATTAGCAGGTGCACGAGTTCGTCGTGGAAAGTGGCGGCGTCTTCAGCGGAGCGGAAATATCCGTCTTTCATGCCCCAGTCGCGGATAGTTTCAGCTACACGGGCTACCAGTTGACGCACTCCGGTTTCGCGCTCATCGGTGCCGATCTGTCCGTGGAGGTACTTCGAGGCTACTATGTTGGTCGCGGTCATCGACCAGTCTTTGGGGACTTCGACATTTTTCTGCTCGAAGATCACGCCTCCCTGGGAGTCGGTGATCTGAGCGTTGCGGAGTTCCCACTCGACCTCGTTGTACGGGGAGACGCCGGCCTTGGTGAAGAAGCGGCGGAAAGTTAGGCCTTGGGCCTTCGTCTTCTTATTGACGGCGGTATCGCTGATGGCGGATTGAGTTTTCATCTGGTCGCGCACTTCGGGCATTTCCTTCTCCTGATTAGATGATGGCAAAGAGCAGTTGATCTAGACGACAGGAACCTGCGGTATCGCTAAAGCGATACCCTGATACAAGGCCTGAGTCTTCCGCAGCCTGACAAGATGCGGAGACAGGGCAATCCCATCTCTATTCTACGGAGCCGGATCGCCTTGCAGGCTTTTTCGGTAATTGTGCTCTGGGAGCGCGGTGGGCTCAGCAGACCGCGCCGTCTGGGCTACAGCGAATTCAGAGTTGCTGTGGCCGCCGGCAACTGGCGAGCTTCGCTCGGCTGGACCGCCGAGGGCGGCTGTCCCTACGTGGACGGGCGAGGGCGCGCGTCCCCACACGAGCTTTGAATCGCCGGCTGGGCATTCAATGCCATGACGGGCAAAGGATGCCGCAACGAGTTCTTTCAAACCTTCCATCGGGGGCTCCTAAAGTGCGGCGGAAGCTGAGTCGGTCGGGGAAGCAGCTTCAGCCGCGAAATTCTCACCTCAGCGGCTCAATCCGCCGCTGACTTTCTTACACTACAGCGCGGTTGAAGCCGTGTCCGTTCAAAGCACGATCCAAAACCCAATTCCCGTGATGAATCCCCCCGAGGGGATGCCTGGCAGAGCCAGACCGGGGGAAGTCACCGCTGGTTTCCGGCCACTTTCCATTGGCCTTTTCCATCCACTCTGGAGGGATGGTTCTCCGTGAAGGGGAAAACGCTAAGTCACCTCAACTTTGAGTCTCGCCCCTGGTGTTTACTGGTCGTAGCCTCCTTGACTACTCAAGGAGGTCTGCAAAAAGTGCTCTGGGATGCTTAACGTACTCCCATATATGGTGCCTGTCAAGAGAGAAACACCATAGATTGTGGCCCGAAAGTGTTAAGGGTATCGAGAGTTTCAAGGGTTGCAGGTCCTAAGCGGTGGCGCCTGCGCGGTCCTCTGGTACGGCGCGCGGGATACGGGCGGGACGAGGACGCCCGCTCCATGAGCTTGTGCGAGAGCCACGTAGATATCTTCGAAGAGGGCTTTGCTGGTTATCCTTCTTATGCCGCCGGAGGACTCGACGAGATAGTCGCCGGGGCGGCCGGATTGTTCGCGGCCGAGAGCGTCGGTAAAAACGAGTGGTTCGGTGAGTTGACGAGCGCGCACCAGGAAACGGGTGCGATAGACGGTCCATTGACTTTCTAAATTCATAGCTACTTCTTTCACCCATACGGCAGGGCGTTCTTTTCTCCAGATTTTGACCGAGCACGGTCGCCGCTCGGCGGATATTTGTTTTCAGGTGGAGCGACTCTACGCGCAGACCGAAGGCGGGTCAATTCCATAAGAATGGTGCAACGGTGGAATTCGATTCCCGAATTGGGTGTGATGAATCTGGATCAAGCTTGGGTCGGGCGGAACAGCGCTTAGCGCACAAGGAGCGGGGTTTGAACAGCGGGCGGGAAATTGCGCTGGACTCTTTTGTGCTCGGCGGGCGGAATTTGCACAAGGGGTGCACAGGTTAAGAACAGTTGGCGGCACGCGGTTGCCGTCCCCGGTGAAGGTGATCAGCGACCTAATGGCCGAGCGCAGAATCAATTTTCAGGTTTCGCCGCCAAACAGCGAGTTGGTGGGATGAGTTTCTAGTCCCTTGACCGGTTCTTGATCCAGATGGGTGATCCCATGAATCCGAATGCAGCGCGGATCTGGTTTTCGAGGAAACGCTGATAGGAAAAGTGCAGCATCACGGCGCGGTCGGTGAAGAGCACGAACGTGGGCGGCGCTACTCCCGCCTGCGTCATGTAATAGATTTTCACGCGTTTGCTCACGGGAACGGAAGCGCGATCAAAGTCAACCGTTTTCAGGAAGCGGTTCATCTCTCCGGTGGTGATGCGCTTGCGGCGCTCGGCCGCCACCTTTTCGATCAGCGGAAGAATTTTTTCCGTGCCCTTGCCGGTGTGCGCAGAGAGAAAGAGCACCGGAGCGTAGGCCAGGAATTTGAGCCCGTAGCGCAATCGCTCTTCGTAGAGAGCACGGTCTTGCGGGCGCTTGGCGTCCTGGATGCGGGCCGTTTTCGACTGGCTGATGGCGCGCTTCTCGCCGCTTGCCACGAGATCCCATTTATTCACCAGGATAATCACCGAGCGTCCGCTCTCATGGGCATAACCTGCGATGTTGGCGTCAAGCCCGCTGGCGCCTTCGGTTGCATCGACCATGAAGAGCACGATGTCAGCGTCTTCTATGTTCTTGCGCGCCATAACCACTGAAAGCTTTTCGGCCATCAGCTTCGTCTTGCCCTTACGGCGGATGCCGGCCGTATCGATGAAGCGAATCTTGCGGCCTTTGTACTGGATGACCTCGTCGATCGAATCTCGCGTGGTGCCGGCGATGGGCGAGACGATGGCGCGATCAGTTCCAGTGAGCTGATTCAACAGCGTGGATTTGCCGACGTTGGGATGCCCGATGATGGCCACCCTGATTTCATGCGGCTCTTCAGGAGTTGGCGAGCTTTCCTCTGTGCTTTCTTCCGTGACCTCAGTGCCCTCTGTGGTTGCCTTTGCACTCGCCGGCAGCACGAGCAAGATGGCGTCAAGCAGATCGTCGATGCCGCGTCCATGCTCAGCCGAGACCGGAAACACATTCCGCATTCCCAGCGAATGAAATTCTCCGATCAGCGAATCTTGCTTGTCCGAGTCCATCTTGTTGACGGCGAGAAAGAGCGGCTTGCCGGTGCGCGCCAGGAGTCTCGCCAACTCGCGATCGGGACCAGCGATCTCGGTACGGGCATCGACGACCATGACGATGGCCGCCGCCTCTTCGAACGCAACCTTGGCCTGACGGAAGATCTCCGAGGGTATGAACTCTTTGTCTTCGGGGACGATGCCGCCTGTATCCACCACGCGAAACTCGTGGCCGCGCCATTCGACTTCACCATAGAGGCGGTCACGGGTGATGCCGGGCTCGTCTCCGACGATGGCGCGCCGCGATCCGGTCAGATGATTGAACAGCGTCGATTTGCCGACGTTAGGACGTCCAACGATGGCGACTAGTGGGAATGGCTTTTTCTTGCTCAAAGGAGTGGATGAGTTACCAAGTCCATACCGTTATTATAGAGACTCCGTGCCTTCCTCATCCCATCCCGTGGCGGGGCCTGCGGGATTTTCGCTGTACCAGTTCTTCGCGCCGGGAGGCCTGCTCTCGAAGACACATCCCGCCTACGAGTTTCGTCGCGGGCAGTTGCAGATGGCCCAGGCCGTAGAAGAGGCGCTCGAAGAAAAGCGGCACTTGATCGTCGAGGCCGGCACTGGCACCGGCAAGACGCTGGCTTATCTGCTGCCGGTAATCCGCTCGGGCAGGCGCGTCGTCATCTCAACCGGCACAAAAAACCTGCAGGAGCAGCTTTTCTTTAAAGATGTCCCGGCGCTGGAGCGAGCGCTGTTTCCCGGAGAAGATCGAAAGCTGAGCGTCTGCTACATGAAAGGGCGCAACAATTATCTGTGCCGCAAGAAGCTCTATGACCTCACCGACCAGCCGGTGCTCAGCGGACTGGATGAGATCGAACACTACCGCGCCATCGCCGCGTGGGAGAAAACGACGCAGACCGGCGACCGCTCGGAACTCGCAGAACTGCCCGAGGCTAGCGCCCTCTGGTACAAGCTCGACGCGCGAGCCGATACCTGTCTCGGCCAGAAATGTAAGGAATGGGAGCGTTGCTTCATCACCGAGATGCGGCGGCGCGCGGCGGAGAGCGACATCATCATTGTCAACCACCATCTGTTCTTTGCCGACCTCTCCATCAAGCTCGAAGCCGAGGGCGCGCCCGACGCCGGAGTCCTTCCCGAGTGCGGGGCTGTGATTTTCGACGAAGCGCACGAATTGGAAGAAGTCGCCGGCAATTACTTTGGGATTTCGGTCAGCAACCTGCGGATGGACGAGTTGACGCGCGACGTCGAGCACCTGCTGCAGCGCGAGAAACTCTACACACCACAGATGTCGGGGGCGATTCACTCGGTGCGGGAGCGCTCGCAGCTTTTCTTTTCGTTGCTGCCCGCGAACGAAGGACGGTTTGCCTTCGACTCTCGCCCCGAGTTTCTGGAGGAGAACGGCGAAGAATTCCTCGCTCTCAATCAATCGCTTTACCGGCTTGGCGCGGAACTGGAGCAGCTGCCGCAAAAGGCGGAAGAAGTCTTCACGCTTGTGCGCCGCGCGCAGCAATTGCAGGTGCAACTTCGCTTCGTGATGGAAAACGAAGATCCGAACACGGTCTTCTGGATCGAGCGGCGCGGCTTTCGTGGAGCGCCAGGCGTCCCCTCCCGGAGGAAGTCACCCGACGAAAAACACGCAAGCGGGCGCACGAATGTTTTTCTACAGGCGACTCCGATCGAAGTCGGACAAATTCTGCGCGAGTGCCTGTGGTCGAAGCTGGAAACGTCGGTGCTGACCTCGGCAACGCTGGCTGTCGGGGGCGGGTTCGAGTATATACGGCAACGGCTTGGGCTAGACCACGCCCGCGAATTGATCGTCGCATCGCACTTCGATTATGAAAGCCAGGCAATTCTTTACGTGCCGCCCGACCTGCCCGATCCGCGCACGCCACAATTTGCCGGAGAGGCTGCTGGCCTTATTCGGCGGTTGCTCGAGATTACGCGCGGACGCGCGTTCGTGCTCTTTACCAGCTATGCGCAGATGAACGAAATTTACGACCGGCTCCTAGGCCGGTTGGATTTTCCGATGCTCAAGCAGGGCGATGCTCCGAAATCGACGCTGCTCGAGGAGTTTCGGGTCACGCCCCACGCCGTGTTATTCGGGACATCTTCGTTCTGGCAGGGCGTGGACGTGCAAGGGGAACAATTGAGCTGTGTGATTATCGATCGCCTGCCGTTTGCCGTGCCAAGCGATCCCGTAGTGGCGGCGCGGGTAAAGGCCATCGACGCAGGCGGCGGCAACGCCTTCTTCGAGTACCAGGTGCCGAGCGCCGTCATCACACTGAAGCAGGGGTTTGGGAGACTGATTCGATCACTGCACGATCGCGGTTTGCTGGCGCTGCTCGACAACCGGATTTTGAAGAAGCAGTACGGGCGCGTGTTTGTGGAGAGTCTGCCGCCCTACAGCAGAACAACGGATCTGAGAAAAGTGGAGGAATTCTTTGGCACGGTCCGTGAGGAGTGATGGTTGTGTGGTGGCGGGGCTTTGCCCCGCCGGAACGGGCCGGACCCCGTCACCACACGAGCAAGGATTATTCTGCGGCTGCTTCTTTATCGACCACGACCTTCAAGTGCGTGGTCACGTCCTTGTGCAACTTGATGGGGATGATGAACTCTCCGATGCTCTTGAGAGATTCATGCAACTGGATCTTCCGGCGATCGATGTGGAAGCTCTTCTTCTCAAGCGCCTCGGCAATATCGCCGGCCGTGACCGATCCGAATAACTGATCGCCCTCGCCCGATTTGCGCAGGAATTTTACTTCGAGCCCGTCAAACTGCTTGGCCAGCGCTTCGGCTTCCGTCTTTTCTTTGGCGGAGCGGCGCACGGCGGCAGCCTTCATCTGCTCGATGACCGTCTTGTTGGCAACAGTGGCTTCAATCGCCAGTTTCTTGGGCAGCAGAAAGTTCCGCCCGTATCCCTCGGCGACTTTGACCACTTCACCGCGGTTGCCCAGCTTGTGCACGTCTTCTTTCAGGATGACTTCCATGAATGACTCCGTTTCGTAATTAACCCGGTCGTTAGTCGCTTGTCGTTAGTCGTTTGCAAACTCTCAAACAGTCAACATGCTTTCCCAAGGTCGCTGGCTGCGAACGACTAACGACTAATGACCACCGACGATCTTGAACTACTGCGCGCGTCCAGCGAAGGGCAGCAGGGCGATGTTGCGCGCCTGCTTGATCGCTCTGGACAGACGGCGCTGGTGCGGCGTGCACACTCCGGTCAGGCGTCGCGGAGTGATCTTGCCGCTCTCCGCTACGAACTGCGCCAGCAGACGCACATCTTTGTAATTCACGGCTTCGATCTTCTCGACGCAGAACTTGCAAACCTTCTTGCGCCGGAAGAATTTGCGGCCACCTTCGCGGGGACCGCCAGCGCCTCCGCCGGGACGTGGACCGCGTGGCCCGCCGCGGTCGGGACGATCGCCGCCAGTACGCTCCGGACGACTCTCGCCGTGGCTCGATCCCGCCGACGCGGTTGGTGCTTTTGTTTCTTCTGCCATAGTGCTCCTGCTTTCTAGGAATTCGTTAAGGGACGGGCGAAACGCCCGTCGCTCCACTAATCATCACGCGACCAAGCGGATGCCGCTTAAACTGGCGCCGAGGCCGGAGTTTCTGCGCCCGCCTCCGGCGTTACCGCTGTCGCTGGTGTTACCGGCGTGACGGCTGCGGCCGGTTGTGCGCTGGCTTTCTTCTTCGAGTCGCGGATCTTCTTGATCTTGTCGAGCCGCTTCAGTTCTTCGTCGGTGCGCACGGTGAGGAACTTGATCACCGGCTCGGTCACGCGCAGGCGGCGTTCGACTTCGTGCACGACGGCGCCGGTGGCTTCAATCATCATCAGCACGAAGATGCCGTCGTTGAACTTACCTACCCTGTACGCGAGACGGCGCTTGCCCCAGACCTCGCTCTTGGCCGTTCCGCCTGCAGAGGTCACCGAAGATTCGAGCGTGGAAATCAGCTTGTTCAGATCCTCGTCCACCATGTCAGGCCGGACGATGAACATCAATTCATAGTTACGATTCATTCGTTATCTCCAAAAGCTCAAAGAACAGTCGAGACTCACTCGGGTCTGCGATTGAAACGATTCATCGCTTCATCCGGACCATCCTTTATAATCACCTCAACCGCCTGCACTGCCATGTCGAGGACTTCGTCCACAACTTTTTCCTGCGCCTTGCGGAACGGCGTCAGCACATATTTCACGCTGTCCGCGACCTTGCGGTCGGGCGCAATTCCCAGCCGAATCCGCAATAATTCGTCAGTACCCAGGGCGGCGAGGACAGACTCCATCCCGTTGTGCCCCGCCGAACTTCCCCGCTGCCGGATACGAATCGTGCCCAGCGGCAAGTCAAGCTCGTCGTAAATCACTATCAGGTCGCGCGTTACATCAACCTGATGTTCCACCGCCAGTTCCCGCACCGAAAGCCCACTCAGGTTCATGTAGGTTTCCGGCTTGGCCAGGACCGCCGGCTCCCCGGCGATCGTTGCCCGCGCAGTCAGTGCCCGGCATTGGCGATTCCTGACTTCGATCCCAAGGCCGTTGGCGATCCGATCGATCGTCAAAAACCCGAGATTGTGCCACGTGAACTGGTACTCGATTCCAGGGTTGCCCAAACCGACGATCAGTTTCACGCAGATTCGCTCTTGGCTTTTAGCTACTGGCTCTCAGCTAAAAGCTAGAAGCCAGCAGCCAGCAGCTATTTCTTCTCTTTCTTCTCGGCCTTTTCGGCCTTCTCCGGCTTGGCTTTGGCCTTGGCATCGCCCTCGGCCTCGCCTTCACCCTCGACTTCCTGCTTGCCCTTCTTAATGACCTCGGGTTCAGCCGGGGCTGCTGTCGCTTCCGCCACCACCTCCGGAGCCGCAACCACTTCCTCCTTCACCGTGGTGATGTGCGCGATCATGTGGTTCTCATCGGTCAGGAACTTCAGCTTTTCGCTGTGCGGCAAATCTTTCACGCGCACTTCGACCCCGAACACGAGGTGGCTGATGTCCGCTTCGATGGACTTCGGAATGTCCGAAGGAAGGCACTCAATCTCGATCTCACGCAGCAATTGTTCGAGAATGCCGCCCTCCGTCTTCACGCCCGCGGCCTCGCCCTTGAGCACAACCGGAACCGTGACCGTCAGCTTCTTGTCCATGGCAATGCGCTGCAGATCCACGTGGAGCAGGGTTCCCTTGATGGGTTCGAACTGCCAGTCCACGATCATGGCCTTGACGCGATCGCTGTCCAGCGCCAAGTCAAAAATCGTGTTGTGCCCGCTCTCCGACTTCAGGATGCGCAGAACCTGCCGCGGATCGACCGCGACCGCAGCCGCGTCTTTGCCCGCGCCGTATACCACGGCCGGAATTTTTCCGCCGACGCGCACGCGCCGGGCGGCGTTCTTGGTGCCTGGCTCGCGCTTCTGCGCTTCCAGAATGCTGATGTCCGTTGCAGTCGCCATAATTCCGTTTCCGTCCTTCTCTACCGAAAGTCCAATATCGAAAATCGTATGTCGAAAATCAGTTAAAAAGTCTGCTGACCGAAGTCTCCTCGTGAATCGACTGTATTGCCCGTCCAATCAGTCCCGCGATCGAAAGCACTTTGATCTTTGAGACCTGTCTGGCCGCTTCGGCCAGCGGAATGGTGTTGGTCACGACCACCTCGGTGATCGGAGAGTTCACAAGATTTTCCACCGCCGGCCCCGAAAGCACCGGGTGCGAGCAGCACGCATACACGGTCCCCGCGCCATTTTCAATCAGAGCCTGCGCCACCTTGACCAGCGTTCCCGCCGTGTCGATAAGATCGTCAATGATGAGACAGGTACGGCCATTGACCTCGCCGATCACGTTCATCACTTCCGCCACGTTCATCTCGACGCGCCGTTTATCCACTATGGCCAGCGCCGCGTCCATCTTCTTGGCGAAGAAGCGCGCGCGTTCCACGCCACCCGCGTCCGGCGAAACCACGGTCAGATCCGGCAGGTTCAGCTTCTTGAAGTAATCCACCAGCACCGGTGACGCGAACAAATGGTCCACCGGAATATTAAAAAATCCTTGCAACTGCGGCGCATGCAAGTCCACCACCAGCGCGCGATCGGCGCCTGCGGTGGTCAGCAAGTCGGCCACCAGCTTCGACGAAATCGGCACCCGCGGCTTGTCCTTGCGATCCTGGCGCGCGTAGCCGAAGTACGGAATTACGGCCGTGATGCGCCGCGCCGAAGCCCGTTTCAGCGCGTCCATCATCAACAACAGTTCCATCAGGTGCATGTCCACCGGCTGGCAGGTGGGCTGCATCACGAAGACATCGGCCCCGCGCACGTTCTCCTGAATCTGTACATACGCTTCGCCGTCCCGGAAGCGGGTGACCAGAGCCTGTCCGCGCGTCAAGCCAAGAAAGTGGCAAACCTCATCGCAGAGCGCCTCGTTGGCGGTCCCACAGAAAACCTTGAACCGGTCGTCGACCCGGGCGCGCTGCTGCTTGCGTTCCGTTTTCTCGTCCGCGATCGGCTTTTTTTCCGCAGCCGTTTTTTCGGCGGTCGTCTTTTCGGCAGTCGTGGTTGCAACTGTGGCCATAGTTTCAGTTCTCAGTCTTCGGTTTTCAGTGCTCAGGTTAGGGCTCCAGTTTACGACTGAGAACTGGCAACTGAGAACTGGGTTATCTGGCTGGGCCGCTAGGATTCGAACCTAGACAAAGTGCTCCAAAGGCACTTGACCTACCATTAGTCGACGGCCCAGTGAAACGATCGGACTGGCTGATTGCAGTTCAATTGTCGTTCAACAATTGTCGTTTAACAACTGTCTTTTACCCGGCAACAATCGAATCAATCCAGAATTCTTCTCCAATACTTCTGGCGCGTCAACGTACTGGTCGCCACCGCCTTCAGGCCCTGCTTCCGCAGACGGCTGGCCGCCTTTGCGGCGTCGGCTGGCGACCGGAACAGCCCGTACAGGGTCGACCCTGATCCGGAGAGCGAAGCGTAGCGCGAACCAGCGCGCTCCAGCTCACCTTTTATGTCTCGCAATTCGGGATATTTAGGAAAGACGACTCTCTCGAAGTCGTTTTCAATCCCGGTACGGACAAGGTCGGAAAGCAAATTCCCGGCCCGGCTCCCGCCTTTTGCAGGAGCACCGGTGTTGGGTGAACCACTGGTTAAACTACAAAGCCACGCCGACAGCACGCAGCCAACCTCAAATAGTCTATCGGACGCTAGAGGCCGCGTCAATTGATGATTCCGCGTGGAAACAAGAGCCTGTGTGGTGACGGGGCTCTGCCCCGTCCCAGCCGAGCGAAGCTCGGCAGCTTTCTCCCGCTGGACCAGCGCATCCCAGTCGGCAAACGCCTGAGCCGTCGAGACCCCAACCTCCGGCGTGACAATCACCATCGGAAGCGTGGGCAGATCGGGCAGAGGATAAACCTCCTCGCCGCGACCCACTCCCAAAGTTGTTCCGCCCACCAGAAACAGCGGCAGGTCGGAGCCAACATCGGCGGCCATTCGCAGGCGGGCCGGTCCGGATAATTTTTTTCTTAAAGCCCGCTCCAGCGCCACCATCGTAGCCACAGCATTCGAAGACGCCGCGCCCAACCCTCCCTGCACCGGCAGGCGCTTGTCAATTTCAATGCGGACTCGGCTCTGCGCGCCGAGTTCGCCCAACACGCGCTCGGCCATGCGATAGCAGGTGTTCGACGAATCCAGCGGAACTCGCGGGTCGTTATTCTTGCACAGGATTTCAATTCTGCGGCCACGGCCGACGCTCACCCGGATCACGTCATGCAGCGCGATGGTCTGGTATACCGTGCGCAGATCGTGGTATCCGTCCGCGCGCGCGGCGCCGATGTAGAGCCCGAGATTGATCTTCGCAAAAGAACGAACCGCGACTGTCATGGAAGGGGAATTGTAAGCGATTTGCGGGTGGGAGAGGCGACGCATGCTGTACTTGCACACCCTTACCCGATTGTGCGTCCGAAGCGCGTCGGAGTACAATCACCTTGTATTGATCGGTGCTTGCACCGTCCGATTAGGTTCGGGGATCGATACCATCGCCGTCGCGATGAACTTCTTAGTTGTCGATTAAGGAGATGAAGTTATGTCCCTAAAATTAACGCCGAAGGTCCCACCCGCCGAAAGAGTTCAAGCCGCATACAAGCAGCTTTCCCTCACCGCAACGACCCTCAATAGCGCCTCTGACGACTTAGGGTCGGCGATATCCGTTCTCGACGCCGCGCTCCAGCGACTTAATCTAGGCATAACCGCTTGGGTTACTCTGAGCGGCAACGAAGATCATTACGGAGAATGGTGGAGCCGGGATATCGGTTACACAAGAGTCGGAGACAAATGGGGCATTGCACTCAAAACGGCAAGCGGAAATTATGGCAACCCGGACCAGGATTCAGTGGAGAAATGGCTCTTTAACGATGCCCCCCGCTGGATGCGCATCGAAGCCGTTGGAAAGATCCCCGATCTGCTGGAAGCGTTGATAAGGCAGGCCGAGGATACAACAAAAAAGATACAGGACAAGACTGCGGACGTGCTTGAGCTGGCTGCGGCGATGAGCAAGGTGCTTGAGGAAGCTCAACCTGCGGAGCAGAAGTGAGAAGCCATGCACAATCTGCTTAGCGAACTTCCCGAGATAATAAACCGCGTCTTCGATGTCCTAGACTTAATTGTTGTGCGCTTCACACTTCTGGGGCTCATCGCCCTCGGTGCGCACGCTCTTCTGCGAAAGCACAGCGCTGAAAAGGAGAGGAGTCGCCTCAACCAATAGCTCCAACAGACCGACTTCCCCAGCTGTCACGGTGCAGCACCTCGTTTTGTAGAGGGTGGCACTCGACGGCCCGTCTCGCGCCCGATATCCCACATTCCCCAACCTGCGCGAAAGGATCGGTAATCCGACGTTTAGGGTGTTTTCATGCCTTGGAAGGAACTTGACGAGCCTACTGACGATGACAGGCGCGAGCTAGATCGGCAGTATCGGGGCAAGGTGCAATTTCTTGTCGACGAGAACGCGGGCATCGAAGTGGCGAAAATTCTGCAAGGCTCTGGCTACAACGCCAAGTTTGTCGCTGATCTCGGCCTTCGCGGACGAAGCGATGAAGATGTATTTGCCGCCGCATGGAAAGACCGACGGGTCATCGTCACACATGATGCCGATTTCCTGGACAACAACCGATTTCCGCCCCACAGGAATCCGGGGGTCGTCTTGGTTCGACCGGGGTCAGACGGCCGCGATGATGATGGTCTTGTCCGTTGCCTAGCGAAGGCCGTTCTGCTAGCGGGTAAGAATGCGGCCTGGTTCCGAGGCAAAAAGCTTGATTTTTCCTCTAACGAAGCACTCACGATTACATCCCAAAGCGGGCGAGATCGGTACATATGGCGGAAACACGGTATGCCTCTGATTTGGGAGGACTGAATCGAAAAGAGGCAACCAGGGGGGTCACACTGTTTCCATCCAGAGCCCACCGCCTACCTTTGCTACACTTCCAATTCATGCCGGTCGTCACCTACCTCGAAGCTATCCGCCAGGGAATCTGGGAGGAAATGGAGCGCGACCCCACCGTTTTTTGCCTGGGCGAGGACATCGGCATCTACGGCGGCGCTTTCAAAGTCACCGACGGCTTCATCGACCGCTTCGGACCCGAGCGCGTGATTGATACGCCGATTGCGGAGTCGGCCATCATGGGCGCTGCCTTCGGCGCTGCTCTTACCGGATTACGCCCCGTGGCCGAGTTCCAGTTCATGGATTTCATCGGCTGCGCCTTCAATCAGATCGTCAACATGGCCGCGAAGGCGCACTACCGCTGGGGAGCGCCGGCTCCACTGGTGCTGCGTGGTCCAAGCGGCGGGAATGTGCATGGCGGGCCATTCCACTCGCAGAATCCGGAGATGTGGTTCGTGCACGCGCCCGGCCTGAAAGTTGTCTGTCCGGCGACCGCCTACGATGCCAAGGGACTCATCAAAGCGGCGATCCGCGACCACAACCCGGTGATCTTTTTCGAGCACAAATATCTGTACAGAAGGATCAAGGAAGAAATCCCAACCGACGATTACGTAGTTCCTCTTGGCAAGGCGCGGGTCGCGCGCGAGGGGCATCATCTCAGCGTGATCACCTATGCCGCCATGCTATATACCGCGCTCGAAGCGGCGGAAATTCTGAGTAAAGAAGGAATCGAAATCGAAATCCTCGACCTGCGTACGGTCTCGCCGCTCGATCGCGCGGCGATTACGGCCACCGTGAAGAAGACCAACAAAGTCATCATTCTGCACGAGCACGCGCGCACCGGAGGACTGGCGGGAGAAATTTCCGCGATCATCAACGAGCAAGCGTTTGACGATCTCGATGGTCCCATCGTCCGGCTAACGTCGCTCGACACGCCGGTTCCGTTTTCTCCGCCGCAGGAGGAATTTTTCCTGCCGAAAGTTTCCGATCTGGTGCGTGAGGCTCGACGCCTGCACGCTTACTAACTTCGCACTTTCAGCCCGCGCTGCACCCCTGTTATATAATGGCCGCCCCACGGAGTATGGGAATGACGATGGGCCGTAAGCTTTCCTACCTCGGCATAGTCTTCGCCTTCACTTGTTCCTTTTATGTTTCTGCAAAACCCAAAGACCAACCTAAAGAGAACGATTCTGAAGTCAAATTCACGGCGCGCGCGGAACTGGTGCTGATCCCTGCGCTGGTGACCGACAAGTCCGGCAATCACATCACCGGACTGAAGAAGGAGGACTTTACGGTGCTGGAAAACGGCGCCGAACAGAAGATTGCCACGTTCGAGGAAATCGCCAGCGACCCGCACCGGGTTTCGCGTCCCAAGAATCCGAATGAATTCAGCAATTCCCTGGCGGGCGCAGCATCCAACCGGCGCATTACGCTCATGGTGCTCGATCTCCTTAATACGCGCTTTATGGATCAGGCTTACGCTCGCCAGGATTTGCTCAAGTATCTGACGCAATCGGTGGATCAGCGTGAGCCGACAGCCCTCTACACCCTCACTCGCAGCGGCATTCACGTAATCCATGACTTCACCACCGATCCTCGCGTCCTGGTAGCGGCATTGCATAAGGTCAAAGGCGACGCGTTCCAGATGGTGGATAGCGAGGAAGCTGTAGAAGCCGCGACCGGAACCGCCAGCCCGGACGGCAGCGCCGGGGTCGATCCGGGTGCCGTGCAGACCGAAGCGCAAAGACTCCAGACCATGATGGAGGATGCGGAACTGAATTTTCAATCGTTCCAGCAACGCCTTGCCATTACCTACACCTTGGAGGGGATGCAACAGATAGCACAAGCGCTGGCGGGGTTCCCTGGGCGCAAGTCGCTCATCTGGGCGAGCGGCGGATTCCCTTTCAGCGTGAGTGACAATACCATGCAGCTCGCGCCCGCCGGGCGCGATTCTCTGACCGATGTGCTGCCCATGTACGAACACACCTGGCAACTGCTGAATGACGCGCAGATTGCGCTCTATCCCGTGGACGTAAAAGGACTGCAGGTCGTGGTGATGCCCAGCGCTTCCGTGCGCAACCCGGGGAACAATTATGGGCGCAATATGAGCTGGAGAAATTTGGATACCCAGGCAACTCTCCAGACGTTTGCGTCTATGACCGGAGGCCGCGCCTATTACAATTCCAACGATTTGGTGAAGGGCTTTCGCAATGCGGTGGACGATTCTGCCGAATACTACATGCTTGGCTACTATCTGGATCGGTCGAAGACCAAATCTGGCTGGCGCAAGCTGGCGGTGAAAGTGAAGCGCGATCACGTGGAGATACGTGCGCGCAGCGGCTTTTTTGTGACCAATGCCACCATCGACCCCGAGAACAGCCGCAACAGCGACCTTTCGTCGGCTCTACAGTCGCCCTTGGATTACACATCGCTTCCGCTGATGGCGCGCTGGGACAAAATCGAACCCGGCAAGGAGCCGGGCAAGAAGCATGTGAATTATGAGATGCACGTGCCGCCAGACTCTGTGCTGATCGACAATGCCGAAAATAATCATGTTGTGCTGGACTTCATGGTGGTGGTAAAGACACCCGAAGGCACAGCGGTCGATCGTCCCACTGGCCAGAAGGTTGACGCTCATCTGACTTCGGAAAAGTTGGCAGCGGTTCGCCAGAAGGGCCTTGCCTACGGCGGCGGCCTGGATCTTGCCCCTGGCGAATACACAGTCCGTTTCGTTGTCCGTGACGACCTTAGCGGGCGCGTCGGCTCGGTTGCCGGGCCCTTGAAGATAGAATGACAATGACAAAGGGTGGGCTCGGGGCTGCGGTTCGCCCGTGAACTGAAACTCTCCCGCCGATTAATTTAAGGATCTGAAATGCGCAATTTTATTCTGGGGATTATCGTCACCATTCTGGTTCTGCTGATTGGCGGTCTTGGCCTTGCCCTGCTCGGCTTTCTGCCGACCCGGGCCAACAGCGCTCCCCCGGAGATGGAACGCCGGATCGCCATGAGCGCGCTCGACAATTCGGTGGAGCGCCATGCTCCCCGCTTGAACAATCCCGTGCCTCCCACGGACGAGAATCTGATTGCGGGCCTGAAGATCTACACCATGAATTGCGCGCTTTGCCATGGCGATATCGACCGCCAGCCCTCGGCCCTTGGAAAATCGTTGTATCCCCCGCCGCCGAACCTCATTCATCACCCACCGGATGATCCGGAATGGCACGTCTTTTACGTGATTCGCACCGGCGTCCGCTATACCGGCATGCCCGCCTGGGATAAGGCGCTCTCGGAGCCGGACATGTGGAAGATTACGGCGTTTCTCACGCGCATAGATAAACTGCCGCCGGCAGTGCAGGACTACTGGAAGAAAGCCAGCGGCGTGAACCCTCCTACCGGCGAGGAACAGGAACACGACCACAAGTAGCGGGTTGTGTGGCAGCGGGGCCCCACACTACCCCGGCGGGTAGCTGAAATTGATGGTGATCACGGTTTGAGTTGCCGCAGCGTGGCCGTTGATACTGTAGGGTTGGAACCGCCACTGCTTGACCGCGGCGATCGCCGCCCGGCCCAGAATGAAGTATCCCCGGACAATTTTCAGATCCTCGACGCTGCCATCGCGCCCGACGCGCGCCTGTAGCACGACCGGTCCGTGAAGTTTTTGCGCTAACGCTTCGGCTGGATAGACCGGATTGACGGTGTGGACCAGCAGCGCCCGCTCCGCTTCTTCGCTCATCGCGACGGGTTCGCTGAATTCTTGACCTGCAGGCTGTAACTGCGGGGCGGAGACCGGCATCATCTGCGCCGGGCTCACCGTCACCACAACCGGAGGAGCAATGGGCGCCGAGTTTCTCATGCTTTCAGGAATCGCGGCTCGTTCCTTGCGAATTGGCGCCACGTCTCGGCGCTCAAGCATCGGCACGGGCAACGGAAAGTCTGGAGCCTTCCGCAAGGGGATACGCGTTTCCGCCAGCGTGGACTCGCCTGCAACCACTCGGAGCGCCGGCGCCGGCGCATTGGAACTGCCGGGATCTCTGCTGAAGTACGCATCCGGTTGCGTGTCGCTCCCGGGGGAACCGGCGGGCAAGGCAATAGTTTGGTTCGTGTGAAAAAGCGCCGCCACCGATTCCCGTAAAACGTGGAATCCACCTTCCGGCGTCCACGTCAGATACTCGAGGATCTCGTGCGATCTCCACAGGGAAAATGCCGCCGCCAGCACAAGCACCGCCGCACAAGCCCCGCGGAACCCTATTGCATGGATGCCATGGCGAGGTTCTTCCTTGTAATTCGCGTTTCCGTCATCGTCCTCTGCTGCATTCCCTTCCGGGTAGCTAACTGGCTGAACCTGCTCCGGTCGATAGGGGACCGAGGAAGCAGCGGCGCTGTGGGCGTGGCGGTCTTCTCTGGTCGCCTCCGCGGCATCCTCCAGGCTCGCAGGTTGCATCTGCTCGCGCGCTTTGGCCAGCACCGCGTCGGCTTCCTCGGCGGAAATCGGCCGATAGATGAGAAAATCGAGCCGGTTGTCGCGCAGCTCCGCTTGGCTAGGGTCGTGATCGACGATGGCGATGGCCACCGTGCCTCGGTTCGCGACAGACTCGCGAGCACGCTTCAACAGGAAGCTCGCCTCCGGCTGGTCAGCCCAATCCGCGATCACGCACGAGAAGGCTTGCTTCTTCCCTTTTTCGATGGCCGAAAAGATGTCCGAGCAGACTTCGGCGCGGATCCCCGTATTCTGGCAGGCCGTCGTCATGGCGGCGTTCGTCTCGGGGCTTTTTGAAAACAACAGGGCGCGGAAAGCCATCGCAATCCAAGCGTATCGGGATTTTTGTTACCACGACAGGTAACCGGTGGGTAGTACGCCCGTGGAATCCGGCCAACCTTCTGGCAGACGCAAGCTTCCCCAATTGAAAGCAGCGGTGACTTTCGTAACCCCGTGCGGGACCCCGCCCTGACAATGTCAGATTTCAGCCCACTCTCCGGATAATTCGTGGCGCAGTTTCTGCTGCCGTTCCTGCAGGCGTTCCTGCAGCTCCTGCTGTTGTTCCTGCAGCTTCTGCTGCGAATCCTGCAGCCTCTTCTCCGTGTCCTTCCAGCACATTGCCTGCTGCTGCCCCTTCTCCATGATGGCCGGGCCCAGGCGCGCAATTTCCTCTCCGGCACGGTTGATCGCCTGCTCTGTCTCTGCGGTGAACTCGTGAAAGTCAAAGCTGTCTTCCAGCAGGCTGCCGGAATCCTTCTTCTCGGGAAGAGTGAGAGTGAGATTCTGCTCTCTCTTCTCGCGCATCACGGTCACGGCCGCCGCGCCGCCCGACGATGACCGCAGAGCATGCACGAAATCAGACGTATCGTGCACCGGCTGGTTGTTAACTTTGACGATCACATCCCCGGCGCGGAACCCGGCCTTTTCCCCGCGACTGCCTTTTTCCACCGAGCGCACCAGCACGCCCTTGCCGTCCTTGACGCCAAAGAAATCCCCCAGTTGCGCAGTAATGTTTTCCACCATCAGCCCGCTGCGCGCCGACTGGTGGACGATGACCACCGAGATGGGGATGTCGAAGTCCGGCATGGCGGGCATCTTCGGTATCTCCGGCATCTCGGGCAATTTTGGCTCCCATGCCATCGACTTGTGCCGGTCCGCAAGTTGCACCTTGATACTCATTGGCTGACCGTCGCGGCTGATGCCGAGAGTCACCACGCGGCCTGGCGGCGTTTCCTTAATCATCCGGCGCAATTGGGCTGCGCTCTCTATCGCCGTACCGTTCAGGCTTACGATGACGTCATGCTCGTGCACCCCGGCTTTTCCGGCAGGAGCGTCCTGGTCGACCATCATGACCTCCGCTCCGTGCTCTTCTTTGAGCTTCAATTCACCCAGCCGCTCCGCGGAAACGTCGGCGATGTCCACTCCAAGAAACGACGATCCGCCGCCGCCTTCTTCCGAACTGTAACTCCAGTCCCAGCTCTGGCCCGTCCGATCATAGTTCGACCGGGCGCTCGACTCCGCTGGTTGCGCGCTCACTCCCAGCGGAACGACCAGCGAAAAAAGAAACATGCAAAGCAGGAAGCGATGGATCATAGGCCCTCTCGAGTAAAAGCTAGTCGTTAGTCGGTCGATAGCAAACTCTCGTCTTCCGCAGCGAATCGCGAACGACTAACGACTCACGACCAACGACCGTTCCTACCGACTGACACGGCGGAAGTTGACATTCCCCGAATTCGTCCGGACCTTCAACACCGGCCCGCCACCGTTGAGCTGACCCTCTGCCGTCACCGTTTTCGGCCCCCACGATCCGCCTTCAGTGGACACGCGAATATCGGAGAAGTCGCTGCGAATCGTGTGGCCATTGGCGATTTCGATCTCCGCCCGTATGGAGATCGCCAGATCACTCGCAAGATAGACGGTAATGTCGCCGGCCGAGGTTTCAAGCGTGGAATTGTTGCGACCACTCGCGCCCGCCGAGGAGAGCAGTTTCACAATGATTCCACCTGCGGAAGTTTCAGCCTGTACCGATGTAGCGCCGTCCAGTTGGATGCTGCCACCGCCGGTCTCAGCCTGCACACGCCCTTTCGCGGAGGCCAGCCGAATGTTGCCGGCGCCGGTTTCAATCTGCGCCGGCCCTCCGATCTCTCCGAGATCGACGCTCCCTCCACCGGTGGTGGCTTTCACCGTTCCGCTGCACTTATCTACCCGGATACTGCCCGCGCCCGTCTCCAGCACGGCACCTTGCAGGCCGGAGAGAACAACGACGCTTCCCCCTCCACTTTCGGCCTTGATCTGGCCCTTGGCAGATGCAATCTTAATGTTTCCTCCGCCCGTTTGCAGACTCACGTTGCCTTCGACGCTGCCAACTTCAATCGTGCCCCCGCCGGTTTCCACTGTCACCTCGCCACCGATATCATCCAGGTGAATATTTCCACCGCCGCTCTCGAGGTCGACACGTCCGGCAATCCCGGTCGCTTTTACGTTGCCCCCCCCGGTCTCGATCTTGGCGGACTCCAGGTTTCGCGGCACATTAATGACAAATTCATCAGCACACTTGGAATCCCGCCGGCTCGACTCGGCTACGACCCACACCGTTTCTCCCTTCACCGACGTGTTGATCCTGTACGACTCAAATTCGCGGCGGGCCTGCTGTTCTGAAGATGTATAAGCCTTCCGATGAATGACGTATGTGATCCCCGTTTGCGATCCACCCTGAACCTGTACCGAACCCGCAGCCAGCTTCACCCGCAGATTTTTCGCCGCACCCAGGTCTCCGGTCATTTCCTGGACCCAGTTGCTGCCGTCGCGATACACCCGAGTTTCCTGGCATAGAGCCAGAGACGCCAGCGCAGCCACCAATACTCCAATGCTGGCGAGTTTTATTGCTTGCTTCAATGAATGTCCTCCTCAGTAATAAGTCGTTAGTCGCTGGTCGTTGTCGTTAGTCGTTAGTCGTTAGCAAATACTTACGGTCCAAACTCCGAACGACTATCGACCAACGGGCGTTCTTTAGTCCATCTCCGGCATCTGCGCCAGCATCGTACGCGCCTGCGAGCGAATCGAGAGGTTCTGATCCGTCTGCGACAACCTGGTCAGCACCGATCGCACATTGCTGTCCTTTTTCATCGGCTCCACCAGTCGCAGGGCTTGCATTCGCACGCCGGAGTTAGTGTCGCTGATCAACGCCCGCAAAACTCCGTCCCGGACTTGCGGATCCTGCCGCACGAAACCACTCAGGCCATCCAGCGCCTTCAAACGCACGCCGGGATTGGTATCGTTCTGCAAGGCATACATCAACGCTTCCCGCACGCGCGAGTCGTCGGGCGCCTGCGTCAGTAAATCTACCGAGTCCATCCGCACGCCCGAGTTGTAATTGTTGCGTGCCGCAAACAACAGCAACTGCTGGATGCGCTGGTCGTTCAGTGAGCCCTGCGCTTCCTGGGTCAAAACCGTGTCGTACTTGATGCTTACCTGATTCGATCCCGGCTCCTGCGTCACCGACCGGATACCAGCAATCGCAGACGACTCCAACGGCGGGGTGTCCGTCCGGTTCACCACTGCGATATCCCCGACACGCCCAGAAGCAAGAAAGTTGTAAGTCGCGCCAATGCCTCCACCAAATCCCACGATGAAAATCACCGCAGCCAGAGCGGGCGACATCCGAATCTGACGCAGCCACGTTGCGGGCTCCAGAACCAGTCGCTGCCAGAAGCCTCCCTGCCGCGTCGTCTCCAGCGCTTCCTGCAGACGCATCCGCGATGCCGTCAGCAGGTTCGGAGTCGGCTCGGCCACCGGCATTTCCGAAAGCGTCGCGTGGAACTTGCGCGTCGCTTTCAACTCCGTGGCGCATTCGGGACACCGCGCTAGGTGCTGCTCTACCTCGTACCGGGCGTCGTCTTCCAGTTCGTTGTACACATAGAACAGAATGTTCTGCCGCACCCAATCACATTTCATTTTCGTATCCCTTCTCGGGGATTAATTCGAAACTCATCGCATCTCCGACAGCGCGCTGCGCAGTTTTTGCGTCGCGCGAAATAATGTATTCTTCGCCGTCTCTTCCGTCGTATTCAGCATCTCGCCCACCGTGCGCAATTTCAGCCCGTGATAGTGCTTCAACTCGAACACCATCCGCTCGCGAGGCGTCAGCCCCGACAATGCCACGCCGATCTTCCGTCCCAGTTCCCGCCGCATTAAATCGCGTTCCGGGTTGGCGCCCGAGCGCGCGTCGGCGAACTGCTCCAACCGGTTGAACTCCTCGCCCGACGCGTCCACTGCCACCGGAGCATCTTCCTTGCGCACATTCCGTTTGCGGAGATGGTCGAGGCAGAGATTGGTGACGATCCGGTAGATCCAGGTGTAGAAGGAGCACTCGAAGCGGAAGCTGCCCAGATTCTTGTAGGCCTTGAGGAAGGCCTCCTGATAAACGTCCTGGGCGTCCGACTCGGATCCCGTCAGGTGCAACGCCAGCCGCAGCACCGGTTGATCGTAATGGCGTACCAAAACCTCGAAGGCTGCGCGGTTTCCCTGCTGCGCCTCCCGGATCAGACTCGTGTCGTCAATGCGGTTGCCTTGCGCTGCCAAAGAGCCCCTCATGTTCCAATAGGACGTGGGGTTCTGGATGCCGCTGTCGCTATTCTGTGCCGCCCGCCTCGGACGGTAATTGTCGCCAACCGGAATTGCTACTGCGTAAGAATCGGCCGGCATTGTCTGTCTCTGTCCCCTACAAGTGGTCCAACCTCTGCCTTGCAAGGAAATAGACGGAGCAGCAGCTCGAACGTTAGCAGATTATCAGGAGTTGGCCCTTGGCTTGCTTGACAGTTGAAAACAGCGGTACGAACAACGTCTGTCTGTGAACTCCAGTGTGGGGACGCCATTCCGCCCGTCCAAGGCGAGCACACCGGGGCCCGCCGTCAAGCCCGGTGTCGGCTTGCCGGGGCGGAGCAGCTCGGCAGCCGCCTGTGGCACGACGACTCGTTACAGCAGGTCAAACTTCAGCCGCATTTCATTCGTAGGTTCAAACCCCAGCTTTTCATACAAGGGGCGTCCCTCGGAGCTGGCGTGCAGATTGACAGAGCGCAAGCCCTGTTCCTTCACCCAGGCCATGATTGCCATCATGATCAGCCGCCCAATTCCTCGCTTCCGAAACTCGGGCTCGGTATACACATTCAGGATCACCGCGCGCTGCGTGCACGGGTCTTGGGGATTCGCCGGCCACGGACTCAACAGCACCCCACCCCCGCCACAGACGCGGCCCGAGGCGTCCAGCGCCAGCCAATGACGATACGAGCCATCGGCCAGAGCCCGCGCCAGCCACGGGCTTGCAACTTCCACCATCCGATCGAGCTCCTCGACAGTACCTTCGCCCATGTCGCGAAACATCGACCGCCGGTGATGAAGAATAATCGCCGACTCGCTGGGCCCTGCCTGTCGTATCGTGATCTCAGCTGGCATCCCATTCATGAATTGTTATCCCGAGCGGAGCGAGGGATCGGCAGTTCGCCCGAAGTTCGCGCCGCCGTGTCTCCAAGGCTCTCAAAATGTACAATAAAACACAGCCGAGGATGAGTAGATTTCATGTACGAAGTCACCGTCGAAGACACATTCGCCGCAGGACACTACCTGCGCAACTACAAGGGCAAGTGCGAGAATCCGCACGGCCACAATTACAAGATTCGTGTGACCCTCGCCGGCGCTGAACTCGACAAGGCCGGACTGCTGCTCGATTTCAAAGACCTGAAAGACGTCATGAAGCACGCCATTGAGCGTCTCGACCACCAGATGATCAACGACATCGAGCCCTTCACGGTCCTCAATCCCTCCGCCGAGAATCTCGCGAAGTATTTCTACGACGAAACTAGCACGCGTTTAAGCAGCGTGACCAATGGCAGAGTGAGGGTGAAAGACGTCATCGTTTTTGAAACGGACGCGACCACGGCTCGCTACTCCGAGTAGCAGCGGATAATCGGGTCATCGGGTCATCGAAAGTCAAAAACGGCGCCTTTAGGTCACCCGATGGCGAGATGACGCGACCACCCGATGGTTCACTTCCATGCAGATTACCGAAATCTACAAGTCGCTCCAGGGTGAATCCACCTATGCCGGCCTGCCCTGCGTCTTCGTGCGCCTGACGGGATGCAACCTGCGCTGCTCCTGGTGCGACAGCGAGTTCAGCTTCCACGGCGGACAAAAGATGGCGCTGCAGGAAGTGCTCTGCGAAGTCGCCCGCCTAAGTCCGACCGGCGGATTGATCGAGATTACCGGCGGCGAACCCGTGTTGCAGGAGCGTGAACTCATTCCACTGATGGAGCAACTTCTGGACGCTGACTACCAGGTGCTGCTCGAAACCAGCGGCGAACGGCCTTTGGCGCGGGTGCCGAAACAAGTCATCAAGATCGTCGATGTTAAGTGTCCACACTCCGGCGAACCTAACACTTTCGCACTCGAGAATTTGAAGGCGCTCCAGCCTCACGATGAACTCAAGTTCGTCCTGACCGACCGCACCGACTACGAGTTTGCCCGCGATTTCGTCCTCCATTACGGGCTGGCCAATCGCGTTCATGCCATTTTATTTTCGCCCGCGTTCGAAAAGACTGCCTCCGGCGCGCGAGACACGTCGCACTGCCTGCTCGACCCGCAAGAACTGGCGCAATGGATGCTCGCCGACAACGTTCCTGCGCGGCTCAGCCTGCAAATCCACAAACTGATCTGGGATCCCGCCGCCAAGGGCGTGTAGAAAAGCAACCCGACTTAGTGTGTTTTGCACGGCTGAACCAGCACTTCGTTCGGATCCCACCAGCTCTTCGGGCCAGAGTCGGGGTCCTTCGCCGTGAGCGTTTCACATGCTTGCGCAGAGAACCGGTCGCCGACGTACCGATACTTTGTGAGATAAACCCGGCGGGCGCTCGAGTGGGTGGATAGCACAATATCGGGAATATCGGCTTTGGAATTCACCGCGGCGAATGCAGAGCTTAATTCACTCAGGACCCGCCGATACCGGTCGCTCTCGCGAGCGTACACGTAGATCGTGCAGTTCCCAGTTCCTCCGCAGGATCAAGATCCACGCGTTGAAACCAGGACACCTTTGCCCAGCGTTCCTAGCGCAATGCTGGTCTTGTCGAGGCTCTCAAACGTGGATTTCTGCTCGCAGTATTTTTCCAAGTCGCGCAGATCAGGTTCAACCGCTTCTTTCAGCAGATTCTTCTCGCTGTCGCTGAGTACGGCGTCCGGCCACACCTTATCCATTTTCGGGATAGGGAAGAGGCGTGGCGCCTCCTGACTCTGCGCAAAGAGGCAAATGGAAAGCAGGAGTGAGCACGCCAAGACGCGCATAGGACAACAATATACCCATCCTGCACAAACAGAGCTACGCCGTCTTCGCCCGCACCCGATTCTCCGCCCGCAAGTGCGCCACCACTAGCCTTATGTCGTCGAAACTGACATACGGCGGAACTGCTTCTTTTATATCCTTCAGCTTCTCGACCCCCTGCTTGAGGCAAGCGGCTTCAATCAGCGGCTGCGCGTCAGGAGAAATCCACTTCGGATCTAATTTTACCTGCCCGGTCTCGATCAAGTTCGCCACGGTGCACACGATCGTCGAAACCTGGCGCGCCCGAATGCGGCCAATTTCCTCAAAGCTGCGCCCCTCGTGCAGAAGCCGAAGCGTCTGTTCCGCCGGACTCGCTTCCCTGGTCACCGTCTGTGTAGCGCGCGCTCCATCGCTGAAGTTCCGCAAGGCCTGGAGAATTTCCGCGCCGTACACATCTGCCTTCTTTTCGCCAATTCCGGGCACCTGCTTCAACTCGGCAAAGTTGGATGGACGCCGGCGGCACAGCTCCTCCAGAGTGCTGTCGTGCAGAATGATGTATGCGGGAACTTTATTCTCCCGCGCCATGGTGCGCCGCCACTCGCGCAGATACTCCGCCAGCACCGGATCAGCTTCCGCCGGCGCCGAATCGCGCACCCGCGGTTTTTCAGACCGCAGCAAGGTATAAAATGGCGGAAAAGATGTGGGCGGAAGCGATGCCGGCCGCGCCGCGAACTCCGGCAATTTAACGTGCACCATCTCCTTGCTCAGCCACTCCGGCTTGGCGCCGCAATTGTCGCAGTTTCCGCAACTATCCCATTGCGGAGTCTCCCCAAAATGCAGGCAGATTTGCCGGTGGCGGCAGCGTTTCGAATCGGCGAACCGGCTGATCACGCGCTTCCGCTCGGATGAGCGCTCGCGCTCGGCGTCGTCCGAGATCTTGCTTATGAAATAATCCAGCAGAACGTGGTCCCGCTTCTGCCAGAGCAGCACGCAATCCGCGGGACGTCCATCGCGCCCCGCGCGCCCCGCCTCCTGGTAATACTGTTCAATCGACTTCGGCAGCGACAGGTGAATCACCGCCCGTACCGCGGGCTTGTTGATGCCGAGACCGAACGCGATCGTCCCCACCAGCACCCGCACTTCGTCTGACATCCATCTTTCCTGATTCTGCCGTCGCATGGGCGCTTCCATCTTCGCGTGATAAGGAATCGCTGCAATCCCGCTCTCCTCCAGATATTCGACCGTTTCCTCTACACGGCGAATCGTGGGCGAATACACAATCACGCTTTCCCCCGCATAGTGCCGCAAAGCACGGCTGAGCAACTCCAACTGAGTCCGAGCTTCGCACTCGTGCACCACGTAGCTCAGATTCTTGCGATGAAAGCTGGCAATGTAAAGATGCGGATCGCGCATCTGCAACTGCTTCAGAATGTCGTGCCGCACCTGCCGCGTCGCGCTGGCCGTGAACGCCGCAATCGGCAGCGCTGGAAAGCTCGTGCGCAGCCGGCTCAGCTGCCGGTAGTCGGGTCGAAATTCGTGGCCCCACTCGGAAATGCAATGCGCCTCGTCCACGGCGAAGAAGCCCACCGGCACTTTCGCCAGCCAATCGAAAGTACTTTCCGCGGCCAGTCGCTCCGGCGAAAGATAAAGCAGCCGATATTCGCCACGCGCCGCTTTCTCCATCACCTGCCGTCGTTCCGCCGCACTCTGAAAGCTATTGATCGCCGCGGCCGGAATGCCCATCTGTGCCAGTTGCGCCGCCTGGTCCTGCATCAGGGCGATCAGCGGAGAAACCACCACCGCCGTCCTTCCCGAAATCACCGCCGGAAGCTGGTAGCACAGCGACTTCCCGCCTCCGGTCGGCATCACCACACAGGTATCGCGCGCGGCCAGCAGACTCCGGATAACATTCTCCTGTTTGGGGCGAAACTCGTGGTATCCCCAGTAGCGCCGCAGCGCTTCGCCCAGGTTTGGATCTTCGGGCATTCTTCTTTCAGGCATTCTCGGCAGTATAGCCTTAGGCCTGTTGGAGAAGTCTGTGAGCGCTCGACGCCGGATTTGTGATGAATCGGCAAGAACCAAGAAAGGACAGCCGCTCCCGGCCGTCTGGAAGCACACATTAATTGCAGATCGAGAACCATGATTGAAAAACTACAGACTGCGAAGCCAGTAATCCTTGGCGTGATCTCTGACACGCACGGCCTGCTGCGGCCCGAAGCGCTCGAAGCGCTGCGCGGATCCGATCGCATCCTTCATGCTGGCGACGTCGGCGCTCCCGAAATCCTCGAAGCGCTCGCGCAAATCGCGCCGGTAACTGCGGTCCGCGGCAACGTTGATACCGCCCCCTGGGCGCGCGTTCTGCCTGAAACCGAAGTCGTCGAAGCAGGCGGCGTATCCATCTATATGCTGCATGATCTCGGCCAACTCGACCTGAAGCCGGGAGCCGCGGGATTTTGCGCCGTCGTGTACGGCCACAGCCATCAGCCGAAGATAGCGGAGAAGAACGGCGTGCTCTATTTCAATCCAGGCAGTGCCGGGCCGCGACGTTTCCGCTTGCCGGTAAGCGTGGGGAGACTAGTGATCGCGGCAGGAAAAGTGCGAGCAGAGTTGGTGGAGTTGAAGTCGTAACTTTTGGAAGCAAAAAAGGCCAGCTCGCGAGCCGGCCTTTTTCTTGATTCCAACTTTTCGCGGACAAGAGTGTCCGCGCTACATAAATTACTTTTTGGGCGCGATCGCGTCCTTCGCGGCCTTCGCCACGCGGAACTTTACGACCGTCTTCGCCTTGATCTGAATCGGTTCGCCGGTCTGCGGATTGCGTCCCATGCGGGCCTTGCGATGCGCCTTCACCAGGCGGCCGAGGCCGGGAACAACGAATACACCATTCTTCTTCGTCTCTTTAATTGCGGTGTCTGCCAGGTGCTCCAGAAAAGCCGCCGCAGTCTTGTTGTTGGATTCGAGCTTCTCAGCCAAGTGCCGAGTGAGTTGAGTTTTGGTCATACCAGAAGCCATGAATTCCTCCTTCAGGAACTTACAAATTTGCTTGTATCCAGCGCATAGTAACGCAAGCAGCTGTGGAAAAGTAGCATTTTATCCAGATTTTATGCGGTTTCCGGTAGGACCACCTCTTGAAAATCGGCATAAATTGGAGGTCCGGCCTCCGAAAAGCGCCCAAATGGCCCAGTTCGGGGGCAGAACCAGGCCTCAGGAAGCCTCACTGGCACGCTCACAGCCTTCGCCCGCGCATCACGGTAACCGCAGATCCTTCCGCGAGAAAAGCTGATTGCGGCTTGCCCCGGAGCACCGCCGCAATATCGTTCCCGTAGAACTTTCCCGCATCGCCGTCAAATGCCGACTGCCGAACCTGCCAAACTCTCCACGGCGGATGCTTCACTTGGTATTCCACGCAGCCACCGCGGGGCTGCGCCGCATATCCCCAGTAATGCTCGGTAATGAACTGTTCAACTGATCCCTCGCCCGGAAGCTGAGAATTGCCGTCGGTTTCGAGGTTGATGCCGCTCCAGAATTTCCCGCTTCGCCAGCGGTAGGCCACCCTCAGACCATTGTCTCCAACGGAGCGAACTTCATGCGCCATGGGCAGAGCGACATAGTTTTCGTTGTAAAACCTGCGGGCAACGAACGCAATCGCCTGGCGGGGAACCATTTCGCGGATGAACACCACTCCGCGCCGGACTTCGTTCCCGGCTTGCCGGCGCACGTAAAATCGCAGGTTCACTTCTTCGAAATTCGAGTGCATCGGAATCGGCAGTAACCCGAGCATCTTTGTTTTCAGAAATCGAAATCCGACGAGGCTGATGAATACTTTCTCGCTCCAGCGATCGAGTTCGGTTCCGGCAGGGACGAACGGAAGAAGCAGACGGGCGTCCACTTCGTAGTTCAGCATAGCCAGATGCTGCCATTCCGCGGTGAGAAAAACTCCGTCGACGCTCACATATCAAGGATGGTCGGACCGGGTCGTGCGATTCTTTAGAACTTCTTCTTTAGATCCTTGGCACAAAAAGTCTGAGCTACGGATCGTACACCGCGGTGTGCATGCCGGCATGGCGCGCAGCTTCCTGCATCCGGTCAAGTTTCCTCTTCTGTTCATCGAGTTGTTGCTGGATTTGCGCTACGCGCTGCAGTTGCTGCGCCTGATACCGGTTGTAGGGCAACGTCTCATACTGCACGGTCGAATTTGCGGGGTGCATCGATGCTTTGAGCTGGTCGATCCGCGCCTGCAGAGTCGCCATCTTGTTTTTTTGCGCCAGGATCTGTCTCTTCCACTGGTCGGCCGCACGTTGCTGCGCTAACCGTTGATCCGCCAGGCGTTGGTCGGCCACCTGTCGTTCGGCCATATGATGGGCCGAAAAAGGATCAGCATCCTTGCCCGCTACCGCACTCGCTGCGGGCGGCGTCTCACTCGGCCCCGGGGACGGATTCGGATCCTTCGGGAGGTCTTTGTTGGTGATCACTCTTGGCTTCACCGTCGACGATGTGGCCTCCTCGGCGTTCTGTTTATCACGATTCTCGCGCGCAACGTCGCCAAGCGATTGCCCATAGCCGGCCGAGTGCAGCAAGAACGCGATTGCCAAAGTCCTCAAGAACATTCGCTGCATAACTCTGCGCTGCATATCCCTCCCATTCGTCATAACCAGATGTTCTTTTAATGGTAGCTCCGTTGGCTGCGGTCTGTAGCAACCCAAGTAACTCGCGCGCGAAACCAAAGTGTCACACCATCATGGCCAAACGGCCATCTCCAGAACCTTCTGCGGAGTCATCCCGCTTTCCCGCAAATGCCGGATGCTCAGCGCATCGTGCCGTTTCGCCAGACGCACTCCGGCGGCGTCCCGCACCAGTTCGCAATGAAAATAATCGGGAGGAGAATGCCCAAGCGCACGCATCAGCAGCAATTGCCGTGCGGTCGACTTCAGCAAATCGGCGCCCCGCACAACTTCCGTGATCCGCATCGCCGCGTCGTCGACTACCACTGCAAGCTGGTAAGCGGGAACATCGTCGCGCCGCCAGACTAGAAAATCGCCGAAGTCGAAATTATTGCCGGCGATGTAGCGCTGCCGGCCCAGATTCAGATCCGCAAACTCGACCGCCTCGCCCTGCGCAACGCGAAACCGCCAGTTCACGCCCGCAGGCTCCGTGGACCCGGCCACATCCTTGCGCTCGCGACAAGTCCCGGGATACACCGGCTCATCATCATCATTTGGAGCGCTCGCCGCCTGCGCCAGATCCTTGCGCGAACAAATACACGGATAGAGAAACCCGTCCGCGCGCAGCCGGCGCCAGGCTTCCAGGTAGTGCGTCCGGCGCTCACTTTGCGAGTAAGGGCCATACGCCCCGCCACAATCCGGCCCCTCACTCCAACGAATTCCCAGCCAGCGCAAATCTTCAATCATGGCGCGAGCGAATTCGGGGCGTGAGCGCTGGGGATCGAGATCCTCATTCCGCAGCACCAGAGTTCCGTGATTTTCAATCGCCCGTTGCGCCGCGATCCAGAAAGTCCGCGCATGACCAATATGCAGAAGCCCGGTCGGGGAGGGTGCGAGGCGTCCGCGATAGCTTGCGCGATCACCGGAAGAAAGACCGGGAGAAAGGCTGGCCGAAGCTTGACTCACGGAAGCATTCTAGCGGGAAGTGCTGCGGCAAACGGGCAACGTGTTGCCCGCCACACAGCGTGTATGGAGCCGGACACGGTCCCACGCCAGGCTTTGCCCATAAGTCCCGCTGCATCAATAGTCGCCCAGTTGGTCGCTCCCTTGCCATATCACTTCCGACTGCGCCAGCCGCAGAGGAGGTGACAAAATGGCAACCATTTGGAAATCCACCCAGCACAAGACGACCAACCAGAAATCCATCGATCACGCAATGAACAGAGCGGCAGTGCCGGACGGACGAATGCGTCCGTCCCTACACGGGACGCCTGCGTCCTGGTCGCGCCAACAGAAACTGGCGATGGCAACGACTGCAGGCTTCGCGATCGTCGGGCTGTTACTCGCAGTGAGCGCATGCTCGAAGCAATCCCCAAAACCGGCGTTGGTCGGGGTCTCCAGCCCAGTGTCAACTCCGGCGACGCCACCGGCCGTAACAGCACTTGTAACCACCCCAACGGTCGTAGCCTCACCCGCACCCAAGAAGAAGGCGGCCAAGAAGCGTCCCGCGAACGTCGTTTATAGCGACCCCAACTCCGGAGTTTCATTCCTGTATCCGCGGAAGTTCGCGCTGACCTCAGGCGACAAGGCGCAGCCTCAGCTTGCCGGCATGGGCGAGGTGCCGATGAACTTTGTCGAGCCCGGCGGAGTTGCGGTCGCAACCGTTTCAGTGCCCAGCGGTTCGTATCCCGGCACCGATTTCGCGTCCGCCTTCTTCAACGTGAACGTCAATCGCAGCCTCTCCGAGCAACAGTGTGAGCACTTCGCTTTCGTCGACACGCGCGATGCCGACGGTGAGCCGGTCGACGCCGAGGAAGTCAAGATCGGATCGACCGGCATGGAGACGACTTCGGACTTTTCCGCCAGTGCCATGACGCAGGCCGAAACGCAGTACTACCACAGCTACGAAAATGGAGCGTGCTACGAATACGTCTTGGGGTTGAGCACTGCCGGATACGGCACCAAAGACGGCATCGAGCGCGTCAACCTCGACGAAGTCTTCGCCCGGCTGGAGAAGATTCTGGCCACCGTGAAGATCGCTCCAGTCGAACAGGAGCGTGTCGCCGAACAGGCAGGCGGTATCGTCGGCGGAAAGGAATAAACCGGTAGCGCGCGAAAACAAACAAGGCTGCGCGGACATCTTGCGTGGCCTTTGTGTTTCCGGCTATGCCGGATAGTATCCCTATCGCGTACAATTCCCCAGGCAGCTAGGAGAGTTGAATGACCCAGAAAATTATCGAGGTAATCGGAACTTCGAAAGAAAGTTTTGCGAAGGCGGCGGAAGTCGCCGTGAAGGAAGCGGCGAAAACTGTTCGGGGCATCAAGTGGGCGCATGTGGATTCGCTCGACATGCAACTGGACGGAGCCAAAGTTCTGCAGTATCGCGCCACCACCAAGATTTATTTCGATGTCGAGCACTAGACGGCTGGCTTGGCCGCCTGGTTGTCAGAGGCTCGTCGGCAGGACCGATGCGGGGCCATCCACCCGCTTCGGCCTGTCCCGGCTTGCGATTTTTATTGCATCTTTGTCGGATCACGCTACATCTCACCGTTATCTTGATTATTCCTGGGAAAGTTGTCCCAGGTGGAATGTTTGTTGCGTTCAGAAGATCGAAACCTCACTCAAAAGGACATTGAATAGACATGCTGAAGACAGCCCAACGGATTGGCTTAGTTTCTGCGATTGCTCTTCTCTCGAGTCTGTCGGCGCTCGCACAGACCGCAAACTGGACCATTGACCCCGCGCACTCGACCGCGCAGTTCACCGTGCGTCACCTGGGAATCTCGAATGTCACCGGCAGCTTTACGAAGGTGACGGGAAGCGTCGTTCTGAACGAGAAAGACTTCACGCAGTCGCAGGTCTCGGCCAGCATCGACGTGACCTCGGTCGACACCCGGGTCGAGATGCGGGACAAAGATCTCAGGAGCCCTAATTTCTTTGACGTCGAAAAATACCCGACCATCGAATTCAAGTCCAAACGGATTGTAAGCAGCGGCGAGAAGCTGCAGGTGACCGGCGATCTGACCATCCACGGAACCACGCACGAAGTCACGCTCGACGTTGATGGGCCTACTCCTGAAATGACCGACCCTTGGGGCAATTCGCGCCGTGGAATTTCCGCGACGACAGCCATTAATCGCAGAGATTTCAATCTGGTATACAACAACCTTCTCAAAACCGGCGAAGCGGTGGTTGGAGATAACGTGAAGATCCAGATTGACGCGGAAATGGTGAAGAAGAAGTAGGTGTGTGGAGGCGGGGCTCTGCCCCGCAGGGGACGGGCGAAGCCCCGTCCCCCACAACCTCAGCCTGCGCTGTATTATCGGACTGTGGTTAGCACTCGCGTCGAGAAAAACAAACTACAACTTTTGCGTTCCGAGAAGCTGGGCAAACTGACCTGGCTGGTGCATGCGTTTTCGACACGGCCCGGCGGGGTTTCGCGCGTATACGGCGGAAATGCGCTGAATCTCGGGTTCACGCAACAGGACTCGCGCACGGCCGTCGAGCGCAACCGCGAGCTTTTCCTCAAAGAACTGGGCGTTGCGAATGGACGCAAGACCTGGCCGCTGGTTTCGCTGCGGCAGATTCATTCCGATTTGATCCATCAAGTCGACGGAGTGCCGCTGCAGCCTCTGACCGGCGACGGGATGGTCACGGATACGCCTGGTCTGCTCTTAGCCGTGCAGACCGCCGATTGTCTTCCTGTCATTTTGGCGGATCGGAAACGGCGCGCGGTCGGCGTTTTTCACGCTGGCTGGCGCAGTACGGTCAAGCGGATCGCTGAGAAGGGTGTCGGCGAGATGCGCAAACATTTCAAGAGCGATCCGCGAAACCTGGTGGCGGCGATTGGGCCGGGTGTGCGGGAATGCTGCTACGAAGTCGGCGAAGAAGTGCGCGTCAAATTCGAAGCTCAGTTTGCCTACGCCGGCCGCTTGTTCCGCGAGGTGAAGGACTCGGACCCGGTGCGGGAGAAGTACCCGCTGCTGTTTCTGACGGCGCGCGCGCCGGGACATAGTCAATTGCCAGTGAAACTTTTTCTTAATCTGGTAGAGGCGAACCGGCGACAGCTGCTGGATGCTGGCGTGATGGCGAAGAACATTGACGCGGCGGCACCATGCACCGCGTGCCATACGGACCTGCTGTTCAGCTTTCGGGCGGAGAAGGGCATCACCGGGAGAATGATGGCGGCAGCAGGGATCGGGACGGAATAAAGTATCGCGCTTTCGCGCGACCGGGCGGACGAATGCGTCCGCCCCTGCGCGATCTGCTTACGCCAGGTCGAACAGTAGAACTTCAGCGTCTTCGGTTGCTTTGATGGTCAGTTTTGTTTCTTCGCTTGCCGCTACGCCGTCTCCCTGGTGCAACTTCTGGCCGTTCAGTTCGACTTCGCCCTTGGCAACCTGCAGCCAGGCGTGACGCTTGCCGCCGAGTGTCTGCGTGACTTGTTCTCCTGGTGCAAGCAGAGTGACGAACAGCTTTGCGTCCTGATTAATCTTTACCGAACCCTCGACGCCGTCGTTCGAGGCGATCAGTCGAAGCTTGCCGCGCTTCTCGCCTTCCGGGAAAGCTTTCTGCTCGTAGCCAGGCTCGAGACCCTGCTTGTCGGGGAAAATCCAGATCTGCAGCAGATGCACGGACTCGGTCTTCGACGGATTCGCCTCGCTGTGGCGGATGCCGCGCCCTGCGGTCATGCGCTGCCCGTCGCCCGGGAGAATCACCGAGCCGGTGCCCAGGCTGTCTTTGTGCTCGAGCTTGCCTGACAGGACGTAGGTGATGATCTCCATGTCGCGATGGGGATGAGTGGGGAAACCGCCGCTGGGCGCGACCCAATCTTCGTTGATCACGCGCAACGAGCGAAAACCCATCCACTTGGGATCGGAGTAGTCGTTGAAACTGAAAGTATGCCGGGTCTTCAGCCAGCCGTAGTCGCCGCCGCCACGTTCATTACTGCGTCGGATGGTAATCATGATCCTCGCTCCTGTTTAGTCGTTGTAACGACTATCTCAATCCGTTTAGATGTCTGGAGAGCGGGAAGGATTCAGGGGGTGGAGCGGTCGTTGGTCGGCGGTCGTTGATCGCCGGTCTTTGGTCGTTCGCGGTTCGTCAACTGGCAAAGGCTGCTATGCTTCGTCTTTCGGTGGAGCGACGGGCGCCTTCGCCCGTCACCCTTCCCTCGAATATAGCTATGCCTTATCGGGTCATTTCGTTCACCATGGCGCAAGTGCGGCAAGGAGCGCTTGGGTTCCAACGCCAACTGGGCGCTGCCCTGCGCGAACATGCCGACATCAAAGTGTATTCGGTGAGCCCATTCGACCTCGATGAACGCCGCCGGGCCAAGGACCGATTTGGGGGCGACATTGTTTACTTTCTCAACGACGCGGCATGTCAGGAATGCGAGCGCTTGGGCCTCAACCTGCAATTCCTGGCGGAGATTTCCGGTGACGAACTGCCTCGCCGGCGAACCTTGGTTGTCGGCATGCCGGAGCGGAGCAGCGTTATTGGGTCATTGGGTCATCGGAAGACCGGGTAATAGAAAAATCGGCGTCGGTTGTTGATCGCCGGATGACCCGATCACCCGATCATCAGTCTTTCTTGTGTTTCTTGGGCGAGGTGTCGGACTTGGGCTTGTCGTCTTTCTTGGCGTCTTTCGCGTCTTTGCTGTCTTTTGTCTCCTTCGTGCCGCTATCACTGTCGGAAGAAGAAGACGATGACGCAGAACCGGCGCCCTTCTTCGGATAGTCGGTCACATACCAGCCCGAGCCTTTGAACTGCACGGCGGGAGCCGAGATCACTTGTTCGATAAGGCCCCCGCACTCCGGGCACTTTCGCAGCTGCTTATCTGAAAATTTGCGGATTTGTTCAAAGCGGTGTCCACACTTCTTGCACAGGTATTCGTAGTTGGGCATTGGTGAGCTGATTTTAGAGGCGGGGATTCATCGGCGTCAATTTCCGCGCCCGCGCCACACCCACTCAGCGTTTCAACAGATCCACTGGTTCGCGGACGTCGTGCACCCGGAAATACTTCGTCAGCGCTGGATATTTTGCGGCGACGGCTTCGTACATGGCGTAGGCCACGTTGCGGTAGGACGAGTGTCCGGCGGGCGTGGTGCGCAGTTCGGAAATGTAGACGGCCTCGGCGAAGTCCATCTTGAATAGTGTGCGTTTGCGGAAGGCGAGTGGGATCGCATACTGCGCGTTTTGCCGGGCTTCTTCACTTCCGGACACGGACAGCTTCTGCACAGCGGCAGCGGCGCGTTTCATTGCGAGTTCATAGTCGGAGCGGACGCCCCCAGCTTCGACTTCGGGAGGCGTGTCGAAGCCGTGGGCGGTTGTGAAATCCTGCATGATCTGGATGCAGCGGCGGTGACGGTGCATGTCGCGGAAGCCGCCGATGTCCATGAGGATGTCGAAGCGGAACTGCTGGCCCGCGGAGAAGGCACGCGGCAGTTCGTCATGGCGACCGCGATGGCGCAGACCAAGGTCGATGATTTCGCGGCGGCGCGCTTCGCCAGCCGCTCCTATCGTTCTGCGAAGCTGCCGGTAGGAGTAATGACAGTGGTCGTAGAGGAGCGTGGTGGCGAGTTCGATCTCGAACGCGTCATCATCAACCAGATCAACCAACGGCGCGGGTTCGATGGCGGCGCCGCGCATCAACTCGGCGGCGGCCTGCTCAAGTTCGCGGCGCGTCTCGATTTGGTAGGGATTCGGATCGGCGTACTTGACGAGCGTGGGCGCGACCCGCACTTCGCGCAAGAGTTCGCGTTCGGCGCGATCGGCGATTTCGGGTGACACGGCGCGGATCTCGGCCACCAGGGCGCGCAGCGACTCTTCGTTCGCGTTGTAGGCCGGAGAAATGGCGGCTTGTTTCAGCAGCGCTCCCAGATTGCGGACTTCTTTATGCGGTTGCGAAAGCAGGTGGGCGACCTGGCTTTCCAGCGTGCGGGCGTTGACGATTTCCCCGAGCGAAGTGTTGGTGGCGAGAGGCAACAGATAGCGCGAGATGTCGAAAGCGCGGGCGCGCAGAGTGCGCTCGTATGCCTCCGGCTTCATTTCGGCGGGACGCGGGGTGATGCTGACGAGATATTCGAACGTTCGCTGCGAAACTTTTTCGTAGGCTGTGAACAAGGACTCGATGGTTTCGCGATACAGAGTCCGGGCAGAAGCGCCCGTGGCGGCACTGTCTTTCGGGAAATCGTCATTCTGGAAAGCAGGCGTATAGTAACCGCTCTTCCTGAAGTCCTGATAGCGGGTCGAACGCTCCTGGCCATCCCAGCGCTGCTCGTCGGCAACAACAATGGCGGCGAGTATGGAGAGGCGCTCGATAGCCAGCGCGATGTGGGCGAGGTCGGCGATGGAGCGGTGCCCATACTGGAAGTAGAAAGTGTTGAGAAATTTTTCGGCCTTCTGCGCTGTAATTTCCTTCAGGGACTCCTTCATCGAGAGCGCCGAGCGCGAATACTTCGCCATAGCGTAGGCCTGGATCTCGGGCTCAACTCCGTAAACGGCGAATACCTCGACGGAAGGTTCGGAGGCTGGGGTGGAAACGGAATGCGTCGTCGCGGGCTCGGTTGAAATTACTTCAGACATGGGACTGGTAGAAATCTTAATCGTCCGGTGCCTCGTGCGCAATTGAACGGACGAGGGATAGAATCGGCAGGAGGTTACTTACACAACTGCAGGATCCTCCCGTGACGATCTCCGCTGACGGCAACCGCGAACTTATTCAGGAGGTTCGGGACCCCATCGAATTGATTCGAGCCACGCTCCCCGAACACATCGAACAAGTTCGCGCTCTGTTCCTGGAATATGGCAGCTCGCTAGGCTTCAGCTTGTGTTTTCAGAGTTTCGATGATGAGATGAAAAACCTTCCGGGCGCCTACGGTCCGCCGAATGGCATATTGCTGCTTGCCCGTTGCGCGGACCACGCTGCCGGATGCATTGCTTTGCGCAAGCTTGAAGTCGGCATCTGCGAGATGAAGCGGCTGTACGTTCGACCTGCCGATCGCGGCAGGGGTCTGGGACGGATGCTGGTGGAACGGCTAATTGCCGATGCGCGTATGATCGGCTATGAGCGCATGCGTCTGGATACGGTTGAATCGGCAATGAAGGATGCGGTCGCACTCTATCGCCGGATGGGCTTCCGGGAAATTGCGCCATATTCCTCGATTCCCATCGAAAGCGCGCTCTGGATGGAGCTACTGCTGTAGTTATTGCCATGTTCGCTGGCGACCGGCGGTGTAAAGCAGTGGAGCACTCTGCTGGAACGGGGCAGAGCTCCGTCACCACACAGGCTTACTCCACCGCGGACGGAGAGGGTTGCGCCGTGTTCTTCGCGACTGGGACCGCGGCTGAGGTCAGGGAACCCTCGGTCGGGGCGTGACCGAGGATGACGATATCCACGCGGCGGTTCATGCCGCGGCCTTCAGCCGTCAGATTGGTTGCGACTGGATGATACTCGGCGAATCCGGCGGCGCTCAGACGATCGGGACCGAACCCGTCCCGGACGATGAGGAGGCGCACAATTTCGGTTGCCCGGGATGTGGAAAGCTCCCAGTTCGAAGGAAATTGTGCGGTGTGAATGGGGGCGTTATCGGTGTGGCCTTCGATTCGCAAGCGATAGTCGCGCTGGCAGAGCATATCGGCGATGCGGTCGAAGGCGGCCTGCGATGTAGCCTTCATCTGGGCTGACCCGCTCTCGAAAAAACCGACCTCACGCAAACTGATGACCAGCCCGTCGGGATCGCGGCGCATGGCGATTTCCTTACGCTTGATTTCCGCAGTGAGCGCGGTTTCCAGTTCTTTCTGCAACTGAGCCAGATCGCCATTCTCTATGCTTGTGCCCAGCGAGCCATCGGGGTGAGAGGCGATCCGGCCAAGGCTTGCGGTGCGGTCCGTATTTTCGATGGCCTGAACCGTGCTGAAGGGCATGGGCGCTGCGACATCGATCGGCACTTCTGTCGTGGAAGCCTGAAAGACTCCCATCTCCTGGAAAGCGACTTGAATCGCCATCGCCAGTTTTCCAACTTTTCGTTTGTCGACTTGCGACGAGGCGTAGAGCACGACAAAGAAGGCAAACAGGAGCGTGATGAAGTCCGCATAGGAAACCAGCCAGCGTTCGTGATTGGCGTGACTGGCGGCTCGCTTGCGGCGGCTCATACCCTGGACTCCTCAGGGACGACGGCGGGTTCGCGAGCTTTGGTGACGAACCCCAGCAGCTTCGCTTCCAGTATGCGGGGGTTCATCCCCTCGAGGATGGAAACGACACCCTCGATGGTCATTTCGCGGATGATCTGTTCGTCGCGGATGCGGATTTTTAATTTTCCAGATGCCGGCAGCAAGATGAGATTGGCGGCGCCAACTCCGTAGAGGGTAGCCACGAAGGCGACGGCAATGCCTTTGCCGACTTCGTCGATTTTGTCGAGGTGTTGCATGACCTGGATCAGACCGAGCACCGCCCCGATGATGCCGATGGTGGGAGAGAATCCGCCGGCCGATTCGAAGAGCTGGGGAATCTTCTCTTCTTGTTCTTCTTTGTTGTCCAGTTCGAGCTCCATGATCTTGCGGAGTTCCTGCGGTTCAGTCCCGTCCACTGCCAACATCAGGGCGCGGCGCAGGAAGGGTTGGCGGATGGCGTCCAGTTCTTTGTCGAGGGAAATGATGCCTTCCCGCCGCGCCTGGTTGGCGTATTTGACCAGGAGTTCGATGGTCGATTGCGCAGTGTTCGCAGGCTCGACGAACACTTCCGCCAGCCGCCGAAACGCACTGAGCGCCACTGGCAATGGATACTGAATCAGGACCGCGCCCAGCGTGCCCCCAAAAACGATCATGGCTGCGGTAGGCTGGAGCACCTGGCCGATATTTCCACCCTCCAGCATCAAGCCCAGCAGGATGCCGCCGATGGCCAGCACCAGACCGCCGAGGGTTGCCTTATCCACGAGGGCTCCTATTCCTCGCCAGCCGGATGAGCCTTGTCCTCGGCATTGCCATTGGCATTGGCTTGAACGACGGGTGGCAGGGCGGAACGGTTGTCCGACCACGGCGTCATCCCTTGCAGAACCGACCGGCGGAACTGGACCACCCGGTCGAGAACGTCCTGAGCACTTTCGCGGACGACAATCTTGTCGCCATTCACCAGCGTGATGACGGTATCGGGGGCCTGCTCGACGAACTTGATCAGATCAGAATTGACCACCAGCGGGTGGCTGTTGAGGCGGGTGAGCTGGATCATGTTTGTCTCCTGGCGCTTAGATCTTCGACTGCACAACGCCCGCCTCTTATAAAGCTTCATCAATAAAGATCGGCAGAAACGGCGTGGGCGGGGAGAGATGACCAGAAAGGGGGCGCGTTACCTAGGAGCTATGCCGTTCGGCACTTGTGAAAATAAAGCCTGCACGTGTCCAGCCGATAATCCTGAGTGAAAGCAATTGGGTTCCGCAGGACAAACGGAACGAGCTCCGGGAAGGTTTCGGGGACGGCTCCCAGAATCGGAACCAACAAGGAGCAATTCAATGGCACTTACCATTTTAAATAACATTGCTGCGATCGCTGCGGAAAACCAGCTCAACATCACCAGTAGCAATCTCACCTCAACTCTGGAGCAGTTGTCTTCAGGATCGCGCATCAATAGCGGCGCTGACGATCCTGCTGGTCTGGCCATCGCCAACGGCTTATCGGCCAACATTGCCGCCCTCACTCAATCGGCGAGCAACGCCACGGGCGGTGTCGGCGAACTGCAGGTAGCAGACGGAGCGCTGTCTCAGGTCACCACGCTGCTGGACCGCGCGGTTACGCTGGCCACCGAATCCGCCACTGCCACGGTTTCCAATTCGCAACGTACTGCGCTGGACGCCGAATATCAGTCCATCAAATCGGAAATTGACAGCATCGGCTCTACCACAAACTACAACGGCGGGCAGGTGTTCACGGCGAATACTCTAAATGTCTTCTTGGGTGACGGCAGCGCCACCGGCAGCAGCACCATCGGTGTAACCACCGGTCTGTTGTCCTCTACCGGCCTTAACTTAGGGGGAGCGATCGCTGCCACCGGCACCCTGAGCCAGGCGGCGGGCGCGGCGGCCGTTGCTGCCACCGACACCTTGACCGGAGCTATTTTCACCCAAGCGGTCGCTGCCAACACCACGTTAACCTTTACGCAGAATGCCACTGCCGCCGACACTGCGACGATCGGCGGTACGACCTACACATTTGTGGGAGCCCTCACGGGAGCCGCAGATCAGGTTCTCATCGGAGGTACTACCGCTGCCACCATCTTGAACCTGAAGGCTGCAGTCAATGCCGCGCCTGGTGGGGCAGGAGTTGCCTATGGAGCCGGAACCGTCGCCAATGCCAACGTCACCGCTCTCGTGGCTGCGGGAGTATCTCCGGCAGGCACGCTCACCTTCTCGGCAAACGTCAATGGACTCGCCGGAAACTCCATCGTTTCTACAAGTGCGGGGACAGCGGGATTCGCAACCTTCACTGCCGGGGTATTAGCCAACGGCCTCAATGGTGCCACCGCTACGGTTGGCGGCCAAACCTACACCTTCGTGACCGCCCTCAGCTTGACCGAGACGGCGAATGAGGTGGTTTCCTCCAGTGAAGCTACCGGTCTGACGAATCTAGTGGCCGCGGTCAACGGTACGGGCGGCGGGAATTATAGCGCCAATACCGTGGCCAATACTCAAGTCACGGCGGGAGCATCTTCGGGAACTCAGGTCATTTTCACAGCCGATACCGCAGGTACCAGTGGCAACTTCATTACTACGGGATCAGTGGGCACAGTGCACGGTACCTGGGGTTCTGTAGATTTCCTCGGAGGCACCGCTGCCGGAGCCGCTGCATCCGCAGCCGCTGGCGACTCTGTAACGGTGGGCACGCAAACCTACAACTTCGTGAGCGCCCTCGGCAGCCCCACAGCAAATGCGGTCGAGGTCCTGGTGGGATCTACGGATGCTAGCAGCCTGCAGAATCTGGCGAATGCCATCAATGGCGGGAGCGGCGCGGGCATTAACTATGTCTACGGAAGCAGTGCCACCGCCAATACCTCGGCGACGGCAATTGCTGGGCAAACCTCAGTCGCACTCACTGCAATCACCAAGGGTACCGTCGGCAACAGTATCGCTCTGGCGACAACGGGGTCGGGGGCCAACACCTTCGGTGCCACGTTCTTGTCTGGCGGCGCGGCGGGATCGATCAACGACCTGTTAACCCAATCCGACGCGACCGCTGCCCTATCGCTCATCGACGGCGCTGTCGCCACCGTTGCCGCCCTGCGCGGTAATATTGGCTCAACCGTCAACCGCTTGCAAAGCGCTTCCACCGTCATCAACAACCAGGTACAGAACCTGACTTCGGCGGAAAACAACGTCACCGCGGCGGACATTCCGACGACGGTGGCCAAGCTGACCGGGTACTCGATTCTGGAGCAGACCGGCATTTCGGCTCTGGCCCAGGCCAACCAGCAGCAGCAACTTGTTCTGAAACTGTTGCAATAAATTAAAGCGCTTTTCTGCAAAGGAGGCGGACAACCGCCTCCTTTGTGCAAATCCGGAGTAGTGCTATGAGCATCGCACCGGTCAGCAGCTTTCCACCCGACAGGAGTGAGCCGTCAGCGAACCCAAATGCAGGTTCGGGCCTCTCCGAAGCAAGTCCCGCATCCGGCCCGGTACAAAGAGCGACGCCGCCCGTTTCGGGGTCTCTGCCAAAACAAGAAAGTTCCGTCGCAAAAAATGTCCCCTCAGCCGACGAATTGTCACAGGATGTTGTCGAAGTGCATCAGGATCCTGCGATTAAGAGCCAGGTAATCATTCAGTATCTGGACAAAGCCAAGAACGTGGTCCTGCAAGTGCCGAGCAACCAGGAACTTGGCGTGGAGCGCGGAATTGTCCGGGAATTCCAGCAAGCGGCGAAACTGCGCGCCAACGACAACCCGCCAGCAGCCGGAAACGAAGGAGAAAGAACTCATGGGGATTAGCTTTAACGCCGCGAGTCTGTTGAATGGAAACAGCATCGATGTTAATGCCGTCGTCTCCGAGATCCAATCCGCCCAAAGCGGACAATTGACCGCCTGGAAGGGAGACGTAACCAATCTGCAAACCCAGGCGACCGCCCTGACCAGTATTAATACCGATTTGTCCAATTTGGCGAGCGCCGTGGCTGGGCTTTCGAACGGAGCGCTGACGGCAGTGACGGCCAGCTCATCGGAGTCGGCGATCGTGACCGCCACGGCGCAGACTGGGGCGACTGCCGCCAACTACACGGTAGTGGTCAGCGTCCTGGCGACAACGGGGACGCTCTACACGGCTTCGCTGGCCAACGCGAACACCTCGATTCTGCCGACCGGCCAAACCACCGGGGACCTTAATTTGCAGATCGGAGGAGCGGGCGGCACGGCAGCGGACATTCCGATTACGGCGGGCAGCAATGACACGCTTACCAAGCTCGCCGCCTCGATCGATTCGCTGAGCGCCACCAACAAATGGGGCATCACGGCCAGTGTGGTGACCGACGCGAGCGGCGCGCGCCTGGCAATCTACAGCCAGTCGACGGGCAGTGCGGGGGCGCTGGCAACTAACACCAACACCACCAATCTTACATTTGAGCCGCCGGTGGGCGGAACCAACGCCGTCATCACGATCAATGGCATCCCGTATGCGAGCACAACCAACACCGTGACCGGGGCGATCCCGGACGTGACTCTCACCCTGACCAGCGCCGATTCGGCCACGCCCGTGGAGATCTCGGTGGGCCCGGACACAAACCAAATCACCAATTCAATCAACAATTTTGTTACGGAATACAATACCGTCGTCAGCGACCTCAACACCCAGTTCACCGTCAATGCCGCCACCAATCAGGAAGGACCGGTCGGCTCGGACTCTGCCTTGCGCATCTTGCAATCCAGCCTGTTGGCCGACATAACCTACGCCACGACCGACCCGACTTCCGTGAGTAGTGGCCTAACCAACCTAGCTGCGCTGGGCATCGACTTGAACAATGACGGAACTCTGACAGTGAACCAGGTCGCGACCGATACCCACCCTTCTTTCAGCGATGTGCTCGCCAAAAACCCCGGGGCGGTGCTGAATTTCTTCCAGAATTCCGACGCGACCGGGTTCGCCGACAACTTAACCACCGCCCTGACCAATCTGACGGACCCGTCGACAGGTGTTCTGAAAGAGGATCTTGCCTCGAACCAGAGCCAACAGACGGACTTGGGGACCGAAATAACCAACTTTCAGACTCAGTTGGCGGCCCAAACCACACAGTTGGATCAGGTATTCGACACAGTCAACGCAACTCTCGAAGAGTATCCGTTCCTGCTGGATGAAGTCACCCAAGAGCTGGCGTCGATTTCGTCCAGCTCCACGACCCCGACCACGAGCACGAACACAGCCCCGGCAACCGGGGAAAGTACGAGCGGCAGTGGCAGCACGAGCGGCAGCTAATCGAGAGGTGTACGGTCATGAATATCAATATCCAACAGTCGTATCGAGAAGGCACGGTTCGAGGCGCGAGCCCCGTCGGACTGGTGGTGCGGCTTTACGAGCAGCTGATCGAAGATCTGCGGCAAGCGTCAATGGCCATTGAGCAGAACGATATTGAGCGGCGCAGCAATCGCATCAAACACGCGATTCTGATCATCGTGCATCTGCAGTCGCCTTTGGACTTTGCCCAGGGAGGCAAGGTCGCCCAGGATCTCAATCATTTTTATAATGCTCTGCGCCAAAATGTAGTGTGGGTCCAATTTCATCCTTCGAAACGCACGGTCACCCAGCTGATTACGGACTTGCTGGTGTTACGAGAAGCGTGGACTAAGGTCGAACGGGCGGAGAGGCCATCCGGCGCTGCTTCGGCAATCATCGCCGCGCCCCCCCGGTTTCCTTCCCGTGCCGCCGACTCCGACTCCGATCCGGTGCACATGGACTGGCAGGGATGACGATGCCGCCGGACGCGCTCGAGACCTTGCGGCAGGTGAACGGCAACCTGCGTTCCGCGCTGATTCGTCTCCGTCCGGAACGAATGCACTGTTCGACAATCAAAGCGCAAGACTTCTCTGACATACTCAGCCAGCTGCGGCGGGCTGCAGAATGTCTGCGGCGCTTGCCGTCACATTCCGAAGCAGCTACGGCGCTGGAACAGGAATCGCTTGAATACCGCAGCAACCTTGAAAAACTCAGGCACTTTCTGCCGGACGTACAAGGTCGCCTGCTGGCCGAGAAGTCGCGCCTCGAAACTGCACGAAACCACTTAGCGGCCGCAGCCTCCTGGGATCGAGCCAGCAAGAAGACGTTTTAAAACAGACCCTTTTCCCAGGGCGCTCAGGCAGCGAGGCTGTAGTGGCTGTCGGCGTCGGCCAGAATACCCATCATTTCGTGGAAGGTCGCAATCTCGAAGTTCAGAATTGAGCGGTTGCGCACCAGGCCTTCCACTACTGCGCGGGAGGGACTAAACAGCTTGAATTGAATATCGTGTTCGCGTGCCCAGCGCTCGAGAAAAGCGAGCATCCCCAGGCCGCCGCCGCCAATCGCTTCTACTTCGGAAAGATTCAGTGCAATGATGCGGGCCGTTGCCTGCGCTTGCACAACATCACGCAGCTTGAACACCGCCTCGCTTCGGAAGATCCTGCCTTTGCACTCAACCACCGCCAAATCGCTCAGGTTTTCGACGTGTATGGCCAGCATAAAATCCTCCACGCTCATCTTGAAAGCAAGAACCCTGCCAAAAGGCAAAGGGCCTTATTTTTCAGTTTGATGCGAAACTGCAAAAGAGTGCTAAACGGGAATTTTCGGGAGGCCACGAGCAATCTATTCCTACAGGGAGCGCTGTATCGGCGGGATCTGCCCGTGGAGAGAGCCGCGACGGATTACCGGGGTAATGACAGAATTTTCTAGCCATTTGCACCCGAATATGTACAATCTAGGTGCGTTTGATCTTTGCGGCTGTTCAGCAGTACCCCGCTCTAAAGCGTGACCTGCCTGCACTATCCTGCGAGTTCCAGCGCACATTTCAACACAAAAGGAACACGGCAACATCATGGAAACAGGAACAGTAAAGTGGTTTAACGATGCCAAGGGCTATGGTTTTATCAGCCGCCAGAATGGCGAGGACGTTTTCGTGCACTTCTCCGCCATCCAGGCAAACGGGTTTCGCAGCCTGCAGGAAGGTCAACAAGTTCAGTTCGACGTGGTAAAGGGCCCCAAGGGCTGGCAGGCAGAGAACGTCAAAGGCGTCTAGGCCACAACCAAAATTCGGAAAAAGAA
>Ga0074044_10000275_pt1 | contig 51479 bp, 41 predicted proteins | sample BogForMeECP23OM1_FD_94443 | JGI IMG/M metagenome (GOLD analysis project Ga0074044, IMG submission 94443) | Bog forest soil microbial communities from Calvert Island, British Columbia, Canada - Bog Forest MetaG ECP23OM1 | ecosystem: Environmental > Terrestrial > Soil > Wetlands ...
AGCTTGTCGTCCAGACGATCGATCGGATCGGTGCAGGGCTTGCGCGGCGGGTCTTCCAGATTGTTCGACGGAACAAAGCTCAGCAACTCGCGCACCATCGACAAACACTCGGCATCATCGCGGCACATGAAATGAGCCACGCCAGAAGTTTCGTTGTGTGTGTGCGCTCCGCCTAACTGGTCCTTGGTGACTTCTTCATGCGTCACCAGCTTGATCACGTCCGGTCCGGTGATGAACATGTACGAAGTCTGGTCCACCATCAGAATGAAATCGGTGATGGCCGGCGAATACACGGCGCCGCCCGCGCACGGCCCCATGATGGCCGAGATCTGCGGCACCACTCCGCTATAAAGTGTGTTGCGCAAAAAGATTTCGGCGTAGCCGGCCAGCGACATCACGCCTTCCTGAATGCGCGCGCCCCCCGAGTCATTCAGTCCGATAACTGGCGCGCCCATCTTGGCCGCCAGGTCCATGATCTTGACGATCTTCAAGGCATTAGCCTCGGAGAGCGAGCCTCCGAACACAGTGAAATCCTGCGCAAAAACAAAAACCAGCCGCCCTTCCACGCGACCGTAGCCGGTGATGAAGCCGTCGCCGTAATATTTCTGTTGCTCCATGCCGAAGTTGTGGCAGCGGTGCGTGACCAGTTTGTCGGTCTCCTCGAAGGTGCCCTCGTCGAGCAGAAATTCCACACGCTCGCGGGCAGACATCTTGCCCTCTTTATGCTGCCGCTCGCGCCGCTGTGCGCCGCCGCCTTCCTGCGCCATCTGATCCCGTTTTTTCAGTTCGGCAATCTTCTCTTGAAGTTTCATAGGCAGACATTATAGGCGCGCACTAAAGTATTTAAAGTGTGACGACTGACACAGGATGGAGTGATGTGGGAACAGCGTCTCTTACGCCCGCAAGGTCGCGGCGTCAAACAGATTCAGAAACTCGATTTTCTTTTCCGGCGGCAGGAACGACGCCTCAAACGAATTGCGTGCCAATTCTCGCAGATGTTCGTCGGTGAAGCCGAACGCCTCCTGCACCAGCGCATATTCCTCGACGAGCGATGTGCGAAACATGGCGGGATCGTCGCTGTTAAGGGTCAGCATCAGGCCCTGGTCGAAGTAACGGCGCACCGGATGCTGCGCGAGTTCAGCGCAGCAGCCCGTCCGCAGATTGCTGGTCACGCAGATTTCAATCGGAACCTGGCGCTCGGCCAGCTCTTCGATCAATTCTGGATCCTGCCCGGCAGTAAGCCCGTGGCCGATGCGTTCCGCTTTGAGGTTCAGCGCGCCCCAAATTGATTCTGGCCCGGCGCTTTCACCGGCGTGCGCCGTGAGATGAAGACCGTGCTCGGCGGCGCGCGGGTAAACTCCGGCGAACCACTCCGGAGGGCCGGCACGCTCGTCGCCGCCGATGCCGAAGGCGACTACGTTGCGATCGCGAAACTGAATCGCGAGATCGAGCACGCTCTGCGCCTTCTCGGCGCCGAACTGCCGGATGGCGTCGAATATCCACAACAGAGAAATGCCAAAGTCCCTCTCTCCGCGCTGGCGGCCGCATTCCAGACCCTCGAAAATCGCGGCGAAATCCTGCTTGCGCCAGAGGCAGACACCGACGGAAACAATCGCCTCCGCATGCAGAATGTTCTGCGTTTTCAGGCGCTCCATCAGCCGGTAAGTAATCAACTCGTAGTCTTCCGGAGTGCGCAGGTGTCCCGTAACATCCTTGAAAGCAATGAGGAAGCCCGCGAAGTCTTTGTAGTTGTAGAGTTGTTCGACTTCGGCGAGCGACGCGCCATCCATCCCGTGACGCTGACGCAGCACGAGCAGAGTGGACGGCTCGATCGATCCCTCGAGATGCAGATGCAGTTCAGCCTTGGGGAGCGAGAGAATAAAGTTGGAGGGCTCCGAAGGCATACAGCGATTCTAAAGGATTGGGTCCTGTGGTGGCGGGGCTTTGCCCGCCGGAACCGGAACAGAGTCCCGTCACCACACAAAATCAAACGATGACCCGATCTTTCTTGCAGAACTCGCTATGATGCCGGCTGTAGAAGATGTAAATGACCAGCCCCAGCGCCAGCCAGATCACAAAGCGCAGCCAGGTGAGGAGTGTGAGGCCTAGCATCAATCCGCCGCACAGAACGACGGAGATCAGCGGAAACCACGGCACAAAAGGCACGCGGAACGCACGCTTGCGATCAGGCTGATTGCGTCGAAGCAAAATGACCCCCAGCGAAACCAGCACAAAGGCAAACAGCGTCCCAATGTTGGCCAGGTCGGCCGCATCTCCAATATCCACGAGCCCGGCGGGAATCCCCACAGCAAAACAGGCGATCCAAGTGGACCAGTACGGCGTCTTATATTTCGGGTGCACTGCGGAAAACAACTTCGGCAAGAGGCCATCGCGAGACATGGCATACCAGATACGCGCCTGTCCGTATTGAAACACCAGCAACGAAGAAATCATCCCCGTCAGCGCCCCAATCACGATCACCGACCGGAAGAGCGGGTGAACTCCCAAATACTTCATAGCGTAAGCGACGGGCGCTTCGGCGGCTTCTCCGGAAACGAAGGTCGTGTACTTCATCATGCCGAGCAGCACCAAAGCGACGCCGACATACAGCAGAGTGCAGACAATCAGCGACATGATAATGCCGAAGGGCAAATCTTTTTGAGGATTGCGCGATTCCTCCGCCGCGGTCGAGACCGAATCGAACCCGATATAAGTAAAGAAAACGATGGCGCCTCCGGTGACGATTCCGGCAAAGCCGGAAGGTGCGAAGGGCGTCCAGTTCGCGGGCTTCACCAGCATTCCGCCAACCACCAGGAAGGTCAGGATGGCGCCGATCTTAATCGCGACCATGATGTTGTTGGTCTCCGCCGATTCCTTCACCCCACGCACCAGCAGCAGCGTGAGAATGAATACGATCAGGAAGCCCGGCAGATTGAAGTAAGCGCCCGTCCACTGTCCCGAGGCCCACACGGGACTCGCCCATTTGTCCGGCAAGTTGAGACCGAAGGCTGCTAGTTGCGCTTTCGTATAACCGGCAAAGCCCACCGCGACCGCGACGTTGCTGACCACATATTCGAGAATCAGGTCCCAGCCGATGATCCAGGCAAAAATTTCGCCGAGCGTCGCGTACGAGTAGGTATATGCGCTCCCGGCAATGGGAATCATCGAGGCGAGCTCGGCGTAGCACAATCCGGCAAAACTGCAGGCGATCGCCACCAGAAAAAACGAAATTGCAATCGAAGGCCCGGCCGGCGGACGGCCGTGCATGAGCGCTCCGGCCGTGCTACCGGTGCGCAGGAAATTCACAATCAGGTCGAGCGCCTGCGCGTGCAGAATAGAAGGCGCCTGGAAATATTCTCCGGCCGCCGCCGTGCCCGTAAGCACAAAGATTCCCGAACCAATGATGGCGCCGATGCCGAGCGCCGTCAGCGACCACGGCCCCAGCGTTTTACTAAGCCGATGCGCTGGGTCGTCCGCTTCCGAGATCAGTTTGTCGATGGACTTACAGCAGAAAGCCTGGCTGTTGGAAGTACGGATGACGCCGGCTGCTGGTTCAGTGGATAGTTGCGACAAGAGTCGTCGTCTCCTCACAGCGGGAGTCGGGCATGGGCGCTAGCCCATGCCCGGCACTGCTACGGTTCAGGCTAACGGCCTACCGCTTCGCCTGACCGCGTGCCAGCTTCTTCACTTTGCGCTTCTTCGACCCGCGCGCGTAATCGCGCGGCTTCTTCGGCTTTTCCGCTTTCATCTTCTTGCGGGCGGCTCGCTTGGTTTTTTTACGCTCCTCTTTGGTTAGCTTCTTTGTGTTTGCCATGATTGCGGCTTAAATCCTCTCCAGTTCTATCTCAGAATTCGTGGTGCGTTATCAAGGCTCGCCGCTCGAAGCCCGCGGCTCTACGCCTTCTCCAACTGCGCGTACCGCTCCACCAGCTTCTTCAAACCGAAGCGAGGGAATTGTACCGTAATCTTCGCGTCTTCCCCATCCCCCTCTCGTTGATACACCGTTCCTTCACCGTATTTGGGATGCTTGACCTTCTGCCCGGGACGAAATCCGCGCCTGCCAGTAGGCTCCTCCGGCACCAATTTCGGAACATTGAATTTCTTGCCTCGCGACACAAAAAATTCGGCGATATTGTCAATGGAGTTGTAGCTCCGCAGCGGAGTCGCCGTTTTCGGCTTGACCCGCGCCGGGTTCCAATCGGCGCTTTGGTCTTCGTCCTCGTAGGAATAGTGGGTGTTTTCGGCGGCTGCGGGGCTTCGCCCCGCTGGACGGGCGAGGGCGCCCGTCCCCACACGACCTGTGCCCGTACGAGCCGTGCTTCGTCGCGATCCGCCCAACTCTTCCACCAACTGCGGCGGAACTTCTTCCAGGAACCGCGATGGCACACTTGCCTCCGGCATGTCCGTACCATACCGCCGTCGATACACGGCGCGCGACAAAATCAAGGTGTCCATGGCGCGTGTCATGCCGACGTAGCAAAGTCGCCGTTCTTCTTCGATCGAATCCGGCTCAAGCATGGTACGCGAATGCGGAAACAGCCCTTCTTCCATTCCGGTCAGCACCACCAACGGAAACTCCAGTCCCTTGGCTGCGTGCAGCGTCATCAGCGTAATCTGCGCGTGCTCGTCATACTGGTCGGCATCACTGACCAGCGCGGCGTGATCGAGGAACTGATCGAGCGTCTCCCCGCGATCGCGCGAGTCCATGGCCGCGTTCACCAGTTCGCGCAGGTTTTCGATGCGCGAGTAGGCTTCCGGCGTGTCTTCCTCTTCCAGTTGCTTGATGTAACCGGTGCGGTCGATCAGATACTTGAGAATTTCAGCGGTATTCGCCGCCCCACCGGGAGCGCGAAACCCTTCGACCGCTTCGTCGGTGGAGAGACGGGCGCCTTCACCCGTCGCCTCGTTTTCTCCCGAATCGGCGGCGAAATCGAAACTGAAGGTGCCAGGATCGAAATCAGTATCGCCGCCAGGTTGCGTGGGGATAGGTTGTGTGGGGACGGGCGCCTCGCCCGTCCGAGCCGAGCGAAGCTCAGCAGCGCTCTCGTCGGACGCCACTCCAGCCGTCTCCTCCACCCGCTCCACAAACGTCCCCGCCAGCATCGCGCGCCCATCCTCGATCAACGCCCGAAAGCTCTTCAACGCCGCCAACGCCCGCGCCGGTAACAACTGCCGAGTAATCGCTTCGCCAACCGCACCCCACATCGACAGCCCAGTCTCAAGCGCCAGCCGTTCCATCATCTCGATCGTGGTTTTGCCAATCCCGCGCACCGGCGTATTGATCACGCGCAGCAGCGACACCGAATCATCCGGGTTCTGGATGACCTTCAAATACGAGATCATGTCCTTGATCTCCGCCCGCTCGTAGAACGAGAAGCCGCCCACTACGTGATACTTCAACTGATAACGGCGCATCGCTTCTTCGAACAATCGCGATTGTGAGTTTGTCCGGTAGAGCACGGCCGCCCGCGCCGTTTCGCCGTTTTCGCCCGCCTGCCGCACGTAGCGATTGATCGTATCGGCCGCAAACAGCGCCTCGTTTTCCCCGTCCGGAGCCTCGTAATACCCGATCTTCGCCCCGCCCTGCCGCGACGTCCACAGATTCTTGCCCTTGCGTCGGACGTTGTTCGCAACCACTGCCGACGCCGCCCCAAGAATGTTCTGCGTCGACCGGTAGTTCTCTTCCAGCCGCACGATTTTCGCTTCCGGAAAGTCGCGCTCAAACTCCAGAATGTTGCGAATGTCCGCCCCGCGCCACGAGTAGATCGACTGATCTTCATCGCCCACCGCGCACACGTTGTGTCCGCCGCCCGCCAGCAACCGCATCAGTTCATACTGCGGCCGGTTTGTGTCCTGGTATTCATCGACCAATAAATACTGAAACCGCCGGTTGTTGTATTCGCGTACCGCCGCCACCGACTTGAGCAGGCGCATGGCTTCGAGCAACAGATCGTCGAAGTCCATGGCATTCGCCTTAAGCAGTTCCTTCCGATACTCCTCGAAAATATGAGCGATGCGCTCGGTTTTCGGATCAGCAGATTGCAGATAGATTTCCTGCGGATCGAGCATGTGATTCTTGGCCCATGAAATCCGCGAAAGCACGTTGCGTGGCGTGAGTTGCTTGTCGTCCAGCCCTAACCGCCGCATGACGCCCTTAACGACTTGCTGCTGATCGCTCTCGTCGTAGATAACAAAATTCTTCGTGAGCCCGATCGCCGGCAGGCCCGGCACGCTAGAAGGAATCCGCAAAGCCTCAATATCACGCCGCAGCACGCGCACGCAAAAAGAATGAAACGTAGAAATCACCGGCTTGGCAACGCTAAGCCCGCCGACCAGCTTTTCGACGCGCTCCGCCATTTCCGCTGCAGCCTTATTGGTGAAGGTCATGGCGAGGATCGCTTCCGGCATCACGCCCATCTTCTCGATCAGATGGGCAATGCGAAACGTGATGACGCGAGTTTTCCCGCTGCCCGCCCCGGCCAGGATCAGCACCGGCCCCTCGGTAGTCTCCACCGCTTCGCGTTGTTGCGGATTTAACTCGTCCAGAAACGACAAAAAGAATAGCTCCCACAGAATCGGTACTTAAATTCTACACGGTTGTATAATGAAAGATTGCGCTCATGAAAAAGAACACACTAGCAGCAACGGCCGCGGAAAGCGCCGCCGAGGCCTCGATTCCCCGCCGAATCCGCTCCACCACCGTTCTCTGCGTCCGACGCGACGACAAGGTTGTCATGGCCGGCGACGGACAGGTCACGCTCGGGGAATCCGTCATCAAGCACGGGGCAAAGAAGATTCGCCGCCTCTACCAGGACAAGATTCTCGCTGGATTTGCCGGCTCGACCGCCGACGCCTTCACTCTGTTCAGCCGTTTCGAGGCCAAACTGGAGCAGTATCATGGCAACCTTGGCCGCGCCGCCGTCGAACTCGCGAAAGACTGGCGCACTGACAAATTTCTGCGCCATCTCGAAGCCCTGCTGCTGGTTTCCGATAAAGAAGCGACGTTCCTGCTCAGCGGCCAGGGAGATGTTATCGAGCCAGATACCGGCATTGCCGCGATCGGCTCCGGCGGCCCGTTCGCCCAGGCAGCAGCGCAGGCCCTGGCCGATCACACCCAGCTCTCGCCGCGAGAAATTGCCGAAGAAGCAATGAAGATTGCCGGCCGAATGTGCATCTATACCAATGACAAGGTTACGATTGAGGAGCTGTAGTAAGAAGTCGATGGTCGTTGGTCGCCAGTCGTTCGCAGTTTGCGAATGCATCAGGCCTTGCCTAATGACCAACGACTAAAGACCAACGACGCATTTATGGCCATTTATCTACCCGGAACCGCCGAAGAAGAACAAGTCACGCTCGACGAACTGACGCCGCGCGAAATCGTCACCGAGCTCGACAAGTACGTTGTCGGTCAAAAAGACGCGAAACGCGCTGTCGCCATCGCTCTGCGCAATCGCATGCGCCGGCAGAAGCTCGGGCCCGAAATGGCCGAAGAGGTCATCCCCAAGAACATCATCATGATCGGCCCCACCGGCGTGGGCAAAACCGAAATCGCCCGCCGTCTCGCCAAGCTGGCCAACTCGCCGTTCCTGAAAGTCGAAGCTTCCAAGTTCACGGAAGTCGGCTACGTCGGCCGCGATGTCGAGTCCATGATCCGCGACCTGGTTGAGATCGCCATCGAAATGATTCGCGAAGAGAAACTCGAAGACGTCTCTGATAAAGCGGAACTGAACGCGGAAGAGCGGCTGCTCGATATTCTTCTGCCTCCGACTTCGCCGCGTCCGGCGGATTCCAGCTCGGGTGGCGTGGTCATCGACGCCAGCACCAGCCTGACTGAATCCTCCAGCCGCACCCGCGAGAAACTGCGGCAGCAGTTGCGCGAAGGCAAACTCGACGACCGCACCGTGGAAATCGAAACCCGCGAGCGTAATTTTCCGTCGTTTGAAATCATCTCCAACCAGGGTGTCGAGGAGATGGACGTCAATCTCAAGGACATGTTGCCCAACATCTTCGGCCAGCGCACCAAGAAGCGGAAGATGAAGGTCAACGAGGCCTTCGAGTACCTGATTCAGGAAGAAGAGCAGCGCCTGATCGACATGGAGCAGGTCACGCGCGTCGCCATCGACCGGGTCGAAAACTCCGGCATCATTTTCCTCGATGAAATCGACAAGATCGCCGGCCGCGAAAGCGGCCATGGTCCGGACGTCTCGCGCGAAGGCGTACAGCGCGACATCCTGCCCATCGTCGAAGGCACCACCGTCAACACGCGCTACGGCATGGTACGCACCGATCACATCCTGTTCATAGCCGCGGGTGCGTTTCACGTTTCGAAGCCGAGCGACCTGATTCCCGAACTGCAAGGCCGCTTCCCCATCCGCGTAGAGCTGCAGTCGCTCACCATGGCAGACTTCGTCCGCATCCTGACCGAGCCGAAGTCGTCGCTGACGCGGCAGTACATCGCGCTGCTCGAAACCGAAGGTGTAAAGCTGGAATTCACCCCCGACTCGTTAGAAGAAGTAGCGCGCTTCGCCTTTCGCGTGAATGAGGGTACGGAAAACATCGGCGCTCGCCGCCTGCACACCATCATGGAGCGCGTGTTAGACGAAATCAGCTTCGAGGCGCCCGAGAAGAAAGGCCAGCAGTTCGTGGTAGACGCAGCCTACGTGCAGAAGATGCTGAGCGAGATCGTGAAAGATCAGGATCTGTCCCGCTACATACTGTAGAAATTCCCAACCACAGGGAACACAGAGCTCACATGGGAAATCGGAAAGAACTCCCCCTGTGCTCCCTGTGGTTATCTTTTGCTCTTCTCGCGCCCCGCCGCCATCTGCTAAGCTCACGCCTTCCTGGTAGCTTTTGATTTCGGCAATCATGACCGCCCTCGACAGCACCCGCCTAGCCTCCCTCGCCGAGCGCGAGCAAAAGCACTTCGTCGACGAACGCCCGAAATCAAAATCCATCTACGAACGCGGCAGGAAGTCGCTGCTCTCCGGTGTCCCCATGAACTGGATGGTGAAGTGCGCCGGAGCATTTCCGCCCGTTGTCCGTGAGGCTCAGGGCGCGCACTTCTACGATGTCGACGGCCATCGCTACGTGGACTTCTGCCTCGGCGACACCGGCGCCATGACCGGACATTCTCCCTTCGCCATCGTGAAGGCGATCGAGGAGCAGGTTAAGCGGGGCATCACCCTCATGCTGCCTTCCGAAGACGCCGTGTTTGTCGCCGAAGAACTGCAGCAGCGCTTCGGCTTGACCTACTGGCAGTTTGCGCTCACGGCCACCGACGCCAACCGCTTTTCGATTCGTCTCGCACGCCAGATTACCGGTCGCGCGAAAATCCTCGTCTTCAATTGGTGTTACCACGGTACGGTCGATGAAACATTCATCACCCTTCATCCCGACGGCACTTTAAGACCCCGGCGCGGCAACATCGGACCACCGGTCGATCCTTCCGCGACCACGCGCGTCGTGGAATTCAACGACGTATCGGCTCTCGAACAAGCCCTCGCCCACGGAGACGTCGCCTGCGTACTGGCCGAGCCTGCCTTAACGAACGTTGGCATCGTACATCCCGCGCCCGGCTACCATCAGGCGCTACGCGAGCTCACGCGCAAGCATGGCACGCTGCTCATCATCGACGAGACCCACACCATCTGCGCCGGCCCCGGCGGCTACACCCGCGCCGAAAATCTCGACCCCGACTTCCTCGTGTTCGGCAAGCCGATCGCTGGCGGAGTACCCGGCGCCGCCTACGGCTTCACCCAAAAAGTCGCGGACATGATCCTGGAGCGCCACAGCCTCGAAGACTGCGACACCGGCGGAATCGGTGGAACCCTCGCCGGCAATGCCCTCTCGCTCGCTGCCATGCGCGCCACGCTCACAAAAGTTCTGACCAAAGAAGCTTTCGACCGCATGATTCCGATGGCCGAGCGCTGGACAGGCGGCGTACAAAAAGTCATCGACGATTTCGGCCTCTCCTGGCACGTCACGCGCCTTGGTTGCCGTGCCGAGTATCTGTTTGGCCCCAACGAACCGAAGAATGGAACGGAGGCCCACGACGTTATGGACTTCGAACTCGAACGCTTCATGCACCTCTACGCCATGAATCGTGGCATCCTGCTCACGCCCTTCCACAACATGGCGCTGATGTCGCCGGCAACCGCACCCGAGGACGTCGACTACCACAGCAAGGTTTTCCGCGAAGGCGTCCGAGAACTGGTGGGATGAGTCCGTGTGGCGCGGACACTCTTGTCCGCGTGTGGACACCAGAGACAAGTTGTGGGCACGTGAAACAAGTGTGGGCGCGAGCGACTCGCCCGCGCTGCCTCTGATACTCTTTCTTTTTCCGCATGAAAGTACATCATGGAAGGTTCATCGCGCCGACCGCGCTCTGCCTGCTCCTGGCAAGTTGCGCCCAAACCGGGCCGCCGCTGCCGCCGTCGCTCGAACTTCCGAAGCCGCCGACTGATTTGCGCGCCAGTCGTAAAGGCAATCGCGTTACGCTGAACTGGACCGAGCCCAAGAGCACCACCGACCGCCAGAGTGTGCGCTATATCGGTCCGACCCTGGTCTGCCGCAGCCTCGATCCTGAGATAACCGCATGCGGAGATCCTGTCGCGATGTTGCCAGCACCATCCGCCGTCCCGCAGAAACCGAAGTCCTCGCGGGGCACGGCGCAGAAATCCGACTCCCAGCACCCCGCACCGCAGACCTTCACCGACACGCTGCTCTCGGCCATACAACAGCAAGACCCATCTGCCGACGTGACCTATGCCGTCGAAGTCTTGAACCGCAATGCCCGCGGCGCAGGACTGTCGAATCGTGTGCACGTGCCCGCCGTTATGACCGTGCCTCCGCCGGGCCATCTCTCCGCCGAACTAACCGGCGATGGCGTAGTGCTTACCTGGACTAGCGCCGGCGAGTTACAGAGTGTCCCTGTGGTTCAACGCCGTTATCGCATTTATCGGCGCGACGAGAGCTCCGGCAAAGATGCGATTGCCGGTGAAGTCCCCTTGGGCGAACCTGGCCCGGCACACTTCACCGACTCAAGCTTCGAATGGGAACGGACCTACCTTTACCGCATCACCGCCGTGAGCATCGTCAAGCGGCCCGGCAGCGAAGTGCAAGTGGAGGGAGACGACACTCCGCCCGTGCGCGTGGTCGCCCATGACGTCTTTCCACCATCCGTACCCGCCGGGTTGCAGGCGGCATACTCGGGTGAGGGACAAAAGCCGTTTATCGATCTCATCTGGGCGCCGGTCACGAACGCCGATCTCGCCGGATATAATGTCTACCGCTCCGAAACGCACGGTGCCGCGGTCGGGCAGATGCTCAAGCTGAATTCTGACCTGGTGAAATCGCCGTCGTATCGCGATAGCGCGGTCGCCTCCGGCAAGACCTACACCTACTCAGTTTCTGCCGTGGACGTGCGTGGGAACGAAAGTCAGCGCTCCGAGGAAACCAGCGAACCCGTGCCGTAGCTCGTGTGGGACGGGCGCCTCGCCCGGCCGAGCCGAGCACAGCTCGGCCACGTTCTCGCAACAAGAGCTTAGGAGATACTCGCCCATGTACCCGTCTCGGATTTTTCCGTCGTGATCTTTTGCTGCCCCGTGTGTTTAGAAATTGTGTTTAGATATTGCTCTGATGAAATACTGCCGCTTCGAGTACAACGGTTCCGCCCACTACGGCCTGGTTGAGTCCGTCGCGGGCCACGACGAAATCACTCGCCTGCTCCTCCAGCCTCCGCAGGAAAGCGATGGCGCGGGTCTTCCCACCCTCCGTATCGACCGCATCCCGCTCGCGCAGGCGTCGCTGCTGCCGCCGGTGCAGCCTTCAAAAATCGTCTGCGTCGGCCGCAACTATCGCGAACATGCTGCTGAACTCGGCCACGAGGTTCCGCAGGAGCCGCTCTTATTTTTCAAGCCGTCCTCTTCCCTGCTGCCGCCGGGCGCAACGATTCTTCGGCCCAAAGTCTCCGCGCGCACCGACTACGAGGGCGAACTGGGCGTCGTGATCGCCCGGCGCTGCCACCTTCTCTCCGACAGCGATGACGTGCGCGCCTATATTCTCGGTTACACCTGCGTCAATGATTTCACCGCCCGCGATCTGCAGAATAAAGACGGTCAGTGGACACGCGCCAAAGGTTTCGATACTTTTTGCCCGGTCGGACCCCTCGTCGCCGACGGCCTCGATCCATGGGCGGGCGTCCAGGTCGAGACCCGGGTGAATGGCGACCTGCGCCAGTCCGGCAACACGCGAGATTTTATTTTCCCGCTCGACGTCGTCATCCGTTACATTTCGCAAGTCATGACGCTCGAGCCCGGTGATCTGATCGCCACCGGCACTCCGAAAGGTGTCGGGCCAGTGGTCGCTGGCGATGCCATCGAAGTGTCGATCGCAGGCATCGGCCAGTTGCGCAATCTCGTAGCCGACCAACCATAGCGAGCTGGCGCCTTAGTCCCCGTAGGGACGCGCACCACGCCCGTGCAAGGCTACGCAGGGACGGCCGCCCCCGGCGGTCCAAGCCGAGCGCAGCTCGGCCCGCGCACGGACTCTCACCTCGTCCCGGCGGCCTGCCTCACGGCTCGCTCCATCAGTTCCGCCGCTTTCAATAGCGTGTCCAGTTCCGGCCCCCTCAATCCGCTGAGTGTCTCCGCCACCAGCCGGACTCTCCGCGCCCTTGCCTGCTGCAGCAACCGTTCCCCTTTGGCCGTTGCCGTTACTCGAATCCGACGCGCATCCTTCGCATCGGTCTCAATTTTGGCCAACCCGGAGCGCTTCAATCCCGCCACGATGCGGCTCATGGTGGGAGCCTTCACCTGCTCGGCAGCTGCCAGTTTCCCGAGCGCCATGGGGCCACCGAACACCAGGACGGAAAGTGCCGACAGCCGCGCCGGACCCACGCGGGCAAGAACGTCCCGCTTGCGGGCATGGCGCAAGAGATGGATGGCGGCCGAGTGCAGGCGATCGGCCACCTCCAGCCGGAAGGGTTCTTGGGAACGCGGCATACGACACAGCTTAGCATTGCGAACGCTTAGCATGGCTAACATTTTTCTTGACAATCCGAACCGGGATTCTATAATTCGTTAGCAGTGCTAAGTAATAAGGAGAAAGCACTATGGAGATCTTTCAGCGCGGTTTTGAGCTCCTGCAGGCAGGCGATGCCGACGGGCTACGGCGGCTTCTCGAGCAGGACCCCACCGCGTCTGAGGCGCGCGGAGCGAACGGTGTCAGCTTGCTCATGCATTCCATCTATCGCGGCCGCCGCGACCTGGCGGATCTGATCGCGAGCAAGAAAAAGGTGCTCGACATTTTCGAAGCCACTTCGCTCGGCCGTATCGAGCGCCTGAAACAGTGCATTCGCGAAGAACGCAGTCGCGACGCGTCCGCCATCAACTCCCCCTCGAAAGACGGCTTCACGGCCCTGCACTTCGCCTGTTTTTTCGGCCAGCCCGAAGCCGCGCGCCTGCTGCTCGAAAGCGGGGCGGCGGTCGACGCTGTGGCTGCGAATCCGACGCAGGTCATGCCGCTGCACTCCGCCGCCTCAGCACGCAACCTGGAAGCCGCCCGCCTGCTGCTCGAACACGGAGCGCCCGTCAACACCCGCCAGCAAGCAGGCTGGGTTCCGATTCATGCCGCCGCGCAGAACGGCGATCGTCCGATGGTGGAACTGCTGCTCAAGCACCACGCCGATCCCAAACTAGCCAACGATGAAGGCAAGACGCCGGCCATGGTCGCGAGAGAAAAAGGTCACGAGGAGGTCGCCGCGCTGCTGGAAGCGTAGTCCCCAGTTCTTATAGAAGGCACCTCTTAACTTCTGCTTTCGGCGGTTCGACACCCGGCCAAAATACAGATTTCACGGAACTTAGCACAGAAACAGGTGAGATCTTATGTCCCTCTGCCCGCACCGCCTTTAGCTGCCTCACTGTTGCCTTCACTAGCCTTGCAGCCTTCCTCGCTCACGTTACCGACGACATTGCCCAAGCGAGCTGGCTCCTGGATCTGTGCACTAAACTAATGCATCAAACCGTCTATAATGAAACAATGTTGTCCTCGGAAGTTCCTTGGGGCTGAAGATCAAAGAGCGCTAAAGGTTAAAAGAGCGAAGATCAAATTATGTCGACGAAGTTGAAGGTCACAATTATTGCCAGTTCGCTGGCTATTCTGCTGTTCACCATTGTAGGCGGCTTGGTCAACGTTCGCGCTTCTTCGAATGACGGCGCGTATCGGCAGTTGTCGGTGTACAGCGAAGTGCTGTCCCGCATCCGCCTTGAATACGTGGAAGAGCCCAATATCGCTGGCGTCACCGACGGGGCCTTGCACGGACTGCTAGAGTCGCTCGACGCCAATTCCAGCTACCTGTCGGCGGAAGAGTACAAGCACTACAGGACGATGAAGACCGACGGCAAGGCGGATATCGGAGCCACCGTCTCCAAGCGTTTCGGATACGCGGCCGTGGTCGCGGTCATTCCGGGAGGGCCAGCGGACAAGGCTGGGGTGGAGAACTCCGACATCATCGAGTCGATCGAGGGCAAGAGCACGCACGACATATCGCTGGCTGAGATTCACGCCCTTTTGTCTGGGGAGGTTGGATCTTCGGTCACGGTGGCCGTGGTGCGGCCGCGGCGAGCGGAGCCGCAGAAGATCGTGATCGCGCGCGACCTGGTCGCCATCCCGCCCGTGAGCGAAAAAATGCTCGCGGACAACGTCGGCTACCTCCAGGTGGACGCGTTCCCTGAGGGCGAGTCGCAGGAGATCGCGGGCAAGATTCGCGATCTGCAAAAGCAGGGAGCGAAAAAGCTTGTACTCGATCTGCGCAACTCGGCCAGTGGCGCGGAGTCTGAGGGCGTCGCCACCGCCAATCTTTTCCTTGACCATGGCACCATCACTTATCTGCAGGGGCAGAAGTATCCGCGGCAGGCTTTTAACGCGGATCCCGCGAAGGACATCACGAAGCTTCCCGTTGCGGTACTGGTGAATCGTGGCACAGCGGGCCCGGCGGAGATTGTGGCCGCTGCCATCCTTGAAAACGCCCGTGGAGACCTCATTGGAGACAAAACTTTTGGCGATGGTTCGGTGCAAAAGCTGATCGAGATGCCGGACAGCTCCGCATTGATTCTTTCGGTCGCGAAGTACTACTCGCCGAGCGGAAAAGCTATTCAGGATGCGGCCGTCACACCGAACGTGCTGGTCGCCGACAGTACGGAGGAAGACGGCGGATTGCCGGACGAGGACGAGCAGGCAGCTCCAGGCGAAAAACCCAGCGACAAGAAAGATGAGAAACCGAAGAACCTGCAGGACGACCAACTGAACAAGGCGTTGGAAGTGTTGAAGAACCGGGAATCGAAAAGCTGAAGGTTTCAAAGTTGCAAGGTCTTCAAAGCTTATGATCGCTCGCCGCGGCGGGCGATTTTTTTCGCCTGGAGAATCTAGCTTTGCCGAATAATTTTGTCATCCTGAGCGCAGCGAAGCACCAGCTGTTTGTCAGCACCATCGCAAAACTTAAGGTCCCCGTTTCACTTTGCCCCACGGGACGAAAGGGCAAGAGGCCTTTTCTCGGCGTCTCGGCGGTGAAAAAGTTCTTAGGTCGGCACCGATCGGCCGAAATCTTGCCCTTGCGTTAACATGAAACGTTGAAAACTCTGAAACCTTGAAACCTGCATTTTCCGATGAAGGTTATCTATCAACATCTTCCGACGGTAGAGATCGGCGGGCGGAAGTTCGTCGGACGCGTGCTGTTTGGGTTGCTAGTCTTGCTCTCTGCCGCGGTGGGCGCGGCCGTCGGGCTGCTGTTGGTCTACTCCACGGACCTCCCGCAAGTTGAAGAGCTTGAACGTTACCGGCCTAGTTCGGTCACCGAGCTCTATGACGGACAGGGGCGAGTCATCGGCACCTTCGCGTTGCAGCGCCGCGTCATCTCTACGTATGACGATTATCCGGAAGTTCTCCGCAATGCGCTGGTCTCGATCGAAGATAAGGATTTCTACCGGCACTCGGGCATCAACATCTGGCGCATCGTGGGCGCGGCGTATCGCGATATTGAATCGGGCGGGAAAGTGCAGGGAGCATCCACGCTCACCATGCAGCTCGCCCGCAATCTGTTTCTCTCTCCCGACCGCTCGTTCTATCGCAAGGTGCAGGAGGCGCTGCTCGCCATCCAGATCGAGCGCCGGTTCACCAAACCGCAGATCTTCACGCTCTACGCCAACCAGATATTTCTGGGCCACGGCGCTTACGGCTATGAGGCCGCGTCGGAATACTATTTCAGCAAACCAGCCAAGCAATTGAAACTGGAAGAAGCGGCGCTGCTGGCGGGACTTCCGAAGGCGCCGCAATATTACTCTCCAATCAACCACCCGGAACGCGCGCTCAAGCGGCGCAACCTGGTGCTCAATGCCATGCTTGAGGACGGCAAGATCACGGCGGCCCAGGCTGCCGATGCCAAGAGCAAGCCCATCATGCTGGACCTGCAGAAAGATCCGAATTCGCTGGCTCCGCACTATGTGGAGGAAATCCGGCGTTACCTGGAAGCGAAGTATGGCAGCGACCAGGTTCACGAAGGCGGGCTGCGGGTTTATACATCGCTCGATATGGATCTGCAGAAATCGGCGCGGCAGGCGTTGCTCGACGGCCTCGCCGCCTACGAGCGCCGGCATGGTTGGCACGGCAAATTGCTGAACGTCATTGCCCAGGGTGAAAAGCTCGACAAATATGCGGATCCGGATTGGGATGAGGAGCCTGAAGTAAACGGATACATCCATGCGCTGGTCACGCAAGTCTCGCCGGGCGCTGCCGAAGTCCGGTTCGGCCGGCACACAGCCACGCTCGCACAGGCCGATGTGGCTTGGATTTGGATGAAGACGAAGACGAAGCTCAAACCGCCCGACATTCTCCGCGCAGGCGACATCGTCTACGTCAAAGTGCTGTCGCTCGATGCAAACGGAAAAGCGCGCGTCAGCCTGGAGCAGGATTCAGGGACCGAAGGAGCACTCGTCGCCATCGACAACGCGACCGGAGAGATCAAGGCCATGGTCGGTGGACGTGACTTCAATCTCTCCAAATTCAACCGCGCTACGCAGGCGCTGCGCCAGGTCGGGTCGTCTTTCAAACCGTACGTGTATACCGCCGTGATCGACGAAGGCGGCAGCCCCGATGACACCATTGTGGACGCGCCGGTAACTTTTCAAACTGTGTCTGGTCCCTATTCCCCGCACAACTACGACAACAAATTTGAAGGCACCATCACGCTGCGTCGCGCCCTGGCGCAGTCCAGAAACATTCCCGCCCTTAAGCTTGCCGACCGCGTCGGCATTAAGACCGTGATCGACTACGCACACCGCTTTGGAATCACATCCAACATTCCCGCGTATCTTCCGGTGGCGCTGGGGTCGGCGGAAGTTACGCCGCTCGAGCAGACCTCCGCCTTCAGTGTGTTTCCGAACGACGGAGTGCGCGTCGCTCCGCGCTACATCACCAGGGTGACCGAGTACGACGGCCGCATTCTGGAGGAAGATTTCTCCGATATCAAGGACGTCGTCAGTTCGCGCACCGCACGCATCATGACATCGATGCTGCGGGAGGTGGTGCTCCATGGCACGGCGGTCGCTGCCGCCAAGATGCCTTACCCTCTGGCGGGCAAGACGGGAACGACTAACGATTTCACCGACGCCTGGTTTGTGGGCTTTTCTCCGTCGCTCACCTGTGGCGTCTGGATCGGCTATGACGAAAAGAAATCTCTCGGCGAGAAAGAAACCGGAGGTCACGCCGCGCTGCCCATCTGGATGCAGTTTATGAACGTCGCGCTGGCGGGCAAAGATCCGGGAGAATTTCAGCCCGCGACGGCGCAGGAGAACTCGGTCGTGGCGAGGAAAAGAGTTGACACTCCAGACGTCGCGCCGGGTGACGGCGAAACGCATTAGTGGAGAGCCGGGCGTCCCCGCCCGGCGGACGGGCAAGACGCCCGTCCCTCCACCGCATGGCTCCTCACACGGTCGCGGTACCAGCGAATTTGAGCTTCGGTCAGGAGAAGAACTTCCGCATCAATCGGCCCATCCGCACAACTCGATAAGCGGGAAAAAGTACTGCGGGCAATCGCACCGCTGCAACATCTCCCACGCCCGGCGTCCAGACCAGTCTCCACAAATATCGCCAGCGGTCGCCGCGCCGCTCGCGCAGTTTCAGGATCAGCCGAAAATATTCGGTGGATTCGAAATCGTAAACCGCACCACGAGCGAGACGCTCGGTGAATTCGCTGCCGAGCACGGGCACCCGAGGATCGAACGCAACCATTTCCTCCGCGGGCTTGGGGAGATCCGAATGAAGCACGTTCTTAACCAGCCAGAAACTAATACCTAGAATGCGGCCGATCCCCAGCGCACGCGCCCGGGAGAACGCCAGCGAGTAGTCGATGGTTTGTGTTCGTAGAGTTTCCGCAATGTCCGAAAGCCAGATCAGTCGCGTCCAAAGGTGCTTGGCGGCGTGCAGGCACAGCACCAGCAGTGAATCCTCGGGAGACAGGCATGGCACTTCGCACCCGCCGACGACCGTGCGGCCGGCGCGCGCCAGCAGATCCTCCGCACACAGATCGACGCCATAGAAATGCGGCAGCAACGCCCACTGCAATTCAACCAGGTACTTTCCCGCCGCGCCGTCAAACGACCGCTCGTAGCCGGTCCGCAGCCATAATCGCTCGACGGGTGGCAAAAGGTCCGCCGCGGGGCGATAGCCGATTTCGGCAAGAGTTTGCTTCGCTCGCTCGAAGTCCGCTGGAGCAATCAGGAAGTCGAGGTCTGAAAAACTTCGCAGGCCGAGATCGCCGTAAACCGCTTGCGCCAGCACGGGGCCTTTGTAGGGCACCGCGCGCAGTTGTCTGCGGCCGAAGTGCTGCATGACGCGCGCCAGTTCGGCAGTAAACCATAAGCTGCGTCGCAGGTTCGCTTCGTAGGCAGATCGCAGCGAACGCTCGATTTCCAGCGGCAGACCGCGAGCGTGTTCGATCAGGTTGCGCGTCGCGAGCGGGAGAACCCCATGATTCTCCGCTTGGCGCAGGAATTCGCTCCAGTCGACGGCGGAGAGATTCCAATTCGCAATGCGCTGGATGCGCTCCGGAGCCAACTCCGCGACGGCCAGTTCGCACAGGAGGTCGAATTCTTCTTCTCCCCGCTTCGCGGTGCTCGACATGGGAGGCGAAAGTTCGATCATGAAGGTTCAGCGCCTTTCAAGGCGCGTAAAAGTCAGAGCATTTCCGACATGCGCGAAGGCACCGACAAGCGGCCACAAGCCAGAATTCATTAGGATCGCAGATAATCCCTTGCCAATCGCCACTATAATACGAGTCTTCGGAGCACGTCCGCAGATTCGCTAGCACTTTCATGGACCGAGTCGTCTTCGAATCCGTTCGCAAGATCTTTCGCCATCGTCCCGCGCTGTTCAATTGGCTGGGACGGGAGCGGGGCGGCGAAACCATTGCTTTGAAAGACGTTTCTTTTTCGGCAGGTTGTGCGGAGGTCGTAGTGCTGCTCGGCCCGAACGGCAGCGGAAAAACCACCGCCCTCAAGCTGATCTCGACCGTGCTCCTGCCCGATGCAGGATCGGTACGCGTGGGCGGCTTCGATGCGCGGCGCGATGCTGGTGCAATCCGGCGGCAGGTTGGCATCGCGGTCGCCACGGAGCGATCGTTTTTCCCTCGTCTCTCGGCTCGTGAGAACCTTGAATTTTTTGCCGCCCTCGACGAAGTTCTGCGCCGCGAGCGAGCGCCCAGGATCAAAGAGGTTCTGCGCGATACCGGGCTCGAAGAACAAGCCGACACGCTGGTCATGAAATTCTCCAGCGGCATGTACCAGCGGCTGGGGATCGCGCGCGCGCTGGTCAAGCGTCCCAGCGTGCTTTTGCTCGACGAACCGACGCGCAGTCTCGACGCCGCCAACACGGCGCACTTCTGGACTACGATCCGCGCCTTGGCGGGGCAACAAACCACGGTTCTTCTCGCCACCCACAACTTTGCCGAGGCCGCCGCCGTGGCCGACCGTCTGCTGCTGTTGCATCGCGGCCAGTTGCTGGCGAATCGCCCCGTGGACGACGGCGAAAGCGCTGACGCATTGCGCTCTTTCTACTTCCGTATGACCGGTGAGATCGATGAGGCTATGCTCAAGGTCTAAGGATTTGTAATTGGCAATTTGCAATTGTGTTTCGGAATTGATCGCTAGCAGTGCCCAGACTTGAAATTACAAGTTAACAATTACAAATTTCCTATGACTTCAATCCTGGACAAGCTCAACGCCATCCTGCGGCGCGATCTGCTCACGGCCATCCGCCACCGCAGCGGCTTTGTCGTGACCCTGGTGGGAGTATTTACAGAACTGGCGGCGTTTTATTTTCTGTCCCGCGCCATCGGTCCCGGCTTCCGACCCGGTGGGGTCGAGTATTTCCCGTTTCTTATGGTAGGCACTGGCGTCTACACTTTCTTCGTCATGAGCGCGCAAGCCTTTCTGAGCGCGGTACAGGAAGCGCAGCAGACAGGAACCCTGGAGGTGCTCATGACCACTTCCACGGCTCCCGCTGAACTCGTCGTCCTCAGTTCCATTTCTGCCTTTGCTGGGAACTTGGTCAATCTGCTGGTCTATTTTTTCGCGGGGGTGGCAGTTTTCCGGGCATCGATTCACGCCAACTTTTTGTCATGCGTGGGAGTATTGATTTTCTCTCTGGCAATCGCTCTGGCCCTGGGAATCGCCGCAGCCACGCTTCAGGTTGCGTTCCAGAAAGGCTCGGCGCTGCTCTGGCTGCTCGGGTCCGGCATCTGGTTTCTGAGCGGAACCATGTTTCCGATTCAGAGCCTGCCGCGTCCGCTCGAGCTTCTCGCTCGCGCGGTTCCTCTTACTTACGCCATCGACGGAATGCGGCGCGCGCTGCTGGAAGGGCAGTCCATAGTGGCGATGGCTCCCACGTTGGCGGCGCTCGCTGGGTTTGGCTTGGTCCTGCTGCCGCTCGCCTTGGCCGGCCTGTCGCTGAGCTTGCGGCGCGCGCGGCAGGATGGAACGCTTTCATTTTATTGAGGATGTTGATTCGCTTCTTCGCCTTGTGTCTAACTGATATTGGCACCGGGAAAGCAGTGTAGTACACTTCCTTTACTCTAATCACACTGGGGGATAGGCCAGCTTTCTGATCGAACGATCTGGCTTGACCGACTATGACCGAAGATCGGGCTCCTCGCGAGAAGCGCCAGCAACCGGGTAAAGCGAGCAAAGAAAAAAAGACATACCAGAAGCCGGCATTCCGCTACGAACGCGTTTTCGAGACGCTCGCTTTATCTTGCGGCAAGACCGGCTCGACCATCGCCCAATGTCAGTTCTCACGAAAAACCTCCTGACGGTGGAAGACACCGCGAGTACGGCGCCATCGAATTGGAGCGCGGTACGTTCAGCTTTGGTGGCCGACGTTTTGCGCGGAAGTGCTGGTTTGCGTCAGGGCGTGCGTCTGCGAGTTCACGGGGAAAGCATGCTGCCTACCCTTTGGCCGGGCGATCTGGTCGAGATCGAAAGCTGCTCGGTCGAAGACGTCCGGCCCGGTGAGATCGTGCTGGCGCTGCGTGAAGACCGCCTCGTCCTACACCGCCTGGTCGCCCCCTCCACCCCGAACGGCTTCCGGCTGCGGGGCGATTCCATGCCTCGTTGTGATCCTCAATACCCTCCCCAAGCACTGCTGGGGCGACTGGTGCGCGGGGCTGACGAACGGCGAGGCTTATCTTCAGCCACTCTGTCGCGCGCGCTGGGAATGCTGTTCTGTCATTGCGCCGCGGCACGGCGTCTCGCTCTGAAACTTCATCGCCGGCGTAAGGCATCGGCAGGCGCATTTCGAAACGAATTTCGAAACTCGGAATCTATTTGATGGCCGCGTCCCGCAAAGGCGCTTGTGTCGAGATTGGAGGGATCCCGATTGCTTTGTCGACCTCCGACGAGGGATTTCTGGATCTGCTCCGCCAGCGCTATGACAGCTTTCTAAGTTCTTCGCGGCCCGAGTTTGAGCTTGAGTTTGATGTCACCACCACGGGATCGGTTTCCGACGACGACGTTCGGGTTCGCCGCGACGGTGACGAGTGGCTGATGGAGCGCGGAGACTTCCATGCTCGCTGGAACCCGCGCACCGGACGAGGCAGCGTGCGCCAAAATGCCAACCCGTATTCTCTCGATTCCGTGCTGCGCATTCTGCACAGCCTGATTCTGGCCGAGCGCGGCGGATTCCTGCTGCACGCCGCCAGTGCGATTTGCGATGGCCGGGCTTATCTGTTCTCGGGCGTATCGGGCGCGGGCAAAACTACGATGACACGGCTGGCGCCAAAGGACATCACTCTACTTACCGACGAAATATCCTACTTGCGACCGAGCGCCGACGAGTACTCGGCATTCGGGACTCCGTTTGCCGGAGAACTAGCCCGAGCCGGCGAGAACTGCATCGCCCCCGTGGCTGCCCTGTTTTTTCTGGAGAAGGGTCCGGATAACCGCGTTGAGGAGCTGACGTCCGCGGAAGCCGTGCGCCGGCTGATGCGCAACATTCTGTTCTTCGCCGAAGATAACCGTCTGGTGGAAAAGCTGCTCGCCACCGCTTGCGATTTTGTTGCCAGGGTTCCCATTCGCCGCCTTACGTTTTATCCTGATGCCAGGGTGTGGGACCTGGTGCGAAAATTCGACCGCAACTTCCAGGAGGTGCCTGAGCATGCCTGAGAATTGCATTTACATTGCGCGTAGCTCTGCCATTGCCGCGCGCGCCTTGGCCGGCGAAATGATGGTCATGAACTCCGCCGATTCAACGTTCTTCACGCTGAACGAGGTCGCGACTGCCATCTTCCAAGCGGCCGACGGTCGCACTACTCTGCGGCAAATTGTCCGCGACCGCGTCTGCGAGCAATTTGACGTCGATCCCGAACAGGCCCAGGCCGACGCCGAGCAGTTTGTCGCCGAGCTTTCCAGTCACGGAATTCTTCTGGTTTCCAATCAACCTCTGGCTGCGGAGACGCCCTGATGAGCCTGATGAGCGAGGTGGGCCAGAAAGCATTCAACCTGGGCATACCCATTGCCGTGCACATGGATGTCACCTATCGCTGCAATGAGCGCTGTGTGCATTGTTATCTCGATCACGACGACCACGGCGAGATGACGACCGCCGAAATCAAGGGCGCGCTCGATCAAATGGCCGAGGCAGGCGTTTTCTTTCTCACTTTCAGCGGCGGCGAGGTTTTTCTGCGCCGCGACTTCTTTGAGATTGTCGAATACGCCCGGCGTCTGATGTTCAACGTCAAGATCAAGACCAACGCGGTGATGATCCATGAAGAGGAAGCGCGGAGAATTCGCGAACTGGGCGTAGACACGATTCAGATCAGCGTGTACTCGCATCGTCCCGAAGTGCACGATGCCATCACCAAACTGCCGCACTCGTTCGAGCGCACCATCAAAGCCATTCGCTTCTTGCGCGAACAAGGTCTGCGGGTGACCATCGCCAATGTGCTGATGACCGTGAATTCTTCCGATCATCTTGGCCTGCAGGAACTTGCCGCTGAACTCGGCGTTCATTACACGCTTGATCCCACCATCACGCCCATGATGGACGGCGACACTTCGGTTCTGTCACTGCGCATTCCTGGAGAAGAACTCACGGAGGTTTTCCGCAATCCCGCGCTGGTCAGCAACCAGGAAGAGTTTTGCGCCCCTCCCAAGCCGCCCTCTGAGGAAGATCTTGAAGGGTACTCATGCAGCGCGGGGCATTCTTTCTGCTACATTTCGCCCTACGGCGACGTCTTTCCTTGCGTGCAGTTTCCCCTTCCCACGGGAAATATTCGGCAGCAGAAGTTCCTCGATATCTGGAAGTTTTCTCCGCAGATGAAAGAGGTTCGCTCGATTCAGGCGAAAGACCTGACCGTGTGCTCGTCGTGCTCGCACGTCAGCAGTTGCTCGCGCTGTCCGGGCTTGGCCTATATGGAAGGAAGTATGCGCGGCCCATCCACCGCGGATTGCGAAAAGTCGTTCCACCGGACGGGCGTGCCGACGGCGAATATGCTGCGACAAGGCCTGTCGAAACCGCGCACCACTACACCGCTGCTACAGATTCGTCCCATCGCCGTTCCCGCGTGATACGAAATAAGTGTTAGGAAGGGGCAACCCTCAGCGGTTTAAAGCCGTTTGTGCGGAGGGCCTCGGCAGTATGGCTGAAGCCAGGCCCTTTCAAGGCGATGCGGGTCGGAGTTCCCTTACAGTGTACCTCCGACTGCCGCATTGCGCTTACGATCGACCGCCACTTCCAGGGTGGCCAACTGCTCCAGGATGCGCTGCAAGGCGGCGCGAATCTCGTGCGACGCTTCCGTGAACTTCAGCGCCGCCCCGATGCCCATGTCCATGCGCACGACCTCGCTTGCAACCACAACCTCCGTATGTTCATGCGAGAAGGTAAGTTTCAACTGGGATCCAGGCATCAGGAGGCCGGGGGTTTCAACATAGCAACCGCCCAGGCTGAGGTTGGTCACGATGCCGAGCGTCGCCCGTTCCTGGCCGTTTCCAGAAATTTCGGTGGTTAGCCGGCCCCGCACCCGCGGATACAAACGGCGGTTCCGGTGAGTCGATTGACTCTGCTTCTGCAGATACATGCGTTTGTCGGCTTGCGAAAGGATCTTTTCGGCATCCATCCCGTCTTCGGGATACACAGCCTTGCCGACGCTGAGCGATAGAATGTCTTCGTTGCACACGTCCCTTCCAGCTTGTTGAGCGAGTTCCCGCATCTGCTCCGCTTTGCGCGCGGCCGCTTCCGGCGTGAGGCCAGGAGCGATGACCACGAATTCGTCGCCGCCCATGCGCGCGACATAATCGTACTCACGGCTGGTCTCCTTCAGGGAGTGGGCAAACAACTGTAGTACGCGGTTCCCTTCCAGATGGCCGAAGCGGTCGTTGATCTGCTTGAAGCCGTCCAGGTCGGCGACCATTACGGTCAGCATATTGTTGTCCCGCTTGCAGCGCGCCATTTCCCGGTCGAGTTGCAAGAACAGGGAACGCGCATTGGGAAGGCCGGTGAGGAAGTCGGTAACCGCGGAACTCTCCGCCTGTTCGTACTTCATCGCATTCTCGATGGCCAGCGCCATCTTGGAACTTACCGCCAGCAGAATGCGCAGGTGGTCGGAGGTGAAGAAATCTTTTTCGGCGTGGTACAAAGCCACCACACCGACCACACCCTGCAAGCCCTCGAGCGGAACCGCGAGCGCTGAGTTCAGTGTGCTGTACTTCGAAGCATCATTCAGATAGCCCGGCTCGACCGAAGGATTGCCATTGAGGATTGGTTTACGGTTTTGCGCCACCCAACCCGAGAGCCCCTGCCCAATCGGAATGCGCAGCGAAGCAAACAGCCGGAAGTTGTCGCCATTCACATATTCCGGCACCAGTTCATTATCGTGGCAAACATAGATCGCAATCGCGTCGTAAGGCATTGCCCGGCGCAGCTTCACGGCAAACACCGAGAGCGTTTCGCCCAGACTGAGCGAAGCCCCCAGATCCTGGCTGAGTTCGAACAGCGTCTGCGCTTCCTGACGCGCCGCCGCGATCGAACTCAGAAAACTGCGCTCCGGTAATTGGCGCGAGCCTTGCGCCTCGAAACCGGCGGCCGGCTGTATGGACGGCTCAACGTTCGCGTCCTGGTCTTTGACTTCCGTGGATAATCTCTGCTTGCCCAGGCTGTCAGTGCGCTGGTGGACCAAGTGCTCCAGCTCCACGTATCTTCGCTCGAGCACCTTGACTACTTCCGGATCAAAGGCTTTTCCTGATTCACCGACCAGCCGCGCCATGGCTTCATCCAGCGCCAGCGCACGCCGATATTGCCGATCCGAAGCCAGCGCGTCCAGAAAATCGACCGCCGCCAGGATGCGAGCGCCAATCGGAATCTCGGCCCCCTTCAACCCCAGCGGATAGCCGGTCCCGTCGTACTTTTCGTGATGCGCCCGTACGATGGGAACGACCGGGTAGGGAAAGCGCACCCGTTCCAGAATTTCGGCTCCCACCAGCGGATGAATCTTCATTTTCTCGAATTCTTCCGGCGTCAGGCGGCCGGGTTTCGAAATGATATGCTCGGGAATTGCCAGCTTGCCGATATCGTGCAGCAAGGCTGCGGCCTGCAAGGCTTCCATTCCCTCGCGATCAACCTTGAGATCCTTCGCAACTTCAACCGCGTAGACGCGCACTCTTTGTAAGTGATCGTGAGTCGTTTGATCCTTGGCCTCGATGGCCAGTGCCAGCGCCTCAATGGTGCGCATATGCAAGTCGGCCATCTCTTCCACATGCCGCTTTTCGTCCGCCAGTTTGCCGAGGTAAAGGCGGTAGGAACGGTAGATGAGGTACACCACCGGCAGCGTCAGCAACGACGTCTCCCAGTCGGTAAAACCGTGCAGCCAGCTCATCATGCCGACCACGCCCGCACCCACCAGGTAGTACGGAAAGCTCCAGAAGTAGCACTCGGCCCAGATCTTTCGCAGCGACCTGCGCTCGGTCAACGAGATGACGACCGCCACCGGAAGCGTGTTGGCCACGAAGTAAACGCATGCCGCCAGAAATAGCGATGTGGAGGGGTTACTCACCGCGCTGCGCGACATGCAAAGGCGGTACGCGGCAGAGGTCAGCGCGATGGCCAGCGCGGTTGAGCAGACGTTAAAGGCGACTTGAACCGGAACCGGACGATCGCGATCGAAGCACTGCACCACCACCGCCGCACAGCCCAGTGCCATGGTTTCCGCCAAAGTCAGTTCCACGACGCCGAGCAGGAGAAACAGGAAGTTTACCGACATCGTGCCCGTGATACCGGGGATGTTCACTTTGAGCCGCGACGCGGCCAGAGCGACCACCAGATAGCAGAAAAATTTGAGCGGATTTTCGCTCTTGCCGTGCAGGACCGAATAGGCCAGGACGCTCGTTCCGCAGAGCACGACCACGGCAATGAAAAAGCGTGGCGCCGCACTGATTTCCCTCCAGTATTGCGGGCGGGTTTTCATCTCTGCGAACTCCTGCTCCGGCAAGCCGGGTTGCAATTCCCCGGGAGGCAGAACAAAGGGAATAGCCATTGATAACAGGCACCGGACGGGCGGGAAAGGATTCGGGTATTTAGGGCTAAACTTCCGTAACGAAAAGCAGTGACCCTTTGGCATTGCTTCGCCCCGGCAGTTGCGGAAGCACAGTTCTTAAGCCATAGAAAAGACAGTGCTAACCGTGGCTTCTGCAAACCTTGAACTTGGCGTGCCGCCGCTTCGTATAACCGGAAGAGCCGGTAGGTTTGACTTGCCATAACCACCGGGCCTAACATGAATCACTCTCTCCCAGGAGTGTTCCCCGGAATGATCGGCCAGACCGTCTCGCACTACCGTGTGCTTTCGCAGTTGGGCGGCGGGGGGATGGGCGTCGTCTACGAAGCCGAGGACATCAATCTGGGTCGCCATGTCGCGCTCAAGTTCCTGCCTCCCGAGACGGAAAAGGATCCCCTCGCGCTCGACCGTTTTCAGCGCGAAGCGCGCGCAGCCTCAGCTCTGAACCACCCTAATATCTGTACGGTCTACGAGGTTGGCGAGGACCGCGGACGCCACTTCATCGCCATGGAGTTGCTGGAAGGCGAAACGCTCAAGAACCGGATCCACGGCCAGCCCATGGAACTTGAGCCATTGCTCAATCTCGGCACCCAGATCGCCGACGCGCTCGACGCCGCCCATGCCAAAGGGATCGTCCACCGGGACATCAAACCCGCCAACATCTTCGTGACCAGTCGCAACCAGGCCAAGATTCTCGATTTCGGGTTGGCCAAGCGGACCGCCAAGGTTTCCCTTCCGGATGCCGCCACCATCAGCTCCGCTGCGTCCGCCGCGACAGTGGACGAACCATTCCTGACCAGTCCCGGATCGACCGTCGGCACGGTGGCGTACATGTCTCCGGAGCAGGCGCGCGGTAAGGATCTAGACGCCCGCACCGACTTGTTCTCTTTTGGCGCGGTGCTCTATGAGATGGCCACCGGCGCGCTGCCTTTCCGCGGAGACACTTCCGCCGTTATCTTCGATGCCATTCTGAATCGCCCTCCGGCGTCACCGCTACGTCTGAATCCCGACTTGCCTCCGCACTTCGAAGAAATCCTGAACAAACTGCTCGAGAAAGATCGCGACCTGCGCTACCAGAGCGCCGCCGACGTACGCTCCGATTTGAAGAGGCTTAAACGCGACTCCGAATCGGGCACGATACTGGCTGCAGCTTCGTCCAGTTCTTCCATTCGCCGACCTCCGTCGCTAGCTCGCAAGCTGCCCCTGTGGCTGATCCCGGCTCTGATCGTCGCGCTGGTCGCCGCCGGCATTGGCTTCGTGTTTCTCAAGCGCGGCCACGCGCTCACCGAAAAAGATTCGATCCTGATTACCGATTTCGTAAACACCACGGCCGACCCGGTCTTCGATGGCACGCTCAAGAAAGCGCTGGCCGTCGATTTGGAGCAGTCCCCGTATCTGAACGTCTTCCCCGAGCAGAAGATCCGTCAGACATTGCAGTTCATGGGCCGCAGCCCCGGCGACCGCATCACCACCGACGTCGGCCGCGAAATCTGCCAGCGCGATGGCATCAAGGCCATGCTGAATGGCAGCATTGATAGTGTCGGAGGCCAGTACGTCGTCACTCTGGAAGCCACCAACGCTTCTTCCGGCGATTCGCTTGGACGCGAGCAGGTTCAGGCTGACCGCAAAGAAGACGTGCTGAACGCACTGCATGGAGCTGCGACCAAACTTCGCGGTCAACTCGGCGAGTCGTTGGCGATGGTGCAGAAATACGACATGTCGCTGTCGCAGGCCACGACTTCTTCGCTCGATGCGCTCAAGGCACTGACTCTGGGGGATGCCAAGCACAGCCTGGGTGACGAATTTGGGGCCATCCCCAATTATCAGCGGGCCATTGAGATCGATCCGAACTTCGCGATGGCCTATGCGCGCCTGGGCACCGTCTATAACAACCTCGGGCAAACGGAGTTGTCGGAGCAGAATCGTCAGAAGGCTTTCGAGCTTCGCGATCGCGCCAGCGAGCGAGAGAAGCTTTACATCATGTCGCACTATTATGCCGATAGCGGCCAACTCGACAAAGGGATTACCGCGTACGAACTCTATTGCCAGACCTACCCACGCGATTCGACTCCCTTCAACAATCTGGCGGTCATTTATAACCAGCTTGGACAGTTCGACAATGCGCTGCAGAACGCCAAGCACGCCATGGAACTCGACCCCGAAATGCTGAATGCATACGGACAGGTAGCCTCCGCCTACGCGGGGCTGAACCGCATTGACGAAGCACGCGCCACCATCAATAGCGTATTCCAGCACAAGGGGTCGACCAAAGCCTTCCATGTTTTTCTCGCTTCATTGGACTGGGCCGAAGGTAAAGACGGCGAAGTCGAGAAGGAACTTCAACAAGCTGGCGACGAACCCGACGCCGTTTTGGAGGCTCTGTTCTTCCGCTTAAACATGGCCAGCGCTCGCGGGCACATGCGTCAGGCGCGGGATTTCGCGCACCAAGTCGAAGATGCTCAAGATCGTCTCCATCTGAAAGGCCGAGCAAATGTCGAGGCGTTCTTTTCCATCATTGAGGCGATGGTGGGCAATCGAGCGGAAGCCGACAGCCGTGCCAACAACGCGCTGCGGCTATCCCAAACTCTCCCGGTGCTGGGAAGTACGGCCACGACCTTGGCTATCCAGCGCGAGGATCAGAAAGCCCTCGCGTTGGCCAACCAGATCGAGCACGAGCATCCGAACGATACCATGGCAATCAACGTGACCGTACCTGAGATTCGCGCGATCGCCGCGCTGCGTCCGGCGAATTCCGCTAAGCCTGATCCGGCGAAGGCCATTGACTTCCTAAACGCCGCGGCTGTGTACGCTCGCGCCGATGCGGGCATTTTTTACGGTCGGGCGCTCGCCTATGAGCAAGCTGGACGCTACGCCGAAGCGCAGCAGGATCTGGAGAAAGTCATGGCCATCGGATCCCACAACGGACCCGACTTGGTATTCATTGTCGCGCAACTGGAAATGGGAAGACTGTTGCAGAAGCAAGGCGACGTTCCCAAATCCCGTATTGCTTACCAAAACTTTCTCGGCGCCTGGAAAGACGCCGACCCCGATGTCCCCCTCCTCCACGAAGCCAAAGCGGAATACGCAAAGTTGCAGTAGATCTTAGTGTGGGGCGGGCGCCCCCGCCCGCCCGCGTGCAGCGTAACCAAACGCCGCAGCCGCGCCGAAGCAATTCTCGCGGGCGAGGGCGCCCCGCCGCCTCCGCTTAGAAGTGGAACCCGAGTTGAGCCGTCAGCGCACGCGGCGTCACATAGTGCGTTCCGCTGAAAGTCGAAAGGAAGTTATACAGTGCCAGTTTGTTGGTTATGTTGATGGCGGTAAGCGTAAGACTCCATTTGTAATGGTCGCCTTTGAACAAATTATCGTCGCCCACCGAAACATCAAACAGGTTGCGCGACGCGATGCGCGGCGGATTGTGATCGTCGTTTTCAGTTCCAGGCTGCGGTATTTGAAGCAGCGACGACCCGTATTGTGACGCCGGGCACAGGTTAGGACCCAGTCCGGAGCTTAGCGAAGTACCCAATGGATTTCCTGGGGTGGGTGGCGCTGGGTGGACTGCACCACAAAACAGTCCCGCTTCCGACTGTTGATCCGCGCTTAGTCCAGACGTATCCACCACCGTGTCGGTGCCGGCTGGGCCGTTTGCACAGTTGCCTCCAGCACAAGGAGCCGGACCGGCCACCAGACCGCTGTCGTAACGCCAATTGAAGCCAAGCCACGGACCGATCCTCCACGGCTGGTACTGCATATGACCCGTGAGGTTGAACTTTTCATCGTGATCGATCCGGAACGGCCCAGCGGCAGAGGGAACCGCCCCGGCCCCGCCGATCTGTGGAGTGAAAAAGCGGGCGGCCACACTGGAGAACACCACGAGCCCGGTAAATCCGTGAAAGTTCGGTACGCTCACCCGGCCCGCGTATCCTGGAATCTTGGAGCGGTCCCATTCAATCGGGAAGGTGATGGGTGTAGCTCCCAGCACGCTGAAATCGTAGGCGTTGTGTGTGTACTTCCAGATGTACTCACCCGAGAAGACGAGATACTTCCCGAAGGCCTGCTGCAGCCCAGCGTGGAATTCATTTCGCCACCCAGGACTAAACGGGGTTATGTTTGAGCCGGTGCAGAGCAGAAGTGGATTTAGAACGGGATTGCCGCAACCCTCGTTGGAAAGTACCAGGTTCTCATTGAAGGGAGTCTCCATCGCTCGCGCGTACGAAACGCGAAGAACGGTATTGGTACGCTTGATGTTATAAGCGACGCCAAGGCGAGGTTCGGCTTCCCGGTGTGTCGTAAGTCCGTTGTAGAAATCACCCCGCAATCCCAGGTTGAAGGCCCAGTTTCCTTTGGTGATCGAATCCTGGATATACAGAGCGAGTTCCTTGACGTCGGTGTGACCGTTGAAGGTGTAAAGGCCGCTCGCGGTCGTGCCCGCCGGGCAGGGGTCATTTGAGGATGGAGTTGGACGGGTCAGGTCGTAGCAGCCCAGCAAAGGGTTAAAGTTGGCATTCGCAACAAACGGTGCCGGATAGAGACTTTGGTTGGTGGTCGCCGCGGTTGGGCACTGCAGCGGGTCGTTGACCCCGGGGTTGCCAACGAACACCGGGGCGCCGTTAGCGTCTAGACACGGCGCGTTCAGCGACGGATCGACTATGCCAAACGGGTCCTTCTCATCGAGAAATGTCTGTTCGTAGGTGACTCCTGCTTTAAGGTTGTGAACTCCCTTCACGTAGGAGACATCCGAGCGCAGCCCGGCATTTAGAAGCGTGCGGCTCTGACTCACAGTTTCGCTCTGTAGACCCGGCGCCCCGAGGTCCGCGAAGGGATTGGCGCTCGGATAGTAGTTGTACGCGTCCCGCCGGACAAAACCGCCCAGAGTAAACACGGCAGTCGGGCTGAGCAATCGAGTCCAGGTGGGTGCAATGTTAAAGGTCTTGATCTGGGAACGCTGGTCGGCCGGCCCGACAACACTGCCGTTAGGATCGAGGCCGCCGTTGGCTACAACAACTCCGTTCCACGGGGTTGCCAATTGAGAGTCGTAGGAATTTGGCGTTTGGAACCACGAGCGGGTGAATCCCAGATTCAAATGAAGCGAATTCGCGCTCGAGAATTGATAATCCACCCGGTCGAATAGATTCTCTTCGTTGCCCTTGTCGTGCATCACGACAAACTCCGGAGGGTCAAGGAACCGGCCGGTGTTCAGGCCGCCCACAGAGATAAAGTTTCCCCATTTTGCTCCTCCGTAAGCCAGATCGGCCGCCACGTTGGAAGATCCAAATGTCCCGTACGAAGCGGTCACGCTGCCATGAGGCGTGGTTACGCCCTGGCCCGAGCGTGTGGTCGCGACGATCACAACGCTCGTCTTGCCGCCGTATTCCGCCGGCGGTGCGCCGGATATGACTTCCATCGATTGGACTGACTCAAGTGGAATCTGGTTGGAGAAAACTTTGCTCTGCTGGTCCGTGATGGGTTGTCCATCCACCGAAAACGAGTTCTCGGCGTGATCCCCCAGGCCGTGGAACAAACCGTTCGAGTCGGCGGCAATGCCCGGCGTGGTCAGCGTGACCTCCGAACTTAGGGATGACGACGCGCTTTCCAAGGGAAGCTTGTCGAACAACTCTTTATCGACATCGGTATGGAAGGTGGGATCGTTTTCCACCAAATCGGCGCCGGCTTCAACCGTAACCGTGGTGGAAGAGGCAGTCACTTCAAGAGTGACCTTGACACTCGCAGGCACCACCGACCGGACCTCCACATCCTGCGCGGTCTGTGCAAAGCCCGCAGCCGTCACCGTCATGTGATACGGATTAAACGGCACATTGGAGAAGCTGAAGTTCCCTTTACCGTCAGTAGTGGTCGTCCGGTCATACCTGCTGACCGGGTTATGAATCTCAACCGTTGCACTCGCAACCACTGCGCCCGAAGGGTCCAGGACGGTACCGTTAAGCGATCCCGAGCCTCCGCCCGACTGCGCATTCGCACTCCCAACACTCAACACCACAGCCACGGCCATAGCCGCAGCCAGCCAGCTTTTATAAGACAAATGCATGATTCCTCCAATAATGGGTTCGCGCGCGGTTCCGATCGCAGATCAAACTCTGCTAACGAATCGAAGATCGCGGTCCTTTAGGATGCTTACTGGATTGAGCGCGGAATCAGAGCGCAGGTGGAGGGCGAATGAACTGTGTAGTAGCGGGACGGAAAATTGCGGAAGTTTCTGAAATCGAAGTCGCGAGCGCCGCTGTAGCCAATACCGGCGCAGACACAGCCGTCTGGGTATTAACTCCGGCGTGGGCTGTCGCGCAAATCGTGCAGTTGTGATGGGAGGTGGTCGAATTCTCGGAATGCGAGTGGGTTGCCTGTATCGTCCCCATCACGCACACCAGGGCGATGCAGAGCACGGACACAGCTCTGACGAATCCGCCCCGACTGGCCGAAACCTTCAACACGCCATCCCCACGTTGCTTTAGAGGTATTGTTCTTAGACGATTCTATCCTTAGATGGTCATCTGCGGATAGGCGGCAAGGAAAAATGAGCCCACCCAGTACACCCTCGGGAGCATGGCCTTCGGGTGCCGGGTGGCATCGGGCCGATTGACCAAGTGGAAGCGAATCCCTTTCGCAAGCTATTATCCGATAGGCACTTAGAAATTCGTCACGTTCCCCGGGCCGCATCACCGGAGGTGAGAACCAACAAAAGCACTATCACCGGCCCCGGCATTCTCCGACAATCGTTGGAACTGGAATTATCGCCGACACTCGTCGATTGCAGCGCCGCCTGCGTCCTAAATTTGATCTTTGCCAGTTGCGCCTGCTCCATACGGCCGTTGGAAAGTCGGAATCAGGGAGAAGTGCCTATGAGGGGACAAGTCATTCTGTATTTTGAGGACCAAGCGGACGCCTTGCGCTTCGCCCTAGCCGCAGGTTCTGTAATGGCAGGAGATGGAACTGGAGCCACCGACGATTTAGTCCAGGAAACAACGCGAGTTACGCGCATCCGGCTGGACGCCGCCAACCAGGGAAAAATCAGGCAACCCAACCCTCCCGAACACACTGCCTGAACCGCACCGCAGCCTTCAATCAGCGCCTTCAATTAGAATGTCCGCTATGCCCATCGCTGAACCGGCTTCAGCCTCTTCATCCACCACGCTCGATTTCGCATGGGCCCGCTCGCAGTTCCCGGCACTCGCGCAAACTGTCAGCGGACACCCCGCAGTTTTTCTGGATGGTCCCGGTGGGACGCAGGTGCCGCAGCGCGTGATTGACGCCATCGCGGACTATCTGGCGCGCAACAACGCCAACACCGGCGGCGCTTACCCCACGAGCCGCAATACCGACCGCATGATTGCGGAAGCGCGCTCGGCAATGGGCGACTTTCTGAATTGCGATGCGGATGAAATCATTTTCGGCGCCAACATGACATCGCTGACCTTCGCCATGAGCCGCGCGCTCGGACGCGAATTCGGGCCCGGCGACGAGATCGTGCTCACGCTGCTCGACCACGATGCCAATTTCTCGCCGTGGAAAGCGCTGGAAGAAAAAGGCGTGATCATTCGCACGGTGAAGTTTAATGAAGACGATTGCACGCTCGACATGCACGACCTGGCGGAGAAGTTAACCATAAATACCGGCAAGCGCACGCGGCTGGTGGCCCTTGGATATGCGTCGAATGCCGTGGGCACGATCAACAACGTCGCAGAAGTGGTGCGACTGGCGCGGCAAGCGGGCGCCCTGAGTTACATCGACGCCGTCCACTACGCTCCACACGGCCCGATTGACGGGCGCGCGCTCGACTGCGATTTCCTGGTCTGCTCGACTTACAAATTCTTCGGTCCGCACATGGGCGTTCTCTACGGCAAGCGCGAGCACCTGAAGAGGTTGCGCCCCTATAAAGTCCGGCCCAACACCGACAACATTCCGAACTGCTGGGAATGGGGGACGCTGAACCACGAATGCATCGCGGGAATCAAAGCCTGCGTGGATTACTGGGAAGAACTCGGACAACGCGCGCAGCCTGCGGTCACGACCCGGCGCGCTGCGATTCTAGCCGCACACGAAGCGATTCATCAGCACGAGCGACGGATGACGGAGAAAATAATCGCCGGCTTGCTTGCGATTCCCGGATTGAAGCTTTACGGCATCAGCGACCCTCGGCGCTTCGACAATCGATGCGCGACGGTGGTGGTCCGCATCGAAGGACACACGCCGCTCGAGTTGGCAACCAAGCTGGGCGAACGCGGCTTCTTCACGTGGGATGGAAACTACTATGCGCTGAACCTCACCGAGCAGTTGGACGTCGAGCGTCGGGGAGGATTTCTGCGCATCGGCCTGGTGCATTACAACACGATGGAGGAAGTGGAAAAGCTGTTGGCGGCGCTGCGGGAGATTGTGGGTTGAGCCGCGAGGTGCATCTCACGTAGGGCGCAGCCCGACAATGCCGGCGCTATGGCCGCATTTCCTCCACCCGGTCCCCGCGTCCTACCAGCGCTACGCTCGCCAGCCCTATAAACAGGCCGTGTTCAGCGATGCCGGGGGTATTGCTCAGCGCAAGCGCCAGTGCCGGAGGATCTGCAATCTTTCCGAAGCTGCAATCGAGAATCTGGTTGCCGTTGTCGGTAACGTAAGGACTGCCGTCGGGTTTCGTGCGCAATTTAGGCGACCCGCCAAGCGACGCAATCTTCTTCTCAACCACAGCACGCGCAAATGCAATCACCTCGACTGGCAACGGGAATTTGCCGAGCACGGGAACGACCTTTGCGGAGTCCGTGATCACGACCATCTTCTTGGACGCCGACGCGACGACCTTCTCGCGCAGCAGCGCGCCGCCGCCGCCTTTGATCATGCGCAGCTGCGGATCGATCTCGTCAGCGCCATCGATGGTGATGTCGATTTCCGGATGTTCGTCGAGCGTGGTCAGCGCAATGCCGACTGCGCGCGCCAGGTCGGCAGTCTTAACGGAAGTTGGAATTCCGATGATTTTCAGTCCCGCTTTCACGCGCTCACCGAGAGCAATGACCGTGAAGTAGGCGGTTGAGCCCGTGCCTAATCCAACCACATCGCCGTCACGCACCAGTTGGGCGGCGGCGCGGCCCGTCAGTTCTTTCTCGTTTTCATTCGCCATGGGTCACCTGATAGAGACTCTGCCTGATCGACGCTGATGGTCAGGCAATCACTTGTTAAATATCGCGATGTAAGCAGATATCCTGCTAGTACTAAGCCAAAAAGACTGAGCAAATAAGATACTAGATCGATAACGAAACCGGCAGGCTCGAACGTATTGGAGTCGATTTGCACCATGGCTTTCCGGTATCGCCCGAGGCCGGCAAGAATCAACAGCACTCCGCCGACCGCAGAAACAATGCCCAGCCATGTTGTGAAGCCGGGGGTGCCGGAGTTGTATCCCTGCATCTTCATGAATTCGCGCAAAGCAATCGAGAAGCGTCCGATGGCGAATCCGAACACGATGGTCGCGACCCCGGTTCGAAACCATGCCAGAAACGTGCGCTCGTTGGCCAGGTGATCGCGGGCGCGGTTCGGGTTGGAATTATCGGGCATGGGATTCTCCGGGACGGACCAACAGCCCGCTATTATTCCACAGCCTTCTGAATCAGCCCCGCAATTCCGGCGATGTTTTTCAGGAGGTCGGTGGGAAAGCCGTGCCGCTGCTGCAGGTATTCCGCAGAATTGTAGGAGAGCCACACCTGGTCCTGCTCATCTTGCCATGCCAGCGCTTTCAAAGGAAGGTCGATTGCCAATCGGGGCGCGGCAACCATCAAAGGCGTGCCGCCTTTCGGACTGCCGAAGATCAGCAACTGCGTCGGGCGCATTTTAAGGCCGGCCTTCTCTGCTTCACCGCTGTGGTCAATGAGGGCAAATACCGTCACGGATTTCTCTTTCAAGATCGTCTGGAGCCGCGCCAGGGTCTCAGGCACGGAGTAGCGACTGGACACATCAACGATTCCCCTAGCCATGGTGCGCCTCCCGGTTAAAGTGGAGAGCCGGGCGTCCCCGCCCGGCCCGCACGGGCGAGACGCCCGGCGCTCCGCCGTATGGCTGACGATGCAGCCGTATTCTAGTTCAAAACCATCTTGCCCAGCATCTCTTTGAGCAACTTGGCGGCGACCGCGGCGGTGATTTGGGTGTTGTCTTGTGCGGGATTATATTCCACGATGTCGGCGCCGGCGATTTTTCCGGTGATGGCGTGCAGGTGCGCGATCGCTTCTCTGACCGACATGCCTCCAGGCTCGCGATGCGAAATGCCAGGGGCAAAGGCGGGATCGAGCGCGTCCATGTCGAAGGAGATGTAGATGGGGCCATCGACTTTCATCCGGTCGAGCGCTGGCAGATGACGCATTTCGATGACCTCGACGCCGAATTTCTGGGCTTGCTCGCGTTGGTGTCCCGTCATAGTCCGAATGCCGATCTGGATCAGGCGCTTGGCTGCGCCCTCTTCCATGATGCGGGCGAATGGGCAGGCATGCGAAAGCCGGTTGCCCTCCAGTTCGTCGTAGAGATCGGGGTGGGCATCGAAGTGGAGGATGGTCAGTCCGGGAATGCGCTGGCCGAAGGCGCGGAGGATTGGCAAAGTGATGGAGTGGTCGCCACCCAGACACACCGGACGCAAGCCATTGTCCAGCAGTTCGCCGATTTTGTTTTCAATCGCGCTGAAGGGCTCATCGAAAGTAAAGTGCAAATCGCCGGCGTCGCAGTACGTTCCCCGGGAGCTCAGGTCGACACCGGTTTCTGTCCATAAGTTCGACGAAATGGAATTGAGAGCCACGCGGATGATGGGCGGCGCTCCGGCCGCTCCACGCAACCAGGAAGAATTCGCGTCAAATGGGACACCGAGAATGACAGGGGTTCCGGGCTTGGCCGCGTCGGGACGAAGGGTCATGGGAATATTCCTTGTCTTTCAGAGTAATCGCGGCGAGCGCATCTTGCTGTGATCGGCGGCACAGTGCCTCGCCGATATTAACAGGACATGGCCACCTGTGCTCCGTCTCTTCCGGCTGAATCGGCCACGCAGGGTGCGTCATCCGTTATTCTATAGAAGACTTCATATGCCTACTTCAACTCGGACCACCAGCGGGGGCAAGGCCCCTGCAATCATTCAAAACAACGAACGCGAACGTGTATTTGGCCTTTTCCGGCAATTTGGATATCTGGAGGCCGAAGTGAACCCGCTCGGCCTGCTCCTTCCGCAACCGCATCCGGATTTGGAGATCGATAACGAATGGGCGCGGGAAGCGCGTCGCATCTATTGCGGCAGCGTAGGCGTGGAGTTCATGCACATCGCCGACCCCGAGCGGCGGCGCTGGATTCAGGAACGCATCGAAGCCCGCATCGAGGCGGACCTGTCTGCAGTCGACATGGATAAAGACCGCGCCCTGAACCTGCTTGTACGCGCCGACCTGTTTGAGCAGACCCTGCAGCAGCGCTATCTGGGCAACAAGCGCTTCTCCCTCGAAGGCAACACGTCTTTGTTGCCGGCAATGGATGAGATTCTGGACGTGGCCGGCGAGCGCGGTGCGGTGGAACTGGTGATGGGCATGAGTCATCGGGGACGGTTGAACGTCATTATTCATTTGGCAAACCGTCCCCCGGAGCAGGTGTTTGCCGAATTTGAGGATGTGGATCCACGCAGCGTATTGGGGTCGGGTGACGTGAAGTATCACATGGGCGCGACCGGCGAGTACGTCACCAAGAGCGGAAAGAAAATTCACATCCACCTCGCGTCCAATCCCAGCCACCTCGAAGCGGTCGATCCAGTGACGATAGGACGCACTCGTGCCAAACAGGACCGCGCCGGTGAAGGCGGCAAAGCGAAGTATCTGCCGGTGCTGGTGCACGGCGACGCCGCGTTTGCGGGGCAAGGTATCACGGCAGAGACCATGAATTATGCCGACCTCGGCGGCTACACCGTGGGCGGAACCATCCACGTAATCGTCAACAACCTGATCGGATTCACGACCAATGCCCGCGAAGAGCATTCCTCGCGCTTCTCGGCGCAACTGGGCCGGCGGCAAGCGATTCCCATCTTCCACGTAAATGGTGAAGACGTGGAGGCGGTGATGCGGATCGCGCGCATCGCCACCGAATATCGCTACAAATTCGGCACCGACGTCATTGTGGATCTGATCGGTTACCGTCGCCATGGCCATAGCGAGGTGGACGATCCCACGGTGACCCAGCCGCTGATGTACAAGGCAATCAAAGAGCATCCGCCGTTGTATCAGATTTACGCCAAACAGATCGGCATGGACGATGACCATATCGCCGCGCGAGCGCAGGCGGTCAAGAGCGAGTACGAAGCCGCGCAGAAGTCCGCAACGAAGTTCACCAAGAAGCCGCTGATGCGCGATCTTCCCAACTACTGGGACGATTATTTCGGGGGCCGCTATAAACCGGCTTATGAGCAGCCCACGGGCATCGCACGCGAGGAGTTGGCGGAACTCACCGAGCGTTTGACCACGTATCCGGAAGGTTTTCACATCCATCCGAAGGTGAAGAAGTTACTGGAGCAGCGGCAGGAGATGGGGACGGGCAAGAAGCCGGTCGACTACGGCATGGCGGAGGCGCTGGCTTTTGCGAGCCTGGTGAAACCTAACCTTGGGAAACAGGGGATTCCAGTGCGCCTGAGCGGACAAGACTCGCGGCGCGCGACATTCAATCAACGGCACTCGGTGCTGCTGGATATTGAGGATGAGACGGAATATATCCCGCTGCAACACATTGCGCCGGGACAGGCGCCCTGCGACATCTACAACTCGCCGCTTTCCGAAGCCGGCGTGATGGGATTTGAATACGGTTACAGCCGCGATTATCCCGAAGCGCTGGTTCTGTGGGAAGCGCAGTTTGGCGATTTTGCGAATGTGGCGCAGGCGGTGATCGACCAGTTTGTGTGCGCCGGCGAGGATAAGTGGAATCTGTTGTCAGGACTGGTCCTGCTACTGCCTCACGGCTATGAAGGACAGGGTCCGGAGCATTCCAGCGCCCGCATCGAGCGATTTTTGCAACTGGCGGCACGGGATAATATCCAGATTTGCCAGCCCTCGAACGCGGGACAGTATTTCCACCTACTGCGTCGGCAGGCGCTGCGCAAGTGGCGGAAACCGCTGGTAGTGTTCACACCGAAGAGCATGTTGCGGCATCCCGACGCCCTGTCTCCGCTCGAGGATCTGACGCATCAGAAGTTTCTGCCCGTGATCCCCGACACCGAGGCGCAGGACGCCAAACGCATTCTGCTCTGCACCGGGAAAATCGGACACGAACTACGCACGGAACGGCAGAAACGGAAAGACTTGAGCATCGCGATCGTCTTCCTGGAGCAGATGTATCCCTTCCCGGAGGCGGAACTGTCGGCGGAACTGGAGCGTCACAAGACAGCGCGAGATATCGTGTGGGTGCAGGAAGAGCCGGCCAACATGGGTGCGCTTTCCTATATGCTGCCGCGCTTGAAGCACATCGTAGATGACCGGCCAGTGTTTTCGGTGAAACGTTCCGGGAGCGCGAGTCCGGCTACCGGTTCGGCAAAAGCGCACGAAGTCGAGCAGAAGACTCTGCTGGCACTGGCGTTCACGCAGGATTGAAAACCTGCACTCCGTAACCGAGATCAAACCTAGGGCTGGCAGACGCCGGCATCAGTCCGTACTTCCCAGCCCAGCGGATTGCCCTTTCGGACTAAGTGGCTATGCAATGACGGAGAGACGGGGCAAGCCCCGTCTCCACAGCGACGAGCGGCTTGGTTACGGCCAGCGCTTGGCTGCATCTTCCCAGCCAGCTACGCGTGCCGGAGCGGGTGCAGCCTGAGCCGCAACCACCGGCGGAATCCGGACCGGTTGCGGCGGCGTGGTGGCCGTTAAGGTCGGCTTGGGCGCTTCTGCCAGCTGTTCTTTTTCTTCCGAAAGCAGCGGGGCGGCGACGCGCAAGGCCTCAACTTCTTTTTCCAGCCTGGTCAGTTCAAGTTCCTTCTGCCGTAGAACTTCGTACACATTTTTCATGCTTGGGCACCTTTGTGTGAAACAAGCGATTAAGCGCAGAGTATTGGTTCCGTCGGCGCTTTGTCAAGGAAAACGGTGCCGCGGTGCATGGATGGTTATTCAAGCTTGGTTATCGAAATAACACGATAGCGACCAGGATACCCAGAATCAGCACGACGATGGCGAGCAGATTTACGTGGTTCGCCATCCACGATTCTCGCGCGGGCGCGTAGTTTGTGAGGAAGGCCGGCGCGGATTCCCCCGGCACAGGCGCTGCGGAGTCAGCTGCGCAGGTAGACGATGTATCCTGCTCGGGCTGTTTGATCTCTTGTTGTTCGATCTGGTCCTGCTTAATCTGGCTCTGCGCTCTCTCGCGCTGCTTCTTTTCAAAATCCTTCTTCTCGCTATCTTTCTTCTCACAATCGAGGCAGAGCGCCCTCCCCTCGGAAATGGGGAATCCGCAGGACCCGCATTTTTGCACGCGAAGCATGGCCTCAGGGACCGAAGTGGTTGCGGACTGCGGGTTTACGGGCGACTCGGCGGGAGGCGCCGCAGGCGCAGCGGACCCTGGGTTGGCGACTGAGTTAGCGGACTCTGGTTTAGACGGAATGTTAATCGAAATCGCAGGAGCCGGTCGCGCCATCCTTGCCGTGGCAGATTCGACAGGCTTGTCCGGTTCTCGCCTGAGTCCTGACGCGGGTGCGGAGTTCTGCCGCTGCTCCGCCAAATCCAGGGCCGTCAATGTGAGATCCGCCATGCGTTCGAGGGCGATCAGATCGCGTTCTTCGAAAGCGTAAGGGTGATCGGAGAATAGTTCGAACAGGCCGCGAATCTCGCCGTTCTGCCGCAGCAGCGGCAGGACAACAATGGATGCGATGCCCAGCGCCCGGCAAGCTTCCAGATTCACGCGCGGGTCGGATTCCGCGTTGTCGCAGCGCAGCAACTGCCGGCGGGAGATACTTTCGCCGGTCAATCCGGAACGAACCTGCAGGCGCGCCCCGACTGCCGGCGCTGAAGACCCGGCGCTGGCACGGCAAACCATCTCCTCACCCTGAGGCAAAGCGAGGGCAGTTCCAGTTGCACCAGTGATGTATTGCGCGCGTTCCACCAGCAACTGGAGTGCGGACTCCAATTCCGTTTCTGCTAGCGCGCGGCTGGCACTGGCCATCGCGGGGGCCGCGCCAGCCGCCGCTGCGGAGCTTTGGCTCGTTTCCGTATTCGCTGGCGGGAATCGATCGTCGGGCTCGACGGATCCATACATGAAATTGCTGTCCAAGTCACTTTCCGGTAATCACGGATAGACTAAAGAATTACACCGAAAAGAGATGAACCGAGTCTCGCCTTGAAGACTTCGTCTGTCAAGGGCTGGAGGCGATGCCTGAGTTACTGCGACTTTTCGTCTTTATGCCGCAGCCATTCGATAAACATCTGCTCTTTGGGCTTGTCGTACGCCATGAGCAGGTGGCGGATGCTGCGTCCGCTGACAAAGTGGCAAACTTCTTCGGCCAGGTTCTTGGCATGGTCGCCAGCGCGCTCGAGAGACTGCGTCATGAAGATAACTTGCAGGCTGGAGTGGTGCGCCACATTCTCCGGATTCTCGATATGGCGCAGAAAGATGAGATTGCGCAAGCGGTCCATCTCGGCGTCGGCGCGAAGCACGTCGATGGCTTTCTTGACATCCTTTTGGGAAAACGACTCGCCAACATCAGCCAGCATTTTTTCCAGAACCGTAGCCATGTGGGTCAAGTCGCGAGCATCCTGCGAGTCAAGGTGGCCCGCCGCTTGAGCGCTAGTGGCAAAACTCAAGAGCAGGTCGCCGATGCGCTCCAATCCGATCATAACTTTCATGCACGCCAGCAGTTGCCGGGTTTCGGCCTCCGGAACACGGGTGATGGTCGAGGTCACACCGGAGTCCACTTCCAGGTCAATGGCATCGAGTTCTTTTTCGCACTGCCGGATGGCGTCCAGGCGGGACATGGATCCGGTGGCAATCCCCTCGGCCGCGATGGCCGCAGCCTCGCGGGCCAGTTCGCAGGCTTCCACCGTCCGCTGCACCAGCACGGAGTGCGAGGGCTCAGGCGAAGGCGTTTTTACGCTGGCTGTGCTCATAGGCAAAACCACCCTACTTCATTGGATGCCGGATCCGCTCTGCTGGACGCGATCGGAATCATGCTGAGTGTGGCACATAATCCCAGCAAAAGCATAATTGGCGCCGTCGTCAGGCAGGTTACAAGCCGGTGAATTTCTCGTCGCCGCCGCATGAAAAAGTCCGTCAATGGGTCGGTTTCCGGTTTGGCGATCAACCGGAGGCTATCAATGTCGAACATTTCGTCGCAGAATAGCTATCGCACGATTAAAACCCTGCTCGACTGGCCTGGGGTCTGCTGGGTGAGCGTCTGGTGAGTTCCGCCGGAGGCTGGGTTCTCCAGCAACCGTTCAGTGCATGGATGCTCGCGTTTTTCGAGGGGCGATGAGCCCCGCACAGTAGTAAGTATTACCACCGTAATCTCGCTCCGGATTCCCGAGAGCCGCACAATGTTTCAATGGGACTGGATCTCCTCTTTCTCGGTTTTCTCCAGCGCATCGCAGTGGGAGCGGGCACGGTATTTGCTTTGCTCCTAATCATCTGCCTGGGGATGCCCCGGCGTTCGGCGATCGTCGTCAGTCGTCGAACAACACACCAACTGCCACCGCCATAACTACCGTTCCCCGGAACAACATCGGTCGGAAAGCATTCTCATACTTGTTATTAACGCAGACGGGCTGAAGGGCTTGGTGATGTAGCCATCTACGCCGCTTTCCAACGCCTGTTTTCGGTCCTCTGCGGCAGTGCTCGCCGTAAGGATCAGATCGGAACATCTCGCAGACTCGGATGGTCCCTTATGCTGCGGCAAAGTTGAAATCCGTCCACTTCTGGCGGCATCAGGTCCAGGATGAACAGTGCCGGCCGGTCATCCTCGGCGTCTGAAATAAGACTGTGCGGCCGCGCTGGGCGGTAGATTCGGAAACCACTGGACTCAAGCTGATGAGCAAGCAGGCGCGCGATGTCGTCCTCGTCTTCCATGAGCATCACGAGTTTTGCGAGCGGTCGAGTCAGCATCCCAGATGCGCCATTTGACTGAATTCGATGCCACGTGAGATAGTGACCTGCTCCGATCGCCGCAACTGACTGTAAACACAAATACTCTTGGAGTCTGTTGCTCCCAAAAATGGTCCGCCTTATTCCTAAGGATAACAGCTTCTTCGCGATGTTCTCGGCGATGTCCGACAATCTCATCGCCGGGGCTCGCACCCTGGTGGATCTCTTCGCAAACTACCACGATGTCGAAAAAAAAATCGAGCAGATTCGCCGCATCGAACGCGAGGGCGATGAACTCACTCATGCCATCCTGACCAAACTCAACCAGACATTCATCACACCCTTCGACCGGGAAGACATTCACGAGCTGGCCTCTAAGCTCGATGATGTCCTCGATTTCATCAATGCTTCAGGCGCCCGCATCGTGATGTACCAGATCACGACCCCGCCCGCCGCCGCCGGGGAAATGGCCGCAATCATCTTGAGGCAATGCCAGGAATTGCAGCAGGCTGTGTCTCTCATGCAGAAGAATGGCAATATCCTGGCCCATTGCGTCGAGATCAACCGGCTGGAAAACGAAGCAGACCTGGTATCGCAGAACGCCATTGCCACGCTGTTCGAATGCGAAAAGGATCCCATCAACCTCATAAAAATTAAAGAGTTGTTGGAATGCCTCGAGCGCGCCACCGACAAGGCGGAAGATGTCGCCAACGTTCTGGAAACTGTCGTATTGAAGAACACGTGAAGCTTTCATAACTTACGCGAACAGGGAATCTGGTGACACCTGATCTGGTTCTGCTGATCATCACAATATTGGTCGCGCTGATCTTCGATTTCCTGAACGGATTTCACGACGCCGCCAACAGCATTGCCACCGTAGTCTCGACGCGGGTCTTGTCCCCAAAGCTGGCCGTGCTGTGGGCCGCGTTCTTCAATTTTGTGGCCGCGTTTTTTCTCGGCACCGCCGTGGCCAAAACCATCGGCGGAGGCATGATCCACGTCGAAACCGTGACCCAGTATGTCGTCATCACGGGACTATTCGGCGCCATCGTCTGGGACTTGCTGACATGGTGGTTGGGATTGCCAACTTCCTCTTCGCACGCCTTGATTGGCGGTTATGCCGGCGCAGCGGTCATGCGATCCGGATGGCATGTGATCATTGCCGAAGGTTGGTACAAGACCCTGATCTTCATTGTGGTGGCGCCGGTCATGGGACTCGTCCTCGGCCTGACGTTCATGGTTGCCGTCTATTGGCTGCTGCGAAATAAAGCCCCTCGACGCATAGACGCCTGGTTTCGCAGGCTGCAACTGCTGTCGGCGGCTGCGTACAGCCTGGGCCACGGCGGCAATGACGCGCAGAAGACCATGGGGATCGTGGCCTCCGCTCTGTACGGAGCACATTATTTAAGTTCGAAGGAGCTAGCCGGCAACTGGGGGAAATTTCACTGGCCCATCATTCTAGCCGCGCATTTGTCGATTGCCTTGGGAACGTACTTCGGCGGTTGGCGGATTGTTCACACCATGGGATCCCGCATCACCAAGCTCAAGCCGGTGGGCGGGTTCTGCGCTGAGGCCGCGGGAGCGATCACCCTGTTTTCCACCGCGCTGGCCGGAATCCCGGTGAGCACCACTCACACCATCACCGGAGCGATCGTTGGAGTCGGAGCCGTCAATCGGCTCTCGGCAGTGCGCTGGGGAGTCGCGGCGCGCATCGTCTGGGCCTGGGTTGTGACCATTCCAGCAGCGGCGCTGGTCGCCGCAGCTGCGTTCTGGCTGGTACGGTTCATTCACCCAGGAGCTTAGGCCGCGATCGCACTCACGGCCCGGACCGGCCCGGGTTCAATCGGTCGGATCGCCGCCGACTCGGAAACGTCCCGGTCATTAGCAACTACGCTGAATCCGGCTCGGAAGCCGTCAGGATGAACAAAAAGCTCGAGCCGTGGTTAAGCTCGCTCTCGGCGCGAATCGTTCCCCCATGCGCCAAAACTATATGCTTGGCGATGGCTAGCCCCAGCCCCGTGCCCCCGGATTCCCGCGAGCGCGCTTTATCGACGCGGTAGAAACGCTCAAAAAGACGGGGCAGATGTTCGGAAGAAATGCCGGGGCCGAAGTCCTTGACGTAGAATTCGACGCCGTTCTCTGCCGCGCGGGCTCCGAGAACGACCTTCTTTCCCGAGGCCGCGTACTTCAGCGCATTCTCGATCAGGTTGGAGAAAATCTGGTGGATGGCTTCGCGATCCGCATTCACATAAGCGGCGGGGACCGAGTTCTCAATCATCAGTTCGACTCCATACGACCGCGCCACTTCGCGGAAGCTTTCCAAAGCGTCCTGCAGCAGTTCTTCGGGACCGACCCGCTGCATGTCGAACCTCTGCTCGCCCGATTCGACGCGTGCCAGAGTGAGCAGGTCCTCGGTAAGGCGGGACATGCGAGCCGCGTTTTTGCGGATGATTTCCAGGAAGTCGCGCACGTGATTGTCTGCCAGAGGACTATCCAGTAGCGTCTCGGTGTATCCCTGGATGGAAGTCAGCGGCGTACGCAACTCGTGGGAGACATTGGCGATGAAATCGCGGCGGCTCTTTTCCATACGCTCGGTCTCGGTAAGATCGCGAAGCACGGCGACAGCGCCGCCTCCCGGCATGGGCGCCGCGGTGACATCGAAGGTGCGGCCGGAAGCGATAGTGTTCGAGCGCGCAGAAGTGACGACTTGGTCGCGCGCCGCTTGCTGAATCGCGGCAAGAAAGTCCGGGTCGCGGACGCTGTCGATCAAAGGCGCATTCAAACGGGGCGCACGCAACAGCAGACGGTCCATGCCCTTATTGGCCCACTGCACGCGCCCGTCGATACCGACTGCAATCACCGCGTCCTGCATGCTGTTGAGCAGAGTTTCCAGCTCGCGCTGGCTGGTTTGCACCCGGGCGTAACTCTCTTCCACCCCGCGCGTCGTCTTATCGAGCGCAGACGCCACCTGGCCGATCTCGTCCGTCGAAGAGGACGCGATTCTGGCAGTCAGATCCCCACTGGCCACGCGCTCGGCAAAATTCACAATGCGCTGCAGACGCCGCCCAACATATTGGGAAGCGGTGGCCGCCACCATCATGGCGAAAACGAAAGCAGCCAGCGATCCCCAGAGCAGGGCAACGCCCAGCGGACGATCCGTAATCTCCATCTCCGGCAACGGATACGCCAGCCGCACCGCTCCCCCGGAAACCGGCACCGCCACGTATAAGAAAGGAACGCCAAGCGCTTGACTCTTGCGTTCATCCACACCGAGCTTGCCAGCCAGGGCAGAAGCAAACTCCCGGCGCTGCCCGTGATTCTCCATGGCGCTGGGATCGGCCTCCGAATCGGCGAGCACCTTTCCGGTGGGGTCAATCACGGTGGCGCGAGCTCCTGCCGCCTGGCCTTCCTGGGCGGTAATGTCAGCCAGGGAGTGCTGCCGGTCCGCCTCCACGCGATAGGCGAACATCAAGGTTTTCTGCTTGAGATTGCGCTCGATCTGCTCGCGCAGGGTACGTTCCCAAACCTTGTGCACGGTCACCTGCAAGGTGATCGCCGTTACGCCAATCACCAGCAGAAAGACAAACATCAATTTAACGAAGATGCGACTTCTCAACGCGCAACCTCAAAGCGGTAGCCGGCCCCCCGTACCGTCTTCAAGTAACGCGGGTTCTCCGGATCGGGCTCAATCTTTTCACGGATGCGTCGCACATAAACGTCCACCGACCGCGGCGTCACGTACGCCGTATCGCGCCAGACCGAGTCGAGCAACTGGTCGCGGGTAAAAACGCGTCCGGCATGCCGCATGAAATGGTCAAGCAGCCGGAATTCGGTAGCCGTAGTCGGCACCTGTTTCCCGCGAACCGTCAACGTCATCGCGCCCGGGTCAATGTGGACATCGTCAATCTTGGTTGGTAGGGGTGGCAGCGGCCGCTCAAAACGACGCAGCACCGCCTTGACACGAGCCACCAGTTCGCGCGGGCTGAACGGCTTGGGGATGTAATCGTCGGCACCCAACTCCAACCCCAGAACACGATCCGCCTCCCCGCTCTTGGCGGTCAGGAAAATCACCGGGACCGGCGCCAGCGACACCGACTGCCGTATCTGCCGGCAAAGCTCCAGACCGTCCTTTCCGGGCACCATAATATCCAGCAGAAACAGCGCCGGACGCTGGCGTTCAGCATCGACCACGACCAGATTGCCGGTCGAGTAGAGTCGCACGTTGAAACTGGCCCCTTCCAGATGATGGCGAACCAAACGGGAAATATCCGGGTCGTCTTCCACTACATAGATTGTCGGCTTCACACGAACTATTGTAGCTGGGAAATGTTTCAATTCGCGCGGGTTTCGGGAGGGCACGGTTTCGGGAAGGGCACGACTTCAGTCGTGCCGTAAATCCCCAAAAAGTGTCCGCGCTTTAGCGCCCGAGGTGAGCTTTTTGCGCAATCGACAAATTCTTCCACATCCTCTTTGGACCCCGCGGTCGGGGACTGGAGTTCCGCCACGGGCTATCAGCGCAGGGACATTCCGGCCTCGGCCGAAAAATCCATAGACACAAATTCCCGGCGCAGAAACTTCGGAAACGCCGCAGCCGCAATCATGGCGGCATTGTCGGTGGAAAGCGCGCGCGATGGAAAGAAAACAGGTAGCCCCTGCATCCCCGCTTCCCGCTCAAACGTAGTCCGCAATTCCCGGTTGGCGGCCACGCCGCCGCTTACGAAGAGCGTCTGAACCTCATATTCGCGCGCCGCCGCCAGCGTCTTCGTGACCAGATCGTTGACCATCGAGCGCTGGAAAGAAGCCACCAGGCTAAGGGTTTGCCGGTCGCAGAGTCCGAGAACGTCTTCCAGCGTCGGCTTGCCGATGCCCGCGAGCCCCTGCCGGCGTGCCTCGATCGCAGGCTTCATGTTCTCGATCTCGACGTAGCGCAAAACCGCCGTCTTGATTCCACTGTAGGAAAAATCAAAGTGCGGCCCTTCTTCTGCCCCTGGCTGCTCATGATCGCTTTGTTTGTGATCGCGCCGGTCGCGATGCTTGATCTGCGAAGTCTGGAACTTGACCGCGTGCGGATCGCCATGCGGCGCAAGCCGGTCGATGATCGGCCCCCCGGGATAGCCCAGTCCCAAAAGCTTCGCCACTTTATCAAACGCCTCCCCGGCGGCGTCGTCGCGAGTATGGCCGATGTTCCGATAAGTCCAGAGATTCTCCTGCAATTGCGCAAGATAAAGATGCGTATGGCCACCGGAGACTACCAAAGCCAGCACCGGAATATGAAGCGCGCCATTTTCGCTCTCCCGCTGCTCCAGCAACACGGCATGGATGTGTCCCTCAAGATGGTTCACGGCGATCAGCGGCTTCTCCAGTGCGAAAGCCAGCGCCTTGGCAAAGCTGATGCCGACCAGCAGGGCCCCCGCCAGTCCCGGGCCCTGCGTGACCGCGATAGCGTCGACCGACGCATAAGTCTGTCCCGCCTCGGCCAGTGCTTGCCGCACCACCGGAACGATAGCGCGCAAGTGCTCGCGCGACGCGAGTTCCGGAACCACTCCGCCATAAGGCTGGTGAGTAGCGATCTGCGAGGCCACTACGTTCGACAAAATCTCCTGCCCTGAGCGCACCACCGCCGCCCCTGTCTCATCGCAGGAGGTCTCAATGCCGAGTATGTACGCGTCAGGCATAATGATGGCGGTATTCGCAGTGCCGTGTCCCGTGAGTTCGCGACAAAAATGATCTGTCATCCTGAGCGAAGCGAAGGACCTCTGCATTGGCATCCGCCCGAATGCATGGGATCCCTCGCTTCGCTCAGGATGACAAGATGGGTTTATGCCACCAACGTGCGGGACACCACACCAGTCTAAATGAGGGACGCCAAACAACACGCCGCCGAAATCGTCCGCACCCTGCGCGGGCGCGGACAGCAGGCCTACCTGGCCGGTGGATGCGTCCGCGATCTTCTTCTCAGCCGCGAGCCCGCCGACTACGACGTGGCCACCGACGCGACACCGCAGCAGGTCATGCAAATCTTCCCCGAGACCTACGCCGTAGGCGAGCAATTCGGCGTAGTGCTCGTCCCAGGAACCAGTGGAGCGACGGGCGCCCTCGCCCGTCAAGGCGAACGTGGCAAGGGAGCAGTCGAGGTGGCAACGTTTCGCTCCGACGTGGGCTACTCCGATGGCCGTCATCCCGACGAAGTCCGCTTCACCAAAGACCCGCGTGAAGACGTGCAGCGCCGAGATTTCACCATCAACGGCATGATGCTAGATCCGGGCACCAACGAGATCCTCGATTTTGTCGGTGGCCGCGACGATCTGAAAGCCGGAATCGTGCGCGCCATCGGCGATCCCGAACGCCGTTTTGCGGAAGACAAACTGCGTATGCTCCGAGCCGTGCGCTTTGCCGCGCGCTTCGATTACCAGATCGATCCGGCAACCATGGCCGCAATCCAAAAATTAGCCCCTAAGATTCGCCAGGTTTCCAGCGAACGAGTGCGCGAAGAACTGACCAAGATGCTAACCGAAGGCCAAGCGCGCCGGGCGTTTGAACTGCTGGATACAAGCGGCTTATTGCCAGAAGTCCTGCCCGAAATCGCCGCCATGAAAGGAGTGGAGCAACCGCCCGAGTATCATCCCGAAGGCGACGTATTCGTGCACGCGCTGCTGCTGCTGGAGAAATTGCAAGTAGGAGGTTCAAAAACGCTAGCCTGGGGAGCGCTGCTGCACGATGTAGGCAAGCCCCCGACCTTCCGCGCAGCGCCCGACCGAATCCGCTTCGATGGCCACGTAGAAGTAGGAGTGAAGATGGCCGCCGAAATCTGCCGCCGCCTGCGCTTCTCGAACGACGAGACCGATCAGATTCTTGCACTGGTCGACAATCACATGCGCTTTGGCCAGGTGCAGCGCATGAATCAATCCACGCTGAAGAAGTTTCTGCGCCTGCCCGCCTTCGACGAGCATCTGGAGTTGCATCGCATCGACTGTCTATCCAGCCACGGCCAGTTAGACGCGTATGACTATGCGCGCGAGCAGTTGCGTTCGTTGCCGCCCGAGGCGATTCGCCCCACTCCGCTGATTACCGGCCAGGATCTGATCGAAGCCGGCTATGAGCCCGGTCCACGCTTCAAAGAGGTGCTGGCAGCGGTCGAGGACGCGCAACTGGAGGGTCGACTTACGTCGCGGGAGGCCGCGATGGAGTATGTGCGGAGAGAGTTTCCGGTTTAGGGAGACTCTGATTAAGCTCTCTGCTTTCCACAAGCGGTCAAGTTAGAGTGTCTGAGAAATGAACCAGAGGACCCTGGCGATGATGACCGGCTTTGAGCTGTACACGAGGAAGACGCGGC